>Ga0068855_100010349_pt1 | contig 11250 bp, 9 predicted proteins | sample KBSCornC52_FD_66592 | JGI IMG/M metagenome (GOLD analysis project Ga0068855, IMG submission 66592) | Corn rhizosphere microbial communities from Kellogg Biological Station, Michigan, USA - KBS Corn C5-2 | ecosystem: Host-associated > Plants > Roots > Rhizosphere > Soil ... | reverse complement strand
GCGATGATCGCGTCATCGACCAGCAGACCGAGGGCCAGGACCAGCGCGCCCAGCGTGATGCGATCCAGCACGCGTCCAGTCACCAACATGATGACGAGCACGATCGCCAGGGTCAGCGGGACCGCAGCTGCAACCACGATGCCGACTCGCCAGCCGAGCGCGAGCAGGCTCACCGCCATCACGATTGCCAGGGCCTCGAGAAAAGTCCTCATGAACTGGTCGACGGCCTGGCTGATGTTCACCGCCTGATCGGTCACTGCCGTGAAAGACATCCCCAGCGGCAGTTCCGACGAAATGGACTTCACTTCGGCCTGCAGCGATTTGCCGAGTACGAGCCCGTTCCACCCTTCGCGCATTACCACGCCCAACAGCAGCGTTGGTTGACCATTGTTGCGGACCAGGAAGGTCGCGGGATCCTCGTAACCGCGGCGAACGGTGGCGATGTCGGCCAGGCGCAAGGTCTTGCCATTGGCGACGATGGGGAGATCCCGGATAGTCTGCAGATCGTCGAACGCGCCGTCGAGCCTGACCTGGACTTGCGGCCCGTTAGCTTCGATCGAGCCGGCCGGCGTGACCATGTTCTGCTGCGCTAGAGCGGAGAGTATCTCTCGCGGCGATATGCCGAGCGTCGCGAGGCGATCTTGCGCGAATTCGACAAAGATCCGCTCCGGCCGCTCGCCGATGATGTTGACCTTCTTGACGCCGGGCACATGCAGCAACCGCTGGCGAAGCGTCTCAGCTTCGCGCGCCAGTTGCCGCATTGGCTCACCCTGGGTCTTCAGGGCATAGAGCGAGAACGTCACATCGCCGTATTCGTCGTTGACGAACGGGCCTACGACGCCGCGAGGCAGCTTCGGCGCCTCGTCCTGCATCTTCTTGCGCGCCTGGTAGAATTCACCCTCGACCTCGGTAGGCGGCGTCTGGTCGCGCAGCACCAGCGTGGTGAATGCAAGGCCCGGCCGCGTGAACGTCTCTGTCCGGTCGTACCAGCGCAACTCCTGCAGACGCTTTTCCAGCGGATCGGCGACCTGGTCCTGCATTTCCTGTGCCGTGGCGCCGGGCCAGGCGGTGACAATGGTCATCTGTTTGATGGTGAAGGACGGATCTTCGGCTCGCCCGAGATTGAGGTATGCGACGATCCCGGCGAGACTGATAGCGATGATGAAGAACAGGGTGACCGCCCGCTCGCGAACGGCGAGGCCGGAAAGGTTGAACCTGTCCTTGCGTTCGGGCGTGTCGCTCACCGGACCGCTCCGGCGTCGACGCGGATCGCTTCACCCTCGTGGAGCATGTGAGCGCCGAGAGCGACAATGCGTTCGCCCGGCCGCAAGCCGGCCGAAATCTCTGCCGTCTCGTCGCCGAGCGAGGCTAGCTGAACCGGGCGCCAGCTCACCTTGGGACTGCTTCGCCCACCCACAATCCAGACTCCCGGGCCGTGTCCGCGATCGTAAATCGCGCCGAGCGGCACCGAGATGACCGCCGCCGTGCCGGGGGTTGCGAGGCTGACGACGACCGTCGAACCGAGCGGAGCGTTGGCCGGAGGTCCATCGAGGACGAAGCGGGCTTCGAACGTCCGCGTCGCCGGGTTGGCGGCGTCGCTGAGTTGCCGCAGTCGAGCCTGCCCCGCGAGTCCGCTGTAGGTGCGCGCCTGCGCCAGGGCACCGAGCGGCGGACGGAGCGTTTCGGGAAGTGCGACTATCGCTTCGCGCTGGCCTGAGTGGGCGAGGCGCACGACGGTCTGGCCGGCATCGACAACCTGCCCCGGTTCCGCCAGCGTCTCCACAACGACACCGTCGGCATCGGCGACAAGAACCGTGTAATTGGCGTCATTGCGGCTGACACGCGCCTGGGCTTCCGCGGCGGAGAGCTCGGCGCGTGCGGCAAGAGCGGCGGCTTTTGCCTGATCGTAGGCGGAAGCTGAGACCGCCCCTGCCGAGACGAGATCGCGGTAGCGCTTCTCGTCATTGCTCGTCTGCACTGCTCGGGCGCGCGCGGCGGCGACTGTGCCCGCCGCCGCCTGGGTGGCGAGCGCGTAGTCGGTCGCATCGATGCGCATCAGCGGCTGGCCGCGCCGGACGGTCTGCCCGGCATCGACGAGCCGTGCCACGACTTTGCCTGCTACGCGAAAGCCGAGGTCGCTCTGCACCCGCGCGCCAACGACGCCGGTGAATTCTTGGTCGCTCCCTTCGGCTCCGCCGGCTTGGGCAACCCGCACCACCGGAGGCGCGGTCCTGGGGTCGGCGTCAGCGTGGCCGCAGCCTGAAAGCAAGCTTACCACAACGGCGGCAATTGCTGCTGTTCGCGCAAGGGATAGTGCGGACACGAGAAGTCCTCCTGATCGGTCGGATTGTTTGGGACGTCAGGCAGCCGCGGCCGGGACAAGCGCCTTCGAGGCTTTCCAGAGCTGCCGGTTGATGAAACCGGGTGCAAGGCGACTCATCAATGCCAGCAGGTTCGATTGCCCCGGGCGAATCTCCTGCTTGCCGGCGCGCAGCGCTGCGAGGGTTTGCTTCACCAGTTCGTCCGTTGTGATGGAGCTGATCCCGGCTTCGTCGAACTCACTGGTCATGTCGGTTCGCACGGCCGGGGGCATCAGATCGATGACCTCCACGCCGGTCCCTTCCAGCTGGAAGCGAAGCGACTGCGTGTAGGAATGTACTGCCGCCTTACTGGCGCTGTAGATCGGCATTGCCGGCACCGGCACGAACGCGAGCGCCGAGGAGACGTTGATCACAGTGCCGCGATTGGCAGTGAGAACGTCGATCAACGCCGAGGTCGTGCGGATCACGCCCCCAACGTTGATCTCCATCTGAGTCATCAGAGCGGCGAGATCGCCGGCGGGCGTCGTGAGGTTTTCGGCAACGCCCACGCCCGCATTGTTCATCAGCACGTCGAGCTTAGGAAAATCGCTCTTCACCCGCGCCGCCAGGACGGCGATCTGTGCCGTATCAGCGCTATCGCTTTGGATCGTGTGCAGCTGCGGATGCTGCGCTTTCACCGCCTCGAGAGCGGCCTGGCGCCGTCCGGTGACGATCACCTCGTTGCCGAGTTCGAGGAAATTGCGCGCGAACGCGAGCCCGATGCCGGCAGATCCGCCGGTGATGAGGATGGTGCGGCCGGTCAGTCTCATGAGCTTCCTCCAAGTGAGTCGGAAGCCTAGATGTCAACATGTGACTAGATTGTCAACTAGTCACAACTGACCGAATGGTTAGGGGGCGAGACTGCGCAGGATCAGACTTATGACCTCGGTCTGCGCATCGGGCAGGAGATGAATGCTGCGCTGGAGGAACACCGGATCCATGAAAGGAAGGAGCGCATAATATATCGCCCTGCCCGTCTCATCGATCGGAGTCTTGCGTTCGAATTGTCGGCTCTCTCGGCCCTCCTTCAGAATGTCCTCAAGGAGAGCCTGGAGTCGCTCAATGTAGGCCTGCACCGGCGCCCAATTCTCCGACGACGCGTGCATCGCGACCTCGTATATCTTCCGGTCGTTGAACGCGACGTCCAGGGTCGCGGACGTCACGGTTTTGGCGAATCTGCGCAACTTATCGTTCGCATCCCGGCCGGACTGCACCGCTTCACGGGCCTTGGTGAAAATCTCGTCGAGGCACTCGCAGACGATCGCCTCCCCAATGGCCTGCTTCGATTCGAAGAACCGGTAGATGTAGGCTTTCGAAAAGCCGATCTCGCGCGCCAAGTCCGATACTGTCGTTTTCGCGTAGCCGTAGTGTGCGAAGTACTCGTGAGCCGCCTCGATGATCTGGTCGCGAACGGAATGCTCCGCCGGACCGCGGACGGGAGCGGCCTTGCTGGTTGCCTGTGCTTTCATGCCCCGGGGTGTAGCACGAAAACTCCCGATTGACAAATAGTGACTATTATGGTCATCGGTTACACCCCCGAGACTTACAGGCAGAATGACCATGCAAACTTCACGTGCCGGCCTGATTTCGCTAGCAACGGTCGCCCTCCTCGGCGGTTGTGCGGTCGGGCCGGCCTATGTCCGCCCGGCAATATCGGAACCGACCACCTTCGTCGGTGGACCCGCTGTCGATGCTCACGCGGATAAGGCGATCAAGATCGACCTGGTGAACTGGTGGCGTTCGTTCGATGATCCCTTGCTCACCAGCCTGGTGGAACGTGCGCTGGCGCAGAACCTCGACTTGCAGCAGGCGAGCGCGCGGGTCATGCAGGCGCGAGCGGCGCTGCGCCACGCGGACGCGGACCTGCTTCCTGCCGGGCAAGTCAGCGGTCAGGCGAGCGAGACTTATCAGTCGCTCGAGACGCCGCAGGGCCGGATCGCCAGCGCCTTGCCTGGCTTCGAGAGAGAGGCGCAAGGCTACGAGCTGGACCTCGGCGCGAGCTGGGAATTCGACCTGTTCGGTGGTAAAGATGCTGCCCGCGACGCCGCGCGTGCCGACTGGCAGGCCTCCGCCGCGGCGGCGACGGCCGCGAGGCTCGCGATCGCGGCGCAGACGGCCGACACTTACATCGCGGTCCGCGGCCTCCAGGCGCGTCTCGCGGTGGCGCGCGACCAGGAAAGAATCCAGCAACAGCTCGTCGATTTGATTGAACTGCGGTACCGCAAAGGGCTGGCCGCCGAGCTGCAGCTGCAACAGGCCCAAGGCGTCCTGGCGCAGGTGAGCGCCGCCGTGCCCGAGCTGCAACAGAACCTCGACCAGGCCATGAATGCGCTCGACGTCCTGCTCGGCGTTCAGCCCGGCACAACGCGATCTGAACTCGCTGCTGTGGCGCCGATCCCGGCGGCCCCGGCCGTTTCGAGCGCGGGCGGCCCTGCCGCTTTGCTACGCCGCCGCCCTGACATCATCGCCGCCGAACGTACCCTGGCGGCCTCGAACGCCAGGATCGGCGTTGCCATGGCCGAATACTATCCCAAGTTCTCGCTCAGCGGTCTGCTCGGCACGGCGACCATGGGGCTCGGCGGGATGTTCGGCGGCAACGCCACGCAAGCGGGCGGCATTCTGGGCCTGCGCTGGCGGCTGTTTGACTTCGGCCGCATCGATGCCGAGATCGCCGCGGCGAAAGGCCGCAACGCCGAAGCCTTGGCTGCCTATCGCCAAACGGTGCTGCGAGCCTCGGAGGACGTCGAAAATGCTTTCTCGGCGCTCGTCAATCAGCAGCAGCGAGCGCAGACCCTTGCCCAAGGCGATGCGTCGTGGACCAAGGCCCGCGCATCTGCATTGGCTGGTTACAAGGGCGGCGTCTCGAGCCTGCCGGACGTGCTCGACGCGGACCAGCATCTCCTCGAAAGTCGCGACGCGGAAATTCAAGCCAAGTCGGCTGCCGCGCGCGCCGCAGTTGCCTCTTTCCGCGCCCTTGGGGGCGGCTGGGACGCGCCATCGCAGGGCGTGACCAACGAAACTGCCGGCCAAGGGCGAACGAAAGCCCCGCTCGCTGCCCGTCTTGAGAGTGCATCGCTGCACGATCTTGCACGCCAACCTCAATCCAGCCGACTCCAGCCACAACACGGAGCGCACCACAATGGATGACGTCATCATCATCGGCGGGAGCTTCGCCGGTCTTGCCGCCGCCCTGCAACTCGGCCGTGCCCGCCGTACGGTCACCGTTCTCGATACCGGTCTGCCCCGCAACCGCTTCGCCGGCCGCTCGCATGGCCTGCTCGGCCACGATCACAAGCCGCCGCTGGATATCCTGGCCGAGGCGCGGCAGCAGTTGGCGCGCTATCCCGCGATCAGGCTCGTCAATGCCCGGGCCGACAGCGTCTCCGGCGCCATCGACGATTTCTCCGTCCTCACTGGCGATGGCGAAAGCCTTGCGGCACGCCGCCTGATCCTGAGCTATGGTGTCGTCGACCAGATGCCCGATGTTCCGGGCTTTGCCGAAGGCTGGGGCAAATCCATCGTTCCCTGCCCCTATTGCGACGGCTTCGAAGTCGCCGACCAGCATTGGGGCCTCGTCTGGTCCGGCCCGCAGTCGCACAACCAGGTCAGGCTGTTCCACGACTGGACCGACACGCTGACGGTTCTGGCCGATGGCCACGACATCCCACCCGACATCCGGGCCGATCTGGCGCGCCGCAAGAGACCTGTCGTCGAGGGCCGGATCGCCGAAATCGCCCTGTACGGGGACCATAACGCCACAGTCGTGCTCGACACCGGATCCAAGGTCGCGGTCGACATCCTGTTCGCGCATCCGCGCAACAAGCCGTCCGCAAGCCTGCATGAATCGCTGGGCCTCGCCACGGTCGATACGCCCCTCGGCATCATCCTCAAGGTCGATGAGCGCCGCGAAACCAGCATGCCCGGCATCTACGCCGCCGGCGATCTCACCAACCCCCTCATTCCATCGGTCACCACGGCATCATGGCAAGGCGCGATGGCGGGTATCTCCACCCAGCAGTCGATGCTGGTTTGAGACACAGATCGCCGGTGCTGCGGCCTATCCTATTCTGAAGGTTGCGGGCCGATGTTAGGGATGTCGATATCTGCTTTCGAGAAGCGCCAACCAAACGCGGACAGACCGCTTTCGGCCACGCCCGGCCAGGCAAATAGGCTTTTGGCAGTCGCACCAAAAATGTGAAGCGAGGGTAGCTTCCGCGGCGCTCCGATGCTGTTATTGGGGAGTGCGCCGCCAGGCAGTCACAGAGATGCCCGATGCTCGAGCTTTATCATCACGGATCGTCTGTCTGCGCGGCGAAGGTGCGCCTGGCGCTCTTCGAAAAGGAGATTGAGTGGACCAGCCGATATGTCGACATCCTGGCCGGTGAGCAATTCGATCCGGCGTACCTGAAGATCAATCCCCGCGCGGCCGTTCCGGCAATAAGGCACGATGGTGCTGTCCTGACGGAATCGACTGTCATTTGTGAATATCTGGACGATGCCTTCGCCGGCCGCCGACTGAAGCCTTGCGCGCCGCTGAGCCAGGCGCAAATGCGCATCTGGACCAAGCTTGTCGACGAAGAGATCCATCCTGCGACCCGGCCCCTGACGTACGTCGTGACGCACCGGCACGCGATCCTCGCACGAGGAGAGCCGGCGGTGGAAGACCACATCGCGAGCGATCCCGACCCCGCTTGGCGGGAACGCAAACGGCGGTGGATTCGCGACGGTTTCGATGCCCCTGACGTGGCGCTCGCGCTCCGAACGTTCGTCCGACTGCTTGAGCGCATGGACTGCGCGCTTGAAGGCAGCGAGTGGCTGGTCGGTGACGGCTACACGCTCGCGGATGGAGCTCTTACGCCCTACGCCAACCGGCTGGAGATGCTGGGACTGTCGGAATTGTGGCAAGATCGGCCGAACTTTGACCGCTGGTTCGCGGCGGTAAAGGAGCGGCCGAGCTTCGCCCCGGCCCTGTTTGACTATTTGCCCGGCGAGCTGCGCGCGCGAATGCTTGCCGATGGCCAAGCGGCGCTGCCGCAAGTTCGCCAAGCGTTGCTGGGACTGTAGCTTTACTTCGACACCGGATTCGGTCGACACCTGACTGACCGCAGATGTGCAGAGTCGTTCAGGAACGGAAGGTCGGCTCTCGGCCAGCCGGTGCCCTATCGGCAAGTTTCACAGTGGACCTTTGCGTCCGGATTTAGTCCGTGCACGGGCGCTGACAAGACCGCCGCCTGAGCAGCATCCTGACCTGAACTGGCCGGCATCTGTCCGGCTGGAACAACCGCTTTTTGTAAAGCAGCATCAGGCGCTCCTAGGGGTGGCCGACTGAAATCTATCAGATCGGACTTCATGGCGATCTGCGTGAATACCGGCGGGGGCGTGCCGCTCTTCGCGATCTGGAACTCAAAGGGATAGTCCTCGCCATTCCAGTTAATCGTCACATCAACCGTTGCAGGCAGAGACTTGGGTTTGATCTTCTCCATGACAAACTCACCAGCGTAGCTCTCGCCAGGATCCACGGTCGTGAGTTGTATGACCTGGTCGCCAAGGACGGCAATCGTTTGATCGAGCTGATTCCGTACTCTGGCAATGCCGTATCCCGTTGAGGCCGTGATAGCTGCGGCCTGGAACTGACCCGCGACACTAGGCGTGCTGAACCAACTCGAATAAGTCCCGCGAGGCGTGACAAACCGGCTGTGATAATAGTCGCGCTGGCTAGCCGCGGCCCCGGCGGCGAGACCGCCAAGGAGAGCCAAGCCTATCTGCGACCACATCGCCCGGTTCTTGGCTTTCTTGACGAGCTCCTTCTCGGTGAACACTGCGACAGTCTGGCCGCCGAAGGTCACATGAACTTGTTCGATCCCGATGTTCGCTGGTCTGCGGCTGTCGTTGTAAACAGCTACGCCAAACACCAGGCTGCCATGATCGAAGGGCAACGGAGTGATTTCGACCACTCCATCATGCATCTCGAGATCAACGGTTGGGACGCCCTTTAAGTAACGTACAGATTCGGGCCCCCGCTGGATGGGCTGAACTTCTAAGTCGGATGAAGCTGCAGCTGTCGTGCTGATGCTTGCTGCCGCAAAAGCCGCGACGAAACGAAAAACCCTGCTCATCAACTCACCCCCTGGTTGACGAATTCGGCAAGTTCTAAGCCATTGTTGCGACCTTGTTAATTATCCAAAGGGAGCATTCAATGTCGGGAAGGAACCGAGCTCAAGAAGGTAGCGCCTTGTGGCCGCGGGAGCATTGGCAGGCAGGTGGAGGGCCCGCTTCTCGCGCGCTCATTCTCACAAAGTGACGGTCTGCATTCGGCCAGCATCTGACGAGGGCACTGTAGCAATGATCTGTTAGGCTGGCGTCATGAAGACCGCTGACCTTCATGATGAGCTCTGCCAGGCATTGCTGATTGCGGGGGCTGTCGAACCAGAGACAATTGTACCTGCTGGCTATAATGGGAAGAAGGTCGACGCCGTATTTAAGAGCGAGCGGATTCTGATCGAGGTGAAAAGCCTTGTTAAGGATCAAGCCGACGCAAAGTTACTTTCCGCACGTCTCGAGCCAATCATCGGCAAGTGGATGGGAAAGGGAGGGCCAGTAGTATTCGGCACAGTTCCAATTCCGTGGCAGCAGATGCCGGAGAGGATGCGCCACGAAGTCGAAGCGGCAATCGCACCGCGTCTTGAGAAAAATTTGAAAGATGCCAACAAGCAATTCCGGGAGACTAAGGCCGCTCTGGGATGGGCAGAATCCTTCAACGTGCTCCCCTTCATTCTCCCCAACACATTTGCCACGCATCCCGGTGGAGCTGCTTGGAACTTGCTGCACCGCCGAGCTGGGTTACTTCCGGAGATCGACGCTACAATGGCAATCACTGTGCAGGTTCTTGACCAGTCGGGTTCTGTCGATCGACCGATGGAATGCTTCTACTTTCCGGTCGTCAACGCACCGGCTCCGCATGGGATCAACGTCATAATCCTACGCGCTTGGGTGCAGCATTTCAGTGCCAAGACAGGAGTGAAGGTCATTGAGCGTACGCCGTCAGACGGGCATTTCTTTAATAGGTACCTCAGCACGGAAACTGGTGCCGAGACATAGCGCGCGAACGAAAGCCAATTGAGTTCGCTTCTGCGGCGCGGGCCGGGAGTGGTGGATCGTCCGCACCTGAATTAAATTTGTGACGTCCGCTTCGAGCATGTGCCCCACCGAAAGTTGCCAGTTCGCTCCCGGCCATTTCCCGACGCACGGCGACTTCTAGGAACGGCTGCAACTTGCCGATTGTGGACCGTCGGTTTTCGGAGCCGCATATGCGAAAGCTGCAGTCGGCGGATGGCCGGCTGCATATGCCGCCGGATTGGCGCCCGCGGCCCCGGAGACTCGCTGCTTCCGCGCCCCGCTTTTTGCCGCCATGCTCGATCGGGCCATTGCCTTCCTCCTTGCCGCACGTCTAACAGCCGAACAGAGCAGGGGGGTTCCTGCCGGGACATTTGATTTGCCCGTCCGAAATCCGCATTTTGCGGCCGCGGCCTCGAGTACCTGAGGCGAGCCCGCCTCGTCGGGTCCCTATCCTTTTTGCGTTTCTTCCCATCACCGGCCCTGATACGCACACTCGAAGAGGAGTGTGCCGAGGTGTCGAAATCCTTATCCGCCCAACCGCTCAACCCGCGGCGCGAGGTTGCACCGGCTCGGGGCCCCGGTCGACGATTGCACGGAGCGCTCGCCCATAAACTCGGATCAGACATCTTGGCTGGCGTATTCGCCCCCGGCGATGTCCTTCCCGGCGAAGTGGCTTTTTCCGAGGAACTCGAGGTTTCTCGCAGCGCCTATCGCGAGGCAATACAAGTCCTGGCCGCAAAAGGACTTGTTGCGAGCCGTCCCAAAGCGGGCACCAGAGTTCTGCCGCGCGACCGCTGGAATCTGCTCGACCCGGACGTCCTGGGCTGGGCGTTTGCTGGCGAGCCGGATACGGAATTCGTGCGTAGCCTGTTCGAGCTGCGGGCGATCGTGGAACCTTCGGCCGCCCGTCTCGCAGCGTTGAGGCGCGACAAGAACGATCTCAAAGTGATGAAGAACGCGCTCGCGACTATGCGCAGCGAAACCCTGACGACCGAAGCCGGTCGCGCGGCGGACCGCGAGTTTCACAACTCCATTCTTCAGGCAACGCGCAATTCGGCGCTAGTGGCGCTTAGCGCGAGCATCGGCGCGGCCGTTAAGTGGACTACGCAATTCAAGCAGCGTTCGCGCGCGCTGCCGCGCAATCCGATGCCCGATCACGTGCGTGTCTACGATGCCATCGCGGCGCAGGACGGCGAAGCCGCTGCCAAAGCAATGCACGAGCTGGTCGAGCTGGCACTCGAAGACACGCACAGTGCGATGAAGGAATGATTGCACGAGCGGACGACGGATTCTCGCGCGTCAATGTGTCAAGGCGGCGTCGCCCCATGTGACCGGATCGGGAAAGCGGCTCGGTTTGGGCGTCCGCGCGACCAGTTCCACGATCTTCACGCCATGGACCTCGGCCGTCAGTTCGGCGGGCGCCTGACTAAAGCGCATCGGCTTTGACTTGGAGAGCAGCTTACCGTCGCCATAAACGAGGAACGTGACAGCCTGGCCGCGGTCCCGCGCGCTGTCATCGACACCGACGAGCGCAGTGAAACGGTCATAGCCGTCGTTGCGCACCTCAAGCCGCGAGTTCTCGAGCACGCCGATGCCGGTATCGAACCGTCGTCCGCCGACTGAGAGCGCTTCGCCAAAAGGGGTCTGGTCGGCTTGCGCGCCTCCCCAACCGCCGTAACGTGGGTGCTCTCCTGTTCCGTGCGTTCCGGCCCAGAATATCGGGCGATAGACCAGCGGGTCCGCCTGCGGCACGACGACGCCGTCGACCGCTGGA
>Ga0068855_100010348_pt1 | contig 11250 bp, 7 predicted proteins | sample KBSCornC52_FD_66592 | JGI IMG/M metagenome (GOLD analysis project Ga0068855, IMG submission 66592) | Corn rhizosphere microbial communities from Kellogg Biological Station, Michigan, USA - KBS Corn C5-2 | ecosystem: Host-associated > Plants > Roots > Rhizosphere > Soil ... | reverse complement strand
GGTCACGGTGAAGCTGACGATCCGGCACTCGGGCGCAGCGATCCGCTCGACGACCCGCGCACGGTCGGCTGCGCCGACCAGTGCCTCATGCACCGCACCGATGACGCGAGTTCTTGCCTCGCCGCCTCCGCGCTCCGTCAGCGTGTACAGCCCGCCCTGCGGATTGAGCTGCTCCGCGACTGCCGGCGAACGCAACGAGACACCGCTGATGCCCCAGTCACGCTCTCCGCCGCTCATCGCCAGGTCGGTGTACCAGGCCTGATGCGCGCGGTGGAACGCACCGAGGCCGAAGTGGACGATGCCGATGCGCTGCGCCAGCCGGTCATAGGCGAAACGGGACAGGTCCGGCGCGAGCCGGTCGATCGTTTCGGGGGCAATTCTCACAGCTTGTAAGCTTCCTTGGCTAAATCGTAGGCCAGCGCCCTGGCGACCTCGTGCGCCTCATCGAGCTCCAGCCGGTGCTCGGCGACAAGCTCGGCCAGGAAGCCGCAATCGATCCGCCGCGCGACGTCATGCCGTGCCGGGATCGAGAGGAACGCGCGAGTATCGTCGTTGAAGCCGACGGTGTTGTAGAACCCCGCGGTTTCGGTGGTCATCCGGCGGAAGCGGCGCATGCCCTCGGGGCTGTCGTGGAACCACCACGCCGGCCCGAGCCGCAGACACGGATAGTGCCCGGCGAGCGGCGCCAGCTCGCGCGCGTAGGTGCTTTCGTCGAGGGTGAACAGGATCACCTTGAGATCGCGCTCGTTGCCGAAGCGGTCGAGCAGCGGCCCCAGTGCATGGACGTAATCGGTCCGCATCGGGATGTCGGCGCCCTTGTCGCGCCCAAAGCGGGCGTGGACGCTCTTGTTGTGATTGCGGAAGGCGCCGGGGTGGATCTGCATCACCAGTCCGTCGTCAAGGCTCATCGCGGCCATCTCGGTCAGCATCTGGGCGCGGAACAGCTCGGCATCGTCCGGCGTCGCCCTGCCCGACGCCACCTTGGCGAACAACGCCTCGGCCTCGGCCGGTGCAAGATCAGCGGTGCGCGCGGTCGGGTGGCCGTGATCCGTGGAGGTTGCCCCCATCGACGCGAAAAATGCGCGCCGCTTGCGATGGGCGGAGAGGTAGCCTTGCCAGGTGCCGCAGTCCTCCCCCGTCAGCTCCGAGAATCGGTCGAGGTTGGGCAGGAAGCCGTCGAACTCGGGATCCACCACCGGATCCGGCCGGTAGGCGGTGATGACTCGGCCGGGCCAGCCGCTCTCGCGGATCGCCTTGTGGTGGTCCAGCGTGTCGAGCGGGCTTTCGGTGGTGGCGATGACCTCGATGTTGAACCGGTCGAACAGCGCGCGCGGCGCGAACTCGGGCTGCTGCAGGGCGTCGGTGATCGTGTCGTAGTAGCGATCGGCGGTCTCGGGTTCGAGGCGCACGTCGAGGCCGAAGACCTCGGCGAAGACCCAATCGAGCCAGATGCGCGACGGCGTGCCGCGGAACAGCGCAAAATGCTCGGCAAAAAGATGCCATGCATGCCGCGCGCTGGCCGGGGCGCCGACGCCGAGCGCCTCGAGCGGCACACCTTGCGAATAGAGCATTCGGAACAGGTAATGATCGGGCTGCAGCAGCAGTTCGCTGGCATTGCCGAATGGCGCATTGTCGGCGAACCATGCCGGATCGGTGTGGCCGTGCGGGCTGACGATCGGCAGGCCGGCGATCGGCGCATAAAGCTCGCGGGCGATCGCCCGCACCGCGGGCTCGGCGGGAAACAGGCGGTCTGGGTGCAGTTCGAGCTTGTGTGCCAGCCGATCTCTCCTCAACTTGTCTTGTGCCCGGCTCTAGCGCAATGGTAGCGCTAACGGGAGAGGAGTTTCGGGCATGAAGATCGCTTCGGCAAGGGTCATCGTCACGTGCCCGGGCCGCAATTTCGTCACTCTTGTCATCGAGACGGTCGAAGGCCTGACCGGTCTCGGCGACGCGACGCTCAACGGCCGCGAGCTGGCGGTCGCCTCATACCTCACCGACCACGTAATTCCGTGCCTGATCGGCCGCGACCCGGCGCAGATCGAGGACATCTGGCAATACCTCTACCGCGGCGCGTACTGGCGGCGCGGGCCGGTCGGCATGAGCGCGATCGCCGCGGTCGACACCGCGCTGTGGGACATCAAGGGCAAAGTCTGCGGCCAGCCGCTCTACCAGTTGCTCGGCGGCAAGAGCCGCGACCGCGTGCTGGTTTACGGCCACGCCAACGGCGCCGATCTCGATGCCACGGTCGAGGCGGTCGGCCGCTATGTCGAGATGGGCTACAAGGCGATCCGCGCGCAGAGCGGCATTCCCGGCATCGACAAGGCCTACGGTGTCGGCCGCGGCGACACCTACTACGAGCCCGCCGACGCGCGGCTGCCGACCGAGACGGTGTGGGACACGGCCAGGTACCTCGATTTCGCGCCCAGGCTGTTCGACAAGCTGCGCGAGACGTACGGCTTCGGCCCGCAGCTGCTGCACGACGTGCACCACCGGCTGACGCCCAACGAGGCGGCGCAGCTAGGCAAGGCGCTCGAGCCGCACCGCCTGTTCTGGATGGAAGACGCGACCCCGGCCGAGAACCAGGAGGCCTTTCGCCACATCCGCCGCCACACGACCACACCGCTCGCAGTCGGCGAGGTCTTCAACACGATCTGGGACTGCAAGCAGCTGATCGAGGAGCAGCTGATCGATTACATCCGCGCGACCGTGGTCCACGCCGGCGGCATCACGCATTTGCGGCGCATCGCCGACTTCGCCGCGATGTATCAGGTGCGCACCGGCTGCCACGGCGCGACCGACCTTTCGCCGGTGTGCATGGGCGCGGCGCTGCACTTCGACACCTGGGTGCCGAACTTCGGCATCCAGGAATACATGCGCCATACCGAGGAGACTGACGCGGTCTTCCCGCACGATTACCGCTTCGAGGACGGCCACCTGATCTGCGGCGAGACGCCGGGCCACGGCGTGACGATAGACGAGGCGCTGGCCGCCAAATACCCCTACAACCCGATGTGCCTGCCCGTCGCGCGCCTGAGCGACGGAACGATGTGGAACTGGTGACATGATCGGAGGCCGCGTCCGCATCGTCTGCGTCGGTGAGGCGATGATCGAACTGTCGCCCCGCGACGGCAGCTGGAGCGTCGGCCATGGCGGCGACACCATGAACCAGGCGCTGCACCTCGTCCGCTATGGTCACGACGTCGCCTATCTCACTGTACTCGGCTGCGATCCCTTCGCCGGACAGATGCGCGCCGCCTGGGGGCGCGAGGGCATGGACACCTCGCTCGTGCTGACCGATCCGGATCGCGCCACGGGCCTCTACGCGATCTCCATCGATGCACATGGGGAGCGTCAGTTCAGCTACTGGCGCTCCGACAGCGCCGCGCGGCGGCTGTTCGCGAATTCCGCCATCACGGCGGCCGCCAGCGAGGCCGCGCAGGCCGATGCTCTGGTCTATTCGCTCATCTCGCTGGCTATCCTGCCCGAGGAAGGACGCGAGGCTCTGCTCGGCCTGGCCCGGGCTGTGCGCGCGCGCGGCGGCAAGGTGGCTTTCGACGGCAATTACCGGCCGCGGCTGTGGCAAAACCGCGACGAAGCACGCCTGTGGCGCGATTGGGCCGCGCGGGAGGCCGATTTTGGCTTTCCGACCCTCAACGACGAGGAACAGATCGCAGGACGGGTGCTCCAGCCGGAAGAGGTCGCCGCAGGCTGGCGCGATGCAGGCTGTGGCGAGGTAGTGGTCAAGCTCGGCGCCGGGGGTTGTCTGTTGCCGGGCGGAGCCACCATTCCACCGCAAGCCGTCCTGCGTCCGGTCGACACCAGCGGCGCTGGCGACGCGTTCGGCGCGGCCTATCTTTCGTCGCGCCTCCGCGGCGGCTCGCAAGAGGAGGCTGCGCAGGCGGGTCACGAGCTTGCCGCCTGGGTCATGATGCGCAGCGGCGCGATCCCGCCGCGCGATCACGCGGCGCCTTACAGCCTCGGCTCCTCGGCCATGCCGGAATAAGCCGGCAAAGTCTCGATCAGGCGCCGGCCCCGCAAAAGCCGTCGAGGAAAGCCTGGTGCTGCGGTAGCTTCGCCACCGCTGAATCGATATTTTTCGCCATGTTCGCGAGGGCGTCCCGCAACTGGGTCGCGGGCAGCAGTTGGCCCAACGCATGGCGGCCGTGGGGAACGAGCCGCTGGCCCAGCATCACCTGCACCCAGGAATCGGTCCGGAACAGCTCGTCGGGGGCCTGATAGGCATGCGCGCTCTCGCGGAACAAGGCGATGCGCTCGGCTAGCGAATCCGGCACCCCCATCGTCCGGCACTCGCGCCAGAACGGCTCATCGCGTTCCGTCAGGTGGTAGTGCAGGACGATGAAGTCGCGGATGCCCTCGAGCTCGCGCTGAGACATCGCGTTATAGCGCCGCACGGCGGCTTCGCTGACGCCGTCGAAGGGGAACAGCTGCATCAGGCGAGTCACCGCTATCATGATCAGGTGGATGCTGGTCGATTCAAGTGGCTCGACGAACCCGCTCGAAAGGCCGATGGCGAGGCAGTTGCGGTTCCACGCCTGCCGTCTCGTTCCGGCCTGGAAGCGGATCAGGCGCGGCTCGGTCAACATCTCCCCCTCGACGCGCTCGGCCAGCCGCGTATGGGCCTCGTCGTCGGACAGATAGCGGCTGCAATAGACCAGGCCGTTGCCGACCCGCCGCTGGAGCGGGATCTGCCATTGCCATCCGGCGTCGTGCGCGATCGCCCGTGTAAAGGGCCGCGCTGGGCCGGCCGCCTCCGTCTGCACCGCGATGGCGCTGTCGGTCGGCAGCCAGTGCGTCCAATCGTCGTAGCCGGTTGCCAGCGCGCCTTCGATCAACAGCGCGCGAAATCCGGTGCAATCGATAAACAGGTCGCCGGCAACTTTCTCGCCCGTCTCGAGCACCAGCGATTCGATGAAGCCGCTCTCGGGCGCCAGGCGAACCTCGGCGATCTTGCCCTCCACCCGTTTGACGCCAAGCGGCTCGGCGAAGCGGCGCAAGTATTGCCCGTAGGCCGTCGCATCGAGGTGATAGGCGTAGTTCAGGCGCGAATCCTTGCCGCCGAGGAACTTGCCCGCCTCGGCCGCGCGGAGCTCGAAGCAGTAGTCGCCAAAATCCCCCGCGAGGCCCTGCTCGCGCGCCTGCAGCCACATGTGCTGGAAGTCGGCCATCCAGGTCGATTGCCCGGTCACCCCGAAGGCGTGAAAATAGCGGTCGCCGGCGCGCGCCCAGTCCTCGAACGAGATGCCCAGCTTGAAGCTCGCCTGGGTCGCGCAGACGAAGTCTCGCTCGTCGATGCCGAGCAACTCATGAAAGCGCCGGGCGGTGGGGATCGTGGACTCGCCGACCCCGACGGTACCGATCGCGTCACTTTCGACGAGGACGATATCGATCAGTGGTCCCAACTGCTTGGCGAGTGCTGCGGCAACCGTCCAACCGGCGGTGCCGCCGCCGGCGATCACCACGCGCTTCACTGGTTTGCCCTGCACTCTTTCGGTTCCTCGCTTCAGCGGTTCAAACGGTTGAGCAATTGCGCCCGCAGCCGGCGCGCCCTCATTTCGTCCATCGGTGCCAGATTGCCGCGCGCGTGCTCCGGCAGGTGCGCCCCGGCGCGCTCGGCGGGGCCGAAGACGTAGTAATCGAACAGCGCCCGCCAGGCGCGTTTCTCGTTTTCGGGGCGGTCGCGCAAGCTGAGCAGCGCGTGCAACAGCGTGGTCTGCGGCGTGTCGATGAAGGCCGGGACGGGGTTCCACCAGTAATTGATCATCGCGTTGAACGGATCGAGCGCCTCGACCTGGTGCCACCACAGCGCCGGGTAGAACAGCACGTCGCCTGGCTCCATCTCGGCCACTTGCGCCGCGGCCGCAGCCTCGGGGAAGCGGGGATAGCGCTCGAGATCCGGATCGCGGAAATCGACCATCGTGACGACTTGTCCCCCTGGCGTAGGCTCGAGTGGGCCGGGGTAGAGGTTCTCGATCTGCTCGGGCGGGAACAGCGTGAACCGTCGCCGGCCGACCATGCAGCAGGCGAGGTTGTTCGACATGTCATAATGCGCGGCCGCGACCGTGCGATTGCCGATCCAGATGCTCGCCAGCGGCGGTTGCAAGGAAAAGGCCGGATGGCTCAGGACGAGGTCGTTCTCCTCGCGTAAACCCGGCAGGTAGATGTCGAGATCGGTCGAACCAGCGTAGAACGAAGGCGGCGCCGGGTCGCCCAGGTGCGCCAGGACAGTGTCGAGGAAGGTCGCCAGCGGCACGCGCTCGGCTGTGAAATTGAGGCCCGACAGGTCGGCGTTGTAATGGAAACGACCGCCGATTTCCGGCGGACCGGTGAAGGCCGTAACCGGGCGGTCGCCGGCAAAGCGCTTGAGATATTCGACGACCGCTGCCGGACCTTCCCGGCCGCGTACGACCAGCGGCCAATCGCGCGCCAGTCCCTCCATGACGACGGGCTGCCCGGCTTCGATCAGCGCATCGAATGGAATGGCTTCCGGCGCGATGCCCGAAATCCGGTGTACCGGGCGCCCTGTGATGCTCAAGCTGCTTGCCCGGCGAGCTGGCGTGCCTTGAGGTCGGCCAGGCGCTGCAGGTTGCCGAGCGATGCCGCGGCGAGAAATGCAGCCTGCAGGAAGCCGCCCCGATGAAGCTCCGCCAGTTCGTCGGCGGACAGCGCGGCGAGCCGCTCCCGGTCTATGACGGATACGCCCGACACGGCGTGAACTTCGGTCTCCGCCACCCGAGCCTCCAGGTTTACCTCGCGCAACAGACCTGCCTTCTCGAACGCGGCGATCATCGGCGCGAACAACCCGTGGCCGACGTAAATCGCGCGCAAGACGCCGGTGACTCGCTCGAGATAAGGCGAATTGCCACCTTGCGGCAGGAAGATCGGCGAACCTTCGCTGCGCGAAATGCGCGGATGATCGAGATCGACGCGGATCATCGGCTCGCCGTCGGGAGTGTCGGGAGCGGCGATGCTGAACGGCCCGCGCTCCAACAGAGCCGGCACGTAGCGCGCCTGCCAGCCGCCCTCCCCGTCGAGGAACAGGTTTTCCTCCCGAGATAGCCCCAGCATCGCGACCGGGCGCAAGGCGCCCTCTGCATCGCGGCGAAAGACGATCGGATAATCGCGCTGCAGTTCCTCGAACTCGGTCGGGAAGGCCAGGACCTGGTTCACCGCGTCGCCGAACTCGGCGCCGTGGCCGGTGACCACGCGCAAGTCGTGATGATCGACGTTGTTGAGCAGGGCGATGGTCATCGGGTTGGGATATGCGGCATGCGGCGCGCGGGCTCAATGGGCAGAAAAAAGGCCGCTGGGTCGCAGCGGCCTTTTCCCCTCATTTGCAATGGCCTGGGCGTTCAGATCAGAACTTCAGGCGCGCTCCCGCGAAGATCTGCGGATGCAGCTCCTGCGCGAACCACAGCTGGTTCTTGTCGCGGCCATACGAACGGATCGGATGGCTGAGGATATTGATGGCCTCGAGCGACAGCGAGATGTTCTCGGTGATGTCGTAGCTGACGTGCGCGTCGAGCGTTCCGAACGGCGCCATGAACACCGGGCTGCGCCCGCCGCCACGGTTGAGGCCCGCCAGGAACTTGTCACGCCAGTTGTAGGCGACACGGAAGGAGAAGCCCCCCTTCTCGTAAATGCCCGTGATATTGGCGCTGTCGGCCAGACCCTGGAGAGCGAAGACGTTGTCGGTCGGGTTCGACAGGATGTCGACCTTCACGTCGCCGTACACCTTGGTGAACGAGCCCGAGACACCGAAGCCTGTGTTGCCGAAGAAGTACTGCCCCTGCAACTCGAAGCCGTGGATGTTGCCCTGGCGATTGTTGATCGGCGTGGAGACCTGGAACTGGAACAGCGGATCGGTGTCGTTGGCGATCACGTCTCGCGCGGCGAGGACGGTATCGACGAACGCCTGGTCGAGCTGGCCGTTGGCGTTGAGGTGCGACTGGAACTCGGTCGTGGCCGCGGCAACGTCGCCGTTGTGGGCGTCGATCAGCGCGGTCATCGTGAACAGGCTCACGTCGCTCAGCACGGCGCCCAGCGAGTTGATCTGCGTCAGAGCCGAACCGGAACGCGTGCCGGGTGCACCCGAGGTGGGGTCACGCAGGCCGAACAGTTCCTCGTTGACCTGGCCGATGCCGACGAAGTTCTTCACCTTCTTGTAGAAGAACCCGCCCGAAATGTAGCTCGTGGGAGCGAAATACCATTCGAGCGAGATGTCGAAGTTATCCGAAACAAGCGGCTTCAGGTTCGGGTTGCCCTGGTTGCCGCCGGTCACGCCGCCCAGCACCGTCGGACGGTTGGGAGCTCCGGCGGATTGCGACGCGAACAGGTTGTTGTAATCGGCGCGCGCCAGTGTCTTGCTGTACGAAACGCGGGCGACGACATTGTCGGCCGGCTCGATGCGGAAATCGATCGCCGGCAGCAAGTTGTTGTATTCGCCGTGCCGCGTGATTTCGGCGACGTTCGTGCCGATCACCCGAGTGAAGTCGTTGTCCGAATCCCACTCGATGCGATCCGGCTGGGCGACCCGCGAGAAGGCGGTGACCTTGGTGTTTTCGTAACGGACACCGGCGACGAGGCTCGCAGGCACGTCCATCAGCGTGCCCTTCCAGGTCAGCTGCGCATACGCCGACCAGATCTTCTCGCCGACGCGATCGAAGTCGTTGCCGCTGATGTTGACCGGATTTCCGCGCTGTTCGTAGTACGGCCGGAAGGCGTCGTAGAGATCGACCGCGTTGCCACGGAAGGCGATATCGGCATCGGTCACCGTATAGTGATCGAACTGACAACCCATGCAGAACTGATGAACCAGGTCCCCGGCGACCGACTTCACGTCACCGACGTTGTTGATGCCCCAGTCGCCCAGGGTCTGCTGAGTCTGGATGCGGGCGCTGGTCATGCGCGAGTCGATATAGCTGGTTCCGACGTCGAACCGGCTGCCGGCGCCGAAATCCCAGCCGAGGTTGGCGCTGAGCTGGTCGAGGCGATGGCGCTGGCTCGCGGCGTTGGTGCGCTGCACCTGGGTGCCGAGATCGCCGATGTCGAGCACGCCATTGTTGTTGCCGCGATCGTCGGCCGTGCCGAGGATGCCGTCGGTGCCGGCACCGCCGTCGTTCAGGGTCCAGTGCTGGTTCGGCACCGGTCCCGAATAATCGACCGAGTGGGCGTCCACGACAGGTGCGCCGAAGCTGACGAGCGTGGAGCTCGCGCCGTTCCGGGCATCCGGCGTCGACTTCGAAACCGAATGATTGCCGTCGAGGGTGAGCGTTAGGTTTGAGGCGGCTTCCCAAGCCGCGTTGAGGCCGTACGACTGAAGTACGGTCTTGGTCGCGCGATATTGCTGCTCGAAGCCGAGATCCTTGGTGCCGTAGCCGGCGCCTTCGTCGATGTAGATCGCCGTCGGGACCGTGTCGGTGTCATCGAACGTGATGTGATCGAACGGGCGGTTGAACCAGTTCGTCTGGTCGGTGCGTTGCTCGTGGACTCGGTTCTGCGCGTAGAGCCCGTCGGCGATAAAGGTCAGCGTGTCGCTCGGGCGGAATTCCACGGTCGCCGAGCCGTTGATCCGTTCACGCTCGGACTGCGAGAAGTGATAACGGCTGTCGTTGGGAACCGCGACCAAGGTGCTCGGGTCCGACGGCGCGCCGGTGACGACGGTCGATGGGCCATAGCCCGGGAAGGTCGGAGGACTACCGCCGGGCGACGTCGAATACGGGGCGATGTTCCAGTCGTTCGACGTCGCGCTGGCCGCGGCGCTCTTGCGCTTCTGGTAGGCGCCGAACAACGATATGCCGAACATGTTGTCGGCGTCGGTCCAGGTGACGATGCCAGAGAGATCGGGATCGACGTGGAACCCGCTGTTGCTGGTGTCATAAAGGGCCTTGGCGCCCACGCTGCCGCGAAGGCCGTCCCCGGCAACATCGAGCGGCCGCTGCGTGACGATATTGATCGTCGCGCCGATGCCACCCGAGGGGATCGCCGAGCGACCGGTCTTGTAAACTTCGAGCCGGCTCACGCCTTCCGAGGCCAGATTGTCGAAGTCGAAGGAACGGCTCGTCGCCCGGTTGAAATCGACGTTCTCGTCGCCGCCGACTGCACCGATGGACGAGGTCGCCAGTTGCCGACCGTTCACGGTCACCAGATTGAACTGCGGGCCGAAGCCGCGGACGGTAACTTGCGAACCTTCGCCGTTCACACGGTCGATCGACACGCCGGGAACGCGCTGGAGCGATTCAGCGAGGTTGGTGTCCGGGAACTTGCCGATGTCTTCTGCCGAGACCGCATCGACGACGCCGCTCGAATCCCGCTTGATGTCCATCGAGCGTTCGAGACTGGCGCGAAAGCCGCTGACGACGATTTCGGTGCCGGGCGCGGCGTCGGCCTGAGTGTCCGTCGCCGGGGCGGCGTCCTGCGCCACCGCCGGCTGCGCGAAGACGCCTGCCGCGAGTACGGAAGCACTCGCTATGAGCGAAGTGCGAAACGCCCGCCTTACGGCGGCTTTGCCAGAAATGGTCTGGGTGCCTAGATCGCGCATCATGATTCTCCCCACCAGGTGACAGCCCATTCTTGGTTGCTGTCTTGTCATCCCTAACGGACCGTATTGCTCGGTCTCGCCTTTGGTAGCGCTATCATTTGTTTGGTAGCGCTACCAGCGCTTCGTTAGTTAGCACAGTCCGACTCAATGTCAACGCGTCCTCTACATGGAAAAATCGGAATCGCTTGCGCCGCAGCCACTCCAGGGAACGCGGTAGCGTTACCAAACCGCTGCGCGTGCGAGCAGTGACGCATCGGCAAAACTGCGAAAAAGTTCGGCCACATTGGGCGCTAGCTTGACGCGGCGCCTCATCTCACTCTGTTCGCAGCGCGCCTGTGACCTGGACTTCCGACAAGCCGGCGATCACGCCACTCGGAACGCTCAGCCGGATGCGCACCTTGCGCCCTTCCAGCGGCTCCGTGTCGAGGGCGCGGGTCTGGTTGGCGTCCTGTCCCGCGAACTCGTCGACGAGCTTCCGCCAGTTGCCCTGACTGTCCTGCACTTCAGCAACCAGGTCATAAGCCGCCGGCTGGGGAAACGTCAGCGTCAGCCGGTGAATCTCGACCACACGCTCCAGGTCGATCGTGAGGGCCATCGTCGCGTCGCCCGCGGCCGGCGCCCAGTAAGTCGCCGCGTCGCCGTCGTTGACAAGCCGGGAGCTGTGATCCGGCGCGTTGGAGCTGGCGAAGGTC
>Ga0068855_100010347_pt1 | contig 11250 bp, 9 predicted proteins | sample KBSCornC52_FD_66592 | JGI IMG/M metagenome (GOLD analysis project Ga0068855, IMG submission 66592) | Corn rhizosphere microbial communities from Kellogg Biological Station, Michigan, USA - KBS Corn C5-2 | ecosystem: Host-associated > Plants > Roots > Rhizosphere > Soil ... | reverse complement strand
CAACGCCGCAAATCCCGAAACGGCCTGGCCTGCGACCGCAATCTCGATGAACGCGACACCGTCGATGCCCGGCACCGGGTGCAGCGATGAGAGTTGCACCGAATCGGCGACATCAGCGCTGCCGCAACTGTCGAGCTTGCGGCGAGTGAGATCTTCGAGGTAGCGGATCGAGCGGCGTCCGTCCTTTGCGATCTGATCCGCCGGCGCCGCACGCACGGTGTCGCTGAAAACCTCGAGCGAGAGCGGACCCCGGTAACCGGCCCGTAAGACCTGTGCGGTGAACTGCGCCAGATCGAGAGTGCCTTGGCCCGGAAAACATCGGTAATGCCGGCTGAGTCGCAGAACGTCCATCATCTGATGCGGGGCGTCGGCCAGTTGAACGAACAGCAAGGATTCTGGCGCGATCCGCGCGATGTCGTCGAGGCTGTCGCCGAGCGACATGATGTGAAAACTATCGAGGCAGATTCCCACTGCAGGGTGCCCGGCGCGGCGCACGATCTCGTACGCGTCTTGATAATGCCTGACGTGCGTGCCCCAGGCGAGCGCCTCGTAAGCGATCCGCATGCCGGCGTCGGCGGCGAGGTCACCTAACGCGTGAAGATGTTCGGCGGCGAGGTCTCGATCGTTTATTGCATCGGGACGCACGTTGGAGCACACCAACATGAGATTTGCGCCCAGCGCCGCCATCAGTTTGAACTTTGCCGCGGCGCGGCCAAGATTGGCATGGAGGTGTTCCTCCGGCATCGCCTCGAAATCTCTGAATGGTTGGTAGAGCTCGATCGTCAAACCGAGGTCGGCGGCCTGCGTCGCGACCTGGTCCGGTCGTAGCGGCGACGCGATAAGGTCCGCCTCGAATAGCTCGATGCCGTCGAAGCCGGCTGCCGCGATGGCTGGCAACTTTTCCTCGAGGGTCCCGCTCACCGAGACCGTGGCGATTGAGCACCGCACGGCTGTCTAATCCTGCACCAGATAGCGAACCGCAGCCGTATAGCTACCCACGCCGAGGCCCGCTACAACGCCGTGCGCCACCTTTGACGGATAGGACGTCGCACGAAACGGCTCGCGACGGTGAATGTTCGTGAGGTGTACCTCGACAACCTTCACGGGTACCGTCGCTAGCGCGTCCATCAATGCCACCGAGGTGTGCGTCAGGCCAGCCGGGTTCAATACCAAACCGCTGACGCTCGCTCGGACCTCGTGGATCCAGTCTATGAGCACGCCTTCGTGGTTCGTCTGGCGGAAGTCGATCGCGACACCGAAAGGCGTGGCCACATCACGGCACGCCTGCTCGACGTCCGCCAGCGTTTGAAGCCCGTACTTTTCTGGTTCACGAATACCGAGCAGGTTGAGGTTGGGACCGTTGAAAACCGCGATGACTCGTGAGCCGACGTCAGCCTGAGTTGTCATCCGAACCTTACTCTTGTACGGACTGGTTCGTACATCGTACAGATGAACGGGGTGGCCGTGAAGACCCGGTCTCACGTATCGGCCGCGACTCGCCTAAGCGCCTACACCGTGCACTCTTGGGCTCGAGTGCACCTACGATTGCGTCCGGGTCGGGCCGACGAGTGGGACGAGTGGAGCGAAGGGAGCTCAACGTGGCGGGCAAGGATGGTGTCGCGGTCGCGTCGGGCGATCGACAACGTGACGCCGACCGAACACGCGCCGAACTCGTAGATGTCGCGACCGACGAGTTCGCGCGCAACGGTTATTCAGGCGCACGTGTCGACGAGATCGCTGCCCGCACCCGGACAACGAAGCGCATGATCTATTACTACTTCGGCGGCAAAGAGGGGCTGTACCTCGCAGTACTCGAACGCGCGTATGCCGGAATTCGCGAGCACGAACGCACGCTCGATCTCGGCCATCTCTCGCCCACCGAGGCAGTACGCCGGCTCGTTGAGCTCACCTTCGACTATGACGAATCGCACCCAGAGTTCATCAAGCTCGTCAGCATCGAGAACATCCATGAGGCTGAGTACCTAACGAAGTCGGACGCGCTTGGGGCGACGAACATGTCAGTCGTCAACCTGCTCGGCAAACTCCTCGACGCGGGGCGAGCGAGTGGCGAGTTCAACTCCGACGTCGCCGCGCTCGAACTGCATTTGATGATCAGTGCGCTGTGCTTCTTCCGGGTATCCAACCGCCCGTCGGTGCGGGCGATCTTCGGATACGACATGGGCGCGAAGCGCAATCGAACCCGCCAGCGCGAGCTGATCGCGAACATGGTGCTGAGTTACCTCAAGAGCTAGGCGTTGCTGAGCCGAACACCAGCGGCTCCCTCGATCCATGGCAACTTCGTATCTATTCGGTCACGGCCCTTCCGTTAGCTTGCTATATCGACTAGAACTAACGGACCGGTTAGTACATAGATAGAAGCGGAGCCGCCAGTGCGTGCCATCGCGCTACTCACACCCGGAAGGATCGCCCTGATCGATCGGCCCGAACCGATGTGCGGGCCGACGGACGTCGTGGTTTCGATGCGCGCGGTTGGCCTCTGCGGCTCCGATCTGAGCGTGTACTCGGGGGCAACGCCGGTCCCCCGCCATCCGTGGGTGATCGGCCACGAGGGAGGCGGCGAGATCGTGGCCGTCGGCGATGAGGTTGAGTACCGAAAGCCTGGCGACGTCGTGGTGATCGAGCCAAACATCTGTTGTTTCACCTGCGTACCGTGCAAGGCGGGGCAAACGTCGTCCTGTACAAATCGGCGAGCGTATGGCATCAGCGAACCCGGGATTGCCGCCGAACGCGTGAGCGTGCCGGCGCAGTTCTGCTGGCTGGTGGCGAGCGACACGTCATCGACAACGCTCGCCAGCTTCGAGCCGCACGTTGTTGCGCAGGCCGCTGTACGCAGGTCCGGAGTCCAACCAGGCGACCGGTGCCTGGTGATCGGTACGGGCTCGCAAGGCCTGATGCTGTGCCTGCAGTTACTTTCGATCGGGGTCCATCCGTTCGTCGTCGAGCCGCACGCCGGACGTTTACAACTCGCACTGGAACTCGGTGCCCAACTGGACCAACAGGACGCCGGCGGCTACCGGTTCGTCTTCGAGAGTTCGGGGGCGCAATCGGCGTTTCGGGTCGGCCTCGATGCGACCGCCGCTGGCGGTCAACTCGTCCTCATCGGCCAAAACCACAAGACCGTTGAGATCACGACACGCGAACTCGTTCAACGACAGATCACGATTCGGGGATCGCTGATCTATGACCATCCGCAGGATTTCGCCAACGCTGCAAGCAAGTCCGAGGCACACGCACCGCAGTTAGCGGCAGTCCTGCAAAAGCGTTACACGCCAGCTGAGGCTGACCTGGCATGTCGTGAAGCACACGACGTCGCAGGAAAGTCCTGGATCGACCTCACCTCAGGGTGGACGCAATAACGGGCCTCGCAGGAGGCCCACCCCATCGGCTAGACCAAGCAGGAAGGAATATCAATGCGATTCCCCAGCTCGCGTCACAGGTTATTGCTTGCCGTCCCTGTATGCGCAGTTCTCGCACTTACCCAGGCATGCTCGGCGCCGGGAAGCAAAACGGGTTCGACGTCAACGAGCTCGCCATCCCCGACGAGCAGTTCTACTACCGCAGGCTCCGCGGCACCTGGACCGGCGTCTCCGGCATCGGATACAAGCCCGATCAAGATTGCGATCGTCGATGCACAAAGCGGCCAGAGCAGCTCGCTTGGCAAGTGGGAATACAACGGTGTGAAGCTCGCGGTCGACGCGGCCAACTCGGCAGGCGGGATCGGCGGCCGCAAGGTCGAACTCACCGTTTTCGACGACCAGAACGACCCAACCGTCAGCACCAACCTGGCGCGCAAAGTCGCCAGCGAGGGCTTCATCGCCGTGTTCGGCCCGGCCGAAAGCGCTGACGCCATTGCCATGTCACCGATCATGCAGCAGGCCAAAATCCCGTACATCACCTCGGGCCAGTCGCCAGCGCTCGCGAAACTCGGAAACCCCTATTTGTTCTTGAACAGCCCGACGAGCACGACGTACGACGCGACGCTCGCGAAATACGCGGTCAACACGGCGAAATTCACGAATATCGCGATGATCACCAACAACGACGCCTACGGCAAAGGTGAACAAGGCGCGTTCACCGCTGCTCTGAAGGCCCTCGGTGTCACGCCCGTCGCCGTTCAGACCGTGACGCCGGACCAGAAGGATTTCAGCGCTGCACTCACCTCGATCAGGCAGAAGAATCCCGACGCTCTCTTTATCGGCGCCGAGGAAGTCGAGTCGGGCCTGATCGCGAAGCAGGCTCGTGGCCTCGGCATCAAAGCCACGATCATCGGTGCCGCACCGATCAGTACGCCGGTATACGTCCAGACCGCAGGTGTGCAAGATGCTGAGGGATCGGTAGCGAGCACTCCCTACCTGAGCAACGACACGACCGCGCAATCTCGGGCCTTCGCCGCCGCGTACAAGGCGGCCTACGGCGACACCGCCGAACTGCATGGAGCCAAGGCATATGACGGCGCCGAGATCTTCCTGCAGGCGCTCAAGGCGACCAACGGCGCTGGCGGTCAAGCACTCGCCGACGCCGTCCGAGCGGTGAAGTACCAAGGCCTCGTGGGAAACTTCGCGTTTGACGAGACTGGAGTCGGCGTCCACGAGACGCAGATCGGCATCATCAAGAACGGAGTACTGACGCCCGCGGGGAGTTGATCGACGCATCTCGGCAGACGAACAAGGAGACCGCATGCAGGTGTTCTTCCAGACCCTCGTCGGCGGGATCGGCTTCGGCGCGATCTACGCGCTCGTCGGGATGGGCTTCACGATCGTCTATCGCACGATGGGACTGGTGAACTTCGCCCACGGCCAGATCGCGATGATCGGAGCGTTCGTCGGCGTCACCTTCTTCCTCAATTCCAGGTTGCCGTTCGCGGTCGCTGTCATCTTGTCGATGACAGTGACCGCGGCGGTCGGATTGGTGATCGAGGGAGTTCTGCGCCCGCTGGAGGCGAAAGACTTCGACTTGATGCTGATAGGCACCATCGGGTTCGGCATCGTGTTGGAGGCGCTTGCCTCAAAGATCTGGGGCGCCACCGGGCGCGCGGTGCCGGCCCCGATGGATCGGCCGCTGCACATCTTCGGCATCATCGTTCGGACCTATGACCTCGTCATTATCGCAGTGGCCGCCGCGGCGACCGGACTCGTGTGGGCGTTGTTGAACCGCACTAAGGCGGGCGCGGCGATGCAGGCCGTCGCGATGGACAGAGAAGCGTCGACAGCCGTCGGCATCAGAGTCGGGCGCAGCAATGCGATGGCATTCGCGCTCGGCTCGGGGTTGGCTGCACTGGCCGGAACCCTCGCCGGCCCGCTGCTGTACGTGAGCCCTTCACTGGGCTCGTCGCTGGGAATCAAAGGATTCTGCGCGGCGATTCTCGGCGGGTTCGGAAACATCAACGGCGCGATCATCGGAGGTCTCGGGTTTGGCATACTCGACGGCTTCGCCGCCGGGCATTTCCAGCAGTACTCCGACCTCGTCACATTCCTGGTATTCGCCGTAGCAATCATGATTCGCCCGACCGGAATCCTGGGCGAGCAGACCGTGAGTCGTGCATGATCGCTAAAGCAGGCGGCCTGCTCGCTCTCGTCGTTTTCGCCTTGGTGCTGCCGTACCACCTGAACCTCTATTGGATCCACGTGACAGACGTCGCGGTGATTTACGGGATCCTCGCTCTCGGGCTCGCGCTGACCATGGGCATCGCCGGCCAGGTCAACCTCGCTCAGGTGGCCTTCTTCGGCACCGGCGCGTACGCATCGGCCGCACTGACGACGCACGGCTTCGCGTTTTGGGTAGCCGCCGTGCTCGCCGTCCTGATCACGGCAATGGTGTCCATCGCCGTCAGCGTGCCGGCGCTGCGGGTGCAATCGCATTACCTGGGTATCGTCACCCTCGGGCTGGCACTGGCGTTTACGAACATCGCAACCAATGCGTCGATTACCGGTCAGGCCGACGGGCTGAACAACCTCGCCGTCCCACCATTGGCCGGGCTCGACCTTTCCGACGACTACATCTTCTACTACGTGGTGCTGGCGACACTTGGCATCGGCCTGGCCTGGGCGACGTTCGTGGTGCAGACCCGGCTCGGACGTAGATTGCGCGCCATGCGCGACGACTCTCTCGCGGCTGCTGCCGTTGGCGCCGAGACCCCGTACCTGCGCATGACGGCGTTTGTGCTCGGAGGGCTCTTCGGTGGGGTCGCCGGCGTGCTTTACGCGGGCCTCATCAGATTCGTCAGTCCTGAGTCATTTTCGTTGTCCTCCATGTTTTTTCTGCTCGCCGGAGTAATCATCGGCGGGCGTTTCAGTTTGCTGGGTTCGGTGTTCGGAGCAATCCTGCTGGTGTTCTTGCGTGAAGAACTCTCGAACTACTCGATCTACGCGCAACTTCTTTACGGCGGCCTCGTGGTGCTGATCGTCGTGTTCGCACCGACCGGGTTGGTTGGCGTGCCCGGCAGAGTCTGGAAGTTGGCAGGTCGTGCAGCGTGGCTGGCACCCTCGAGACGCGAGACCGCGAAGGCAGGTGGGCATTTGAGTGCCCGGCCATACCTCGCTAAACGCGCACCCGACGAGACCGAGCCCCGCGCAGCAGTCGACGAGCCGATGGCACTTCAAGTTAAGGGGCTCACGAAACGATTCCGTGGGCTGACAGCGCTCGAGGACGTCGATATCTCGGTGCCGACCGGTGAGATCCGCGGCATAGTCGGGCCGAACGGCTCTGGCAAGACCACTCTTTTCAACGTCATCAGCGGGCTCTACACACCGAGTGCCGGCAAGGTGCAGGTGTGCGGCACCGATACAACAGGCGCACGCTCGTACCGGCTCGCTCAGCGTGGAGTGGCCCGCACGTTCCAGAACGTTCGATTGTTCGGCCGTCTCAGCGTTCGTGACAACGTTTTGATCGCGCTCGACAGCACGACGACCGTATGGGCCTGGCGGTATGTGCTGCGACCACTCAGTGTCATTCGCAGCGATGCCGCGCTGCGTTTGCAGGCGAACGCTCTGCTGAGCCTGTACGGCCTCTCGGACGTCGCGCGCTCGCTGCCTGGCGTGCTCTCCTACGGAACACAACGACGCGTCGAAATCGCACGCGCGATGGCACGGGAGCCACGCCTACTCCTGCTCGATGAGCCAGCAGCCGGGCTCAACGGCCATGAGGTACATCAACTCGCCGAGATCGTGCGCGATGTCCGTGCGGCGGGCGTGACTGTCGTGCTCATCGAACACAACATGGGTCTCGTGATGTCTCTTTGCGATCGAGTGACCGTGCTCGCGAACGGACGGGTCATCGCCGACGACGTGCCCGCCTCGGTCGCCAGCAACCCTGAGGTGATTTCCGCCTACCTCGGAGACTCCGGACACGACGACGTCGAACTCGCAGAGGCGGACACGTGAGCGCGCCGACGTTGCAGCACGGCAGCAGACTTCTCAACCAGAAAGCCGCTGACCTCGTCGTCGAAGAGTTGTCAGTGCGCTACGGCGGCGTAAGAGCCGTCCGCGAAATCTCGTTCACCGTCGCCGCCGGCGAGGCCGTCGGTCTTATCGGCGCGAACGGCGCGGGAAAGACCTCGACGCTTCGTGGGCTACTCGGCCTCATCCCGCGCAAAGCCACCCGGCTCACCCTCGGTGACGCCGATCTCCGACGCACATCTGCGAGCACGATGGTCCGCCACGGAGTTGGCTACGTCCCGGAAGGACGCCACATCTTCCCGGGCCTGGCCGTCGAAAAGAACCTTCTGCTCGGCGCCTATACGCAACGCTGGCGCACCTGCGGCGACTCACTCGACGAGATCTACGGCCTCTTCCCGGTACTGAAAACGATGCGATCCCGGCTCGCCGGAGCGCTGTCCGGCGGCCAGCAGCAGATGCTCGCCATCGGCCGCGCACTGATGGCGCGACCACGGTTGCTCGTTCTCGACGAACCATCGATGGGCCTGTCGCCATTGCTCGTCGACGACATCGTCGGCGTCCTCAGGCGACTCCATCAGGAAGGCTTGTCAATCTTGCTCGTCGAGCAGAACGCCAAGCTCACGTTCGCGACGACCACCCGCTGCCTCGTCATGGACCAAGGCCAGATCGTCAAAACCGGTCTCGCGGCAGATCTACGCAAGGATCCCGACGTCCGGCGCATCTATCTCGGTATGTGACGCTGACGCGCTTCCGCAGTCGGGCGTCTGACCCGTGCGCCCGACGCCGAAAGGGCCGCTGACCTGGGCTTTTGCTCCTGCGATAGGACTCGAACCTATAACCTGCCGGTTAACAGCCGGCTGCTCTGCCAATTGAGCTACGCAGGATCGGCTTGACCCCACTGCGGAGGGCCAGCGCTCGGTTAGGTTACCGCACCGGGCGGCTGTCCGAGTGCAGGGCTCGACGCCTCGCCGCCACAGGGGTACCGTCGCGCCGATCAGGGGTAGGCCGAATTGCAACAGGCATCCCGATCACCGACCACGAAGGAGCGCGCAGATGCGATACAAGGCGATGTTCGCCGTCGGGTTCGCAACCGGATACGTGCTCGGGGCCCGTGCGGGCCGCCAGCGCTACGAGCAGATCAAGCGCATGAGCCGTTCGGTCGCGTCGAATTCGACCCTGAAGCACACGACCGAGTCGGTGCAGGCGCAGGCCACTCAGCTCGGCAACACTGCGCGCCGAGCGGCGCAGGCGAAGGCCGACTCGATCAAGCACGACTTGGTCGACAAGATGAACGCCAAGATCCCGGCCGGGATCTCCAGCCGCTTCGGCCACCACACGATCGATCTCGACGGTGAATCGAGTTACAGCAACGGCACGATGACCTGAGCATTTCGCTCGCCACACCGTCCAGCTCGCGTAGACCGCTCCGACGGGAGGCCCATCCGTACCGGCTCGCTCCGGCCGCTCAGTCGTCGACGAGATAGTCACGTAGCTGCATGGCGCAGGTCGGCTGACGCAGCTTGGCGAGCGACTTGTTCTCGATCTGCCTGATGCGCTCGCGCGTCACCCCGAACTCCTGGCCCACTTCTTCGAGCGTGTGCGCAAGCCCGTCGAGCAATCCGAACCGCATGATCAGCACGTGCTGTTCGCGCTCGCCTAACGAGTGCAACACGCTGCGCAGCTGTTCGATCATCAGCGAGCGCGTCGCGGCGTCGACGGGCGCCACGGCGTCGGCATCCTCGATCAGGTCGCCCAGCGTGCCGTCGTCGTCGCCGACAGGGGCATGGAACGACACCGGTTCTTGCGCGATCGTACGGATCTCACGCACCCTCTCGGCGGTGCACTCGAGTTCGGCGGCAAGTTCGGCCGCGGTGGGCTCCCGCCCCTGCTCTTGGATGAACTGCCGTTGCACCCGCATCAGTTTGTTGATCGCATCGACGACGTGCACGGGCACCCGGATCGTGCGGCTCTGGTCGGCCATGGCACGCGAGATGGCCTGCCGGATCCACCACATGGCGTACGTCGAGAACTTGTAACCCTTGGCGTAGTCGAACTTTTCGACCGCGCGCATCAGCCCGAGGTTGCCTTCTTGGATCAAGTCGAGAAACGCCATGCCGTGACCGGTATACCGCTTCGCCAGCGAGACGACCAGCCGCAGGTTGGCTTCGATCAGCGCAGCCTTCGCGACCTTGCCGTCGCGCTCGATCCATTCAAGCTCGCGTCGCAACGTCGGCGACAACATCACGCCACTCGCGAGCTTTTCGCCGGCAAACAAGCCGGCTTCGATGCGCTTGGCGAGATCGACTTCCTCTTCGGCAGTTAGCAGCCGCACGCGCCCGATCTCTTTCAGATACGTACGAACAGGGTCGGCTGACGGTGCCCACGCATCTGCGAGCACGCTCGCGGTGGTTGTCTCAGCTTCGTCATCCGACGGCGGGGCAGCCGCGCCACCGATGCCGGTTTCTGCTTGCGCCTCTAGATCTTGGAGTTCGGGTTCTGCGGGTTCGCTGTCGCCTGGCCGCTCGTCCGGAGACACGAGGCGCATCGCGGGTATCGGGTAACGATCCGCGAACTGGCCCGGTAGATCAACTGATGGGTTCTTGCCCATCGGCTCCGACGCTAGGAAGTAGCCCATGGCTCAGTGTGCAACTCGATCTCGGGGTCGCGGGCCCACTCGACAAAACCCACTAGAATTCAACGGTTTTCTGTCGCCAATCGTCTCGACTTGTTACGATTTCAGCCGCCACTGAGGGCGCCATCGAGATCGTCGCGACGCCGTTTTTCGAGCATTATCAGCTCGGCGAACAGCTTGTTGTGCTCCGCGCTTTGCTCAATCGGGTTAACGCGCTGCAGCCGAGACTTCAGTTCTGCTATCAGCCGATCGACAGCCCGGACGCGCAAACGGGCTATTTGTGCTGCCGCGTAACGCATATCTGGCTCACCGGTGACAAGAAGCGGCTCGACGACCAACTCGGTCAGCAGGTTGCGCACCCGATCATCGACAGCCCCTTCGACGACGGAGTTGACCCACGCGTCACCACCTGCCGTCGACCCGGTGCCACCAGCTTTGGCAATCGCATCGCGCACTTCGCAGTAGGCCGCCGCCGTGAAGGCGAGCGGGTCGAGCGCATCGAATGCCGGACCTAGCAGGGCTGGCCGTTGCATCGCCAGCTTCAACGCCTCGCGCTCGACCTGCAATGTGGGATCGCGCGGGTCGGGCCGGTCGGCTGCAACCGATGGTCTGCGTGACTGCTGATTACCCGCCGGCGCGGCGATCCTGCGCACCCGATCGAGCACGGCAAGCTCGTCCGGCGCACCGACCCAACCGGCGAGCCTGCGCGCATACTCGTCACGCAGCGAGGCGTCTTTGATACGAGCGACGAGAGGCATCGTGCGTTCGAGCGCGCCGACTCGGCCTTCGGGAATCTCCAGATCGAAGCCGGAAAGCACGCTGCGCACCGCGAATTCGAACAGCGGTTGACGTCGTGCGACCAAATCACGCACCGCAGCATCACCCCTGGCGATCCGCAGCTCACACGGGTCCATATTGTCGGGGCTGATTGCGACGAAAGTGTGCGTGACGAACTTCTGGTCGGTCTCGAACGCTCGCAGCGCCGCCTTCTGGCCCGCAGCATCGCCGTCGAAGGTGAAGATCACCTCACCCGCGTATTCGGCGGTGTCGAGCAGCAGCCGTCGCAAAATCCGAACGTGGTCTTCGCCGAACGCCGTGCCACAGGTCGCGACCGCCGTCGTCACGCCCGCAAGATGACAGGCCATTACGTCGGTGTAGCCCTCGACGACCACGGCCTGCCGCGCCTTGGCCATGTCACGCTTA
>Ga0068855_100010346_pt1 | contig 11250 bp, 11 predicted proteins | sample KBSCornC52_FD_66592 | JGI IMG/M metagenome (GOLD analysis project Ga0068855, IMG submission 66592) | Corn rhizosphere microbial communities from Kellogg Biological Station, Michigan, USA - KBS Corn C5-2 | ecosystem: Host-associated > Plants > Roots > Rhizosphere > Soil ... | reverse complement strand
GCATTCAGACAAAATATTGAAACCAACGAACAGGAAGTTGAATCGGTTATTCGTCTTGTTCAGCAGTTTGATCCGCCAGGCGTAGCCGCCCGTGATCTGCAGGAATGCCTGCTGCTGCAACTGTTTAGGCAGCAACGGGAAGGGAAGAATGTTGACAAGGCAATCGATGTACTCACAGATTATTTCGACGAGTTTACCAAAAAACACTACGATAAAATACAACGCGGGCTGGGCCTTGATGATGAAGGATTGAAAGATGTGATCAGTCAGATAATCAGGCTTACGCCAAAACCCGGTGGCAATCACGGCGATATTAATAAGGCCGAAAGTTACGTAGTGCCCGACTTCTTTGTTTATAACAACGGCGGCAAACTTGAACTTACGCTCAATTCAAAAAATGCTCCCGATCTGCGCATCAGCGAAGGCTATCGCGATATGCTGCGCGAATACGATAAAGGCGCCAAAAAAGACAAGCGGCAGAAAGAGGCCGTTTTGTTTATAAAACAGAAAATAGATGCTGCCAAATGGTTTATTGATGCCATTAAACAGCGCCAGCATACCTTACACAGCGTAATGGATACAATCATGACTTACCAGCGCGATTTTTTCCTTACCGGAGATGAAACCACGCTGAAGCCAATGATCCTGAAAGACATTGCAGAAAGAACCGGGCTCGATATTTCTACGGTAAGCCGTGTTGCCAACAGCAAATTTGTGCAAACAGAATTTGGTACTTACCGCCTGAAATTCTTCTTTAGTGAATCGCTTAGTACCGACAGCGGCGAAGAAGTATCCACCCGTGAGGTAAAAAAGATCCTCAGCGATCTCATTGAAGGAGAAAGTAAGAAGAAACCCCTGAGTGATGAAAAATTGACTGAGTTGCTTCAGGAAAAAGGATATAATATTGCGCGCAGAACCGTAGCCAAATATCGCGAGCAATTAAATATTCCGGTAGCACGCTTACGCAAAGAACTGTAACAACTTATTATGTCAACACCACCCCTTGCTGCGTTACCTCCCAAACAATCTGCGCCTGTAAGAGTAGCGGCGCATTTGGTTTCCTATATATTTCATCCGTTGTTTATTCCGGCTTATGTAACTGCATTTTTGCTTTTTGTAGATCCTTATGCATTTGCAGGCGTATCGGTAAAACTGAAATTCTTCAGACTTATTTCTGTATTCTTTAATACCGGCTTTATACCCGGCTTTGCCGTTTTTTTAATGTGGAGACTCAAATTGATTCAATCCATGTTTTTGAGAACGCAAAAGGAAAGGATCATTCCCTACGCAGCAGCCATGATCTTTTATTTCTGGGCCTGGTATGTTTTCCATAGCCAGCACGAGAATCCCGAATCGTTCATGAACTTTTTATTGGGATCGTTCCTGGCGGTTTGTGCCGCCTGGTTTTTAAATATCATCGGTAAAATAAGCATGCATGCCATAGCCGTAGGCGGACTGGCGACGTTTTTTTTATTGCAGGCTTTCAGTCAACAGGACGTTACCGGCGTATATTTCTCCATGGCTGTATTTATTGCCGGACTGGTTTGTACTGCACGACTGATCGTTTCAGATCATACACAACGCGAAATTTATTCAGGTCTTATCGCTGGCGCGCTTTGCCAGCTTATAGCAGTATGGTTACAGTAACTAAAAAAAGAAAAGCCCAACCATAGGGTACGGATTCCTAAGTTGAGCTTTCTACCTTCAAACCATCTGAAGTTTGTCCTATCTAACCATTCAAAACTTTTGACTTTTGTAAATAACTTTTTGTTGGATGATAGATGAACAGGCATGAACCATCCTTTATTACTTCAATTACTTTAGCAACTTCGCTTTCAGGCAGTGCAGGGCATCCAAAACTGCGACCGGTAATAGGTGCGCGGCTCAGATAATCTTCTCCTACATACTGGGAACCATGTACTACGATATTGCGTGCATTGGCTTTATCGTTGATACTTCTTTCCACGCCATCAATTTTCAACGACAGACCATGACTTCCGTAGTACGTGCTGCCGGTTACATAAAAACCAAGACTGCTTTTATGTGAATCGGGTCTGTTGGAAAAAGTTTTTGCATATTCACCACCTGAATTATGGCCATGGGCCACCCAGGTATTTACCAGTACTTTCTTTTCGGCCACATCAATTACATAAAACCTTTTCTGGCGCGACGACTGGCTGAAGTCACAAATAGACAGCACTTCACTCTTGCTTATCTTTCCTTTTTGAAGCAGATACTTGTACCCTCTCCAGGCATATTCAAAAGCCTTTCCGGATAAACCGAAGCTTTTGAGGTCCATTATATCGTACAAATTCGCTGCTTCTTCAGCTATTAACTTGGCCGCCGATTTTGTAATCGCGCCCGTTTTCGAAATTATGCCGGTTACCGCATTCGTTGAATACACCACCGGATCTGTTGACTTCACTTCCCTCGGTTCTTTTGCTGTTCCGGATGTTATTACCGGCGAAACTGCCAACAATCCCAGCAGGATGCCGAAGGACATGGATTTAGCGGGTCGATGCATAGGTTATGAACTTACTAACAGTGATCAATTAATGGTTAAAAACAATTCGGGTGTAAAACGATGCATCGAAGAAAATATTATTGGTTTTGACCCCTGAAAAGGTGAGATCGTCGTATTTTTTTATTGCATATGTATTTAAAACTATACCCCGATAAGTGAAAATTCTTAGGGAGCCTTATAGCTTTGTTAAAAGAATACAGTTCAAAGAGTTGTATAAAGGAGAGAATGATCAGGACGCATTTGTTCCATGCTTTTCGGTGCTGAATTCATTCGAATAAATTTTAATGAACACCAGGAACATTGAAATGAGAATCGGCCCGAAAATGAGGCCTATAAAACCAAAAAGGCTTACCCCGATAATAACACCAAAACCGGTAATCAGCGGATGCACATCTCCAATCCGCCTCAGCACCCAAAACCGGAACAGGTTATCAATCGTACCGATAATGCCGAAACCGTATATCAGCATAATAATGCCTTTGCCGGGCAGGTTATTGGCAAAAAATAAAAGGCTCACCGGTACATAGCCCAAAGCAGCCCCAAAAACCGGCACCATACTCGTTAAACAGGTAATCACAAACCAGAACCAGGGTTCGTCAACCCCTAATATCAAATAACCGATCAATCCTACAACTCCCTGTAAAAGGGCGATCAGGGGAATACCTACGGCGTTCGAATACACCATGTTGTTAAGCTCTTTGCGCAACACCATGATGTTTTCATCTTTCAGTGGTACCCACTCGTAAAAATTAGATTCCATTTTGCGGCCGTCCACCAGCATAAAATATAAAATGAAATACATAATCACGATGCCGGTGACGGTATCAAAGGTGGCGCCCAGAATTTTTGGTACTGTAGCGCTTCCCCAGTCGTTTATTTTTTCAAGATTGGCGTCGGTAAGGATTCGGATATTATACCGGTTTTCTATTTTTTCAATATAAGTCTGCAACGAAGCCAATACCTGCTGCGAATGTTCCATGGCGAAGGCAATTTTCGAAGTGAGCATGTTCACAATCAGAAATATCGGCAGCAGAATGATAAGAAACGAAAGCAACATCAGCAGGGCGGCCGTTAAACTTCTTTTCCATTTATATTTTCCATGCAAAATGAACATCCACTTGCGCAACATCACATATAGCGTATAGGCTCCCAGGAATGATGGAATTAATCCCTTTAACTGGTCGAATAATACCAAACCAAGGGTTATAATCGTAGCCAGTATCAGAATTTGCCGGATGGCATTATTGGGAATTTGCTTCATGCAGGTTGTTACTTCTTATAGCTAAAAATAGTCAATAAATGCAAAAGCCATTCCCATTAAAAACGAAGACCCTGCCATTTTGCAGAGTCTCCGTTTTTAAGTTTGCAGTTGGCAGTTGCCAGCTGCAAATTGCCAACTGCCAACTTGATTTTTACCGTGCTGTTTTGTCTACGGCAATTGCATCATATTTTTACTTTCTTCCATTTGCCTTTTCTGAAAATGATAATACCGGCGATGGTAATACCTGTTTCGGTAAGTACAATGGCGATAAAAACACCTTTAGGGCCCAGATGCATAGCAAGCGCCAGCAGATAAGCCAGCGGTACCTGAAACAACCAGAAACCAAAAATATTGATCAGTGTAGGTGTTTTGGTATCGCCTGCCCCGTTAAAGGCATTGGTAACAACCATACCAACTCCATAAAAGATGTAGCCAAGGCTCATAATTCGTAAGGCCAGTACCGCATACGATTCTACACTTACATCTCTGTTCATAAAATCTACTATAGGTTGGGCAAATAACATGAATATAAGCGTAACAATGATCATGAAAACCGTATTGTAGCGCGCAGTGCGCCATACCGATTGCTCGGCACGTAATGGCTGTTGCGCGCCCAGGTTTTGACCAACCAGTGTAGCAGCAGCATTACTCATACCCCAGGCCGGCAGCAGAAAGAACATGATCAGGCGAATAGCCACACCATAACCCGCAACAGCGGTATCGCCAAATTCAGCCATAATGCGAGCTAAGATCATCCAGCTTGCCGACGCAATTAAGAATTGTGCAGTACCCGTCCAGGCGATGCCTGATATTGCTTTAATGATCGACCAGTCAGGTACAAAATTCTTTCTGATAAGTTTTATAATGCGTTTGCCGCTGAATAAATTATACAGCTGAAACGATACGCCAATACCCCTGCCGATGGTAGTAGCCATAGCAGCACCTGTAATACCAAATGCAGGTATAGGTCCGGCGCCATAAATCAATGCCGGGCATAAAATGATATTGCAGATATTGGCAATCCATAAAGAGCGCATAGCCATCGACGCATCTCCTGCTCCGCGAAAGATACCATTGATCAGGAACAGCAACATGATAACAATACTTCCGCCGAAAATAGTGCGGGTGTAATTAGTTCCTAACTGAATGGTTTGCGGTGAAGCGCCCATAGCCTGCAATATTTGCCGGGCGAAAATCAAACCGCTAATACTTACGATGGCAGTAATAAAAAGCGCCAGCATTAAAGATTGCGTACCGGCTTTGGAAGCAGCTTCGGGATTTTTTTCGCCAACACGTCGTGCTACCATAGCCGTGGCAGCCATGCTTAATCCTATAGCGAGTGAATAAACAATAGTAAGTACCGATTCGGTAAGCACTACAGTTGATACGGCTTCACTTTTGCCAAGGCGCCCTACAAAGAAAATATCAACCACGGCAAAAACCGACTCCATGCACATTTCAAGTATCATGGGAACGGCCAGCAGAAATACTGCACGGCGAATACTGCCCTGGGTATAATCCTGCTGCTCGCCCGATAAAGCCAGTTTGAATAAAGAAAAAAACGTTTTGATACCTCGCCTGCGCGATACGGTACCTATGTTGGGTGTTTGGTCCGACATACAAATTCCGATTTAAAAAATGATTACATAAAAGATAACGGGTGCGCAGCAAAGCGCCAACAAATTGTTACAGGAATAAAATGTTCGTGGAGCATTCCTGATGCAGCAGCGAACTGTAAGTTAAAACCTCATAGTTAAAAGTTGAAGAGGCACAAAGGTAAGGAATGCCGTTAACACCGGAAACTTTTTGGTTGCAAATTGGAGCGAATGGCCAATTAACAGCGATGGAGGTAGATTTTCAGGGGATGATTGGTAATGATGCAAAAAGGTGTTTTTGCCTTTACGCACAGCTTGCTTCAATGTAATTATCATGAATAGGAAGTTCGGCTGTACAATGCACTGGAAGCGATTTTATATTATGTGAGGTATTTACTTTTTAACTGCGATCAAAGCTCAACATTAGTTTGTAAAAAATACCGAATGGTTTATTTTCGTGAATCGTGAACCGGCAATTGGATTCATAGTGCTTTACATTTTGCCAACTACCGCTTCACGACAAACTAATACACCTTACTATGCAGTTAAAAACGTTCTATACCGTGCGGTTTAGTGATTGTGATCCCAACGGACATTTAAACAATGCACGGTATATAGATTATATGCTGAACGCCAGGGAAGATCATTTGAAGCAATTTTACAATGTAACGCTTCCCGAATATCACAAACAGGGTATGGGCTGGGTTATTCGCCGGAATGATATACAATATGTACGACCCGCTTTTTACAGTGAAATAGTGTGTATTGAATCGAGATTGATCGACCTGAGCGAAACACACCTGCTAGTGGAAATGCTGATGTTTGATGAAAAACAAACACAGCTCAAAGCTATTTTATGGACCAGCTTCACCAGCATCGATGTACAAACAGGCCGTAAAAAAGAACATCAGCCTGCTTTTATGGATTTCGCAAACAGCTTGCTTGTACCGGATGTGAATATCCATGGCGGTATAGGTGAACGTGTAAAAACAATAATGAATCTGGTGAAATAGTCCGAAAGTCGGTAAGTCAGAAAGTCCGAAAGAAAAATGCCGTGGCGTGTCTTCTTTCGGACTTTCGGTCTTGTCAGACTTTCCCGACTCTGTTAATGAACTATTAAAGCGCTCACTTTTAACTATTTGTCTCCTTATTACTTACTACTTAATACCTATTACTTCTTAGCATTTCTTTAATAAACTTCCTGCCTTCATCGCCTTCTATTACTACATAAAAGCAATTTGCTTACAGCACATAAAAAAACTAATCACCTTAAAAAACATTTATATGAAAACGTTCTTTACTCTTACTACCATTATATTGATAGTAATCGCCAGCTTAGCAAGTTTTATTCTTTTTAAACATGGACATTATGCTTTTTCAGCTTTGTTAGTTCTTACCAGTTATTTGTCTGCCGCATTTTGGATCTATGTGCTGCAAAGCAAAAAAGTAGTTTTAAGTTAATCCAGAATTTCGCTTCTTCAGTCATAACATAAGGGTATGGAGCCGGTTATTTATTAACCGGTTTCTTTTTTTGTGGCTAATCGAAACAAGGCACAAAAATTTCAGGGCTTTGATTAAAAAGTTACCACATGCTTCCCGATAAAAATAAAAACGACAAGGAGAAGGATGAAAAGAAGCATCCTGCAAAAAAATCGGACCCTCAACATACGCAAGAGGCTTTCAGCGAGGCGCAGAAAGATATTGAACACGATCCTGATCTAAGTGTTCATAGTCCAAACGACGATTTGGATGAAGAAGAAACAGCCCGCTTAGGTGATGACAAAACAGACCTGGTATAATTTATTGAAAATTAGTGGAATCAGACCGCCTGCCTGCCTTTACTTCAATAGTATTGCCCAATTCGGGCTCTGCTGTTTTAAACCAGGCGGGCAATTCCTGTTCATGCAGTTTCCAAAGGCCTGTTTCATCCCTGGCAAGGGTAGCTGTTATTAACCGGCCGCTATTATCAACTACAGAAATGTGAAAATAAATAGCCACCGAATTGATCCTGGCAAAGTGGAATTCTCTTTCCTGTCCGTCGGTACATAATATGGTGCTTGAAAAATCGGTTTCCATGATCGATGTGGTTTTAGATCTGATAATCATTAATTATGTATCAATAATCTTTCCATTCTGTTGTTGCAAAGCTGTTGCCATGGCAGGTGTGCGCAACTATGGGGTCTTACTCCAAAAGCCTTGAAAACTAAGCGATTATTTGCCTGCGCCGCGCCGCTTTTTGTTGATGATGGTCAAAATATACCCCGGTAAATTTGTCGGTTTTGATATGTGTCTGTACTACCTGCTGGTAGGCAAGGCCCTGGTTTTAGCTGCAAATACACCGCAACGTTTTCAATATTAACAGGTAATGATCATTATTGTTCTACCCGGTACCATCTGTATCCATATCCTTCAATGCTGATGATATGTGTACCGTCGTTGGCGATGCTTTGATTATTGCTTAACAAACTTTTCAGCGTATGACCCGGTGTTCCCGGATTAATAATTATTTGTTGCATACTATTGTTGAAATTGTGAACGGTCACCAGCCAGCGATCTTGCCAGTGATATAGTATAGCCAATACATACGGTGATCCTGTTTCAAGTACTTTCCAGTTGCCCCATCCGATTTCGGGACATGACTTTCGTAACCGGACCATTTTTATAATAAAGTTCAGCAGCGAAGCTGAGTCTTTCTTTTCTATATTAACATTCACATGCTGATAGCCGAACTGGCCGGTATCTATAACCGGCCGTACTGTTTTTGTTGCTGTTGAAAATCCGCCGTTTCGCTGATTCGACCATTGCATAGGTGTGCGAACAGATTCACGTTCTTTTAAATACAGATCGTCGCCCATACCAATTTCTTCGCCATACCGAATAACCGGTGTAGCCGGCATGGCAAACAAGGAGCTGTATGCAAATTCAATAAAGTTGATGTTGTTGTGTAGCATCGGAGCAAGCCGTCGTCTGATACCACGATCGTATAATTGCATGCTGCTATCAGGACCAAATACAGTGTAAACTTTTTGTCGCTGTTCATCGGTAAGGCGACCCAGATCAACTTCATCATGATTACGCAGGAATTGTGCCCATTGCGCCTGTTCGGGAATATCTTTAGTGTCATGCAGTGCATCAGCAAGTCCCTGCGCATCACCGGTAGCCAGTGCATAAAACAAGTGCTGATTTACATAAAAGTTGAACATCATATGCATGGCATTGCCGTTCTTTCCAAAAAACCGTTCCTGCTCTTCGGGTAAAATATTGGCTTCGCCAAGAATAATACCGTCGCGGCGTTTGGCCTGAATCAGGTGGCGAAGGCGGGTCAGAATTTCAAACTGATGCTCGAATTTTTCTCCTTTTGTTTTCGGTACTTCAATAAAGAATGGAACGCCATCAAGTCTGAAACCGGCAACGCCCTGGTTCAGCCAGTATTCAACAATTTTTTGAACTTCTTTTTCTACTGCCGGGTTTTGCAGATTCAGATCGGGTTGAAATTTATAAAACCGGTGATAATAGTATTCACCGGCTATCGAATCGTAGGTCCATATTTCATTTTGCACACCCGGAAATACCATGCCTACATGCATGTTTTCAGGTTTTTCTTTCGACCATACATACCAGCTATGGTAAGGCGAGTTTTGTTTTTGGCCCTGTACAAACCATGGGTGCTGATCGGAAGTATGATTTACCACCAGGTCCATAATGACCCGGATGTTTCGCTTGTTTGCTTCTGTAATAAATTGCTGAAAGTCGGTCGAGTCGCCCAGTCGCGGATCGATGTGATAGTAGTCAGAAATATCGTAGCCATCGTCCTGGTTGGGTGTTGGCTGAAAAGGTTGAAGCCATATGGCATCTGCGCCCAGTGACTGAATATAATCCAGCTGATTGATCAGCCCTTTAAAATCACCGATGCCATCGCCATCGCTGTCTTTAAATACTTCTACATCAAGCGTATAAATAACGCTGCTTTTGTACCAGAAATCGACGGCAGGGTTAATGTCTGTGGGTTCATGCGCTGCATGTCTTTCTTTTTGAACGGCGGCCACAAAAGCGGCTTCTGTATCAGGCCGGGCGGGGATTGGCTTTAGCAACTTCCATCCAAAGTATGCACCGATTGCAACCACCAAAATTACCAGGACTATAATAAGAAACTTCTTCATTGAGCAGATTTTGCACATGCAGATCGAATGCTATCCTTTCTGCATGTGCAAAAAGTCATGCGCATTTCATGCCATGACAAGATGAAAACTAAAGAGGTAATGTGGGATATTTTTTCCTCATGTTAAATTTCCTCCACCCTCAGGTCAGTCAATTGTGTTTGAATGGCTAATCACGATTTTTCCAAAATAGTCTCCCGCCTGCTGATAACTGAATGCTTCACGTGCTTCATCAAAGTGAAATACTTTGTCAATTACCGGATGCAATTTGTTTACAGCAATCGCTTTGTTCATGGCAATGAATTGCGAACGGTTGCCCACAGCAATAGGCCTTATATGAGCGACCGTCATAAAAAGCGTTGTGAGGTTGATGGGTTTCGATTCTCCTCCCATACGGCCAATAAAATTTACCTGACCTTCCACGGCGCACGACAAAATAGATTGTTCCATAGTTGAACCGGCCACTTCAACAACCTGGTCAACACCATGACCATTCGTTAGTTCTCTTACAACTTTATACCATTCCGGATTTTCGCGATAGTTGATAACATCATCGGCGCCTAGTTCCTTTAATCGTTTTGCTTTTGCATTGGATGAGGTAGTGACAATAACACGCGCTCCAAACAATTTGGCGAACTGAATGGCAAAGAGCGACACGCTGCCAGACCCGAGCGTAAGCACTGTTTGTCCGGCCTGCAATGGTTTACCACCGGTTAGTGCATTCCATGCTGTAAGTGCTGCACAAGGCAACGTGGCAGCTTCTTCATAAGAAAGATGGTCTGGAACAGGAACAATAGCATCTTCATGAACAACTGCAAATTCAGTAAGCATACCATCGAGTGAACCGCCAATCTGCGAAGCATACTCCCATGCAAACGGACCATCTAACCACAAAGGAAACATTTGCACTGCAACGCGATCACCCGGTTTGGTGCGGGTAACAGAATCACCAATAGCAACTACCTCACCCGCGCCATCAGATACTGCAATCACATCGGGTTTTATAGGTAACGGGTAATTTCCGTTCAGAATATTTATATCACGATAACTAAGCGAATTCGCGTGTATACGAATAAGCACTTCATGTTTGCCTGCAGTTGGAATGGGATGTTGTTTCACACTGAGGCCTTCAAGTCCGCCACCATACTGAACATGATAACTCTTCATGTGTGTTGATTTAACTCGTCCGGGAACTGCCTGTACTTCTTTCATAAAAAATAATTTAGACAGCAAATCTAAAGGTGGTAGTATATTTGAGTCAAGTATGCACCATATGGTATCCTACGCACCATTTGTATACTATTGTTGATAATCAGGATTAAAAATTTTCAAAAATGTCTAAAATAAAACCTGCACCTACTGCGCAATGCCCGGTTGATTACGCTTTTCAACGAATCGGTGGCAAATACAAAGGGCGTGTTTTGTGGTTTTTGAAAGATGGCATAAAGCGTTATGGCGAAATGCGTAGATTCATCACCGGTATTACACCTAAAATGCTCACGCAGGTGTTGCGGGAGCTGGAAGATGATCAGTTGATTACCCGCGCTGTATATTTTGAAGTTCCTCCCAGAGTAGAATACTGCCTTACAGAAAGCGGCCATGCGCTCATTCCTTCCATTCAACTGATCAGCAAATGGGGTCAGGAGCAAATGCGGCATCAGGGCGTTGAGGCAATCAGGGAAAACGAGGACGAACAATAGCGGTGTTCATTAA
>Ga0068855_100010345_pt1 | contig 11251 bp, 9 predicted proteins | sample KBSCornC52_FD_66592 | JGI IMG/M metagenome (GOLD analysis project Ga0068855, IMG submission 66592) | Corn rhizosphere microbial communities from Kellogg Biological Station, Michigan, USA - KBS Corn C5-2 | ecosystem: Host-associated > Plants > Roots > Rhizosphere > Soil ... | reverse complement strand
AAGCCCAAGATGATGATCATCGGCTTCCCGTCGAACCCGACGGCGAAGTGCGTCGAGCTCGAGTTCTTCGAGAAGGTGGTGGCGCTCGCCCGCCAGCACGGCATCCTCGTGGTCCACGACCTCGCCTACGCGGACATCACGTTCGACGGGTGGAAGGCGCCTTCGATCATGCAGGTCCCCGGCGCGCGCGACGTCGCGGTCGAGTTCTTCACGATGTCGAAAAGCTACAACATGGCGGGCTGGCGGATCGGGTTCATGGTCGGGAACGCCGCGCTCGTGAACGCGCTCGCGCGGATCAAGAGCTACCACGACTACGGCACGTTCACGCCGCTGCAGGTCGCCGCGATCACGGCGCTCGAGGGCCCGCAGGAGTGCGTCGAGGAGATCCGCCTCAAGTACCAGAAGCGCCGGGACGTGATGGTGAAGGGCCTGCACGAGGCGGGCTGGATGGTCGAGAACCCCAGGGCCACGATGTACGTCTGGGCGCAGATCCCGGAGCGTTACCGCGCGATGGGCTCGATCGAGTTCGCGAAGAAGCTCCTGAACGAGGCGAAGATCGCGGTGGCTCCCGGCATCGGCTTCGGCGACTACGGCGACGACCACGTGCGGATCGCCTTGATCGAGAACGAGGCGCGCATTCGCCAGGCGGTGCGGGGCGTGAAAGAGATGTTCAAGCGGGGGTAGCCCCCTCGGGGACAGGATCAGATGACATGGCTGAAGTGAAGGTCGTCCCGGTGAGCGATCGCGACGGGATGGTGACCGACGCGCCCCTCCTCGCCGCCGCCGAGGCGGTGCATCGCCAGCTGCGGCCGCACCTCACGGCCGACTACGCGGGCCGCATGCGGGAGGTCTTCGCGGGCGGCGCGGAGATGGCGGTCGCGGTCGAGGGCTCCACGGTCCTCGGCGTCACCGTCTTTCGCGTGCTGGAGAAGACGCATTCGGGCCGCGAGCTCTACTGCGACGACCTCGTGACGGACGAGGCACGCCGCTCGACCGGGGTGGGGCGCGCCCTGGTCGCCTACATGAAGGACGTCTGCCGCGAGCGCGGCTGCGGCGTCCTCGCGCTCGACTCCGGCACGCAGCGCCAGCAGGCGCACAAGTTCTACTTCCGGGAAGGGCTCACGGTCACGGCGTTCCACTTCCAGGCGAAGACGTCGCGGCCGTGAAGCCGATCCATGTCGGTCTCCTCGGCCTGGGAACGGTCGGCAGCGGGACGATCGAGGTCCTGCGCCGCAACCGCGAGGAGATCTCGCGGCGCGCCGGGCGCGACATCGTGGTGACTGCCGCGAGCGCCCGCGACCTCGCCAAGGAGCGCGCGGTCTCGCTCGCGGGGATCGAGCTCGTGGCCTCTCCCGGCGCCATCGTGTCGCGGCCGGACATCGACATCGTGGTGGAGCTGATCGGCGGCGAGACCGCGGCGCGCGAGCTGGTGCTCTCCGCCATCGGGCACGGCAAGCACGTCGTCACCGCGAACAAGGCGCTCCTCGCGCGGCACGGGACGGAGATCTTCGCCCGCGCCCACGCGAAGGGGGTGATGGTCGCCTTCGAGGGCTCCGTCGCCGGCGGCATCCCCATCATCAAGGCGATCCGCGAGGGCCTGTCCGCCAACCGGATCGAGTGGATCGCGGGGATCATCAACGGGACCTGCAACTACATCCTCTCGGAGATGCGCGACAAGGGGCTGCCGTTCGACGTGGTGCTCGCCGAGGCGCAGCGCCTGGGCTACGCGGAGTCGGATCCGGCGTTCGACGTGCAGGGCATCGACGCGGCGCACAAGCTCACCATCCTCGCCGCGATCGCCTTCGGCATCCCGATGCAGTTCGACAAGGTGCATACGGAGGGGATCACGAAGCTCACCGCCGTGGACCTGCGCTACGCGGAGGGCCTGGGCTACCGCATCAAGCTCCTCGGGATCACGCGCCGGACGGCGCAGGGCATCGAGCTCCGGGTGCATCCGACGCTCATTCCCGCGCGCCGGCTGATCGCGAACGTCGAGGGCGTGATGAACGCGGTCCTCGTGAAGGGCGACGCGGTGGGCCCCACGCTCTACTACGGCCGCGGCGCGGGGGCCGAAGCCACGGCGAGCGCGGTCGTGGCGGACCTGGTGGACGTGACCCGGATGGCCACCGCGGATCCCGAGCAGCGCGTGCCGCACCTCGCGTTCCAGCCGGACCGGCTCTCGAGCGACCCCATCCTCGCCATGGAGGACGTGGAGACCGGCTATTACCTGCGCCTGCGCGCGCTCGACCGCCCGGGCGTCCTCGCGGACGTGACGCGCATCTGCGCGGACCTCTCGATCTCCATCGACGCCATCTTCCAGAAGGAGGCGGCGGAAGGCGAGGACCAGGTGGACGTCGTGATCCTCACCCACGTCGTGCGCGAGAAGCGCATCAACGACGCCATCGCGCGGATCCAGGCGCTGCCCACCATTCCCGCGCCCGTGGTGCGCATCCGGCTGGAAGAGCTGCTGTAGTGAAATACGTGAGCACGCGGGGACACGCCGCCTCCCGCAGCTTCACCGACATCCTGCTGGAGGGCCTGGCACCGGACGGCGGGCTCATGGTGCCGGAACAGTGGCCGCGGATCACGCGCCCGAAGCTCGATGCCCTGCGCGACCTCGCCTATCCCCAGCTCGCCTTCGAGGTCCTGCGCTTCTTCGCGGACGATTTCCCCGGCGCGGAGCTGAAGGCCATCGTCACGCGCACCTACACGAAAGAGATCTTCGGCACGCCCGAGATCACGCCGCTTCGCACGCTGGAGCCGAACCTCCACCTCCTCGCGCTCTCGAACGGGCCCACGCTCGCGTTCAAGGACGTGGCGATGCAGCTCCTGGGGAACCTCTTCGAGCACGTGCTGGAGAAGCAGGACCGGAGGTTGAACGTCCTCGGGGCCACGAGCGGGGACACCGGCGGCGCCGCCGAGCACGCCCTCAAGGGCAAGGCGCGGGTGAACGTCTTCATGCTCTCGCCCCACGGGCGCATGAGCGACTTCCAGCGCGCGCAGATGTACGCGCTCCAGGACCCGAACGTCTTCAACATCGCCATCGACGGCACCTTCGACGATTGCCAGGACGTCGTGAAGGCGGTGAACCTCGACGCGGGATTCAAGGAGCGCCACGCGATCGGGGCGGTCAACTCCATCAACTGGGCGCGGGTCGTGGCGCAGGTCGTGTACTACTTCAAGGGCTACTTCGCCGCGACCCGCTCGAACGACGAGGCCGTGTCCTTCGCGGTGCCGTCGGGCAACTTCGGCAACATCTTCGCGGGCTACGTCGCGAAGCGGATGGGGCTTCCGATCCGCCGGCTGGTCCTCGCGACCAACGAGAACGACGTGCTGGACGAGTTCTTCCGCACGGGCCGCTACCGGCCGCGGGCGGCCGCGGAGACCCACGCCACCTCGAGCCCTTCGATGGACATCTCCAAGGCCTCGAACTTCGAGCGCTTCGTCTGGGACGCCGTGGGCCAGGACGGCGAGAAGGTCGCGTGGCTCTGGAAACGGGTGGAGGAGGAGGGAGGCTTCGACCTTTCCACGGACGCGGCGTGGGAGCGGATCGAGGAGGACTCGGGCTTCGCTTCCGGCCGCAGCACCCACGCGGACCGCCTGCAGACGATCCGGCAGGTCCACGAGCGCTACGGCGTCCTCATCGATCCGCACACCGCGGACGGGGTGAAGATCGCGCTCCGGCTCCGCGAGCCGCGCTACCCGATGATCTGCCTGGAGACCGCACTCCCGGCCAAGTTCGACGCGACCATCGTCGAGGCGTTGGGGCGCCACGCCCCGCGTCCCGCCGGCTTCGAGGGGATCGAGCGGCTCCCCCAGCGCTTCGAGCGAATGAAGCCGGACCCCGAGGCGGTGAAGCGCTACATCTCGGATCGCATGCCGTAGAATCGGGCGCCATGAAACGGCGCACGATGCCCACGGCCCTCCTCGCCGCGGCCCTGCTTCTTTCCGGCGGGGGCGCGGCGGCGCAGGCGCTCTATGCGACCAGCATCCGCGTCTTCGCCTCCGGCGGCCAGGACAAGGTCGTGGGGAGCCTCTATACGGTGAACCTCGCCGACGCGAGCGCGAAGCTCGTGGCCCCCATCCGCATGAAGAACGAGACGGCGGTCGGCATCACGGGGCTCGCCGTGCACCCGACCTCCGGGATCTTCTACGGGATCACGTCGGCGCTCTCCCCGGTGAACCCGCGCTCGCTCGTGACGCTCGACGCGAACACCGGCGACGCGGAGCTGGTGGGCCCGCTCGGCGCCGCCGGCTCGGACATCGCGTTCGACGCGGCCGGGATGCTCTACGTGTGGCTGCCGGGGACGAGCCAGGTGGGCGTGGTCGATCTCCGAACCGCCGCGGTGACCCCGCTGGGGGCGCCCGGCCCGCCCGGAAGCGGTGGAGGCATCGCCATCGACGACAAGGGCACCGCGTACGTCACGCCGGGCGGCGCCAGCGGCACGCTCGACCGCGTCGACACGCGCACGGGAGCGCTTACGCGCGGGCCGCAGCTCGCCGGCGCTCCGTTCCCCACGGGGATCACGGCGATGACGTTCACTCCGTCCGGCTTGCTCCTCGCGGTGAACGCGAACGGCGGATCCCCGGCCAACGTGCGACTGGTGACCATCAACACCGCGAGCGGACAGGTGACGGCGATCGGCTCGCTTCCGGACGACACCGACTCCCTCGCCTTCGCCTCCGGGGGATCCCACGACATCCGCTCGGCCCTCTCGACCATGAGCGGGCGCACGCTGGCGCTCCTCTCGCTCGTCCTGGGCCTCGCGCTCGCGGTGGGCGCGATGGTGCTCGTGAAGTCGCTGCGATCCTGAAGCCGCCGGGGGCGCCCCGCGCGGGTCAGAAGAAGATGAGCCAGGCGACGAGGAGGGTGAGGAGCATCCCGCCGAAGATCGCGGAAAAGATCACCGCGAGCACCCGGGCGTCGGTGGCCTGCTGCGCCTCGACGTCGTGGCGCGCGATCCCGCGGCCGATCCGGCGCTCCCGGAACGCGACCCAGATCACGACCGTGAGGAGCGCGACGAACGCGACGAGGACGATGCCGAGCTTGTAGAGGAGCGGCATCCGCCCATTGTCTCACCGGCAAACGGTGGGCGGGGACATGTAGACCTGGCGCGTGATCGACTTCACGACGGTCCGGCCGTTCACCGTCGCCTTGAACGTCCCGCTGTTCGCGTCCGTGAACGAGAAGCTCGCGGTCCCCACGAGTGCTGGAGCGACCTTGGCGTCGTCCCACGGAGCGTCGAACCCGGGGCCGGTCGTGCGGTAGAGGGGCCCGGACCAGGCCTGCGGGCCCGTCGACTCGCCGCGCGGCATCACGAGCCACATCGCCTTGCCCGAGTCCTCGTAGGTGAACCACGTGGCGAAGAGGATGTTGCCCTGGTGGGTGAGGTTCACGCCCCAGCCGGGCTCGCTCTCCGCGGGCGCGTTGTACCAGAGGTCGGTGAAGTTGGGGACCGCCGGCGCGGCGCCCCCCATGGCGCAGTCCGGCGGCGTGTCGAAGTTCTCGCGCGTGATGACGAGCCGGCGCGTGACGCCGTTGATCGTGAACGTGAACGTGCCGATGTCCGGGCTCGTGAAGGTGAAGACCGCCGTCCCCAGGACCTGCGGAAGCACCTTCTTGCCGTCGAAGGGCGCCGCGTCGAAGGCGGGCCCCGTGGTGCGGTAGAGCGTCCCCGAATAGGTGGGGAGGCTCTCGATGGCGCCGCCGTACATGGGCGCCGTATCGCCCATGTCCTCGAGCGCCGCGTCCGGGACGACGAGCCACATGCCGCTCCCGTCGGTGTCGTAGGTGAACCAGGTCGCGAAGAGCGTGCCCCCCTGGTGCGCGATGTTGAGCCCCCAGCCGTGCTGCGAATCCGCGGGGAAATTCCACCAGAGGCCCTGGTAGCTCACCGTGCCGGGACCCGTGATCGTCGCCGCCGGCGCTTGCGCCGCGGCGAGGAGCCCCAGCGCGAGGAGCGCGAGACGCAGCAGTGCGCGGGCGGCCCTCATTGGCACACCGTCGGCGTGCGGAAGACCTGGCGCGTGATGGGCTTGGACTGCGTGACGTTGCCCACGGTGTACGTGAAGGTGCCGTTGCCGAAGTCCGAGAACGCGAACGTGGCCGTGCCCACCTGCGTGAAGGCGAGCTTCGAGGCGTCGTACGCGTTGAAGGGCGCGCCGGTCGTGCGGAAGAGCGCGCCGGAGTAGGTGTTGGTCGCGGTCTTGTTCCCGCTCGGCATCACGAGCCACATGCCCTTGCCGTCCGCGCCGTAGGTGAACCAGGTGGCGAAGAGGATGTCGTCCTGGTGCGTGATGTTCACGCCCCACCCCTTCTCGACCTCGCCGCGGTACCAGAGGTCCTGGAAGTTGAGCGGCGTGCCCGCGGTGCCGCCCGAGACGCATGTCGGCACGTGGTTGCCGAAGACCTGGCGGACGATGGGTTTCGATTGCGTGACGCCGTTCAGCGTGTAGGTGAACGTGCCGTCGTTCGCGTCCGAGAAGGCGAGGGTGACGTTTCCCGCCTGGGTGAAGCCGAGCTTCGTCGCGTCGTACGCGTCGAACGGCGAGCCGGTGGTGATGAAGAGGGCGCCGGAATACGTGTCCGGGGCGGTCTTCTCCACGTCCGGCGCCACGAGCCACAGGCCGCTTCCATCCGCGCCGTAGGTGAACCATGTCACGAAGAGCACGTCGCCCTGGTGCGCCACGTTCACGCCCCAACCCTTCTCGACCTCGCCCCGGTACCAGAGGCCCTGGTAGTTCCGGGTGCTCCCCGAGCTCGCCGCCGGGGTAACGGTCCCCGTCTGGCCCGCGAAGTTGAGCGGCGAGTTGATGCCCGTCGATCCGTCGCGGTTGAGCGACTGCCGGCCGTCGCTGGGGAGGCCCGAATAGTTCCAGGTGTCGTCGCCCCAGCTGATCGTCCCGCTTCCCAGGAAGAAAAAGCCGTCCGGCACGATCACGTCCGGGCGCACCACCCCGAGGTTCGCGAAGCTCTGGGTGCCGAAGATCATCCGGTGGCCGGCGCTGTCGCCCGGGAGGTCGGCGGTGACCGTGAAGCTGTGCGTCGTGCCGCCCTGGGTGGCGATGAGGGGATGGCCGCTCAGGAATTGCTGGCCCGACGTCTCGGCCGTCATCTCCAGGAACTGCACCGAGCCGTCCGCGTTGGAGTAGAGCTCGTCCGCGAACCAGAGATGGAACGTGGCGGCGGCGGGGCCGCAACCCAGCGCGGCGAGGGCGAGTGCGAAGAGCGCCCGGAGGAGCGCGCGTTGTGTCGGGGACATGGAACCTCCGCTCCCGCAAACAGCCCGGGAACGGGCCCTATTCCCCTCCTTACTTCTCCTCGTCCTCGAGCGGGGGCTTCCCGTCGTAGACCTGGTTCTGGCGGCGCTGCAGCCAGGCGTCGCGCACGAAGAGGTAGCGGTCGAGCGCGGCCTGGTCGAGCACGCTTTCGGCCTTGAAGAGCTCGGCGCGGCTCCTCACCTTGTCCAGTCCCCAGAGGCTCCAGTACACGGGGTCGTTGTCGACCCAGGTCGAGTAGTACCAGCTCGGGTCGACGGCGCGGGCCGGCGCGTCGCGCGCGGTGCTGGGGCCGAGGAAGGGGATCACGAAGTAGGGTCCGGACGGGACGCCCCACCAGCCGAGCGTCTGTCCGAAGTCCTCGTCGCGCTTGTCCGCGCCCAGCGTCGAGGCCACGTCCCAGAGCCCGGCCACGCCGAAGGTGGTGTTCACCAGGATGCGCCCGAAGTCGTTGATCGCGTAGGGGAGCTTTCCCTGCAGGATGTCGTTCAACCCCGTCCCGATGTCCGCGATGTTCTCGAAGAAGCTCGACACCCGCGCGCGCACGAAGGGCGTCGTCACCGCGACGTAGCCCTTCGCCGCGGGCTTGAGCACCGCGCGGTCGACCGCGTCGTTGAATGCGAAGGTCTTGCGGTTCAAGCCCTCCCAGGGGTCGCGCGGGTCGCCGCCGGAAGGGGTGGCGCACGCGCAAGCGAGGAGGAGTGCGCCGAGGGCGGCGAGCGTTCGCAGGATGGGCATGGGGGCGGGGCCGGTCAGGGGTTCACGAAGCGCATGGAGAGATCCAGCGCGTCCACGTCCTTGGTGAGGGAGCCGATCGAGATCCGGTGGACGCCCGTCTCCGCGATCGCGCGCACGTTCGCGAGCTGCACGCCGCCGGAGGCCTCGAGCTCGGCCCGGTCGCCGGCGAGCTTCACCGCCTCGCGCATCGCGGGAAGGTCGAAGTTGTCGAGGAGGACCATGCGCGCGCCGGCGTCGATCGCCTCGGCGAGCCCCCGCAGGTCCTCGACCTCCACCTGCACCATCACATCCGCGGACGCTTCGTGCAGGGCGAGGCGCACGGCCTGGCGGATGCCGCCGCATGCGGCGATGTGGTTCTCCTTCACGAGGATCCCGTCGTAGAGGCCGATCCGGTGGTTGGTCCCGCCGCCCACGTGCACCGCGTATTTCTGCGCGATCCGAAGCCCCGGAATCGTCTTCCGGGTGTCGACGATCTTCGCGCGGGTGCCCTGGACCGCGCGGACGAACTGCCGGGTGCGCGTCGCCACGCCGGAGAGGAGCTGCACGAAGTTGATCGAGGTGCGCTCGCCCGTGAGGAGCGCGCGGGCATTCCCCTCGATCTCGCAGAGCGAGGAGTTGGCGACGATCTCGTCGCCGTCGCGGTGGTGCCAGAAGATCTCGACATCCGGGTCCAGCTCATCGAACGTGCGGCGCAGCCACTCGACGCCGCAGAGGACGCCGCTCTGGCGGGTCATGAGCCGCGCGCGACCCCGCTCGGCCTCCGGGATGAGGCGCGCGGTGAGGTCGCCGGTGCCCACGTCCTCGGCGAGGGCGCGCGTCACGTCGCGCGTCACGGTTTCTTCGAGCAGGTGGAAGGCGTCGGGCATCGGACTTGAGACAGGAACGGGGAGTCCCGGTTCGAACGATACCATGGACCCCGGGGGGTCCCGGGGCGCCCTCGGCCCCCGGAACTCGGAGATTTGACCGGGGACAAAACTTGGGCCGCGGGGGCCTTCGGGGCTTGAAACCGGGGCCTCGAGCGGCCAGATTAGGGGAAACGAGCCGAAACCACCCCCGACGGGCAAACTCCATGCGCATCGACAAGCTCACCACCAAGTTCCAGCAGGCGCTCGCGGACGCCCAGAGCCTCGCGCTCGGGCACGACAACGGCTTCATCGAGCCGCAGCACCTCCTCGCGGCGCTCCTCGCCCAGGAGGACGGCGGCACGGCCTCCCTGCTGCAGCGGGCGGGCGTCAACGTGGGCGCGCTCCGGAAGGCGGTCGAGGAGTCCCTCCGGCGCCTGCCGAAGGTCGAGGGGCAGGGGGGCGAGATCTCGATCTCGCGGGATCTCAACAACCTCCTCAACCTCACGGACAAGGAAGCGACGCGCCGGGGGGACCAGTTCGTGGCCTCGGAGCTCTTCCTCCTCGCGGCCGTGAAGGACAAGGGCGAGGTGGGCCGCGTCCTCAAGGCCCACGGCGCCGGCGAGGCCGCGCTCGACGAGGCGGTGAAGGCCGTGCGCGGCAACGAGACCGTGCATTCGCAGGAAGCCGAGGGGCAGCGCGAGGCGCTCAGGAAGTACACCATCGACCTCACGGAGCGGGCCCGCGAGGGCAAGCTCGACCCGGTCATCGGCCGCGACGAGGAGATCCGCCGCGTGGTGCAGGTGCTCCAGCGCCGCACCAAGAACAATCCCGTCCTCATCGGCGAGCCCGGCGTGGGCAAGACCGCCATCGTCGAGGGGCTCGCGCAGCGCATCGTGAACGACGAGGTACCGGAGGGGCTGCGCGGCAAGCGCGTCCTCTCGCTCGACATGGGCATGCTCATCGCCGGCGCCAAGTACCGCGGCGAGTTCGAGGAGCGCCTGAAGAGCGTCCTGAAGGAGCTCTCCCAGGACCCGGGCCAGTCGATCGTCTTCATCGACGAGCTCCACACCATGGTGGGCGCCGGGAAGGCGGAAGGCGCCATGGACGCCGGCAACATGCTGAAGCCCGCGCTCGCGCGGGGCGAGCTCCATTGCGTGGGCGCCACGACGCTCGACGAATACCGCAAGTACATCGAGAAGGACGCGGCGCTCGAGCGCCGCTTCCAGAAGGTGCTCGTGGACGAGCCCTCCGTCGAGGACACCATCGCGATCCTGCGCGGCCTGCAGGAGAAGTACGAGGTGCACCACGGGGTCGAGATCACGGACCCGGCGATCGTCGCCGCGGCCGAGCTCTCGCACCGGTACATCACGGACCGGTTCCTCCCGGACAAGGCGATCGACTTGATCGACGAGGCGGCCTCCCGCATCAAGATGGAGATCGATTCCAAGCCCGAGGTGATGGACCGCCTCGACCGGCGCCTCATCCAGCTCAAGATCGAGCGGGAGGCCGTGCGCAAGGAGAAGGACGAGGCCTCGAGGAAGCGCATGGAGCTCATCGAGGAGGAGATCGCGCGCCTCGGGAAGGAATACTCGGACCTCGAGGAGGTCTGGAAGGCCGAGAAGGCGCGCGTGCAGGGCACGACGCACATCAAGGAGGAGCTCGAGCGCGCGAAGGTCGAGATGGACGAGGCGAAGCGCCGCGGCGACTGGCAGAAGATGAGCGAGCTGCAGTACGGGCGCATCCCGCAGCTCGACAAGCAGATCAAGGACGCGGAGAAGGCCGGGGAATCCACGGAAAAGCCCCGCCTGCTCCGCACGCAGGTCGGCGTGGAAGAGATCGCCGAGGTGGTCTCGCGCTCGACCGGCATCCCGGTCTCCAAGATGATGCAGGGCGAGCGCGAGAAGCTCCTCCTCATGGAAGAGCGCCTGCACCGGCGCGTGGTGGGGCAGGACGAGGCCGTGCGCCTGGTTTCCGACGCGATCCGCCGCTCCCGCGCGGGGCTCGCGGACCCGAACCGCCCGTACGGCTCGTTCCTCTTCCTCGGCCCCACGGGCGTGGGCAAGACCGAGCTCTGCAAGGCGCTCGCGGAATTCCTCTTCGACTCGGAGGACGCGCTCGTCCGGATCGACATGTCCGAGTACATGGAGAAGCACTCGGTGGCTCGCCTCATCGGCGCGCCTCCGGGATACGTGGGCTACGAGGAAGGCGGCCATCTCACCGAGATCGTCCGGCGCAAGCCCTACTGCGTGATCCTCCTCGACGAGGTCGAGAAGGCGCACCCGGACGTCTTCAACGTGCTCCTGCAGGTGCTGGACGACGGGCGCATGACGGACGGCCAGGGCCGCACCGTGAACTTCAAGAACACGGTGATCGTCATGACCTCGAACCTC
>Ga0068855_100010343_pt1 | contig 11253 bp, 14 predicted proteins | sample KBSCornC52_FD_66592 | JGI IMG/M metagenome (GOLD analysis project Ga0068855, IMG submission 66592) | Corn rhizosphere microbial communities from Kellogg Biological Station, Michigan, USA - KBS Corn C5-2 | ecosystem: Host-associated > Plants > Roots > Rhizosphere > Soil ... | reverse complement strand
CATTTCCTCAGGCCTGCTCGGCTCGATCAGATAGCCGGTTTCGCCGGGTATAACCACTTCCGGGATGCCTCCACGTGCGGTGGAGATCACTGTTAAGCCGTACCCAAAAGCTTCCAACACGGTACGCGGCAGCGGCTCATCCCACAGGGAGGGAGTCACCACCACATCGACGCGGGTGTAGAATTGTGTGTCGGGAACATAACCGAGGAATTCCACCGGCAAGCCCTGACAGCGATCGCGCAGGTGCTTGCAGTAAGCGTCGGGACCCGTTCCGGCGATGGATAGTTTCCAGCGTTCCTTCGGTTGCTTCACGAGGCAGTCGAGCATCAGCTCGATGCCTTTCTCGGGCGAGATGCGGCCGATATAGCCGAAGTGGCGCACGGCTGCGGGTTGTGCCGCGACGCGTGGCGAAACATTGATGGGTGTTTTTACCGCACTCAGAATCGGCGGCAGGACCAGTGCATTCTGGAACAAGCCATGGGAGACGTGGCGGTCGACCATGTACTGACTGACTGCCGTGATTCCGTCGACGAATTGCGACATGTGCTTGCGTGGATAAGCAAACACCTTGCAGTCCACGCATTGGCCTTTGCATGGCATGCCATTGCGGAACATGGTCGATTTTGGACAAAGCAGATAGTAATCGCGGAATGAATGCAGCGTCGGAATGCCGGCGTCGTGAATTGATTTCCAAGCCAACGTCGAGAAGCACGACATCTGGTTGGAGAGAACAATGTCGGGACGGCGGGTTTGAAGAACGTCACGCACGGTCTGCGCCATGAGCGGATTGAGGCTGTCCATGGTGTGGAACACCATCTTGGCCAGCTTCCCGTGACGCCCGCTGGCGGGGAATGGCCAGTAGATATTGCGTAAGGGCCGGCGCAGTACCGTCACGCCGTCATCGTCCTTGGTCTCGCTGCTGGAGAGGCGATTGTGTAACGCCAATACGCTGACTTTATGGCCACGCGCGGCCAGGCCGCGTGCAATCAAGGCAACCGATTTCTCTGCTCCGCCCACCAGATCGGGCGGATAGAGAGTCGATAGCAACATTATCTTCATTTATGCCCCTCGGCCGTCGTTGATGCGTGCGCCGCCGATTGCTCCATTCGCGATTCGGCGTGCAGTAAGGTAATCGTCTGCCCGGCACACGTGAGGTGTTGTTTTTCCCACCGCTCAATCCGCAGCTTTTTTCGTGATCGGAATCCGTTCCTGCGTCATGTTCCGGTACCTGCTGCGAAGAACTGTCGGTCGAACTGAAATCTTGAGTCGAAATCGCGAATGTCTGCAGGATAACGAGCCCGGTCACGAACGTGCTGTGACTAAGCAGTGACACCGCGCCGAAAACAGCTGTTGGTTCAATGGTGATGTCGGTGAATCGGCTAAAAATCGCGACCACGTCCATGGAGCTTGCCTAATGCAATGCACGCGAAAACTTGTGGCGCTGCTCCAACCGGTGTGCGTTAATACTGCGCGGACCAACTACTACAAGTTCTGAACCTTGGGGAATATCCACGCGTTGAAGGCGCTCGCGAAAAAGATAGTTTACGGTACCCTTGATCTTCTTCCGCTTCCCGCGGCAATCACCGCCGAGTTCTTCAGATACCACCGTTACCTGCCGAAGATTTCCGCACCTCGCTCCTTTAGCGAATTTGTGCAGCATCGCAAATTGTATGAACACGATGCGCGATTCCCCACCTATGCCGACAAAGTCGCCGTAAAGGACATTGTCGCGCAAGCTTTGGGCAGCGAATGGGTGATTCCCACGATTTGGCATGGCAAGTCGTTGCCTGACCGTCCTGATTGGCCCATCCCCTACGTGCTCAAGGCAAATCATGCCAGCGGTTGGAATTATTTTGTACGACAAGCCGGCGATATCGATTGGGACGAAATGCGGCGCCAGACTGCGAAGTGGCTGGAGACGCCGTGGCACCCGCGCTTAGGCGAAAGCTATTACAACCAGATTGACCGCCAGCTGCTGGTCGAGCCGATTCTCGGCGACCCCACCAAATCGCTCCCAGATTACAAATTCTTCGTGTTCGGTGGCCGCGCGCTCTACGTCCAAGTGGATACGGATCGTATGACCGACAGCGAACATAAGCGCTCGTTCTATGATCGCGATTGGGTTCTGCAGCCGTTCTATCTAAAATATCCCATTGACCGTCGTCCTCATCCGCGCCCAGCGCACTTCGACGCCATGTTGTCGGCGGTGGAGAAAGTGGCGGCGCCATTTCCATTTGCCCGAGTCGATCTCTACGATTTGCCTTCGGGGCCGAAGTTCGGTGAGATCACGTTCTGTCCCGGCGCGGGCTATGAACGCTTCACCCCGGTGGAAATGGATTTCACCTTGGGCAAGCTTTGGAACGACGCGCGCGGCCGCACCGCGGCTGTGCCAAGTGGCGCACGCGCTTAGATGCGGGCGTAGATTCGTAACCCGACAATCGCCGGCATCAGCAGCATCGAGCCGCCGACGAAGACCGCGCGCTGAAATCGTGTTCGCAGGATAATTTCATCGGGACGTACATCTTGGCCGAAAATCCTCATAGGCATGATCGGACGGCAGACTTAGCGGCCTATTCGCCGGTGTGATCTCTGAGGGCGATGTGAATGAAACCCCACAGCATGATGGGGACAACGCCTTGCAGCGCCATTACGATCCAGCGTCCCCACACTTCTGTCCAGTAGATGATCGCCGCCCAAACGGCGAGCCAGAAGAGGACGTTGATGAACCGGAGCGTAAGGCGGGTTTTGGGTTGCATGATGGTTCCGTGCGGTGAGTCGTCGCCGACTTATACCTTAATCCCGACACGAACCGTAAAATTGATGCGATTGAGAAGAATGGCCGGATGACGCGTGAAGTACTCGTCCACGGCCTTCTTGGCGCCGGGCATGTAGCCGTAATCGTCCAGGACCAGCGCGCCACCCGCAGTCAGGCGGGGATAGAGATGAACCAGTTCGTGGTGTGTGGAAGTGTAGAGATCGGTGTCCAACCTGAGGATGGCGATCTTGTCCGGTGCCGCGTGCGGTATGGTGTCCTCGACCATGCCTTTGACGAGGTGGATCTTCTCGGCGGGATATCCTGAGGCCAGCATGATCTTGCGCACAGTCTCCATGTCGGCCTTGGCCCATTCGTGGCCTTCCAAGGTTTCCTTGTCGTAGGCGCTGATCAGCCAGCGCCCGTCTTCCTCGGTCGGTGCGGGCATGCCTTCGAAGGTATCGAACAGGTAGAAATGGCGGCTGGTATCGCCATGTTTCATGAAGGCGAGCGCCGCGATCAAAGACATGCCGCCCAGGTACGTTCCACATTCCACGAAATCGCCGGGAATGTTGCGCTTGGTGATGTAGTCGACGGTTTGATAAAGCGCATGGAATGAATCGACGAAGCCATAGATGCTGGACATGGAATACGGCCAGGCCTTGGCCAGCAGTCTATAGAAGTCGGCGTCGGCGACGTCGGGCAGAGGTAAGGGCTGTTTTGGCTTGGGTGCGGCGGCCTGTTGCTCGCTGAGATACATTGCAAACATGGCGAGGACGTTGCCGCCCGTGAAACCGGCTGTTTGCATTCCTTCCATGAGAACGCGGCGCGCATCGTCGAGGCGATGGGTGTGAAGAAGCGCCGTGACATAGCGCAGCCAGCGACTTTCCCGGTTTGGATCGCCGTCGTAGGCTGACTTCAAATAGGGCAGGGCATCGTCGTGATGACCGACCTCGGAGAGGAACGATCCGAATCGGTAGTGGGCGGCGAGATTGGATGGCTCTGACTTGAGGGCGTGTTTGTAGGCGGTAAGGGCATCCGTTAACCGCCCGCTCCTGGCGAGGTCATCGGCTTCTTGAAGGATTTGATCGATGGGCGACGTGGTCACAGCCGGATATTCCTGAACGGCTCGTCCTAGCATATGGACCGTACCTCATTCGGCCTTTCGCAGGCGTTAATGCCTTGTTCAGAGATAAGCGGCGGACACACCCGTTTGGTTTTCAGCGGTTTATTGTGGGCGCCAGAATGTGACCACCAGGCCGCCGGCGATGATCAGCGCGCCGCCCACTACGCTGGCGGTGCTTGGGATAGTTCGGAACGCGACGAAGCTGATCACCTGCCAGACGGTGAACAATGTCGCGATATAAAGTCCCACCACTTGTTCGAAACTGAGGGGCGCCAGATTGAGCACTGTCCCGTAGCCGAACAGCAGCACTGCGCCGCCGAGCAAGAGCGCGACACGCATCAAACCAGTGTGGTTGTATATGGCGCTTCGCACCATGGCGTCGCCGCTCACTTCAAATGTTGTCGCAACCACAAGGAAAATCATGGGGACGAGATATTGCATGGGCGACCTTTCCCTGAACGTCCGCTCCGTTTGAGCGCAGTAGGACGTAAGCTATAGGCTGGTCGCCGATCTCGGAAAGCAAAAACGGCTCCCGGCCGTTGCCGGGAACCGTCTTGCTACACGCCGCTCCATCACGAGCGGAGATCCAGATTTAAATCCTAGTCGCGTTCCCAGTGGCCTGGGACGTAGGCATAGCGGTTGCCGCGGGGATCCCAACGGTCGGCCATCCAATGATAGCCGTGCCGTTCGCGGATCCAGTGGCCCGGTACCCACATGTGGGCGCGATGATGCCAACGCCAGTAACCGGGCGCCCAGACATAGCCCATGCGCGGACCGGGAACCGTTTCAACCACGGGGACCGGCGGGCCAACGCCGACCATCACGTCCACCCGTGCCGAGGCCGGCGTTGCCGCCAGACCCGTCAGCACAACAAGCGAAGCCAGGCTCAGACCCTTCAACATTGAAGAACCCTTCAACATGGAAGCCTCCTTTTCTTTCCTATGCCCATCTACCCGTCTCATCTGGCGTATGGGCGTGAAATTAAGGTGCCTCCGAAATCGGGCCTCGCTGCGGCTCCTCTTGGGCGGTTCTGGGGCAGATTGTATCGAATTGTAAGTTCGCGCGCATTTGCAACCCCTGCGATATCAGGTTGATCCCGCACCGCGCGTCATATTCGCAATTTCATGCGTTATGGAATTGGGGAGGGTTGGAGAAAAGAGAGGACCGTTCAAAATGATTATCGATATTGTGATCTATGTTGTTGCCATCGGGCTGGTTATCAGCGCCGCGTTGATGGGACTGGGATGGGCCACCGCCAAGTTCATCGCCAATCTGGACTAGTCTCTCTTCAATATGAAGCACATCAGCGGCGCCCGATTATTGGCGCCGCTTTTCATGAGCAATGAAAGTGATTGCCCCGAAAATTTTAGGGCACGAACATGGTCGCGAAGACGCTGTGGGGATAATGGCGGATTGCCTGCTCGCGCAGGAAGCGTGCGGCATCGAGCAGATTCATGAACATGCCTTCGGCCTTGTAGCCGCCTGCTGAATCACCCAATTTCACGCTCCAGCCGCAGTCCCAGACGCTGCAGATGTCGCAGCTGATCTGGCTGTCGTACAGCCCCTGTAATACGGAAAACATCATCAAGCGTTCATTAGATGCGCCGTTTAACGGCACGCTGCTTGGAGAAACATGATCGACAATATTATCGTAACTACCGTCAGCGCTCACGATTGCACCCCTAAGTTGGTCGATGGGAACAATGCATAAACGCTGATCTCGCCGCTTAGGTCCCGCTTGCCCCAACTATTTCGCGATGACGGTCTAAACCAACTTCAGCGCATCTATTCGTTGCAATTACGATGTAGCCGCGCTTTTTGGTGGGCACGGCGAGGTGAGCGTACCGCCGCCGTCGGCGAGGTCGGGGAGCGTGCTCAAAGCTGCGATAAACCAGGGACTAAAAGCACCTTTCTTGCACTCCATCGCCCAATGGTGCACCGCGCTGTGATAGGCCGCGATCATGGCCGCGTTCTGGACGCTCAGCAAAAACGCGCCTTTCTGGGTCAGGTCAGGCATGCGCTCGCGCGTGAAATTATCACAAGATTTCTGCAGCCGCGTGAGTTCGTAATGGAGACGACCCGTCAGAGAAGGGGTGCCGTAAATCATCTGAAGTATGCGCCGGGTCTCGAGCGGCCGCGCATCGTGCAGACGACCGATGGACAGCAAAGTGTTCCGCAATGCTTCCGTCACCGGCACGTGGGGCGACGTGCTATGAAGCAGTTTGTCCATGTGTCGATGAGCTTCAGTGGGGAATACGATGTCTTCCTTTACAGCGAAGTGACGGAAGAACGTGCGCGAGGAAACGCCGACGATGTTGGCGATCTCTGTCACCGTCACATCGCCGAATCCCTTCTTGCAGAAAAGGTCGAGCCCGGTCCGGATCAGCTGCTTCCGCAGCACACGGATACGCTGGTCGCGGCGACCGACGATGGGTTCTTCGTTATCAATCTCGATAGAGGCTTGCGTCACGCGCACGAACCTAGGTGATTGAGATTCGCCCCGCATGCATGGCGCGCATGCACGCTGTCCGGCCGGGGGCGATGCCGTCGCAGCGGCATCAAGCGGCCTCTCCGACCGTCATAGGATGACAGTTTGCAGGAGTCAACGTGCAGTCCTCAGCCACCTGTCGCGCCGCATATATAATGTATGCGACAGAACCGTCGCCTAGGCTGTCGTCGGAAGCGTGGGTTAAGCGAAGGCCCCGGATTTAGGGATCGTATTTGAACGACAGCGAGACGCGAGCCCGATAGGCGACGACCTTGCCGCCCTCGACTTTCATGTCGAGTTTGGTGACTTCGGCAACGCGCAAGTCGCGTAAGGTTTTGGCAGCAGTTTCGACTGCGCTGCGGGCCGCATCCTCCCATGAGGTGGTGCTCGTGCCGATGATATCGGTGACGCGATAAATGCCGCTAGCTTTTGCTTTCGCCATTTTGGTCCCTCCGTTGATGCGGACCTCAGCGCATCACGTCGGTGCGCCGAGACGTTGCGACATGGATTCCACAAAAGGCCCTGGGCGTGAACGCTCAGGGCCTTCAGGGTCCTGTGCTTCAGTGGTTGTGCAGCAGCCGGAATGCACAGGACGCCTTATCATCGCATATTTCGCGGCGTAACTCGACAGGCCTTAAGGCCTCACAGCTAACTTATGTAGTATTTGCAGTGCGATATCGCGTCGCACGCGTGAGGATAGGTTGTGCTGCTTCGCGTCAGAGGCGTTTGAAATTTTCGTCCCAACCGGCCGCTTCGGCTGATCTATGGGATGGCCGTAAGTTATGCCGGGTTAAACTCTCTGGCAGTGACGATGGCGCTGCTGGTACAGCGTGCCAAAGCTTCGAACATCGTCACCATATGGGTGGTGGGCGTCTGCTCTGTTGCCCAATAGGCGCCAATGGCGGCGATGGGGTCTTCGAGACGCACCGGCACCATGATCAGCGTCTTCACGAACGTCGGCCGGTACACGTCATGTGGAATGCGGCTGTCCTTGTAGATGTCCGGAACGACTGCGGTCTGCCGGTTAAGCATGCACCAGCCGGAGATGCATGCACTCAAGGGAAAGCGCTTTCCCTTCCACAAGGGGCCAATAGCGTCTTCGTCCATGTAATGGCAAAGGTCGCCCTCGCGCAGTACAAATGTAATACCGTCGGCGCCGCATACATTGCGCGCGCCCCGGCAGACCACCGACATGACATCTTGCATGGTATCGGTCCCGGGGAGTTCCTTAAGCGAGTCCAGGAGCGCCTGCCACGCGGCATCAATTATTTCCGCGGTGTGTTTCATCGGCGCGCCGTTGGAGTCCTTGTTCATAATCCCCACTCGCAGATGGACTGACCAGGACCATGCCGTGAGCCTGACGGCGCGCACGGTCCGATGCGGGAGCAATAACCACCATGCCCACAATGATACAGACCAGGTGGAAAAATCCACCTCGATGGCGGGACGGCGGTGCGTTTTTACCCTGCGCGGTGGCGCATGAGCGCACGATTGCTCTTCGTCCCCGTGAAGTGTGAAATTTCTGGAGAAGCTGTGCCGCTTTTCCGAATTTATTCGACCCCGGCCATTTGCGCGCGCTTTCTATCCTGGTAGGGTGAAGGCGCCGCCTGGAGGGTGCCTGTGCTCGGGTTCTTGATCTTCCTGGTCTTCGTGATTTTCGCGCCGGTGATTTTATTCATCACCGGCTTGGCCATCGGGCTGTTCGCCATTCCGTTCATCGTGTTTTTCGGGCTGTGGGCCGCCGTGATCTGGTTGGTGATGCTGACTCTGCCGGCGTTTTTCTGGATCGGCGTCATCGGCGGTCTCATCATCGCGCTTACGGCGGCGCGCGGCGCGTTCCTCGCCGTCAGCGACAAACGTCATCGCGGTACGACGACCTGATCAGAACGCCCGACACAGTGCATGCCGCAGCCTTCCGATTTTCCAGCCAACGCCTTCCGGAAATGGGATGTAACCGACGACGCGCTGTTTTATGAGCAGCCGCGATTTGTGACGCACATCGATGATGCCGCCATTGCGGCGCTAACCGATTTGTATCGCGAGATGCTGCCGGCGGGCGGCGTGATCCTGGATCTCATGAGCAGCTGGGTCAGCCATTTGCCGCCTGAGGTGTCCTACACGGAGGTCGTCGGGCACGGCATGAATACGGCCGAGCTGGCGGCTAATCCCGGCCTCAATCGCTACTTCATCCAAGATCTCAATAAGACCCCGAAATTGCCGCTTGCCGACGATGCCATGGATGCGGTGCTGATTTGTGTTTCCATCCAATACTTGGAACAACCAATCGCCGTCCTGAGCGAAGCCGCGCGCGTCCTAAAGCCGGGTGGCTGCGTTATCGTCAGTTTTTCCAATCGCTGCTTTCCGACCAAAGCGGTGGCGATCTGGCAGGCGCTCGACGACGCGGGACACGTGGATCTGGTCAGCCATTATCTGACGCGGGCAGGATTTGATCGGATTGAGGCCAAGGTGCTTCGCGATGGGAGCGTAAGCGACCCCATGTTCGTCGTTATGGGTTGGACGGCGGACAGGTGAAAACTAAAACGGCCAACTGCGTCATTGAAGCGCGTTATCACTAATCCTCGCAGTCGCTCCTTATGTCCAGACTTTCACGGGGAAGATTTAATTCTACTGCGTTATTTTGCCGATATGTGCTTGATAGCCCTAGCTATACCTAAATGGCCAAGATCGTGGCCGCTAACGACGTTGTGGCTGAAGTTGCTAGTGGAGTGCAAGTCGAGTTGGCGTCGTTAGGTTTTAACGTCGGACACGGCGGAATAGCTATTAAAGCCGAGACTACCGAATTCTATAATGATTTTAAGATGGGCTTTTTCTCGGGAGACGCCGTAGCAGAAGTCTCCTTCAATCTTACGGCTAAAAAGCCTGACGGCTCATTGATATACAGCCACAGTTATAAGGCAGTTGGTTTCAATAAGAACATAATGCTCGCGAGCGGCAGTGATGCTCGACCTGCCTTAGTGCAAGCACTCCGCGACGCTATTCAACAAGTAGTGCGCGACACCGATTTTCATGACGCACTGGTTCAGGCGGTTTCCGGCATCCGAACGGCAAGCGGCCCGACCTCCTGACTCCCTCGGAGGTCACGATTCAAAAACCATGATCTAGCGGGGATGAAATATCTGATGATGCGCCGGGGATGCACGGACGTATCGATGCTGAAATGCAACGACGTCGCGATCTAGGATTGTTAAAGTGAATGGCCGATTTAAAATACGGCCAGCGAAGATTTCGTTGGGGGCGTTGATGCTATATCTCATCCTAGTACCAATTCTAGTCTCGCTGTATGTTTGGTACAACCGAACAGCCGATCAAATTTCGCAACCCGATGACCTTCCCCAACTCGACCGGCCGGTAGTGACCCTAGTGCTTATAACTATCTGCATCAGTACCTTCGTGATGCAGCACTTTGCTTTTGCAAGCCGCGCGGCTGCTATTGCAATGGAGTATGGAAGTATTCCTGCGGTTCTCACGGGCCGAGTTCCTCCCGACAGTGAACTCGCCGCTCTTGGTTTTAGCCGTACACATGAATTACTTACCTTATTTACGAGCGCATTTCTTCACGGAGGTTTTTTTCATATTTTTGGCAACATGATATTTCTATGGGTTTTCGGGCGTCATTTCGATGACTTGATGAATTGGTACTTTTATCTAGCCCTCGTCGTCGTGTGCACGTTGTCATCTTCTCTTGCGTCAGTCATCGCAGAGCCAGCCCGCACCACTCCAACCATAGGCGCTAGCGGCTTTATCGCAGGTTTAATGGGTGCCTACCTGGTCCTGTTTCCCAAAGCGAAGCTTTACCAGTACTGGCGCGTACCGCTTTTGATGCGGCCGATCACATTTGCCCTGCCAGCCTGGGCCTACCTGCTCGTATGGATGGGGCTGCAGATAACTTACTTTTCCATGGGCGGAGAGAGGAAATACAGTATCGCCTATTCGGCGCACATCGTTGGTTTCGTGACAGGCGCTGCGCTGGCCTGGATGCTGAACAAAGCAGGAGCAATCGCTTCTTATGCTCCCGAAGTGGCGGTAGGAACTAAGACGTCCTGAGCGTATACACGATCTCTTTATAATCGCGGCTTCCCATCATTCGTTTACGTCCCCGGCTTCGGCCGGGGGCTTTTTTATTGCCAAAACCAAAACGGCCATTCCATCGCTGGAACGGCCGTTTCGTTCGGAAGCTCTGGGCTTTTCAATTGGTCGGAGTGAGAGGATTTGAACCTCCGGCCCCTGCCTCCCGAAAGCAGTGCTCTACCGGGCTGAGCTACACTCCGGTATGTCTTCCAGGCGGTCCGGCCAGGGGCCGGGGCCGCGCGAAGGCGTCGCTTATAACCCCTGGCGCAGGGGCCCGCAAGGCGTTGTCCGGGCGCGGAAAAATCAGCGAAAAATAAGCCTAGTAGGCGCGCTCGATGCAGAAATCGATGATTTCCAGGAGAGCGGTCTTGACCTCCCCATCGGGGAAGATGCCCAGGGCATCCCGCGCCACGGCCCCATAATGGCGGGCGCGGTTGACCGTGTCGCCCAGGCTATTGTGGGCCTTCATGAGTTCCATGGCGCGCGCGAGGTCGGTTTCCTGCTGCTCCAGGCTTTCCAGGGTTCGCTTCCAGAAGCCGCGTTCGCCTTCGTCGCCGCGACGGAAGGCGAGGATGACGGGCAGGGTGATCTTGCCCTCGCGGAAGTCGTCGCCCACGGTCTTGCCCAGCTCCTGCTGGCGGGCGGAATAGTCGAGCACGTCGTCGATGAGCTGGAAAGCGATGCCCAGGTTCAAACCGTAGACGCGCAGCGCTTCCTCTTCCACGTCGGGGCGTCCCGCCACGACCGCGCCGATGCGCGCGGCCGCCGCGAACAGCGCGGCGGTCTTGGATTCGATCA
>Ga0068855_100010339_pt1 | contig 11254 bp, 11 predicted proteins | sample KBSCornC52_FD_66592 | JGI IMG/M metagenome (GOLD analysis project Ga0068855, IMG submission 66592) | Corn rhizosphere microbial communities from Kellogg Biological Station, Michigan, USA - KBS Corn C5-2 | ecosystem: Host-associated > Plants > Roots > Rhizosphere > Soil ... | reverse complement strand
CTATCTCAGTGCTCGAAGATATTTTCTCGACATTGTCCGCGGCCAAGTACGGCGTACCGTTTACTACGACGACATCATGATTCCAGATGTCGCTGATGATAAGTCGCGCGTCGCCCAAATACGTTTTGTCCTGCCAGCGCGAGTATGCAAACACTAACGAGAGCGCAATGTCAGTGTCTGCGTCAGAAGCGGTATTGTTGCCGCCCTGCGAAGTTAGGATGCCATAGGTGCCGTTGCCTTGATCGCCAAAGAGCCACGCAAAGAGTTTGTCGCCCGTCTTGTGCTGCAAGTTGTTCTTAGTCCAATTCCATGAACTGTCGAAGGTTGTCTTGTCGCCCAGCCACACGGCTCGAAGCATCGTGTAACTCTCTCCTTCGGAGGTAGTGATATTGCCGCGCGATTTGTCGAGCGTGCGCGAGGTCGACGGCTCAAGATACTCTTGCTTGTAATTGAGCCATGTCGAGTTCAATATCTGCGAGGCGGAAAACACCAAAGGCACCTGGCCTTGCTTGCTGTTTTTATACAGCACTACGCCAAGCACAACAATTGCGGCGCACAACAAGAGATAGCCGAGTACTTTCGTTCCCATACGTTTGTATTAGGCGTGCGAACTCGACGTGCGAGGCTGTCCAACCTGCATTGGGTTTTCTTCTGCAGGACGCAAACCGCGCGAGAAGGGCAGGCGGCCGAAACTTAAAAGAACTCCCAAAGCGGCCAATCCAAGCGACAGCGCAACCAGGTTTTTAGTTGCCGTCGAGCTGAGCGTGCCCGCAGTGTAAACGCTTGAGCCGCCGGATCCGCCGTTTTGGATAAAGTTAAGGATCCCCGTCGCTGCCGCTTCAAACGGTGAACTGGTCGCAGTCGAAGTGGCAGTTTCTTTTGAAGGAGTCGTAAAAATCGGCGTTGGTGGGACAACTGAGTCAGGAGTAGTTGAGGTGCCTATCGTTGTTGCGGTAGTGGTTGCCGCCGTAGGAGCGGGTGTAGTAGTTGGCTGTGTTTTGGTGCGCGCATGTTGGGGGACAGGAGTGCTTGGTATCAGGTTTATAACTGGCGGAGGCACAGGTGTAGTGTCAGTCGATGTGTCGGTGTTTGTATTTGTAGCAGTGTTCGTAGTATCTGCAGATGGTGTCGTGGTACTTGCCCCTGAAGAAGAAGTATCACTCGTGGTAGCGGTCGTAACAGGTGACGATGAGTCGTTGCTTCCAGTTGTGGTAGTTGCCGGAGCTGGATCAGAGTTAGGAGTGGTTGCTGCAGATGTGGGCGCAGACGACGTGTCCGTATCGTTACTACTATTATTAGTAGTGTTGGAAGTTGACGAGTTATCCGTAAGAGCAGAGAATACAGCGCTTACAATGTTTGGCTGCTGCGTGGTAGAGCCCTGATGCGCAGAGGTGCCTTTGTGTGCAGCAAAAGCCGTAGGCGCCATTAATAGCGCCACGGTGCTAAGCGCGCTCACTGAGGCAAGTAGTTTGTTGGTAGTCGTCTTTTTCATAGGGTTACATTTGCTCTGCAGGCGCAGTTGCGGGTGCCTTTTGTTTGAAGACCCACATCTTGGAAAGGGTAAAGTTTGCGACGAAGGTAAACACGGTTGTGATGGCAAGTGCGACAAGGTCGTACATGCCGAAGGATACTAATAGGTTCATAATGGCAACGTTAAGAGTGATAGAGAGCGAAGTCATCGTGTAAAAGCGTGCGACTTCTGCGTACGTAAGGCGCGTGCGTACGCCAAACGTCCACGAACGGTTTAAGAGCAAGCTCGATATGGTGCCGGCAAGAAACGAAAAGAACTTTGCGGCCACAAGATGGTCGGCAAACACGTTTGTTTCGCGGGTAAGGATGACATAGGCAACAGCATCAAGGAGCGTATTAATGACGCCTACGGTCATAAACTTTAAGGCTTCTTTGTGGGTCACCAGCCCGAGCTCGCCGCGGTACAGGCGTACCATCTCGCCAAACGCACGCGCAATGACGGCTGGCCTGGCTCCGGTGGCAGAGCCGGCAGTACGAGGTAAATGCGACACGGGTACCTCTTTTACTTTGACTCCCTGGCGATGAAGACGGATCAACGTTTCGGCGCTAATCATGGCGCCTTCGGATTGTAAGTTAAGGTCTTGCACCAACTCGCGTTTAAAGAGTTTGAACGCGCAGTCAATGTCGCGGACTCTAAGGTCAAAGAGATAGCGGTTGAGCAAGTTCCATACGCGCGCATTTACCAAACGCATAAACGGGTCCTTGCGCGGCGCGCGGTAACCGATAACCACCGGATACTCGCCGACGTGCACGAGCAAGTTTTGCAGCTCGACAATATCAAACTGCAAATCCGCGTCAGTAAAGAAGACATAGTCTAGCTTTGCCTCTGCGATGCCGGTTTTAAGTGCAGCGCCGTAACCCAGATTGACAGGGTGGTTGACGACGCGCACGGCTGAATATTCGCGTGCCAAGGACTCTGCAACCGCGCGGGTGTTGTCGGCACTGCCGTCGTTTACGATAATAATTTCGTACTGCGATACATACGGCGAGCCCTCGGCTACTTTGACCGTACGCTCAACCGTTTCGCGGATATTGTCCTCTTCGTTGTAGGTCGGAAAGAAAATACTGAGTGTAATTGGTTTTTGCATACGGATACTGTTATGACGGCAGCCTTTTTAGGACATTACCGGGCGATTCATTTTTTCTTCAGAATCTTTTTCATTCTGAAGATCTCCGACGCACACGTGCGGGCGCTACGAATTCACAGTAATGTAATGACGATTAAGGTTGTCTGAAGTGCTCAATTTTGATAGGGTGTGGAGTATTGCCGATGTAGCTCAGTTGGTAGAGCAACGCCATGGTAAGGCGTAGGTCGCCAGTTCGATCCTGGCCATCGGCTCCCGTGTTGACCGGGTGCCAAGGTAGCTCAGTTGGTAGAGCAGCGGTATCGTAAACCGCAGGTCGCGAGTTCGATCCTCGCCCTTGGCTCAAAGTGGAAAAAGAACAGCGAGACGAACGTATTAAAGAATTAGAAGCGGCTATGCTCGCGCCGGATTTTTGGAGCAATCCCAGTGAGGCGCAAGCCATGATTAAAGAACTGCAGGATCTTAAGGCCGAAGCAGAAGGGGGAAGCGCGTACGACCGCGGCGGCGCGATACTCACATTTGTTGCAGGTGCAGGAGGAGACGATGCCGAAGATTTTGCCCGCATGCTGTTTGCTATGTACCGCAAATATATCGAAAAACGCGGTTGGGGCTTTACAATTTTGCATCAAAACGAAAACGACCACGGCGGCTACCGCAACCTTTCAATCGAAGTTGACGGCAAAAATGTCTACGGCAGTTTAAAAAAAGAGTACGGCGTGCACCGCTTGGTGCGCATCTCGCCGTTTAATGCAAACGCCAAGCGCCAAACTTCGTTTGTACTTGTCGAAGTGCTGCCTATAATCGCAGAAATCTCCAACATTGAGTTAGACGAAAAAGATTTGGATATTTCGATGGCGCGATCGGGCGGCCCTGGCGGGCAAAATGTTAACAAGCGCGAGACGGCCGTGCGCATTGTGCATAAGCCCACTGGCTTAAGCGCTCATGTTGACGGTGAGCGCACCCAGGGTGCCAATAAAGAAAAGGCGCTTGCAATACTTAAAGCAAAACTCCTGCACCAACTAGAAGAAGAGCGTAAAGAAACTATTTCCGACCTATCAACCAATGCCAACAAAATAGAGTGGGGGAGCCAAATTCGCTCCTATGTGCTGCATCCGTACCAGATGGTCAAAGACCATCGTACCAATGTCGAAGTGCGGGACGCTGCAGGCGTCTTAGAGGGGAATATAGAGCCTTTCCTAGAGAAAAAAGAAGAGGTACAATAGGAGGGTTGTTCAGATGATATATTACGATCGCGTATCTAAAGTATACGCAGACAACTCCGTTGCACTTGAAGACGTTAGTTTTTCGGTAGAGCCCGGCGAGTTTATCTCGGTGGTGGGCCATTCTGGTGCCGGCAAGACTACGCTTATAAAAATGCTTTTGGCAGAAGAAGAGCCCTCTAGCGGAGCGGTATTTTTTGAGTCTATCAACGTGCACGAAGTGCCGGCACGTCGCATGGGAGAGCTGCGTCGCAAAATCGGCACAGTGTTTCAGGATTTTAAACTCCTCCCAAGTAAAACCGCGTATGAAAACATAGCCTTTGCGATGGAAGCGGCCGGCCGCAGCGAAGAAGAGATCCGCAGTGACGTGCCGCACGTACTAGAGTTGGTGGATTTGGGCGACAAAATAAACAATTTCCCGGACGAACTCTCCGGCGGCGAGCAGCAGCGTGTGGCTATTGCGCGCGCCATCGTCAATCAGCCCGATGTTATAGTCGCCGACGAGCCGACCGGCAACCTTGACCCGGTCAACACGTTTGAAGTCGTGCAAATTCTTAAAAAAATTAATGACTTGGGCACGACCATCATCCTTACCACGCACAACAAAGGCGTTATTGACTCATTAAAAAAGCGCGTCATCACGATGGACCGCGGCCGCGTCATCCGCGACGATAGAGAGGGCAAATATATCTTGTAAAATAAACACATGAACTGGGTCACGATAAAACGCACATTCCGCACGGGTTTCCTCAGCTTTTGGCGCAACGGCTTTGTGTCTTTTGCGTCGGTGCTCATGATGGTCTTTACGCTTTTTATCATTGGCCTTGCCATCTTTACCGGTGTTATCCTCAACACAACTCTGCAGCAATTTAGGGACAAAGCGGACATGAACGTCTACTTTACGACCGACGCTCCCGAAGATCAGATACTCGCGCTTCAAAAACAGGTTAATGCGCTGCCAGAGGTTGCTTCAACCGAATATATCTCTGCCGGAGACGCGCTCGCCAACTTCCGTGAGTCGCATCAAAACGACCAACTCACGCTCCAAGCGCTCGACGAGCTTGGCCAAAACCCGCTGGGCGCCGTGCTCAACATTAAAGCAAAAGATATTAATTCGTACGGCACCATCGCAAGTTTCCTGCAATCGCAAGACACCGCGCAGTCGGGTCAGCCGCAAATCATCGACAAGATCAACTACTTTGACCAGCAACATCAAGATGCGGTCAATAGGCTTAGCCAAGTCACCACGTCGGCCAAATGGATCGGTCTCATCATAATCATTATCTTTGTCATCACGACGATCGCTATTTCGTTCAACACCTTGCGCCTGGCTATTTATTCCTCGCGCGAAGAGATCGCCGTGATGCGTCTCGTGGGTGCGGGGCAGGGGTACATCCGCTGGCCATTTATGATCGAAGGCATGATGTACGGCCTTATCGCAGGCATTATCACCATGCTCCTGTTTTATCCGCTTACCTTCTGGCTTGGCCGCTCAACTGCCGACTTTTTCGGCGGGGTGAGCGTTTTTAGCTACTATATAAACCATTTTGTAGAGTTATTCCTTATAATCGTTGGCTCTGGCGTCATTATCGGCCTCATCGCCAGTTTCCTTGCAGTCAGACGCTATCTTCGGATATAGTACATACATAAATGGCAGCACGACCAACACGACGAAACTCCAAACAACCTAAATACATCTTTGTCGTCGGCGGCGTAATGTCAGGCATCGGCAAAGGCATCGCAACCTCCTCCATCGGGAGGATTTTAAAATCCAAAGGATTCAAAACAACCGCGATAAAAATCGACCCGTACATCAACGTCGATGCGGGCACGATGAACCCGACCGAGCACGGCGAAGTGTTTGTGTTGGACGACGGTTACGAAACCGACCAAGACATGGGTAACTACGAGCGCTTTTTGGGCGAGACCATTCCATCGGTCAACTACATGACCACCGGCCGCGTATACCAAGAAGTGATCCGCCGCGAGCGCAACTTAGAGTACAAAGGAAAAAACGTCGAAGTCGTGCCCGACATTCCTTTAGAAGTGATCCGCCGCGTCAAGCAAGCGCAAAAAAATGCCAAAGCTGATATTACGCTCGTCGAAGTGGGCGGCACTATCGGCGAGTACCAAAATATTATTTTTTTGGAAGCGGCACGCATGCTCAAGCAAGAAAAGCCAAACGACGTCGCGGTGGTGATGCTCTCCTATGTCCCCATACCCAACAATATTGGCGAGATGAAAACAAAACCCACGCAGTACGCGGCGCGCTCTCTTAACTCGGTAGGTTTGCAAGCGGATGTTATTTTGGCGCGCGCAACGGTGCCCTTAGACCAAAAGCGCAAAGAAAAAGTAGCAGTCTTTTGTAACATAAAGCCCGACCACGTCATTTCGGCACCCGATGTCGCGAGTATTTACGACGTGCCGCTTAATTACGAAAAAGACGGTATGGGCGACATACTCTGCGACGTGCTCGGCCTGTCACCGCGCAAATCAAAACTCGATGATTGGAAGGCATTTGTTAAAAAAACTAAAAACGCTAAACGCGAGGTAGAGATCGCGGTCGTGGGGAAGTACTTTGATTCCGGCTCCTTTACACTTTCCGACGTATACATTTCGGTGCTGGAAGCAATAAAGACCGCGGGCTACCACTTGGGTATTAAACCTAAGCTCGTCTATTTAAATTCAAAGGATTTTGAATCAGGCAAACTCAAATATGATGTGCTTAAAAACTACACGGGCATTTTGGTACCAGGCGGCTTTGGCGAAACAGGCATCGAAGGCATTATTGGTGCCATTAAATATGCGCGCCAAAACAAAATCCCGTACTTTGGTTTGTGCTACGGCATGCAACTGATGGTTATTGAGTACGCGCGTCACGTTGCCAACCTTAAAGGTGCCAACACCGCCGAAATTAATCCCAAAGCACCGCATGTCGTTATTGACGTCATGCTCGATCAAAAAGAAAAACTTGTAAAAGCCGAGTACGGCGGCACAATGCGCTTAGGTTCGTATCCGTGCAAACTTAGGAGCGGCACTATCGCACGCGAAGCGTACGGCAAAGACACTATTATTGAGCGCCATCGCCATCGTTACGAAGTCAACAATGCGTACCTAGCAAAACTTACCGAAGCGGGCTTAAAATTTTCGGGTGTTTCGCCCAACCATGTCTTGATGGAAATTGCCGAGCTCGACCGCAAAGATCATCCGTTTATGCTCGGCACGCAGTTCCATCCCGAGTTCCTCTCGCGTCCACTCGCACCGCATCCACTCTTTAGCGCGTTTTTGAAAGCTGCCGCTAAGAAAAAGTAATCAACGCAATTTCGCTGTTGCTGCCCACGCGTAGCGGCGGGCCCCAGGTGCCTATGCCAGACGAAGTCAGCATCTGCATGTTTTTTACCTTTTTAAGGCCGTAGGCGTAGCCTCGGTAGCTCAATTGGGCAAGAAGTCCAAACGGCCACTGCTGCCCGTAATGCGTGTGGCCCGAAAGTTGTAGGGAAATGCCCGCATCTGCGGCAACCGCCAAGTTGTTTGGTTCGTGTTTAAGCAAAATAGAGGGTTTGTTTGGTACAAGTGATTGGGCGGAAAGTATTTTGGAAAACCGCCCAACGTCATTGGCATTGTGATAATCAACACCAACTATATCGACGCCATGTACGTCGGCTTTTTCGTCCATCAAAATGGTAATTCCCGCGCGGCGCACTGCTGCTAAAAAGTCGCTGCTGTCGCCAAACTCTTCGTGGTTGCCAGTGATGTACAAAACTCCCCAGGGTGCCGATAATTTTGCGAGAGGTTCGGCAAGTTCATATGCATCAGGCGCGCCGGTGCCGTCATACAAATCACCGCCAATAAAAATTAGATCGGCCTTTAGGTCCATGACCGCTTTGGTGACTTTAGCGGCAAACTTAGGCCCGTGCACTTGGCCCAAATGCAGGTCGCTTATAAAAACTGCCCGCTTGTTTTTCCATTCTGCCGGTAAATTCTGCAGCGTCACTTCATATTTTGCGACTTTGATGCGCTTGGCATGCATAACGCCATATGCACTTACTAGGGCGGCAAAAATATAAAGCGCCAAGCCTACAGTTTGAATGGAAGAGCCTGGTTCAATAAGCGCTATGACGCCGAGTACTATTGACGCAAAAAACAAATACGCAAACGTGCCCATCCAAACTGCGAGCAGTGTGTACACAACGCGCGTAAAGATATTGTAGTAATACGAGCCTAGTATCATCATCCCAATGAATCCGAGCGAAAGCACAGCCAGCAACTCCGCAAGCGCGAGAGCTTGCGGGGAAGTAAGCAAAAAGGTTGCTGTAATGCCGCTCCAGACAACCGCATTAGCAGTGCCGATAATAAGCAGCACGATCGCAAGAAAGACGATAAATTGCAGGCGGCTGCGCATAGGGAGAGTGTAGCAGATCTAAGAGATTAACTTTAGAAGCCGAGTTTTTCTTCAACAAAGATGACATGCACTTTGCGGCCGAGCGCCGGATTTTCACCGTGCATAATGAGCGTCTTGTTGTGCATCGTCCCGTAACCATACGCCTGTTTCATGCGCTCGTCTTCAAGCGGTATGACCTGTTTCTCTAAACGATTAAACGCTTCAGCCATGCTGGGTACAATTTTTTGCGTGCTCACTACCAAAATAAGATTGGGCGAGGTAAACGCAAGGTGGGGCATTTGGCTGCCGGTGTTAGAGGCAATCATCAACTCACCGGTTTCAGTCGCGGCATGCACCGAGCCAAGATAAAAATCAGAAAGTACGCCTGCTTTGCGCAGCTCGGCCTTTTTTGCGGCATCGGTTTCTTCCAAAATCGCTGCATGTAAATTTTGCCAGCCATGCCGACCTGTTTTCAAATAATCTACATAGCCTATTTCTTCGAGCGTGCGCGATGCGCCGTTCATAACTGATGCACCTTTTGGGATAAGTTCTTTAATACGCGCGAGCGCTGCCTCTTTGTTGGGCAGAGTTTCGGGTATGAAATTGTTAGTGGTTAGTGCGACTGATGCTTTCTCCAAGGCCTCTTTAGAGGCAAGTTCTGTGTAGTTCATGCAGTTAGTATATGCTGAGTACTTTACAAAGTAAAGTACAAAACAATGGTATACTGTGGGTAACCCTATGAAACCTACTCTTGAGCGGAAGGAAATAACGTGTCCCATAACCAAAACGGCATCGCTGCTGTCGGATACTTGGACGATGCTTATGGTCCACTCGCTTTTGGAAGAGAGCAAAGGATTTTGCGACCTTGAGCGCGATCTTGAGGGCATTTCGACCCGCACGCTCACGCTTAAATTAAAAAAATTAGAAGAAGAAAAGCTCGTACGCCGCACCAAAGAAGGCTGCTATGAATTGACCGAAAAAGGAAAAGGTTTAAAAGTCGTAGAAAAAGCTATGCGCTCCTACGGCGAGAAATATCTTTAGAAAATTTTCTTAGGCTTGCAGAGGGTTTTGTTTTAAGACTTTGGCGTAATGGACCAACGATTTGGCAGTATTGGTGGCCATATGGGGAACTGCTTTGTTTGCTTTTCGGCGCTCGGCGTCGGTTTTGGGATCCTGACCCACTTCGCCGACCCAGTACGTGCAGCAGTTGGGCGGGAGCGTAAAGTTTAAAAACGAAAGTACTTCCATAATCCCGGCCATCGTCGCCTGTGCGCCGTCTTCGGAGCCGGTGATTACGATGCCAGCTACTTTGTTTAAAAGCACCGAGCGCCCGCCGGCTATCACTTCTTCGTCAAACGCATCCATGCGCTCGATTACTCTTTGCATCAAGCTTGAGCGCCCACCCCACCAGATGGGCGTCGCAAACAGTAGGATATCTGCTTTTGTAATTTCTTCAACAATCGCGGGCCACTCATCATCGTCACTTTCTTTAAATCCCAAGCCAACAGGAATTCGTTTGTCGGCCAAGCGCACATCAACAACGTTTAGTGCCGCGAGTTTTTGCATTTCGCTCACTACCATTTGCGTCACTTCATCAGTGTTCGAAACATCCGGCGCGTGTTTAAGTGAAGCGTTAAGAATGAGTACGTTAAGTGGCTCCATGTTTTTAGAATTATCCTACTAATCGTCGCAACTGCGAAAGGTTTTGCAAAATAAATACCACTAACCCGACTGACGCGAGCGAGTTGATAAGGAGCATAGCTTGCCCTGCAAGTGTGCCGGGCAAATAAAGCGGGTTAAATACAAACACCATCGTGCTATGCAAAAGCAGCGTGACCGGATTGAGGCTAAGCGTAGGGAAGCTTGTCGGGTCAATCGTGAGCATAAAAGCGTACTGCAGCGCAAAAAAGATCAAAAACTCGCCTAAGACTGCGCTTAAAAGCGCAAACATGTGCCGCGCATTGCGTACTTCTTCAATCACTTCAGTCGTAACATACAAGTTAACGGTTGATCCGATTGCGGCACCCAGAACCAGTATCCAAACCTCCCATCCGCTGCCTTTGGTAAGCGTGATGGCAATCGCTTCGAGCGCGGCAATGCCGAGCATGCTCATGAGCGAGTGCCAAAATGTAAATTTGTTGCGCATACCCTAAGTATAGCGCGCACTTTTATTGGTATTGGATAAACAGTGGCGCGGGTGTGAGGCTCAAAACCTGCGCGGGCGTCATCATTGCCGTTGAAGGGGGCTTGAGGTCGTTTTTATAAAAGAGTTTAAAGCCGGTAAACTGCACGGGCTGCGATTGTATAAACGCGTTGTAGGTGCCCATCTTTTTAGATGCCGAGCCCCAGCCATCCATGTCCATCACAATTTGCACCTCAGGGAGAGGTTTAATATTTTGGTATCCCGTAACCATGGGGCCCGTAAAGCGGTGCACGACCAAAATCTTTGGCGGCAAATTATATTCTTTTACTAAGTTCGCCAGATAGTTTGCGGCAAAATTGACGTCGCTTGAAGAGTAACTGCCGATATAGTCGCCCGGTTTTTGTCCGTTGTGCATCGCAAACTCCGGATCAATCGCCAGCTCGACGTTGGGTATCTTAAAATAATTTTCGTACTGCGGCAGCTCGGTTTGTAAATTACTCAAGCCCACTTGCACATCGAGTATCACGATGCCGTTTACTTCCTTTGCGAGTTCAAGCGCCTTGTCAACTTGGGCTTCAGGCATGCGCGCGCGATACATGCCGTCTTTGCCGGGAGAGCCTTGCGCGGTAATTACAATGTAGTCGATCGCGGGTATGACAGGCGTTGAAGGGTCGGCTGCCTGCCACTGTGCGACGGTAGCTTCAAGCTGCGGGATCATAACATCGGGAGGATTTTGTCCGAGTATGCCCATGCCGGTGGAATAAAAATTGCCGTAGTACGCAACGATGCGGTTCTGGGGCAGCAGTGCGCCGTAGTTGGGGTAAGGCAAGTTTTGTACGGGCCACAATGCATTGGTTATTGATTTGCGTGTCGAAGTTGCAAGCGTAGTTAAGAT
>Ga0068855_100010338_pt1 | contig 11255 bp, 7 predicted proteins | sample KBSCornC52_FD_66592 | JGI IMG/M metagenome (GOLD analysis project Ga0068855, IMG submission 66592) | Corn rhizosphere microbial communities from Kellogg Biological Station, Michigan, USA - KBS Corn C5-2 | ecosystem: Host-associated > Plants > Roots > Rhizosphere > Soil ... | reverse complement strand
TCCGCGTCCGCCGAAGCATCTGGGCGGGAGAGAGCGTCTTCGACCAGGCGGCTGCAAGCTCGATTGCTAGCGGAAGCCCATCCAACCTGCGGCAGAGGTCGGCAACCGCCGCCGCGTTCGACGCGGTGACCCGGAAATCCGGACGGACCGCCTGGGCGCGCTTCGCGAAGAGGGCCACGGAGGCGAATTCCAGAAGCCGCTCCGGCGTTCCGGGCCTGGCGGGCGTGGGGAGCGGCTCCAACGGGAACTCCTGCTCCCCCGCCAGTCCCAGCGGTCGGCGTGAGGTCCCGAGAAGAACGACGTCGGGCGCGCCGGACCGGATTTGGGCGACCAGCGAACACACCGCGGCCGAATCGCGATCGTCCTGCAATAGCTGCTCCACGTTGTCGAGCACAAGCAGGCCGACCTGGGAGGCAATACAGTCGATGACTCCGCCGAGGCTGTTCTCGTCCTGCGAAGGCGGGAGACGGAGGGCCTCTCGGAGCGCCGCCTCGACGTGGGACGCATCCCTCAGGTCAGCCAGCGGAACAAATGCCGCACGGCATCCGACCTCCGATGTGAAGGCGCGCGCAAACTCCACGGCCAGCCGGGTCTTTCCCGCGCCCCCGGTTCCGGTGATGGTGATCAGGGCGGCCGGCTCTGAAGCGTTCTGGCACGTGGTTAGCGCACGCAGCGCCGTCAGCTCGGTTTCACGGCCGCAGAATTGCGTGAAGGCTGGAGGCAGCCCAAAGCTGGTCGCGCAACCGAACCGGGTTTCGGCCGGTGAGAAATCGCGGGTCGGCTCGATTCTCAGGCCCGAGGCGGCGACTGAGGGGCGGAAAGAATCGGCTCTGACAGGAAGAGCATGCACTTCGTGCGGCGCAGGTTCCTCGTCGAGGTCCTCGCGGTGCAGCGCCGCCGCAGCCTGCGACGCCCGCTCCACGTCGCCGATCTCGGTCAGGACGTGGACAAGGAGCCGCAGCGCGGACAAGTAGATTCGGTGGAGGCGCTCCCGCTCCAGGTCGATGCAGGGCTCGTAGATGCCGGGCAGCAGCTCGCCGCCATAGAGAAGGGTGGCCCGCTCCAGGAGGGCGGCCTCCTCAGTCGAATCCTTTGCCTGGCCGGCATCCTGAACGGCGGCAAGGAAGAGCGCCGCGTCCGATTCGAATGCGGCCGGGTTGAGACGCACGGAAGCGCGGTCGGCAACCAGGACCGAACCTGAAGGCACGCCGACCGGTTCGAGCTGGCGGCGGAGAGAGGCCAGAGAGACGCGCAGGTTGTTCCGTCCGGAGTCCACATCGAGGTCCGGCCAGAGCAGGTCGACCAGCCGGTCGCGCGGATGGCTTTGGCCGGCATTCAGCGCCAGATAAGCGAGCAGGGCGGCGGTTTTCTGGCTGCGGAATCGCGTGATCTGTTCGGAGGGTCGGTTGAGCGCAATTCCACCCAGCAGGCGAATGTGCCACAGACGATCCGCGGGCGGGTGAATCGTTGAAGAACCGACCATGTTCTCTCTATACGGGCCGGACGCCGGCGGCGTGACGTTCGCGTTCGGAGCTGATCTCGGCGAGCAGCTTCTGGGGCGGCTGGGGGTGCGGCCAGGCGAAAGCGTGCCGGAAGGCGGCTTCCTGGCAGGCGCGGAGCTGCCGGAAATCGATGATGTCCTCGACGAGAAGGTTCTCGATCTCGAACGGCAGGCGGACGTTGTGGAGGCCGGCGTTGTCGGTGCAGAGCACGATGTCCACGCCGTGCCGCTCGCAGAGATCGAAGACGGTCCGCAGCTCGCCGAGATCGTGGAGCGTGCCGGTTTTCAGATAGGTGGTCGGGCAGACCTCGAGGCACTGGCCCCGCGCGGCGAGCTCCGGCAGCAGCTCCGGGTGCCGGAGCGGAATCTGGATGCCGTGCCCGATTCGCGAAAGGTACGGAAGAAGCCGGGGATGGCATCCGTTGACGGTCTCGTAGAGGTGGCCCGTGGTGTTCAGGCCCGCCGAGCGCGCGCGGGCGAACAGATCGACGAGCTCGTTCATCTTCTCCCCGTAGAGAACATCAGGTCCGGCGAGGTCCACGCCACAAATGATGTCGGTCCGCGACTCCGCGAGATTCAGAATTGCGCGATTCACGTCGTACGGCAGCCGGCTGTGCATGCAGAGAATCTGGCTGAAGACGAGCGGGTAGTCATCCTGCTTTCCCGCCGAACCGACCAGCTCGACCACCTCTCGCATCTGCGCGATACGTTCGGATTGAGGACGGGCGGAGTCCGTTCGATAGTAGGGCGTGTGCCGGAGCTCCAGATAGCAGATCGATTCAAAGACATAGGCGCCGCGGACGAGCTTGGAGACGAAGTAGGCGAGCGTGTCCATCGTCTGGACCTGCTCGACGAGCGTGTGCAGCTCCAGATACTCCGCGAGACTGGCGCGGGGACGCGTGATGAACGCCTCGAACTGGTCGTAATCCGGATAGGCGGAGGCGAGAGGGTGGCCCGTTCGGTGGAGGAATCGCCAGAAGATTCGGGGGACGACGGCGCCGCCCAGGTGCCGGTGAAGCTCCGCGTTCAGTGACATGAAGAGATCATACCACGCCCTCGCACGCGATGTCCGCCCGAAATCACGGGTATGCGTGCAACCAAATCTCTTTGGGGCAGTCTGTATTGCCGAGCCGCGCGCACAGATCCCGTTGCAACTCTGGCCGGCAGTCCGCGTCGAATCACCGCCTGGGAGTCGTATAATTCCCAGGATCACGTCAAGTCGGTCTCCGGCAAATCGCCAGGGCACACGGCGTTTTTCTCAGGAAGCAGCATGGTCGAGAAACGGAATTCCAGCCTGACTGCCGCAAACACCTCCAGGCGAAAGCCGCCCGCGGAAATCGTTCTGCTCGCGTCGACGGTCATCGGCCTCTTCGTGCTCCTGGCCCTTCCGCTCGTTACGTGGCACTTTGCCGCCGGCTATCATGCCGAGATTGAAGAGGTCGTGGTACCCATCGGCGACGAGGCCGACCGAGCGCTCAATATCGCCCGCCAGGCGCGCGGAGTCGCCATGTCCCACGTTTACGGAATCGATGAGCCGCGGCCATCGCCCACGCTCACTCCCCGCCAGCACTACGAATCGCTCGTTCGCGAGTGGAAGCAGACTGTCAGGGCCGACACCGGCGTAGCTTCCCTCGGGCCATCCGCCGCCAGTCAGTGGAGATTGGGCGTTGCGGCGGTGGGCACGTGGCTGGAGGATTATGGCGACGTGTACGTCTCGGATCCTGGCCGGTTGACGAAGGAGTTCATGGGACAGGGCACGCTCCTCTTCACCCGGGGAATCGATGACATAACCGCGGTTCGGACGGCGGCAGAGGCGCGCCAGGATCACCTGCGGGACGCCATCATGCGGCTCAACCGGTTCGAAGCCGCCATCGTCGCGCCGCTGGGATTGATCAGCCTCCTCATCGCCGGGCTGATGGGACGGAATCTTCTCATGCTGCGGCGATCACGCGAGCGCCTTTCCGTCGCCGTTCGGGAGACGAACCACCGAGTCAAGAATAACCTCCAGGTCGTAGCCGCGCTGCTCGACATGCAGCGGATGGAGTCGACGGACGAGAAGACGCGGGAGGCTCTCGCCGAGATCATGGACCAGGTGAAGGGGATGGCCGCGGTCCACGACGTGCTGAGCAAAGAGGGTGACGGGGACGAAATTGCCGTGGACGAGATGCTCCGAAAGGTCGCGGAGCTGAGCGCCCGCTCGGCAGGCCTCGACGTGACGGTGGAGACGGCGCCCTGCTCGCTCGACGCCAAGAAGGCGACCGCACTGGCGCTCGTCACCAACGAGCTGGTACTCAACTCATCGAAGCACGGCGCGGAGCGCGGGTTCGTGCGGCTCACGACGAACAACGGGGAAGTTTCGCTTCTGGTGGAGGATGACGGCCCGGGCTTCCCGGCAGGCTTTGCTCCCGAAACGCACGCGAATCTCGGTCTGGGGCTCGTCACAACGCTCGTCCAGCACGACCTGCGCGGCCGCATAGAGTTCCCAGCGCACGGCGGAAACTCCGTCGAGATTCGGTTCCCCGTCACGCAGCGGCTGCCCGTTACGCGATGATCTGCATGATGGGCGTGCCGTGATCCATGGCGAGGCGCTTGCGGCCGGGGACCTCCAGGCGGTGCGAGTCGAGGCCGAGCTGGTGGAGCACCGTGGCATGGATGTCGGTGACGTAGTGGCGGTCCTCGACGGCGTGGAACCCGATTTCGTCGGTCCTGCCGTGCGTGACGCCGCCCTTGATTCCTCCGCCCGCCAGCCAGGCGCAGAATCCCTGCGGATGGTGATCGCGGCCTGAATCCTGTGCTCCCGGCGTCCGCCCGAACTCCGTCCCCCACACCACGATCGTGTCGTCCAGCAGGCCCCGCTGCTTCAGGTCCTTCAAGAGCCCGGCGATCGGCTTGTCCACCTGCTGCGCCAGTGAGGTGTGGTTCGACTTGATCTGCGAGTGGGCGTCCCACGCGCCGCCTCCGCCCCCGCCGTGGAAGAGCTGCACGAATCGGACCCCTCTCTCGACCATGCGGCGCGCCGCCAGACAGAGCTCCCCGAACCCCTTCGTCTCGGGCTGGTCCAGGCCGTAGGCCGCGCGGATGTACTCCGGCTCCTTCTCCATCTCCAGGGTTTCAGGCACCGCCGTCTGCATCTGGTAGGCGAGCTCGTAGGACTTGATTCGGGCGACGAGGTCCTTGTCGTCCGGATAGTCGATGCCGGCCAGCCGATTGAGCCTGCCGAGCAGCCCGAAGCTCTCCTTCTGCTCTTCCGGCGACATCGATCCTGGCGCCGGCTTGATGAACGGGAGGGGATTGTTCGGATCTACCTTCAGGCGCACGCCGGCGTATTGCGGGCCGAGGTAAGACGCGCCGTAGGTCCACGCGCCGCCGCAGCAATCGCCCGTGGGCTCGCCGAGAACCACATATTCGGGCAGATTGTCGTTCAGCGAGCCGAGGCCATAGCAGGACCACGCGCCGATGGTCGGGTGCGCGCCCTCCCGGACGTGGCGGCCCGTCTGGAACGTGAGCTGCGCGCCATGATCGTTGTCGAGGGTCCAGAGTGAGCGGACCACCGCGAGGTCGTCGGCACACTCCCCGATGTGCTTGAACCAATCGCCGACGACGAGGCCGCTCTGTCCATACGCCTTGTAGCCGGTCTGGAGCGCCATCAGGGTCTTGCGGTCGACGTGCTCCGGGTTGCCCCCGACGATGTTCGCGTTGATCTTCTTCGGATCGAACGCCTCGGCGTATGGTGTGTCCGTGATGGACTTGCCCGCGTATTTCGTCAGCTCCGGCTTCACATCGAACGATTCGACATGGCTCACGCCGCCGCAGAGGAATATCCAGATGACCGACTTCGCCCGCGGCTTGAAGTGCGCTTCGCGAATCATGCCGGTGTCTGCCTTCGCGACCCCCTCTTTGAAAAGCATCGCCCCGAGCGCCAGCCCCGTGAAACCCATCCCCGTGTCGGCGAGAAACGACCGCCGCGTGATTCCACAGCACTTTCCGGCTTGCATCGATGTCTCTTCGGGTTCCATGGCGGCTCCAGAATCGTTTGCTGTTGCTACGATTTCACGACAGCTTTGTCGGCGAGGCGGCGGATTCCTTCCGGGCAGAGGTCGTTGACCGGACAATCGGCGCACTTCGGGCGATTCGCGATACAGAGGGTGCGGCCGTGGATGATGAGCGTGTGTGCGAGACCGGTCCATTCGTTGCGCGGGTGAAGCGCCATCAGCTCGTGCTCGATTTTGACCGGGTCTTCCTCGCTCGTCCACCCCAGTAGATTGGAGAGCCGCCGGACGTGGGTGTCGACGACGACACCCTGGCCTCCGAACGCCACTCCGATGAGGACGTTGGCGGTCTTGCGGCCCACACCGCGCAAAGTGGTCAACTCCTCCAGTGTCCGCGGCACCTCGCCGCCGAACTTCGCGACCACATCCTGGCTCATTTCGATTAGGCTCTTCGTCTTCTGTCGGAAGAATCCCGTGGACTTGACGATTTCTTCGACCTCCGCCGCGTCCGCGCCGGCGAGCGCGGCCGCCGTTGGAAAGCGGGCGAAGAGGTGCGGCGTGACCATGTTGACGCGCGCGTCGGTGCACTGCGCGCTGAGGATGGTGGCGCACAGGAGCTGCCAGGGGCTCTCGTGCTTCAGGGCGCACTCCGCGTCCGGGTAGCGCTCTTTCAGTCTCCGCAGAATCTCGACGGAAGCCGCCGTTTGCCGGGCGGTGTGTCGAACGGCCTGTGCGGTCATTCGGTCTCCGTCCCCGGCTCAGGCAGCCTGACCTCCTCGATGGTCCGCGCCGTCAGCGCCCGATCGAAGAGCCGGTCCAGCTCGTCAAGGTCATTCACGGCGCCCAACCGCTTGTCGAGATCGGGATGTACGTCGGAAAAGCGCGCACGAAGGACTTTCGCAATATCGACCCGTCTCGCCTCCAGCCGTCCTGCGACAATGCCTTGTTCAATGCCTTGTTCAATGCCTCGTTCAATGCCTTGTTTGATTCCGCGCTCAAATCCGCGCTGTTCAAAGACTGTAACCATCTCCTGTGCCTCCTGTACCGGCAGTTCGTGAACGAGGTCGTCATACGCGTCCCGCTCTCGCCGGTTTAGCCTGACATATGATTCTACCACGTGGGCGAGCAGGGACTTCCTCGCATCGTCCACCGTTAACCGTGATACCCGAAGCATCGAATCGAGCTTCTGCCGCGGGCGACCACGGCCGCTGGGGCGCATAAGCGACGCGAGCGCCGGCCCGAGTGGATTCGGCGACTCCAGGTAGTTGTCCGCAGACAGGTCGGGAAGTGCGACGGCCGCGAAGTGGAAGGACATCACTGTCTCGCCGAGCAACCGCTCTTCATACGTTTCGCGCGTGATTCCGCCCGTACCCGGCACGAGAAAAAGCGCCACCGGATAGACCGGCTTCTTCGTCCGGAGCCGCAGCAGGGCATAGTACTCGAACATGCGGTACGGGAACTCCCGGCCCTTCTGCGCCTGCACCTCGATGTGAATCAGGAGAATCTCCGGCTCGCCCTCCTTCGTGCGAACCTCTGCGACCAGGTCCGGCTCACGGAGCGCGCCCTCCGGCAGGTCCGTGAAGAGCTCCTTGTCGAGGAATTTCACCTCCGAAAAGTCCAGCCGTTCCGCCGCCTCCGGGAAGAAGAGCTCCAGGAATTCACGAAAGAACGCTTTGAGGAGCTCTTTGAAGACGGGATCGAATGGCATGGGCTACTCGTGGCGACTCGCCGACCGGATGAACGCGGCGGCGTCATGCTTCATCTTCTCGAGAGACGGCCGATGGATGTACATCATGTGGCCCGATTCATACTCGGCGGTCGAGATGTTGGCTCGCAACGACGGCTCCAGCCCGATGTGGTCGAGCGTGTACATCGTCGCGAAGTAGGGAGTTGCGAGATCATAGAAGCCATAGGCTGCGAAGAGCTTCATGTAAGGGTTCTTCGCGAAGGCGGCGCGGAGGGCGTCGCCCGTATCGGGAAAGCCGAACTCCTCCAGGTCCCACTCCCACTTCTCGAATCCGCCGCCCAGGATGTAGTACTCGGTGTCCGTCTTCCAGCCCAGCTCGCGCCGGACGTAGTCGTTGAAGAGAGCCGTGTACGGAGGGCGGATGGTGGTCATCGACGGATCAAACTCCGGCTCCGGGTGCGCCGCGTTGATGTCGATGCCCCTGATCCGGCTGTCAAGGCGTCCGACCGTCCGTTTCTCGGACTTCAGCAGCTCCTTGCAGAAGCGGAATATCTCGATTCGGAGATTGTGCGCATCGACGTACTCCTCGCTCAGGCCGGTAAAGCGGGCAAGCTGCGTCACGATCCGCGCCCGATCCTCTTTCGGAAGGGCGTCGCCCCTCGCGAGCGCCACGTTGTACTCCGTGATCGCCCAGCGCTCGGCCTCAGCCAGCGTCTTTCGGAGGTCTGCCTGGAGGTCCGGAGCGAGGCGGTTGTGGTACCAGGCGGTCGCGGTGTAGCTCGGGAGGATGAGCACGTAGGGCAGGTCGTTGCCGACCGCGAAATGGAGGGTCTGGAAGTTGAGGACGGTGGAGACGAGCAGGATGCCGTTAAACGCGACGCCCTTTTCGATGAGGTGGCCCGCGAGCCCGGCGGCGCGCGTCGTCCCGTAGCTCTCGCCCACCAGGAAGAGCGGCGACGCCCATCGCTCGTGCCGCGTCAGATAGAGCCGGATGAACTCTCCGACCGATTCGATGTCGCCCTTCAGCCCGAAGAACTTCTTACCGAGCTCTGGCTTCGCGGCGCGACTGAATCCCGTCCCCACCGGGTCGATGAAGACGATGTCGGCCTCGGTCAGCCACGTCTGCTCATTATCCACCAGCCTGTAGGGCGGCGGCGGCAGGTTGCCGTCGTCGAGCATCGCGACCCGCTTCGGACCCAGCGTGCCCATGTGCAGCCACACCGACGACGAACCCGGCCCCCCGTTGAAGGAGAACATCAGCGGCCGCTCGCCCGCCGGCCCCGCATCGTCCTTCGTGTACGCCATGTAGAAGATGCTCGCCTCGACCACTCCCTCCTGATCCTTGATCGGCATCAATCCGGTCGTGACGGTATACGCGAGCGTCCGCCCATCCACCATGATCTCATGGCGGGTGATGACCGGCGGCTCCTCCTCCGGGGCTGGAGGCGCCGGCGACGCAGGTGCAGCGGTGAGATTTACGGTCAGCGCCGAAGCGGATGATTCGCGCGCACCCTCGCTGGACGTATCGGGCAACGTTATTCTCCTGACGGCTTGTTGTGAGCAGCCTTGATTACGATTGGTAACGATCGCGTGATACCGTAATGCGCACGCATCTCTTCGAAAACCTGGTTCGCCGGCTTCAGCTCACCGCGGCGTGCACTCTCGATGCCCTCTCGAATCGCTGCTATTACATCGTCTTTAGTGTCTGCGTGTTCCGACATCATCGCACCGTCACGAAGTCGTTGTGGTTGAAGAGGATGAGCACGAGATTCTCGCGGGAGCGGATTGACGATTCTATTGAGGCCGTTTTCACGCCAGATGCCGGTTTGTGGAGATAATCGACGCAGAGCTTGCGCTCCGCGGCAGTTGGTCTACGTGATAGGACGCGGAGGAAGGCCGAATCGATGAATCTCGAGTCATCGGCCCCGGTGGTCTTGCCGATCTCGTCCGCGAGCTTCTTCGCCTCCCGCAGGGCAAGCTCGCTGTTGGCGAGGGCGAGCGCCTGCTGGGGCATTACGCTCGGCTTCCGCTCGTAGCACTCGGTGACGCTCGCGCTGTCGAAGATCTTGAGGAACTCGACCTCCTTCTCCGCCGCCTGCCGAAGATAGATGGACCGCCGCTTCGACGTGAGCCCCAGGTTATGGTCGATTTCCGGGCCGCCCATCGTCTCGTCCAGATCGCCGGCCGCGTAGAGCACGTTGTCGCGGACCGCCTCCGCCTCCAGCCGCTTTGACGGCATGCGCCAGACGAACCGGTTGTCGGGGTCGCGCTTCAGGTCTTCAGCATCCGGCGTGGAGGACATGCGGTAGGCGGAACTGGTGACGATGAGACGGTGAATCGCCTTCATGGACCACTTTCGGGCGATCAGCTCGGAGGCGAGCCAGTCGAGGAGCCGCGGCATGGAGGGCCGCTGTCCGTTGCGCCCGAAGTCGCTGAGGCTGGGGACGATTCCCTGGCCGAAGTGGCGCGCCCAGATGTGATTCACGGCGATGCGGGCGACCAGCGGGTTCTTCGGGTCAGTCAGCCAGCGCGCATAGGCGAGCCGCCGGCCCGTCGATTCTTCCGGGTATGTCGTGGTCACGCGCGGCTTGTAAGCGGTGGAGGGAGGCAGATTCTGGTCCGCCTCCGCTCTCGCGAGCGCCTTCGCAGCTTCGTCGGTCTTTGCTTGAAGCGCCTTCACGTCGGCCGGCTTGCCGCTCTTCACCGCCGCCTGCGCGGTTGCGAGGGTCAGCTTCGCCTCCAGCTCCGCCTGCTTCCTCTGCGCCGCGACCGCCGCCTCCGCCGCGGTCTTCCACACCGCCGACGACCTGTCTCCCGCGTCCTCCAGCTTCTCCACCTTCAGCACGGCGTGCAGGGAGGCTCGCGCCGCGACCGCGATGTCACGCTTCAGGTCGGCGGGCGGGCGGGCGGGCGCGGATTCGAGCGCTTTCTCCGCATCAGCCACCGCTCTGTCCGCCGCCGCGAGCGACTCCTGAATCACGAAGTCGCGCTTGTCAGGCACATAGACGGTCCGCGCCAACTTCACCGGCTGGACAGAATACGTCCCGCCAAGCGCTACGGGAACGCCCGGTGGAATCACGCGGGACTTGTCCGGGTTTCGCTCGTCGCCGCGCGGATAGAAGTATGTCGGCGCCTTCGGGTCGGCGTCGAAGGCGTGTACCAGACCGTCCTTCGTGACATCCGACTGGCCGGGGATTCGGTCGGTGCGGACGTTGTGCGGCTCGAAGATGGCCCGCATCCGGTAATACTCTTCGTTCGTGATCGGATCGTACATGTGCTGGTGGCACCTGGCGCACCCGATCGTCAGGCCCAGCAGCGCCCTGGACGAGTGGTTGACGAGGTCCTCCATCCACTGTTCCCGGCTCAGCAGCTTGTAGTTGCGGACCAAGAATCCGGTCGCCCGGAGCGCGTTCGTGTCCTCCGGACAGAGCTCGTCGGCGGCAAGCATCTCCGTCACCATTCGGTCGTAGCCCTTGTCGGCGTTCAGCGATTCGACAATCCAGTCGCGCCACCGCCAGATGAAGGGCTTGCTGTCGCGCACCTGGTCGCCCCACCCCGCCCAGTCGCTGTACCGCCATACGTCCATCCAGTGCCGGCCCCACCGCTCTCCGTAGCGCGGCGACGCGAGCAGCCGGTCCACGACCGTCTCATATGCGTTCGGGCTCGCGTCCCGCTCGAACGCCTCCAACTCTGCCGGCGTCGGTGCAAGCCCCGTGAGGTCGAGGGTCACCCGTCGCAGCAGCACCGCCTTCAGAGCCTCCGGCCGCGGCCTCAACCCATATGCCCGGTGTTCCGCCGCTACAAACGAATCGATGGGATTGCGGATTGCACCCCACCCCCGGCCCCTCCCCGTCGCAAGTGGAGGGGAGATAGACCCGCCGGCCCGCTGGTTAGCCCCCTCCTTGCGAACGTGGGGGTTGGGGGAGGTGCCGTGCCGTTGAGCCCCCTCCTTGCGAAGGAGGGGGTTGGGGGAGGTGCCGTTCTCCCCCTCTCCCGTTTTTGGGAGCGGGGGTTGGGGGGTGAGGGAGGTGCTTTCGACTATCGGAACCGTTGGACGCTTGATGGGCTCGAAGGGCTG
>Ga0068855_100010337_pt1 | contig 11255 bp, 6 predicted proteins | sample KBSCornC52_FD_66592 | JGI IMG/M metagenome (GOLD analysis project Ga0068855, IMG submission 66592) | Corn rhizosphere microbial communities from Kellogg Biological Station, Michigan, USA - KBS Corn C5-2 | ecosystem: Host-associated > Plants > Roots > Rhizosphere > Soil ... | reverse complement strand
TGAAAAAGTTATCGATCACCCGGATTATCGGCGTTGCAGGAGCTCCCAATTTATCGAGTATAAGCGACCGGGAACGGGTCACCAGGTCCCACCATTGCCAATCCGTATAAAAGTCAGTAGGGAAATCAGCCAGCGCGTTATTTTTCTTGTCAATGAGCAGGCCCATACTGCCTGGTTGGTCGGGGAAATGGACCGGGCTCCAGAAAACAGGAGCGAAACGGCCGTCGATACCTTTAACGTTGGCAGTATCCGGATTAAGCAACACTTTTCGCCCCGCTTGCAGATAACTAAGGGCACTGTCGATGGATGTAGTAAAGATCACGTTATTAAAAGATTCCGGATTTTTATTTGGGTAAACCCAAATTTTCCAGTGATTAGTATAACCGGTATTGGCTATGCTTACGGTGATCAGTAATTCACAAGCCCGGTCGATTTTGCTGAGATCTATCGAGAAACTTCCCGCAGAAGCGTTGCCAATAGCAATAGACTGACGGCCAAGCGAACCACGGAGATTAAAGTGCTTATCTGCTGAAGTTGCCGACCAGAGAACTTCGCCATTTATTTGCCGGTCGCTATAGTTGGCAATTTCGGCAGCGGCATTAAAATACTCGTTATTGCTGTAGGCCGCCTTTTCAAAACGGATCAATGGCACCACCGGGCCACAGAATTTGCTAAAATCAGCCGGCGAAATCAAGCCTTTACTATCCCAGAAAGCATTTAAAATCCCAACAAGTGCTGTTCCCTGTCCCGGAAAGTCATGAAGGTCAAGCAATTGAAACCCGCCAACACCCTTGGTTTTCAATGCGCGTTCAATTTCTTCTTTGTAAAGCTGAACAGCGAGTGTTCCGCTTGCTTTAAGGTAATCAGGAGCCAATCCAAGCATCCCTTTTTTGCGGAGGTTGTTCCGTACTGCCTCAAAGTTAGCTGGCCGCAAAACCCCGGTATATTTTTTTATTTCTTCAAGATCCGGATAAACAGAATACTGGCCCACCTCGTGAATAATAAGGGGAACTGTTGTCCCTTCCAGCGCTTTACTGTAATCTGTCTTAAAATCGGGCGGGTTGGTGTTAAAAATACCCTGTCCCCGTACCCATCCTTTTTCCGTGTATTGGGTAATAAAATAATCATCGGCAGGATCCGGACTTTTGCCATGCCCTTTTTGAAAGCTGAAGGTGGTTGTGGTGTATAAATGCCGGTTGTCTTCCTGCTTTAACTTACGCACCAGCTTCTCCAGCCATCCAAAATCGCCCTCCAGTTCATTGCCCATGCTCCAAAAACAAAATGAAGGATGGTTGCCATAATTCCGGATAATATTTTCGGCTTCCTGTTCCAGGTAAATCAATGTTTTTGGGTCTTTGCCCACGGTTAGTGCCCATAGCGGCAGCTCAACATGCAGGTAAAAACCCAGCGAGTCGGCTACCTGAAATGCTGCTTCGGGCGGGCACCATGAATGAAAGCGAAGATGGTTCAGCCCGTAAGCTTTAGCGGTCTTAAACACCTTCAGCCAGCCGGCTGTATTCATTGGTGGATGGCCTTCCAGCGGAAAAATATTGCATTCGAGCGTGCCGCGCAGAAAAAGCGGACGACCATTGATACGAAGTTCGTTCCCGGTCGCGTTAATATCCCTGAAGCCAAAACTTTGAGTCCTGGCATCCAAAACTCGTCCCTTGCTGTCAATTACTTCCGTGCGAAGGCTGTATAGGCGCGGATGAAATTCGTCCCATGATTGCACCTGCGGAACCTGGAGGTTAATTTCCTGCTGATCATGTTGAATAACGGTTGGGCTGGTTTGTTTAACGATCTTTTTTCCGGAAAGGAGGGAAGCCCGCAGATAAGTATCGCCACGATGGGAACCGCCCAGGCTGATAGCTGCCTTTACGCTGTGATTGGCCAGCGAGGAGTATACCTGTACCTGGTTAATAACTTGTTTGCCTATGTCGATTAGCTGCATCTTTCCGATAACGCCGTTCCAAATGATCTGTGTACCGTCGGTGTAGGCATGGGCAAAGTCATTTACGCTGATATCATGCTGCTTGCGATTGTCTACACGAATGGTGATCACATGTTTGCCTGCTGCCAGAGGGCCTAATTTGAAAACTTGTGGTGCAATCAGGCTTTCCTGTGTCCCGGCTGGTTTGCCATCTATCCAACAATCGGTTTTCCAGATCACCCGTTCAAGCGACAGCAGGGCGTTGGCCATCCGACTGGTTAGATTTATGCTGCGCTGATACCAAACGGCACCGGTGTACCTGTGCTTTCTGGACAGATGCAGCATGATGTCCTTGCTCAGCACAGTTGTATCCACCTTTACAGGCGCCCCGATACCGGCGTCATCTAAGGTGCCAGGCAGCCATATGCTGTTAGTAAATTGCTGTTGCTGCCATTTCTGATCCAAACCATTGTCAAGCGAATCGAGTCTGTACAGCCATTTGCCGGCAACCGGGATTGGTTTAACCTGCGCCGAAATGGTGGAACTTGCTACCAGTGCCACGAGCAAGAAAAATGTTTTTTTTAAAGAATACTGCATCATTGATAGTGAGCGGTTAAAGTAGTAACAGAACGGGGCTCAAGTGTTATTGTCCCGACGGGAGTTGTTGATTTTTTAAGATTTTTGAGAGCTGTTGTGGTGTACATATCAAATGTATTTCCGGCCAATTGTGAACCACCCGGATCAACCGTGTATTGTTTGCTTTCGGTACTCATATTTATCAGCACAATAACCAATTGTTTTGAAGCGGGATCTTTGTATGAGGAAACCATTTGTGTTCCTGTTGCCAGCACGGGATCGGTAACATCGCTTAATGCTGCATTTACGCGGATCATCCCCGGCCTGATAAACCGCGAATAATTTCCCAAACACCATAATTGTTTTGAATCACTAACCAGGCCATTTGTTTTCATGCTGTTCAGGTCATATCCACCAGATGGGTCGTTAATGTATACAAGCCCGTCACTATAATTATAAGTATCTACGGCAAGCCACCACTGCCATGAAGTTACATTGGCCACCGTAAGGTCATGATGAATAACTTTGGCCACATACAAGCCGTAATCAATACCGGTATTTTTCGGGTAACCATTTAATTGACCACAAATATCGCCTAATATACCAAACTCTGACTGCCAAAGATGAAGACTTGGGTCAACAGCCTTTTGCTTATCTGCTGCGTGTTGCCGGTAACTGATCAAATCGGCGCCCGGGCAGGTAGTAAAATAACTGTGTGCTGATAGTAAGTGCTCCATCGAAGGGACATCGCCTATATAATTAGCGGAGCTTTTGTTAAAGAATTGGTTGAGCTGATCGCCGCGACCATCGCTGTTGTTAGCATCCAGCGAATTCCATTGATTGGCTTCACCAAGACATATCGTAGTTACTAAGCCGGCAGCTTTCATCTTCGGGCCCAACAGGCGTATAAAGTCTGCAATTTCAGCATTGGTAGCACCAGTGCCTTCCTGCGATGGATTTTCTCCCCAATTCCACTGGGGTTCATTAAAGGGGCTGAGATAATTAAAAGGGGTACTGCTTGATTCAAAATGCTTTAAAACGCTAACCAGAAAATCTGCAAAAGCATTTTTTTTGCTTTCTGTTAGGTTCAGATGACTGTTAGCCAAACCATAAGCTTTATTATTTTGCGTGAACTGTACCGGTGGCGAAACAGAAAATGCCAGGAAGTTTTTTACACCACGTGCTTTCGCCGCCGACAGGAACCATTGCTGGCCTGCTTGTTTGTTCCAGTTATAATTATTATTTGCATCCAGAAAGCATTCTTCCCGGCGAAACTCATCCGGTATTCCGCTATCCGCACCTTGTTCATAGCTCCCGGCGCCGATGTTGAAGCGCCAAAGTGTAAGGCCAATACCTTTGGGATTGCCCTGCTGGTCGGCTTCCATGCTGAACAGGTAATCAGCAATCTGATTCTTTTTGGTAACATCATTCCACTTTCCGATGAATTTGGTTGTCCAGCAATCAGAGGCACCAAAGCTTTGCATCGTTTGCTGCTCATTTCCCAAATTGATAGTGATGCGGGCCGGGCCGGTATTGCATATATTAACGCCATTAACGATGCAACCGTCGTCTCCTTTTTTAATTCCTGTTTTTTTAGCGCAGCTGAATGAGTTTGATACACCCAGCATTACCATGAACAGCAGTGCTGATCGCAAATTTATTTTCATAATAGTTATTTAAAGCCGCCGGCATGCCGGCGGCTATTTGCTAATATCCCGGGTTTTGTGTAATCTTTCCGTTCGAGGCAATAATTTCCTTTGATGGGATAGGCCATAGATTATGTGTTCCTGCAATAAAATTAGCACCCTTATTTTGAGGTTCGTTCAGGTTCTTAGTTTCATATGGGTCTTTGCTTTGTTGCGTATTGTATTTAACAAAACTTCCGTTCGGTCCTAAAATGCTGTTGATCACCGGTTGTCCGCTTTGATCTTTCCATCGCCTGATGTCATACAAACGATCTCCTTCCAGGGCCATTTCGAGCCTGCGCTCCAATCGCACAGCGTTGATGAGGTTCCAGCCGGTAAGTGTCATATCGGTAGTGAGGCCAACGCGGTTCCTAACCGCACGCATTGACTGTAAAGCCTGGGCCGACTGCTGCTGCATAGCGGCAGCTTCAGCATTCATCAGGTAAACATCTGCCAGCCTCAGGTAAATATGATCTTTTGAAAAGCGGCCGTTCGGTGTTCTTTCACCGCGAGGTACATAAACTTTTCGGTTGTACCTGGCAGATTTACATTGTGCCGGATTGGCATTGAATGAGGTATTGGCCGGATCGCCGGCAACCGGGAAGCCCTGGCGCATGATCGTCCAGTTTAACCTTACACTGTCTGCCTGAGATTTAAAGGCATTTTCAAGATCGCTGGTTGGCGTAAAATATCCCCATCCGCCTTCGGTCCCAGGCATGGAGGTTGTAGGAAAAATGTTGCCCAGGTTTGGATATTGGGTAGAATACTGGTACTGTATTTCAAAAATAGACTCAGGTCCGTTATGATTAGTTGTTTGCCATATATTACCAAAAAACGTTTCCAGGTTGTATTCACCAGAGCTGATGATCTGGCTGGTCAGATTTTGAGCTCCTGCCCAATCTTCGGTATACAGGTCGATCTTGGCCAGCAGTGCTTGCGCTGCTCCCTTTGATACGCGGAACTTATCTGTGGCGCTATACTGGGATTTATTTGGTAAAATGCCAATAGCACTATTAAGATCTTGTTTAATGAAATTGTACACATCGGCGGCGCTGGTCCTGCTGTAGGTATTTTCCTGAGGGCCCAGTGTCTTAGAGATCAGCGGAATCCCGCCCCAGTTTCTTACCAGCTCAAAATATTGGAAAGCCCGCAGAAACTTGATCTCGGCGATAAGCTTCTGTTTGGTAGGGTCGTCAATCTGCGATTTCTGAATGCCTTCAATGGTAGCATTAAAAATATAAATGCTTTTGTAGATTTCGATCCAATGTGCCTCAATACGATCATTTTCGGCATTTAATGTGTAATGCGCGGCCTGTACCGCCGTGCCTTGCCCACCGTTGATACCGATCCACTCATTGTCGGAGGCGGCCTCGCCGCCTACTTGCTTCCACCATTGCGTCTGCCACCAGTCGTCAAAGTCAATGTATTTGTAGCAAGCAATCGTTGCGCCACTGGCTTCATCAACTGTATTATAAAAAGTATTGGCCTGTATAGCGTTACCATAAGGTTCCTGATCCAGGAAAGTCTTTTTGCAAGCGCTCATGCCGGCAATAACCAGTACGAGCAATATATATTTCAAGTGTTTCATTGTTGTTTACTGCTAAGTCTTAAAAATTCGCGTTAAATCCGATATTGAAGAATTTGGGGATCGGGTTCTGTCCGTTGTCAATGCCATACCTCAGTACACCCGCAAATGGTACTTCAGGGTTTAATCCGTCATATTTGGTAATGGTGAAGAGGTTTTGAGCAGATACGTAAATCCGCACTTTTGCCCGGCCGCCCAAGGCTTTTTCAGGCACGGTGTAACCCAGTTGCAATAACTTATTGCGTACATAGGTGCCATCTTTGATAAAGAAACTGGAGTTTTTAGAGAAATTGCCGTTTGGATCACTCAAACTCAACACAGGATAACTGTTCGTGCTGCCCGGACCTGTCCAAAATTTATTTTCTTTACCGCTGATGAAGTTATACCCGTAGATGGGGTTCATCCTTACCAGGTAATCATCAGCTACCTTATTGCCAAAGGACCCATAAAATTCCATACGGAAATCAAAGCCATGGTAAGAAGCCTGAAGGTTTAAGCCCGATGATAATTTAGGATATGGATTTCCGATCGATGTCCGGTCGTTCAAATCAATGGTATTATCGCCGTTAACGTTCGCGTACATAAAATCGCCGGGCCTCGCATTAGGCTGCAATACAGTGCCGTTAGGGCTTTTATAGTTCTGTACGTCCTGGGCTGTTTGGAAAACACCGAGTACCTTATAACCGTAATAACCGCCTAAAATATCACCTGCAGCGGTTTTGGTCCTCCGGGTAGACTGAAATACGTCATTGGATATTTCGTCATACAGGATCTGTCCCTTCAGGTCAACCGCTTTGGAAATGAAATGCTGTACTGTAAGACCGATACCGAAAGAAACACCACCGATTTTGTCTTTATAATTGATGGCTGCTTCCCAACCGCTGGTACGCATGGTACCCACGTTAGTATAAACTGTTGGGATATATCCCTGCGGATAGCCCAGCGAGGGTTGTACCGGGAGGTAAAGCAACATATCTTTAGGCGAGCGCCAGTATTTATCAGCAGTTATGGATAATTTATTATTGAAGAAGTCCGCATCAAAGCCGATGGTCACGTCCTGTGTTGTTTCCCATTTGATATTTGGGTCTGGTACATTAGAGGGAACATAACCATAAACCCGGCTGTTTGCGCCATTGATATAATCTGATAAGCCCAGAGTACTTTCGTATGCGCCTGGCGAGCCTGGCAAATTGCCTCCCACACGGCCAAATGATCCGCGCAATTTGAGGTAGTTCAGCCATTTGATGTTCTTCATAAATGACTCGTTTGAAATCACATAAGCACCTGAAACGGTTGGAAAATAACCCCAGCGGTTGGCGGGTGATAACATTGATGAACCATCTGCCCGGAAAGAGCCGGCAATGAAATAGGTTTCATTAAAATCATAAGATACGCGGGCAAAGTAAGAGCTCATTTTACCGAAGGGCCCCGCGCCGGGTTGATGAGAGCCGGATCCGTCGGCAAGCGTTGCGCCGGCAGAAATGTAGTGATAAGGCTCCGCATCATAAGGAATATCCTGGCGGTACACGTAAGTGTTATTATACGTGTAATTATCGGCAGACTGGCCTATCAAAACGTTGTAATGATGTTTGTTGATACTACCAATATAATTGATCGTATTATCCAATTGCCAGCGGTAGTTGATCACCGAGTTTTGGGATGCGCCTGATATATCACTGCGGTCTTGCGGATCGATGTAATATTTAGGTTGGTAATTAGTCTGGTTTATCGAGTTATAAAAGCCGGAAATACTGCTTCTTAACGTCAGGCCTTTAATTGGTTTGATTTCAAGATAGGAGGAACCCTGTGTGCCGAATAATCGTGATTGGTTAAAATCACGGGCCATGGCAGCTAATGGATTATTGATATTATTAAAATTGGAACGCGTAAACTGGCTGTAAACCGGGTTATAGGCAGTGAAGCTCCAGCTCGGATTGGTTGCTGCATAAGCGTTAACAGCCGTTTGCGTCTCGGCAGCAGATCTGGTTGCCGCTACGTTGGGTGCAATAGACATGATGTTGAACAGGCTTGTGCCGCCACCGTCGCCATATCGCTCCATACGCGGTGCAAGGCTAACACCAAATTTAAATACTTTTGAAATTTCGTAATCGATGTTAAACCTGGTGGTGATTTTTTGATAGTCAGCAGTACCACGCTGTGCGGCAAAGTTGCTGGTTTGATCAAAATACCCGGCGCTTCCGTAAAAGGTGAGCCCGTTTTTTGATCCGGATGCGCTGACATTATAGTTATGTGTGTAAGCTTTTTTGGTTGCCTCATTCCACCAATCAGTATTAACACCTGTCACCGTTCCATTGGCCGGAAGGGTCTGGTTGTTATTAGCATAGATCTGGCGGTAATGGCTTACAAACTCGTCTGTCTGTGCAAGTTTCGGGTTCACCCAATAGTTCATGCCCGAAGTTCCGTTAAAATTGATCTGCGTTTTCTCTTTCCCTCTTTTTGTGGTAACCAGCAAAACACCGGCTCCGCCACGGGAACCATAAATAGCAGTAGCTGCCGCATCTTTCAGCACGTCGATCTTATCAATATCTGACGGGTTGATGTCATTAAGGCCGCCGAATGAGGTGATCACGCCGTCAACAACAATGAGCGGATCGCTGGACCCTGTGATTGTGGAGAAGCCCCTGATCAGCAGCTTCGGTTGCGCGCCGGGATTGCCGCCCCCCTGAAATACCTGCAGGCCGGGTACTTTACCTTGAATAGCATCTGCAACATTACTGGTGGTGGTAGGGGCAATGTCTTTAGTCCCGACAGAGGACACCGCTGTAGTTACGCTTTTGCGGGTAATGGTTTGGTATCCAATTACCACGGCCTCATTAAGCTGATTGTCGGCAGGGTTAAGTGTTACCTCATAAGTTTCTCTGTCATCCACCGGAACCTCTTTGGCCTGGAAACCAAGGTAGGAGAATACCAGTATGTCACCTTTGCTTGCTCTGATCTGGAACTGACCGGCTGCGTCGGTTACAGAACCGGTTTTTGTGCCCTTAAGCAAAATGCTTACGCCAATAAGCGTTTGATGCGTGTTATCTGTTACACGTCCTTTTAAGGCTTTGGTTTGGGCGAAAACCAGGCTGCAAAGTGGTAACAATAACACTAATGTTAGTGTAAATTTTGTTCTCATAATTGGGTTATTTTGGGTTATTAAGGATGACAAATCTAATGGCAATCGGATCGTTGAGTATAGACGATATGATGTAATACATGGATAATATTCTGATTGTTATTGTATTTAGCTGTTTTGCTGCTTATTGGTTGATAAAAACCTATGCCTTTTTTTCGCTATTTGGGGCTATGTAGAGTTATTTTATTCTTTTAGTTAAAAAAACGAAAGGCGGGCATTCATGAATTTGGTTATTCTATATGGATAATTTTACTATTTAATTATAGGGTATGTCAGAGCCTTTCGAATGTGACATTGCTGATTAAAATGAATGCGTAGTGGCGCATTAAATTATAGGAAGGAGAAAATTGAAGGGAATGAAACAAATGTTAAATGATTTCAGTTCGTCCTGTTTGATAAAAAGCACAAAAGTTTGCCATAAATAGCCGAATCAGGGGTACTCATCAGGCTTGTTTCTTATAAAAGCCTGACCTTATTTTCGCAATGAACGTAAAGTGTTTTAGCGTTCCGGCGATAGTTATATAGTCCATGTTTTTAATTTTTTCATCTATATAGAATGCCCTGTTATTAAATATTTTTGTGAATATCAATGTTGACCGACTAACAATTACAGATTGAAATCAATGAATATCAAATCCTGTCCATATCCTAAAAAATGGGGCAGGGCAGTATTTTAAAAGATAATAATTTAATGGATTTATGAAATTCAGCCGTTCAGAAATTTTACTTTTAATGTCAGTATCCGGCATTGATAACGGCTGTGGCAAAACAGTATCTATTCGCCTTTTAACACAGCATGTCTGCATTCGCAAACATGCGTAACCCGCGATAGGATTTAAATAAATCAAATGAACACATATTCAGCAAGTTACAAAAAAGATGGTTTTGAAGGTCAGCGAGCGATCGTGATACCCAAAACTATATTACAGCGGTTTTGTGAGGGAAATGCGGCTATACAAGGAGCATTTATAACGGATATTGGATACTATCCCAAGGCAAAATTTCATCGCAGGGAGCGATATACAGGTGCGGGGCAAAATATCCTGATTTACTGCGTTGACGGAAAAGGGATGGTTAAGATAGGCACTCATACTTATGAGATCAAGCCCGGCGACTTTTTTGTTATTCCTCATGGTGTTAAGCACTTTTATGAAACAAATGAAACCAGCCCCTGGACAATTTACTGGTGCCACTTTAAAGGCCCGCAAGCGGATGCTATAACAGAGCAAATTTATGTAAGGGATCAGAGTTTCCGGTACAGCATCGAATTTGACGGTGATCGGATCGCCCTTTTTGACAAGCTTTACGTATTTTTAGAACAGGGGTACAGTACAGAAAATCTTACTTACGTCAATTTACTGTTGCTGCAATATTTAAGTTCTTTTTTGTTTAGGGACAAATATTATAAAACGAATTTAAACACACACTCCCAGCCGCAGGACAGATCTATTTTATTTATGCAGAAGAATCTGGATAAGACCCTAAGTTTAGCTGAGCTCGCGGCCTCGGTAAACCTATCGGTGAGTCATTATTCTGCATTATTTAAGAAAACCACAGGATTTTCTCCTATAGATTATTTTAATCATCTTAAAATACAAAAAGCCTGTCAGTACTTGCAGTTCACGGAATTGAGGATACGTGAAATAGCTTTTCGCATTGGCATCGACGACCCTCTTTATTTTTCAAGATTGTTTAACAGAACTATGGGATACGGCCCAAAAGAATACCGTAAAAGCCGATCTCCTTCCATTAAATAAGTACGTTTACCCGCTTTGGGCTGTATTTTTTAAAAATTATGCTTTCTTAACAAACTCTGATTTTAATGCCATAGCGCCAAACCCATCTATCTTACAATCAATGTTATGATCGCTGTCAACCAAACGGATGTTTTTAACCTTGGTCCCGGCTTTTATACTTTGAGAAGAACCACGTACCGGCAGGTTCTTTATGGTAACAACCGTATCTCCGTTCTGGAGAATATTTCCATTGCTATCCTTCACCACAAACAGATCTGAACTTACAGGATTATCTTGCGGGTTCCACTCGTGTCCGCATTCCGGACATATGAGCAGGTTATCCATTTCATAAGCATAGGGCGATTTACATATTGGGCAGGGGGCAAGTTCACTCATCTTTTGTAGTATTTGATTTCATCGGCAAAGATAAAATTTTAAAAGATTTGCATTCGGCCATGTTGTATACATTTTTTCCAGGCAAAACAATTGAAATAAGGAATCGGAAGACAGACCTGCCATACAGTAATCTATAGAAATAGTTTCGCCGAAACCCTGATATGTGAGATGCTATTTGCCAGTTTTAATATTGACTTAACTATATGAC
>Ga0068855_100010335_pt1 | contig 11256 bp, 7 predicted proteins | sample KBSCornC52_FD_66592 | JGI IMG/M metagenome (GOLD analysis project Ga0068855, IMG submission 66592) | Corn rhizosphere microbial communities from Kellogg Biological Station, Michigan, USA - KBS Corn C5-2 | ecosystem: Host-associated > Plants > Roots > Rhizosphere > Soil ... | reverse complement strand
ACATCGACGACAACGAGCTGGCCAAGAAGGCCAAGGTCGAGATCGCCGGCGACGACATGCGCGAAGGCCTGGCCTGCGTGGTCAGCGTCAAGGTGCCCGAGCCGAAGTTCTCCAGCCAGACCAAGGACAAGCTCGTCTCCAGCGAGGTGCGCGCGCCGGTGGAGGACATCGTCAGCCGCCTGCTCACCGACTGGCTGCTCGAGAACCCGGCCGACGCCAAGATCATCTGCAACAAGATCGTCGACGCGGCGCGTGCGCGTGACGCCGCTCGCAAGGCGCGCGAGATGACGCGCCGCAAGGGCGTGCTCGACGGCATGGGCCTGCCGGGCAAGCTGGCCGACTGCCAGGAGAAGGATCCCGCGCTGTGCGAGATCTACATCGTCGAGGGCGACTCCGCCGGCGGCTCCGCCAAGCAGGGCCGCGACCGGAAGTTCCAGGCCATCCTGCCGCTGCGCGGCAAGATCCTGAACGTCGAGAAGGCGCGCTACGAGAAGCTGCTGTCCTCCGAGGCCATCCTCACGCTCATCACCGCGCTGGGCACCGGCATCGGCAAGGGCATGGGCGGTGACGACTTCAACCCGGACAAGCTGCGCTACCACCGCATCATCATCATGACGGACGCGGACGTCGACGGCGCCCACATCCGCACGCTGCTGCTCACGTTCTTCTACCGCCAGATGCCCGAGCTCGTCGAGCGCGGCCACATCTACATCGCGCAGCCGCCGCTCTACAAGGTCAAGCAGGGCAAGCACGAGCAGTACCTCAAGGACGGCGACGAGCTGAGCGCCTTCCTGCTGAAGGTGGCGCTCGACGGCGCCAGCATCGAGCCCGGCGAAGGCCGTCCCGCCCTCACCGGTGCCACACTGGAAGACCTGGCGCGCAAGTACCTGCTGGCCACCAGCGTGATGGATCGCCTGTCCAACTGGATGGACGTCGAGGCCCTGCGCACCCTCGCCGACGGCCTGACGTTGAACCTGGACGACGCCAGCCAGGCCGAAGCCAGCGCCGTGGCGCTCGCCGGCGCGCTGCACGGCGCCCAGGTCAGCGCCCAGTTCGACGAGCGCACCGACAAGCACCTGCTGCGCATCGAGCGCATGCACCACGGCAACACCAAGGCCAGCGTCATCACGCAGGAATTCGTGCACGGCGCCGACTACGAGGCCCTGAGCACCGCCGGCGTCACGTTCAAGGGCCTGCTGAGCGCCGACGCGGTGGTCAAGCGCGGCGAGGGCGAACGCCAGAAGGAAAGCAAGGCGGCCGACTTCCGCGCCGCCATGGCCTGGCTGATGACGCAGGCCGAGAGCGCCGTGGCACGCCAGCGCTACAAGGGCCTGGGCGAGATGAACCCCGAGCAGCTGTGGGAAACCACGATGGACCCGAACGTCCGCCGCCTGCTGAAGGTGGAGATCGAGGACGCCATCGAGGCCGATCACGTCTTCACGATGCTGATGGGCGACGAGGTGGAGCCGCGGCGCAACTTCATCGAGTTGAATGCGCTGAGGGCGGCGAATATCGACGTTTGAGCTTGTCGGGCGCATGGAGCGTCGAAGTACCAGCGATTGACGTCAAGGTTTTTGCAACCGGGCGCCATGGAACTTGCGGCCGCCCCACTGAGATATGCGGTGCCGTCGGCGTGCGGGACCTTCGCTTGTGAATAGTGCTACGCCTGAGAATCTGGCCATCGTTTCGACGGCGTAGCCCTGCAATCCATGAAAGTCGTAGATACCATTCTTCGATACCCGTGCAACTCCATGACTGGACGGGATGGGATCTGCAGGGCCCGCGTGTTCGCGTCGAGTAGCGGGATCGGGTTGCTACTGACAGACCTTGGGGATCTCGATACAGGCCAATCGGTGACGAACGCCATTGAATCGGTCTGCCGCACGGCGATCGAGAATGGTTTGGTGGACGCTGGCGCGCGCTTGGTGGAGCACTATGAGCGGAGTTCGGGCGGAAGCCTGGATGCGTTCACGTTCTCGGCCAAAGGCTCGCCCAACTGGGTCAACATGGATCGGCGCGAGGCCATGGACCTTCTCGGATGCTCCGCGGATGAATTTGATGCCACGACCGCGTCAAACCCACGTCTGATGACGTTGATCCAGCGTATTCGAAACTCCATCGATCCGTTCATGAGGGCCGAATCCGGCGCCGCGATCCACAACGCCCTCATCGGGCCGGAGTCGCCGCTGCAAGTGGACCCGGACAAGGACGTGAATGTCCGATATGTCGTGATCGGCGGCCGCACGCGCGACGATGTGCAGGAGAGTCGCATGCGCAACGACTATGAGCGATCGTTCAACCCGACAATCAAGTTGGAATCCTGGGACTCTTGGCTCCGCAAGCTGCGTCGCGAGTGAAGGGTCGCTCTCGCCTCAAGCGGCGAAGACGCGGCAATCTTGCCGGTGCTCGCGCGAAAGCTCGCCATGACCCAGACCTCTTCTCCCGATGGGCCGCATCGTTCCCCTCGTTGGACGCCGCCCCGCGCGGCGCTCATCGCCGGTGACGCGCCGTCTGCCGGAGTGCCGGCGTGCGTTCGATGGGCGGTCGGACTGCTGGTGTTCCATGCGATCGGCATCGGTGGTCCGGTCGCCGTGGCGCTTCTCTACGCCTTCACCATGCCGTCCATGCGCTGGCAGTTCGCGTTCTCAGGCGCGGGCCTGGCGGTGATGGCGCTGGAGCTGGCCATCGCGGCGCTGCCGTTGTGGCGCCATCGGTGGCCGCGCATCGTCCTGGCCGTTCTGTTCGCCCTGTTCCTCGGTGACTACCTCGTCGAGGGCGACATGCGGCGGCGCTTCGCGAGCTATCCGTGGGCGACGACGCGCGACGTCGTCGACTGGATCGTACAGGGCGTGGCTGTAGCCATGCTGTTCCTGCCGGCGGCGTCCCGGTGGTATCGGGAGCCGCCGCTTGAAGCGCCGGCGACTCGACACAGGTGATCGGCGCTCACTGCACCCTGCTGATCCGATACCAGTTCAGGTTCCACCCACCCGCCGGCACGCCGATGCCGAAGCGGTGGCTGCCCGCGGTCAGCTGGACCTGTCGTTGGACGGTGACCCAGTTCTGCCAGCCGCCGGTGGCCGGGATGTCGGCTGCGCCGTAGACGGTGCCGCCGCCGGCCTCCTCGAATGACAGCCGGCCGCCGCCGTTGAGACTGGCGACGCGGAACTCGACGAGGTAGGTGCCCGTGCTCGGGATGTTGATGGCGGGGTACGAGAGCCAGTCGCCGGCGTCGATGTAGCCCACGTCCTGGCCGCCGCCGGCGTCGGTGCTGGGCTCGACCTGCACGCCGCTCATGTAGTCGTAGGCCTCGGCCTGGACGGTGATCGCGGCGGGGTTGGGGTTGGATGCGAGGTTGATGTCCAGCCAATTCACGTTGAACCCGCCCTGGATGGCGCGGATGGCCAGGGTCTGCTTGCCGGCAGGCAGTGCGACGTTGTGCGAGATGGTCGTCCAGTTCTGCCAGCCGCCGGTGGCGGGCACCGCGAGCGAGCCGTAGGTGGCGCCGCCGCCGCCGCGTTCGAGCTGCAGCAGGCCGCCGCCGTTGGCGCTGGCGACGCGGTACTGCACCGTGTAGGTGGCGGCGCTGGGTGCGTTGACGGTGTAGGTGATCGAGTCGCCGGCGTCGATGTAGCCGATGTCGTTGCCGCCGCCCGTGTCGCTGGTGGGCTCGGCCTGGACGCCCGACATCTGGCAGTACGCCTCGGCACGCACGCGGGCCGGCAGCGGCGCGTAGCTGCAGTTGTCCACCACCGGTGTCGAACTGGGCCAGGTGCTGATGATCTGCTTGGCGAGCGTGCCCGAGGGCGTGAGCTGGGCGGCGCTCCAGCCGCCCTGGGTGCTGGCGCCGGGAAGCAGTGCGGAGGCGCCTTCGGCCTTGTCGTTGAGGGCCCAGTTGGCGTTGCTGATGCCGTTGGCCTTCATGAACGAGACCCAGGCCGCGGTCTGGCTGGCGTCGACCGCGCCGTCGCCGCTGGCCTGCACCGAGCCCCATTCGGTGACGAACAGCGCGGCGCCATTGTTCAGGGCGACCTGGGCCTTGTCGCGCAGGGATTGGCCGTGGCTGGCCGCGTAGAAGTGCAACGTGTAGGCGATGTTGCTGCCGGCCAGCTTGTCGGTGGATGCGACGTCGACGTCCTGCGACCAGGTCGGCGTGCCCACGACGATCAGGTTGCGCGGGTCGATCGCGCGGATGGCGTTGGCGACGGCCTGCGCGTACGGCTTGATGGTGCCGCTCCACGAGATCTGCAGCGGTTCGTTGTACACCTCGTAGATCACGTTGTTGTACTTGCCGTACGTGGTCGCCATCTCCTGGAAGAAGGCGATGGCCTGGGGCTGGTACGACTCGGCGTGGTGGGTGTGCCAGTCGATGATCACGTACATGTCGTTGGCGATCGCGGCGTCGATGACCGCCTTGACGTGGGCCTTGTTGCCGGCTGGATCCGAGAGATAGCCGTTGGCCTCGTCCACGCCCATGGCCACGCGCACGATCCGCGACTTCCAGTCGTTCTTGAGCCAGGCGACGACGTTGGCGTTGTAGAACTTGTCGCCGCCCCAGCCGGTGTTGCTCCAGAACAGGCTGTTGCCCGAGAAGCTGGCCGGCTGTCCGCCGGCCAGGATCTTGTTGCCGCTGACCGAGAGCGGACTGACGGCCGCCAGCGCGGCGCCGGCGGGGGCGAGCCACAGGGCGAGCGCGCAGGCCCGGGCGAGCGCATGGATGGGGGACTTCATGGCGACTCTCTCCTTGGTGGTGGTGGGGCGGGTGTCGAAGATTGACAGCGTTGTCCGTGCGCCGCGATTTTCGGCACTCGGGTGCCGTTCGCCCGGGTGGATTGCAACGAAGTGCAAGCGCAAGGAAAGAAGGCGTGGCCACGCGATTCGCATACGGTCATGGGTATGCGATGGCCCCGCTGAGGGTGGGCAGGCGGCGTCGACGGCGCGGTTGGTTACATCCGGCCGGGGGCCAGCTCGGCGGTCTGAGCCGTCGAGCGGGTCGATGCCGCTCGGCTTTGGTTCACTGCGTTCGAGTCTTGTCGCCGGTCCGCGAGGCGAGCGCTTCCCGCACGGTGGTCCCAGGCGTTCGAGCGTAACGCTGCGGGTAGAGCTCGTTGAGCCGAAGACCCGAATCGCCGGACGCCTGCATGTCGCCGGTGCGGATCGCTTCCTGCGTCTCGGCCCGGACTTCGTCGCGCGTCTTGCCGGCGACGGTCGCCGGTGACGGATAGCGCTGCGGGTACAGCTCGTTGAGCTTCAGCCCCGAATCGCCGGGGGCGAGCACATCGCCGCTGCGCGTGGCGGCCTGCAGTTCGGCCACGACCTGGGCGCGCGTGAGGGCGGGCGTGGCCGCGGGTTTCGCGTAGCGCTCGGGGTACAGCTCGTTGAGCGTCTTGCCGGAGTCGCCGGCCGCAATCACGTCGCCGGTGCGGACGGCCTCCTCGTATTGCGCGACGACCTCCGCGCGCGTCAGGGGCGCCTGGGCGTGGGCGGGCGCGTGGGCGGCGAGTGCGGCGACCGCGAGGGCCAGCAGGCTGGTGAGCGGACGGCGGGTGGGATGCATGGCGGATCTCCGGTGGATGGACGATGCCGGCGTCGTGCCGGTGACGTGGGCCGTGGGGCCACGTCTGCAAGACCGTCGGGGAGACCTGGAAATTCCGCCGGGTGGCGTTGGGGGGTCGGCGGCGGTGTCTTTCGTGCGTTCGGGAATATCGGCGGTGGGTGCCGGCGGTCGCCATCGGATGGAGGCCGCTGGGCGGAGGTGGATCCTGCGACTGCGCGCAGGATGACGGCGTTGGGGCGCTGTCGCGATGGCTGCCGCGATATTCGAACGTAAGTGGGTGGTCGGCCGCGAGCGGGCGTGCGTCGCGCGCGCCCGCCCGCCTGCTCAGGCGAGCGTCCCTTCGATGAACCGCTGCATGAACCGCGCGACCTCCAGCCCGTCATGCGGCAGCGACAACTCGGCGCGCGCGGCGGCGTAGCGTTCCTCGCCGACGCGTTCGCGGCGCTTGTCCAGCAGGTACGCGCTGTACGCCTCGACGAACTCGGGGTGCGGCTGCACGCAGAAGACGTGGTCGTCGATCGCGTAGGCGGCAATGGGGCAGAAGTCGCTGCGGGCGAGGAGCGTGGCGCTGGCGGGCAGGGTCAGCACCTGATCCTGGTGCGAGGCCAGCAGGTTGATCGTCGCGTCAGCGGCGTCCGGCTTCAGCGACGCGGGGCCGACCCAGTCGTAGGCCATGCGGCCCATGCCCCAGCCGTTGGGCGCGCGGCCGACCTGGGCGCCCAGGCAGTGCGCGATCAGCTGGTGGCCGAAGCAGATGCCCAGCAGCTTCTTGCGTTGCTGCAGCAGTGCGGTGACGTGGCGGCGCAGTTCGCGCACCCAGGGCTCGTCGGAGAACGAATCGGCCTTGCTGCCGGTGAGCAGCACGACGTCGTAGTCGTCGAAGGAATCGGGGTAGCGGCCCAGCACGGTGTCGTAGCGGTCGAACCGCCAGGGAACGCCGGCGGCGGCGAACATCTTCTCGGTCATGGCGCCGTAGCTGGCGTAGGTGTCGGCGACGGCGGGGTCGAGATGGTCGTTGTCGAGGATGCAGACCTTCACGGTCGATGCGGGGGAGGCGGCAGTCATGGTCCAGATGGTAAGCCGGCCTCGATGGCCCGATCCGACGCGCGGTTCCTGGCGGCATGCCAGGGACGACAGCGAGTCGCGGGATGGCCGGCGGGCGCGAGGCGCGTAGCCTGGGCCGCGACGACTCGGGGGTGCCCATGCTGACGCAACCGCTCAAGGGCTTGGTGCTGCTGTTCCTGTGCGGCGCGCTGGTCGAGGACGCGACGATCTTCGTGCTCGCCTGGCGGCTGCCGGAGCTGTGGTTCCGCTGGTTCCATCACGCGCAGCCGGCCGGCCTGGAGACCGCGCTGCTGCGACGCGCCGCCGGGCAATGGGCGGCGTTCGCGATCGTGCAGGCCATCGCGCTGCTGCGCTGGCGGGTGCGGCCGCTGTGGCTGGTCGTGGTCGCGGGGCTGCGCGCGTCCGATCTGCTGACCGACCTGTCGTACATCGTCGCCGTGCCCTCGCTGACGACGCTGGGCTGGGCGCTGCTCGTGCCGCCGGCGTTCCTCAACGCGGCGTTCATCGTCGTGATGATGGCCGCATGGCGGCAGGTCGCCGGCCACGACGATGCGCGACCCATCCGGTGATCGCACGATGGCCCTTCGTGCGCCGGATCGTGGCGAAATGAGAGACGCCCGGCGAACCGGGCGTCTTCGGAGTCGCCTTCAGCGGCGGATCACTGGAACGTGACGCCGCCGTTGACCACCAGGGTCGTCGGGTAGACCGGCGTGGGATCGGTGGTGGGCACGCTCAGGTTCGCGCCGGTGGACGTGCTGCCGGCGGTGATCCTGGCGCTGCCGCCGTCGCCCTGGAAGTCGATCTGCGAGATCGGCTGCTGGGCGAGGGCCTGGGCCACCGTCAGGCCGGCGCCGCAATCCTTGTTCATCGAGAACGAGCTCAGCGGGAGCGAATACGCCGTGGGGGCCTGCGCGGTGGGCGTGAGGATCGACACCAGCTTGATGTTGCAGCCGCCCGCGTAGGACTTGCCCAGCGTCAGCAGCACCCCGACGTTGTGGGTGGTGCTGTTCCACCACTCGGGGTTCATGCCGAAGGTGAAGCGCATCGTCGTCTGGTCGAGCAGTTGCAGCCCGGGGGTGTCGGCGGTGCTGTTGATGCCCGTGGCCAGGCCCGGCGCCTGCAGGTAGATGCCGACGTATTCGCCCGCGGGCGCGGCCGTCTGCTGGTAGTAGTAGTAGAAGCCGGTCTGGTCGGCGCTCGCGGTGGCCGTGGTGGTGCCGCCGTTGCCGCAGTGGGCGGGCGAGCCGTCGCAATTCCAGCCATCGAGGTCGCTGCCGCTGTAGCCGCCGTAGGCGCCGCCTTCGATCGTGAGGTTGCCCGCGGCGAAGCCCGAGGAGAACGTCAGCGCCGTCGGCGTGCCGCTCGTCGAGCCGTTGGACCAGTAGATGTTGTCCACCGAGATCCGCGTGGTGTTGCCCGCGACGTTGCCGGTCACCCCGTAGGTGTCGTTGATGACGAACGGGTTGGTCACGGTCGACAGGTCGAGCTTGGCCTTGGCGGGATCGGTCATGCCGAAGGCCATCGCGCCGTGCGGCGTGATGTCGGCGATCGGGATGTGCACGTCGTGCCAGTTGCCGTCGTTGACATAGCCATACTGCCCCGAGGCGATGGGGATGTAGACGTCGTACAGGCTCGAGTTGGCGGCCGTGCCGGTGAGGAAGCCCACCTCGATCTTGCCGGCATAGGTCGTCTTGATGCTGAAGTTGAGCGTGCCGGCGGCCTGGAAGTTGGTCAGGTTCTCCGACCCGTTGCGGAAGTTCAGCGTCATGCCCCAGCCCCAGTCGAGCGGCGTGGGCGTGATCTTGATGCTCTTGCTGCCTTCGGCGGCGGTGGTGGCGTCCTCGGCCTCGGTGGAGGTCTGGCCGTTCTGCCACGCGTCCCAGGTGAGCGGCGCCGACGGGAAGGCCTCGCCTGCGTTGACCTGTTCCGAGTACAGCGTGTAGCGGCTGGCCGTCACCGGCCCGGTGGCCACCGGCGGGATGTAGTACAGCGCGTCGGCATCCGTGTACGTGCCGGCCGCCCATTCCGTGGCCGGGACCAGGCCCTGGATGACGTAGCGCGCCTTGCGGGCCACGTCGAACAGGCCCCAGCCGTCGTCGCCGCCCTTCCACGGCTCGTCGAAGGCCTCGAAGTAGACGATGTTGAGCGGAGCGCCAGTCGCGGCCGCCTTCCACGTGGCCAGGCGGTCGACGTACATCTTCTGGTTGACCGGATGCGCGCGCTGGGTCTCGCCGCCGGTGGGCGTGGCCTTCCAGCCGGTCTCGCCGATGACGATGGGCATCGTCGTGTAGCCCAGGCCGTCCAGATGGCTGCGCGCCGCGGCGTAGTCGGCCTTGGCCTTGGCGATGGAGGCATCCATCATCGCGGCGGCGCGCTGGTCGGCGGACACGCTGGCCTGCTGCCAGTCCCACTGGCCGGGCGCGCTGACGGTGTCCAGCAGCGAGTAGGTGTGCAGCGCGACGAAGTCGACGGCCTTGAGCAGGTCGTCCGGCGCGGCGGCCCACAGGGCCCAGTTGTCGTCGGTGGTCACCGGCTGGGTGATGCCCGCGCGCACGGTGGCGAGGAACGCCTCGATCTGCGCCGGCGTGAACTTGTTGAACGACCAGCTCACCATCGTCTCGTTGCCGACGCTGACGGCCTCGACGATGTCGGGGTAGTCGGTGGCCAGCTTGATGGCGCGCGCGATCTCGGCGGTGTTGAAGCTGTCGTTGCCCGCGATGACGTAGGCGCCCAGGTGCACCTTGATGTCGAGGTTGTTGTCCTTGATCACCTGCAGCGTCAGCTTGGCGACGGCATCCGAGCTGTCGAACAGGCGGATCAGGCCGAAGTTCGCCTGCTTGAGCAGCTGCAGGTCCTGCAGCACCTCGTCGGCCGTGATCGTCTCGGTGTCACGGCTGCCGGAGCGGAACGGCGAATAGGCCACGGCCTTGCGCGTGGCGTAGTCGCTGGGCAGCTTGCGCGCCGTGGGTGCGGGGGCCGGGGCGGGCGGCGGGGGCGGCGGCGTCGTGCCGCCACCGTCGCCGCCACCGCAGGCGGCGAGCGAGAAGATCAGGGCGCTGGCCAGGGCGGCGCGTGCAAGAAGGGTGTCGCGGTGGTTCATCGGGTTCCCGTTCGGTGTCGAGCGGCCTGGCGCGAGCCGCGAGGCCTGGCGCCTCCCGAATAGCCGATTTGACGACGGCAAGTGAAAGCGCTTTCAAATGATAGTCAGTCCTGCTGTCGAGCGTCAACAGCGCGATGATGGTGTTTCCCCTGCCATTTTTGATGCAGGTTCGGGCTTTCGATGGGCCTGGCCGCGCGAATCGGTCGCAACGCGGATTGACTTCTGGGAAAGCGCTTTCAAACTCGCGCGCGATGTGGGTCGCGGCGCGGCATCGAGCGCGCCGTCGCAGCAGGTCGCGCGCGGACACGGCACCTGCATCACGCGATCGCTCCGCGCCAGCGACGCATTGCCGGATCGTTGCGACGGTGCGGGCCGCGGCCTCGTCGAGCACGCGGGCCCTCCGGCAGCGGGTATGCGTCGCGGCCGCCTCGACATTCGCGACGGTGCTCGAACAGGGCGGCGGGCCCCTCGCATGCCGAGTCGCCGTGACTCCCGATTTACCCGTAGATGAACGCCCCGTCGCCCTGCTGCCACCGCCCGTTGCCGCCGTCGCTCGCGGCGAACAACGGGAATTCGTTGCGCTTGAAGTTTGGACTGAGTGCCTCGGGGCACTGCATACTGTGAGGATGAGCGAAGATTTCAAGCCCGGGACGAGACCGCTTTTGCGGCTTGCCGGGCTCGACGCCGTACGGGCGTTCGTGTCGCGTGCCGAGGAGGCGCACGTCATCTGGACCGCCGTCATGGCGTTCATGTTGCGGCTGTACCAGGAGTCCGAGGGCAAGGCCAGGCGCGATTCCGGCCCCACGGACTCGCAGGTGGTCACGGCGCTGCGCGCGGTGCTGCAGGAGAACTTCGGCAGCGAGCCGGCGGACTACGTCTCGTGGGCGCTGGTGCGCTACGGCTGTCGCCAGAAGCCGACGATGATGGCGCTGCATCCGTGGGAAGGCCTGCTGTTCGAGTGGCAGCAGCGCAAGGCCAGCACGCCGCGCATCGCGCTGATGCTGCGCGATGCCGGCTTCGAACGGCCGCTCACGCCGCAGGCGCTCGAGGCGCTCGACGGCTGGATCACCGATCCGGTCACCGCGCTCGGCGCGGCCACCGACATCATCGAGGCCTTGTTCGGCGAGCGCCTGGTCTCCTACAACCTGCATGACGACGGCAGCACGCCCTCGCATGACGTGCTGTTCGGCGGCCTCGTCGCCTCGCTGATGCCCCAGGCCAAGCTCGCGCTGCTGCGCCAGAGCCTGGTGCGGCAGGACGACGGCGCCGTCTGGCGCGTCGAGTACACCTACGAAGGTCGCGAACGCCAGTTCGACGTGCAGGCGAACGGCTCGGCGATGGACGTGGAGGGTGTGATGCAGGGCGTCGACGACCTGCTGGAGAGCCTCGGCCGCACGGAGCGCGCGTACCGGCTGGCCCCGGGCCGCTACAACAACGGCGAGACGGGCACCTTCGTCGTCGTCGACAGCCAGCGCTTCCCCGAGATCGCCTGGCGCCTGCGCCTGCCGCTGCTGCGCAGCCCGAGCGTGTCGGATCT
>Ga0068855_100010334_pt1 | contig 11256 bp, 10 predicted proteins | sample KBSCornC52_FD_66592 | JGI IMG/M metagenome (GOLD analysis project Ga0068855, IMG submission 66592) | Corn rhizosphere microbial communities from Kellogg Biological Station, Michigan, USA - KBS Corn C5-2 | ecosystem: Host-associated > Plants > Roots > Rhizosphere > Soil ... | reverse complement strand
GATAACACGGTCTGTCGCAGAAGGAACTTCTTCCAGCCGTTTTACATCACCCGCCTATTGGCTCGATAAAACAACAGGAACTGCTTACATCATCCAGGTTCAATACCCTGAGTACCGGATGAACAACACCACACAGCTGGAAATGATACCGGTATCGTCTAACAATGGGAATTTGCATCTCCTTAATGAAGTCGCCTCCTGGAAACGTATTACCATGCCCGGGGAATACGACCGGTTGAACCAGCAACGCTATATTACCATCACCGCGAATGTAGAAGGAAAAGACCTGGGTACTGCCTTCAAAAAAGTGAATGCGATCATCGGTCAGGCTACCGTTCCCAAAGGCGCTAAAATATTATTGCGTGGCCAGTCTGACCTTTTAAAAGAAACACTCTCCAGCCTGCAGTTCGGATTGCTCGTGGCAGTTGTAGTTATCTTCTTATTAATGACGGTGTTTTTTCAATCTTTCCGTATATCGATCGCTATCCTTTCGGTAATTCCGGCAGTAATAGCGGGTTCTTTGCTTTTTCTGCTGATCACTGGTAAAACACTTAACATCCAATCGTACATGGGTTGTATCATGGCGATAGGCGTTGCCATAGCCAATGCGGTATTGTTTATAACGGCAGCAGAGGTTCGCAGAAAAACAGGCGATCTTCAAACGGCTTATCTGGTAGCCTCTGAAAGCAGGTTACGTCCGATTATTATGACCAGCCTTGCCATGATAGCGGGTATGATCCCCATGGCAATAGGTTTGGGCGAAAGCGGTGATCAAACTGCCCCATTGGGTATTGCGGTTATCGGCGGACTGGTAGCTTCAACGATCAGCGTGCTCTTCTTTTTACCACAGGTGTATCACGCGGCCGTTGGCAAGCGACGTTATGTTTCAGCTTCGCTTGATCCGGATGATTCGAACAGCAAAAACTTTAATGAACAATAACACTAACTATAGGTTTATGAAATATTTTATTGCAGCATTGGGAATAGCCTCCGTATTAACCGGCTGTGGAAGTGATGCCATCTCACCTGCTGCTGCCCCACCCAATGCCAATGCACTGGATACCGTTCCTGTATTTGTAATACACGATACCAATGTAACCAAGAATATCGAGTTGCCCGCTGAATTGTTACCATACGAACAGGCAGCGCTCTTTGCCAGAGTGCAGGGCTATGTTAAAGATCTGAAAGTAGATATGGGCGATAAAGTGCATCAGGGCCAAACGCTTGCCATTATTGAAGCGCCTGAGCTGCAAACAAAATACGCCGAGTTTCAGGCTTCGTTACAGGCAGCCAAAGCAAAATATATGACGAGTGCGGATGAATTTCAACGTTTGTCAAAAGCGGCTGAAGCAAAAACCCCGGGTATTGTAGCGCCTGTTGATCTTGAACGAAGCAGAAATCAATATCTGGCAGACAGCGCCAGTTATGAAGCCTCCAAACAACTGGCCCGGTCATATAAAGAAGTAGCAGGTTACCTGGTACTCACTGCTCCTTTTGATGGTGTGGTAACTGCGCGTAATGCAGACAGAGGAACACTGGTTGGTAATAACCAGGCCATTTTAACGGTGCAGCGAAATAATAAATTGCGGTTGCGGGTAGCAGTTCCTGAATTGTATGTGGCATCGGGCGCTGTATCCAAAACAGCCAACTTTAGGGTAGATGCTTATCCCAATAAATTATTTCAGGCAACGCTTACACGAAAAAGTGAAAGCATAGATCCGCAAACAAGAACCGAATTATGGGAGTATGTATACGACAACAGCAACCACGATCTTAAAACCGGCTCCTTTGCCTATGTAAAAGTTGGATTGCAACGTACCGGCAATTCTTTTATCCTTCCTCCTACCGCGGTAGTCACCAACCAGGAACGCAAATTTGTTATCAAAGTAAAAGACGGCAAAGCAACGTGGGTTGATGTGCGGCAGGGCATGTCAACAGATAAAGGCGTAGAAGTTTTTGGAGACCTTAGCAACAACGATACACTGGTGCTAAGAGGCACGGATGAAAGAAAACCGGGAAGCACTGCTTACTGGAAAGCGGCGGGGAAGTAGTAAGTAATAAGTACTAAGTCATAAGTAAGAAAGGCCGTCTCTTTACCTGAGACGGCCTTTCTTACTTATGGCGATGTATAACACCGAAAAAGTGGTGGTTGATTTAGATATTAAATAAGCGTCTTCACTAAAAGAGCCAGAAACTTATCTGTTTTCCGGTTGCGTCATCATAGTATCCTACCGGGCGATCATTTACGCTGTTCTTCTTGAACACGCGCCAGGCCTTATAAAATTTAAGGTCTTTGTGCTTATTTATGATGTCTTTATAAAATCCAAATTCAGCCCTGAAGCAGGTGTCGCTATAGTCAATGCGATTGGAGCTACTGTCGCTCGGGAAATACTTTTCCAGGTCATGCCTGAACAGCTTTCTTACGCGGGGTAGTGATGAAATTGGAATTGTATCCATGGACGATACCATAAACGATACATCAATATTATCAAAAGAACCGGCTGGGTTATACGTGTCATCCACAAATACGTATAACCAGTCTGTATTAAAACAAGTCAGGCCTCTGTTATGCTGTTCTGTCCATACCATTTTTCTGTCATGCTTTGCATAAGGCGCATACTCATCCTGAATTGTATCGTGCTTATACTGATAATATCTTAAGTTACTATAATCTTTTTTTGCTTTTGAAAACAGGCTGTCAACGATTGCTGCATCGGCGCTGCTAATGGCATGGTCTTTTGTCTTAATAAAGATCCGTTCAATACATCCATCATCCGTCCCGCCGGGAATATCATCGTCATTATGTTTTCTACAGGAGGTTATCACTAACAAGGTGGCAATTACCAGGGAGAGCAGATATTTCATAATTCTTTAGGGAAATTTATGCAACAGACATACGGCCACAGCCATCCGCTGCAAATTAAAAATTAATCACATTTGTTGTAGCCTTTGTCAAAAATAAAGAGGATGTATCAAAAAGTAACCGAAGGCTCTGAGAATCACTTAAACAAGTACCTGACTCCATCAGCTACCGGAATAAAAAAGAGGCTGCTCAATGCTTGAGTCAGCCTCTTAGCTTTATAAAGAAATCAGGGTATTATCTTATCAGCAGCACCGTCCCCTTCTTCTCAATCGTTGTACCTGCCGATGTTTTAATTACAATAGTATATACATATGCGCCTGTACCGGATTGGTTACCTCCTATAGTTCCATCCCATCCTGCTGAAACATTGCTGGTTTCAAATACTTTTTGTCCGTACCGGTTAAAGATCATCATACGGAAAGATTGCGGCGTATCACCCGTAACAACACGGAACAGATCGTTTTTGCCATCGCCATTGGGTGTAAAAGCATCGGGTATATTGTATCCCAGATTAGGCGTAGTTACCTGACAGTTTGCAGAAGGCTTCAGTTCAACCTGTGCCGTATTGATACAGCCATTATTATCGGTACCTGTAACGGTATAGATGATATCGCTTGTGAAAGTGGCAACAGGAGTGCTGCTGGTCGCATCTGAAAGACCGGTTGCAGGGCTCCATAAGTAGGTTGAAGCACCGTTTGCATTCAGCGTAACCGTATTGCCGGAACACAGCGTTCCTGTTACTGCACTTACGTTAACCTGCGGAAGCGCGTAAACCGTTACGTTATGTGTTGCCTGGCTTTGGCAGGTCCCTGTGGTAGCAGTTAGTGTAACGGTATAACTTCCACCTGTGTTCCAGATCACCTGGTATGGACCAGCACCCGTACCTTTTGCGGTAGCATTGGCGCCGAAATTCCACGTATAGTTGTTAGCTGCAGGCGTTGTGCTGATGGCGCTGATATTTGATGATGCTCCGGCGCAGGCAGGCGACCAGCTAAAGTCTGCAGCCGGATTAGGATTAACAGTTATTGTAGCAACCGCCCGGGGGCTTTCGCAACCGCTCGTCTGACTCACATAATAACTAAAGCTTCCGGCGGTAGTTGTAGAAGGTGTTGGCGCCACGGTGCTGCCGATTCCACCGGCAGCGCTGGTATACCAAAGCAAATTGGTCCCTGTAGCTGTTAAAGCAACGGGCACATCGTTCTGGCAATAAGCAGTCGATGCAACTACCGGTGCGGCCGGAGGAGCGCCTACTGTTACAACAATAGATGCACGGGGGCTTTCACAACCTATAGTCTGACTAACATAATATGTAGTGCTTCCCGCAGCAGTGGTTGAAGGCGTTGGCGCCGTAGCATTGCCGATGCCACCTGCAGATGCCGTATACCAAAGAAGGCCTGAACCCGTGGCAGTAAGCGGAACAGCCGCAGCATTTTCACAATAATTTACAGGCGATGTTCCCGGAGCAGCGGGCGGACCGCTGACAGTAACTGTTACAGGCAGCCGGTTACTTTCACAGCTGGCAGCCGGCGTTTGCGTTACATAATAGGTAGTAACACCCACTGCAGCAGTAGATGGTACAGGAGCCGGAACGCTTGAACCACCTGCTGAATTCAGATACCATTTAATATTACTACCAGTAGCTGTTAATGCACTGGCAGCAGCATTTTGACAATATGTGGGTGAAGTGGCAGTTGGATCGGCAGACGGACCATTAATAGTAACTGTTACGGGCAAACGGGTGCTTTCACAACTGGCGGCCGGCGTTTGTGTAACATAATACGTAGTAACACCCACGGTAGCAGTAGATGGTACCGGGGCCGGAACGCTTGACCCACCGGAAGAATTCAGATACCACTTCAGATTACTACCGGTAGCTGTTAATGCACTGGCAGTCGCATTCTGACAATATGATGGTGATGTGGCGGTTGGTGCGGCAGACGCTCCGTTAATGGTAACTGTTATAGCCTTTCGTCCGCTTTCACAACCAGCGGCAGGCGTTTGTGTTACATAATAAGTAGTAACGCCCGACGCAGTAGTTACAGGCACCGGAGCAGTTGTACTGCCTGCGCCGCCGCTGGATGCAGTATACCAAAGCAATGTGCTTCCTGCTAAAGGCGTAGCCGTTAAAGCAGTAGCCACATCATTCAAACAATAAGTTACATTGGGTGCTGTGGGCATGGCAGCCCCTGATTTAATAATGGCTTTAACAAGAGTACGCGGCCCTTCACAACCAAGGGCATCGGCCTGGCTTGCGTAATAATATATAGATGTAGCAACAGTTGTAGGCGGTGTAGGCGCTGTGGCAGAACCGATACCACCCGTAGGGGTGGTATACCATACCAGCGTATTTCCGGGATCGGGCGTGGCTGTTAACGGGTTGGAAGTAGCAAACTGACACCAGGTAGAATCTGCTGCAGGTGGTGCTGGTGGAAGGGGCTTCGCCGATTCATAAACACCCATATCCTGCCCATTGCCCTGAGGGCGTACTGCCCCATCAATATCTTTTTTTACTTCAAAAAGGGCATATCCCGCATCAACAACGGGACTGCAGTGCGCCACATGAAAATCATTACCAGCAGGGTTCACGAATTGCGGATCAACGTCAAGATTGCCGCCTCCAACGAGCGCTGTTGATAAATACACATCACTGTTATCAAACGAAGGAACATTGTTGCCTGTAATTAACGGGCCCGGATAAGCCGCTCCTGACTTCCACACAATATCATTCTCCACTTCAACATTGCTCACCCCGGTAACTTGCTGATTATAGATCACCGGAGATCCGTTATTATAAAGGGTACAGTTATCCAGAGAGCAATGCATACCACCGGTGTATGCATCATTTACATAGCAAGCCATTACGGAACCTTGTGCGTTTGTACAATTATTGTTGGTAAAAATGCAGTTAAAAACATCGGTGTTGCCCCAATCCTGATTCATCGTTAGTATAGCCATGGCGCCGCCCATGACTACTGCTGTATTGTTGTCGAATTGACTGGTGGTTATAAGACCAAATGTCAGCGTGGTCAGGGTTGTGTTTCCTTGTCCGTCTCCATATGCACAAAACCCGCCGCCATATACGGCAAAATTGTTAGTGATGATATCATGTCCGATACCCGTATAGCTGATATCGCCCGCAGTATTGCCAAGGTCCAACACCCCTCCGCCCGAATTATCGGGTTGCATGGCGGTGCTGCCGGGATAACCGGCATTGGCATTGCCATCGCGAATAGTAAACCCATCCAGTATACTGCTGCCATTGAAATTATGTAATGTAACCACATGGTAACAATTGTCACTGGCATCACCGGCCACGCCAATATCGCCGCTCAGGATAGTAATATTTACTTTGGGGTCGCGTTGCGAAAAGGATGTTTCCGTACCATTAAATCCGCCGCAAACACTACCACTTTGGAACAAAAAAGTGGCAGACCGGCCCACACCGGTAGGTTTGTAGGTGCCCTGCGCCACCCAAATGGTGTCGAATATGCTTAAGGTAGCCGCCGCAAGATTCAGATCAGTATAGGCGGTTGCCCAGCTAGTGCCGGCGCCGGGTGTGGGATTATTAATATTAACGTAACGATGGTTAGCAAAACTGAAATTAAACGACAACAGGAATAAAAGCAGATACAAGACCGGCCGGGTACGAAATACGTGCATAGAATTCGGTTGGGTATAGAATTTTTCAAATCGATTATTGATCAGTTCCTTAGTATTTATACTAATGCCCTTTAACGCAATATATAAGCAATTATGATTGGAATCAATAAATAAATACTTTTGGAAAAATACATTGCCTTTATTATATGAGAACAAGATCCGCAGAAAATGCTATAGCAACGTATTCAATGCAGCAAAGCTATCCGAAAGGAGACCGTTTAATTGAAATGGTCATCTGCGATGGCACCGAATTTCAAAGGCGAAAACTGGATTTTCTGGTGCCACATAGAAAAGATTACTATATGTTCGTGCTGGTACAAAACGGCAGCAGCCGGCATTGGATTGATACTACGCCATACACGCTAAAACCAAATACTTTCTACATATCATCGCCCTGGCAGGTACAGGTAAAAGAACAAACAGAGCCATTAACAGGCATCGTTCTTTCTTTCAGCGAAGAATTTCTGAGCATGGATGAAAGTAAAACCCTGCAGCAACTACCGGTGATCAAAAACCCTTTGAATGCGCATGAGTGTTCGTTACAGCCGTGTGACTACTCCTTTATTGAAGACATGCTGAAAAAAATGTGGCTGGAATACCAGGCAAAAAATGAATGGCGATACACCATGCTGCTTTCCTATTTACGCATCCTGAGTATTTACGCCAGCCGTTTGTACACGGAACAACTTTCACAAAATGCACGAACAAAAGAACGTGCGTTATTACAACGGTTCAGGCAGTTGATCAATGAGCGTTATTCAGAATTGCGCCAGGTGGCCGATTATGCAGAACAGCTTAACATAACTGCAGGCTATTTAAATGACGTAATAAAACAGCAAAGCGGTAAAACGGCCATTGAACATATTCATGAACGCATTGTACTGGAAGCAAAACGACAATTATTACATACTGAATCTTCAGCCAAAGAAATTGCCTACAACCTGGGCTTTGAAGATGCCGCTTACTTCAATCGCTTTTTTAAAAGACTCACTGAGCAAACCCCTGCCACCTTCAGGCACGCTACCCGCGAAATGTACTATTGATGCCGGTATATTCACAAGCCGTTGTGTACACACATTGATAGCTTTGTTCAAAACAAAAATTATGCATGCAATGCTGGAACGCAACAAAGAAATGGTAAGAAGATATAATTATGAATTTGTTCAGGGTAAGAACATACAGGTGTATGAAGAATCAACACACGATCAGTTCATTAATCACAGTGCTCCGCCCGGCGCCAATGCCGGCAAAGATGGTGTGCTGCAATTCATGCAAATGATGTGGCAGATCTTTCCTGATCTGGAAGTGGAAATAAATATGCAGATCGCCGAAGGCGATCTGGTAACAACGCATAAAACTTTTCAGGCTACACACAAAGGCACATTCATGGGCATTGAAGCCACCAACAGAAGAGTGAAGTTTAACTCGATAGACATCATTCGCGTAAAAGATGGAAAAGCGATTGAACATTGGAGCCTCCGCGACAATAACGCCTTGCTGCAGCAGTTAACGGCGAAATGATAACGTAGTAAAAAAGGCTATTGATGGTAGGGTCAATAGCCTTTACCCGCGCGCAACTAACCGGAAGCGGCAACACCCGAAAAATGATAAAATAATATCAGTCCCCCGCAGAATCCTGGAATGGTTCTTAATTCTCTTTTAAGTCACCGGCAACATTGTAACACAACGTACAAAAAGCGTCTTCGAATCTTGTATATAAAAGCATCATCTCCTGATGGCGCTCACAACAACGCGCAAATACGTTTGAAACTGCTAAAATAGTACAAGTATATATCGTAAACGGCAAACCGAACTTGCAAAATAATTATATCATCACAACACAAATATAAAAGCACGGTTATCGCCAAAAACTGCGCGGATATCCTTTAAAACTGCACGGATATACAATTTGAACTCAGCATATTTGCTAAATTGATACATTTGATCGGCTACATTAGATAGTAATATTTACAAGGTATGTTCCTGCAACTTTTAAACCGCCTCCATCAGCTTGACCGATTGATAGCAATCGCGAATACCGGAACCCCTAACGAACTGGCCCGGAAAATTAAGGTTTCCGAACGCTGCGTGCGTCAATATATTGCCGTGTTGAAAAAGCTGGGCGCGCCTATTGCTTACAGCCGGAAGCGTAAAACTTATTACTATAAAAAAGAGGGTGGGTTTTCCTTTATATTTTACAGTTTACAAGAGATAGGAAATGCAATATAATCAGCATGAGAAACATGCAGAAGGTTTTATAAATAAAACCATTCAATACATTTCACATGTTATTGCTGTATGCACTGCTTTCGCATTATATATCTACGCTGCCTTTTTTTATCGCTTTGCGTTTAATTACGAAACAGAAATAAAGGGCCAATATTTAGCTGCATTAATTGCCGTTATGGCGCTTACCATCATTTGGGGATTGAATATTTTCCGAAAGAAAGAAAACAAGGTTCAATATGTTGGAGTGATCATAATTACACTTTTATTGCTCATTCCTGCTTTTTATGATAAGTATAGTTTCGCGAATGAATATTGTACGGTCGTGCTCTCTGTTTTAATACTCTTTGCATGCCTGGCATTTCTTCCGGCAGCGATTATTGTAACATTACCTTATTTCTTATTGGTAATGCTGCTATGGCAGCTTTGGCTGGCTTTTGAGCAAATGGACGGATTGAATTTTTACGTTAATGAGCTGAACGTGCAAGGCAGCCTGCAAAACTCAGGCATCTTTTCCTGTTACCTGGTTATTCATCTGCCATTATTATATTATGTAGCTTTTCATAAACCGGTTTCAGGTCATCTGATTAAGTGGCTAAAAGCTGCTCTATTTTTAATAATTGTCGTTTTTATCGGCTTTGTTATTTACCGCTCCCAATCCAGATCAGCAATCATCGGGATAGTTGCTGGTATAGTAAGCCTGGGTCTGTTTATGCATTGGACAACATTAAAAAGATGGTTACAACACATACCTGCCCGTTCATTAATTATCGCTATCTGCCTTTTCTTGCCTGCAGCTGCTTATGCAGTCTGGCATTTATTCTTTCTAAAGAAGGCTTCGGCCTTTGGCCGGGTAATGAAATGGGAAATAGCAGGCCGGCATATTGGCGATCATTTTTTTACAGGAACCGGTATTGGTCGCTTTAGCTGGTATTACCCGCAATGGCAGGCGCATTATTTTGCAACTACTCCCCATCCTCCTCAGGCATATTATTTAAGCGCAGGTGACAGCTATATTATTTTCAATGAGTACTTACAATTGTTTGAAACCATAGGCCTCGTCGGTTTTGCAGGCTTTGTGCTTTTATTATATTGGTTTTTTAGATCTCAGTCTGTTCAGTATTCCTTGCTATTATCGGCCCTGAAAGCAACAATGGTTACCCTGTTGGCTACAGGGCTTGTTACATATGCAATTCACGTTAATGTTTTTTTGGTATTGCTCGCCATATGCTTTGCTGTGGCAGCGGTCATCTCACACAAACCGCGCTTCATGTGGAGAGGGGTTATCCCCTCTACCCTGTTGTTCATCCTTTGCGCGTATACCACATTTACCTTATATCAAAAATGGAAAGCCGCTGAAAGCTGGAACGTTCAATTAGAGTCGGGCGCTGTTGCTGCTCCCGAACTAAATAAACAGCTGAACCACGACGGCAAATTTCTTACCGAATACGGCCAGTGGCAATTGGATAACGGTCATCCTAAAGAAGCCGTAGCAACCCTTGAAAAAGCAAGGCAATACTTTATCAGTCGCAATACTATGGAAGCTTTGGCTTCAGCCTATGAAGAGGCGGGCAACTATGCTGCGGCTATTGAAACCCGCAAATGGCTTTGTAATTTTTTGCCAAACAGATTCGTTCCAAAGTATAAATTACTGCAACTCTACCAGAAAACCGGAGACACAACAAGTGCAAAGAAAATGGCCGGTATAATATCAACAATGCCGGTAAAGATACCTTCAGCCGAAGTAGATCAAATAAAAGAAGCAGCGAAAAATATTAAATGACCCCGGGGGAATTCTTTCCCGGCAATGCTTGTGCCGTGACCGGAAATACATTTGTTCTGTAATTTTCTTTTTAATTAAAAATCAAAAAAAGATGAAAAAAAAGCTTTTAAGGCTATGTGTTCCTGCTCTAATCTTGTTAGCAGTCATTGGAATGACCTCTTTCGCAAGTGGTGACGAAACTTCCAATCACTGGAATACGACCTTATGCATTAAAAACGTAGGCGATACCACCTACTTAAGTTCAGCCTGCAAAAATCCCGACAAAAATGGCCCTTGCGACAGGCAAACCGACTGTCAATTCTAAACGACACGTTTTGCTAATAATCCATCATGTAAAATTTGAATTAAAATGAAAAACAGAAAGCTTTCAAGGCTGTGTTTACCGCTTATAGTTTTTGCCATTTTTGGCGGACTGTTCCTTTTACTGAATTCTTTTGATGACGGAGATGAAACCTCGCAAAGATATAGCACCAATGTGTGTTCTGTGAGCAAGAATGGTACAACTGTGTTCGGAAGCAGATGCTATCAGCCAGACAGCTCTGGTCCTTGTACCAAAACAACTGATTGCTCTGCACAGTAAAGAACGGTACAACATGTCAGCATTTCATTTATTCCGGAAAAGATTTAATGGATGTAAAATGAATGTTGGCATGTTTTATTTGGAGAATTTCTATGTTGACAATTTTTTAGCTCATGGTCAGAACAGTGTTTGTAGCATTTATTT
>Ga0068855_100010329_pt1 | contig 11257 bp, 7 predicted proteins | sample KBSCornC52_FD_66592 | JGI IMG/M metagenome (GOLD analysis project Ga0068855, IMG submission 66592) | Corn rhizosphere microbial communities from Kellogg Biological Station, Michigan, USA - KBS Corn C5-2 | ecosystem: Host-associated > Plants > Roots > Rhizosphere > Soil ... | reverse complement strand
GCACGGAAGCGGCCCGCACGGCCTATGAGCGCGCAGTGCGCCACGCGCGTGACCGCGGCGACCTCATGTCAGAGGGTGTGATCCAGGAAAACCTCGCGGAGCTGTATCTCGCGGAGTCCGACCTGGATGCAGCCTTTCCCGCAATCGAGCGGGCGTTCCAGATTGCCGAGCAGCGGAGCGATGGCCTGCGGCGCGCCGCGGCGCTCAAGCTGCGGGGCCGGTATTGCCGGGAGACTGGAGACGTAGACAGGTCCCTCGACGCCCTTCGGGACGCCCTGACGCTGAGCGCCGTGGGCGAGGATTCGCTTCTGGGAGGCGAGATCCTTTACGAATTCGGGCTGTCGCTCGACAGGTCCGGCGACATGAACCTTTCCCGGGACGTCTGGACCATTGCCCTGGAGGCCTTTGACCGCATCGGAGCCACCGCCTGGTCGGCCCGGACGCGGGCACTGTTGACCGGGGGCCGCACGGGGCCGAAGTTGTTGTAGCGCGCTGCGCGACGACTAGCGCGCGCGCCGGACGTTTCCGTCCAATCATCGCTGTTCCCGAGGTCCCGTGGTCAACGCCGAGGCTGGCGTTCCGCCTGCCGATGCGCCGGAGCATCCCTTCGGCTTCCAGACAGTTGTCGGCGAGAGTCCGCTCCTGCGCGAGGCGCTTGCCCTGGCCGAACGCGTTGCGGCGTCTCGCCGCACCACCGTCTTGCTGCTCGGCGAAACCGGAACCGGCAAAGAGCTCTTTGCCCGCGGAATCCATTACGCCAGCGCCGCCGCCGATGAGCCGTTCGTCGCCATCAACTGCGCCGCGATCCCCGAGTCGCTGCTCGAGTCGGAGCTCTTCGGGCACGAGCGTGGCGCCTTTACCGGGGCGCACGCGGCGAAACAGGGACTGCTTCAGCTCGCCGGCTCGGGAACGCTGCTCCTCGACGAGATCCATCAGCTCCCGCGGCACCTCCAGCCCAAGCTCCTCCGGGCGCTCGAGTCGCGACACGTTCGGCGGCTGGGCGGCCTCCAGGAGCTGCCGATCGACTGCCGGGTCATCGCGGCGGCGAGTCCGCTGCTCGAGCAGGTCGTGGCGGCGGGCGAGTTCCGAGAGGACCTCTACTATCGCCTGAACGTCTTCACGATCACCCTGCCCCCGCTGCGAGACCGCATGCAGGACGTCGAGGTGATCGCCGCGCGCTTTCTCGCCGAGCAGACGCGCGAATACCAGCGTGCCAAGCACTTCTCGGACGACGCGCTCGTGGCGCTGCGGACGCACCGCTGGCCGGGCAATGTGCGGGAGTTGAAGAACGTGGTCGAGCGGGCCGCCATCCTGAGCGCCGACGCCACCGAGGTCCGGGCCGAACATCTCATGATCCAGCGGCGTACTACACGTGTGGCCGCGACCGAAGAGGCAGTTGGAGAGATTCGGATTCCGCGCGAGGGCAAGCGGCTCGAGGAGATCGAGCGCGAAGCCGTCGCCCTCACCTTGAAGCTGACGGCCGGCAACCAGGCTGCCGCGGCGCGGCTGCTGGGAATTTCGCGTCCCACGCTCGCGAAAAAGATGCACGAACCGCCCGTACCCGCCTCCACGACGGAACTGATATCGTGATCACAGGTCCGTCAGCGCAGACACTCTCAGTCACAGTGACGGCGCTGCTCGAGGAGGGGCAGCGCGCCGAGCGGGCGGGTCACAGAGAGCTCGCGCGCAGGCGCTACGAGAGCGCCCTGTACCTGTTGCGCGGCTCTTCGGGCGGGGTGGCCCCGAGCGTGTTCCGGCGCGTGGCCCGGACCTACATCGACGACGGAAATTTCGATGCGGGTCTGGACTGTCTCGAGGCGGCGCTGGCGGCGGCGGAGGCCGCCGATGCGCCGAGCGATCGGGCGCATGCAGTCAATCTGATGGCGATCGCCCATCTCCAGCGCGGGGATCTCGACGCGGCCGAGACGTTGTACGTCCGCACGCAGGCGCTGGCGCAGCAGGCGGGCGACGACCGCCTCACGGCGATGGTGGCGCAGGGTCGTGGCGTGATCGCGGCGACCCGCGGCGACGCGGCCGCGGCACTCGACCACTACGAGGCGGCGCTCGACGTCTACCGGCGCCTCGAGCTCAACGAGTACATCGGCCTCGTCATCAACAACATCGCGATGGCCCTCGCGAAGCTCGAGCGCTGGGACGAGTCGTCAGCGGCGTACGCCGAAGCCCTGCGGCACTGCACGCGCGTGAACGACGACGCGTCGCGGCTGATCATCCAGGTGAACATGACGGACATGCTCGTGCAACGCGGCGAGCTCGATGCGGCGGACGTCCTGTGCGCCCAGGTGTTGCAGGAGGCCGCGGCCGCGGGCGATCAGCGCGCGCTCGGTGAAGCGCACAAGCAGCGCGGCTCGATCGCGCGCCGGCGCGGTCACTACCAGGTCGCCGAGCAGCACCTCGAGGCGGCGTACAAGAGCGCGATCAGCCGCGAGGATCTCCTCCTGGGTGGCGAGACGGCACGCGAGCAGGCGGAGCTCTTCGAGTCCACCGGGCGCAGCCGCGAGACGCTCCAGGCGCTCACGCGCGCGCACCGCATGTTCCATCGCCTGCGCGCGGGTCGTGACCTGTCCGATCTGGCGGAGCGCGTGGGCCGGCTCGAGACCCGCTTCTACGACGTGGTGCACGCGTGGGCGCAGACCATCGAGTCGAAGGACGTCCACACCCTCGGCCACTGCGAGCGCGTGTCCGAGTACGCGTGCGCGCTCGCGCGCGAGACAGGTATGGACGAGATCACGCTCTTCTGGTTCCGGATCGGCGCGCTGCTGCACGACGTGGGGAAGATCGTCGTGCCCGTCGAAATCCTGAACAAGCCTGGGCCGCTGGACGACCACGAGCGCGCCATCATGGAACGGCACGCCGCGGCGGGCAGCGATCTGTTGCAGGACGTTGATTTTCCCTGGGACGTGCTGCCCATGATCCGCGGGCACCACGAGCGGTGGGACGGCAACGGCTATCCCGATCGGCTCGCGGGCGTCAGTATTCCGCGGCCCGCGCGCCTCTTGTGCGTCGCGGACGTGTTCGACGCACTCACCAGCGACCGCCCGTATCGGAAAGCGTTCTCTCGCGAAGACGCGATCGCGCTCATGTCGGCCCAGAGCGCCCAGTTGTTCGATCCGGAACTATTCGAGATCTTTGAGAGCATGATCCGGGCGTGGCCGCCGAAGTCGGTGCCACCGGCTTTGAGCAGAATTCGCGCGTAATCACCCTTCGGTTCCCACCGACATGTCGATTCTGATCCGTAGTGCCGCCATCCTCGCGCTGGCGGTTCCGGCGTTCGCGCAGACCCCGGCGCGAAAGACGTCGACGCCGAGCGCCGCGCATGCGGCGGCGGCCTCGGCGTCGACACCCCTGCCGCCCGATCCGGCGGTTCGCACCGGCACGCTGGCCAACGGGCTCCGCTACTACATCCGCAAGAACAGCCGGCCGGAAAAGCGCGCCGAGCTGAGGCTCGTGGTGAACGCGGGCTCGGTCCTCGAGGACACGACGCAGCTCGGTCTCGCGCATTTCATCGAGCACATGGCGTTCAACGGCACGACGCACTTCAGGAAGAACGATCTCGTGCAGTATCTCCAGTCGATCGGCGTCCGCTTCGGCGCGGACCTGAACGCGGAGACGGGCTTCGACCAGACGATCTACATCCTGCCCATCCCCACGGACACCGCGCGGATCGTGGACAAGGCGTTCGACATCCTCGAGGACTGGGCGCACGGGCAGCTCTTCGATTCAACCGAAGTCGTCAACGAGCGCGGCGTCGTGATGGAAGAGTGGCGCATGGGCCGCGGCGCGCAGGACCGCATGCTGCACCAGCTGCTGCCCGTGCTGCTCGCCGGATCCAGGTACGCGGGCCGGCTGCCGATCGGCACACCGGAAAGCATCCAGAGCGCGACGCCGAGCCGTCTGCGCGCATTCTACAACACGTGGTATCGGCCGGATCTCATGGCTGTGATCGCCGTCGGCGACTTCGACCCGGACAGCATCCAGGCGGAGATCCAGAAGCACTTCGCCCACATTCGGACCCCCGCGCACGAAAAGCCCCGGCCGCGGCCCGTCGTGCCGGGCAACGCGAAGCCGCTCATCGGCGTCGCCAGCGACAAGGAGGCGACGGGATCGGTCGTCGAGCTGCTGTTCAAGCGGCCGGCGCAGGTCGAGCGAACGACGGAAGATTTCCGCCGCGATCTGATGGAGGCGCTGTACTTCAACATGTTGAATGCGCGCTTCGAGGAAATCGCGCAGAAGCCGAGCGCGCCCTTTCTGGGCGCCGGCGCATCGGTCGGCAGCTTCTTCGCGCGCAACGAGGACGCCTTCAGCCTGGGCGCGTCCGTGGCCGACACGGCTGTCGATGCGGGACTTCAGGCCCTGCTGACGGAAGCGAAACGCGTCGACCAGTTCGGGTTCCTGCAATCGGAGCTGGATCGCGCCAAGGCGGACGTGCTGCGCGGGTACGAGCAATCGTACGCCGAGCGGGACAAGACGCTCTCGGCGAATTTCGTCGAGGAGTACATAACCAACTTCCTGCAAGGCGACGCGATTCCGTCTGTCGCCGAGCAGTACGACCTGGCCAAGGAGATAGTCCCGAGAATCACGCTCGCTGACGTGAACGCGATGGCGAGTGAGTGGGTCACGGATTCCAATCGCGTGCTGGTCGCCGAGATGCCCCAGAAGGCGGGCGTCACGCCGCCGAGCACCGCGAACCTGCTCGGCGTGTTGAATCGCGCCGCGAGCATTCCGGTCACGGCGTACACCGAAACACTGTCCGGCGACGCCCTGCTGCCCAAGGCGCCGACGCCGGGACGCATAGTGTCCGAGCACACGGACAGCGTCTCGGGCGTGACCGAGTGGAAGCTGTCCAACGGCGCCCGCGTGCTGGTGAAGCCCACCGACTTCAAGGCGGACGAAGTCCTGTTCAGCGCCTACAGCCTCGGCGGCACTTCGCTGGCGCCCGACAGCGCGGCCATGTCAGCCGAATTCGCGTCGACGATCGTGCAGCAGAGCGGGCTCGGAGAGTTCAGCGCCGTCGATCTGGTCAAGAAATTGAGCGGCAAGGCGGTGAGCCTCGCGCCAGCAATCGGCGAGACGACCGAAGGTCTGAGCGGCAATGCATCGCCCAAGGACCTGGAAACGCTGATGCAACTCGCGTATCTCGAGTTCACCGCTCCGCGCCTGGACACGACGGTGTTCCACGCGTTGAGCAATCAGATCAAGCCGTTCCTGGCCAACCGCGGGTCGTCGCCCGACCAGGTCTTTGCGGACACGGTCGAGGTGACCATGAGCCAGCACAACGTGCGCGACAGGCCGCTGAGCACCGCGACGTGGGCGGAGGTCTCTCCGCAGACGGCCATGAACTTCTTCAAGGATCGTTTCGCGAACGCGGGCGACTTCACCTTCGTGTTCGTCGGCAACGTCAAGCTCGATTCGCTGAAACCGCTCGCCGAGAAATATCTCGCGTCGCTGCCCAACACGGGCCGAGTGGAGACATGGCGTGATCTGGGCGACGGTCCGCCTACCGGTGTGGTGCAGCGCACAGTGCACATGGGGTCGGAACCCAAGGCGAACACAGTGATGGTGTTCACCGGCCCATGCACCTACGACCCGGCGCACCGCACGGCGTTGAACGCGATGCTCGAGCTCTTCCAGATCCAGTTGGATCGCACGCTGCGGGAGCAGCTCGGCGGGACGTACAGCCCGTCCGTGGGCGGCTCCTGCTCGCGCGCGCCGCGCCAGGAGTACGGCGTCGAGGTCACCTACAGCTCGTCGCCGGCGAACGTGGAGAAATTGTCGTCGACGGTGCTCGCGCTGATCGACACGCTGCAGACGCGCGGCCCGTCGCCCGAGGACGTGGCGAAGGTGGAGGAGCAGATGCTCCGCGCGTACGAGGTGAACATGAAGCAGAACTCGTACTGGATGCAGGTGATCACCGGGCGCGATCAGGCCGGCGAGCCATTCTCCGGCGCGCTGGGGCCCTTCAGGGATCTGATGCAGAACGTGACGCCCGCGGAGATTCAGGAGGCGGCGAAGCTCTACTTCAACACGAAGAACTACGCGCGGTTCTACCTCCTGCCGGCTACGGCGCCCTGAAACCAACAGCGCAAATCAAAGGGTCAGAGCATTTGAAAAATGGAACATTTTTCAAATGCTCTGACCCTTTGATTTACCGTTCAGAGCGACAGCCGCTCGACCGGGCCAGACAGCGCCTCCCCGCCCATGGTTACGTATAGCTCGCCGTCGTTCAGCGACACGTCGAGCGCCATTCGACGGTCGAGCCGCTCGGCGAGTCCCGCGATCAGCTCTCGATCGAACGCATAGATCTCGATCTCGTCCGCGCGGTGAATCCGCTCGCCCTCGAGTGATCGCAGCAGCGCGCGCGGATCCCTGTGGGTGTAGACCGCGACGCGGGGCGACGCCTTGCTCGCGCGATGCAGCCGCGCCGCGTCCGGCGCGCCGATCTCTATCCACGACACGAGCGCGCCCGTGAGATCGCGAACGGAGATGGCGGGGTCGTCCGGGTCGGCAAGGCCCTTGGAGAAGCCGATGCCCTCGGCGTACTCCAGGCAATACGCCAGCACACGTGCGACAAAGTACTCGTTGCTCTCCGAGGGATGCTGCGCCGCGCGAAAGGACAGCGTCTCGTACACGCCGCGGTCCACGTTGGCGAGCTGGACGTCCAGGTTGTAGATCGTTGCGCCGAGAGCCATGCGGCGCAAACAGCGCGAGATGGCCCCGCCGCGCAATGGGGCCAGCGGCCTTGCATTCCGTGACCGAGGGCTCGATTCTCCGCCACTCTGGGATGCGCCGTCGAAATCAGCCACAGGAGCCGCAGTTGCAGCGCAAGGTCATAGTGATCACAGGCGCGAGCGCCGGCATCGGCGCGGCCGTCGCGCGCCGCCTCGGCAAGGACGGCCACGCGCTCGTGCTCGCGGCGCGCCGTGAGCACGAGCTGAAGGCTGTCACCTCGTCTGCCGCGCGAGACGCCGTCGCCGTGCCCACGGACGTGACCAGGCGTGCCGACGTGGAGCGTCTTCGCGACCGCGCGATCGACGCGTTCGGCCGCGTCGATGTGTGGATCAACAACGCGGGCCGCGGCATCACGCGCCCGGTGCTCGAGCTGACCGACGAGGATTTCGACGGCATGATGCAGGTGAACGTGAAATCCGCGTTGTACGGGATGCAGGCCATCGTGCCCCATTTCATGGAGCGCGGCGATGGCCACCTGATCAACGTGTCCTCGTTCCTCGGGCGCGTTCCCATCGCGACGCACAGGTCCGCCTACAATGCGGCGAAGGCGGCGCTCAACGCGCTCACGGCGAACCTGCGCGTCGATGTGAAGAAGACGCACCCCAACGTCGAGATCTCGCTCGTCATGCCCGGGATGGTGAAGACTGAATTCGCCGAGCACGCGCTCTGGAGTCGCGGTGGCGGCAGCATTCCGTGGACGAGCAGCTCGGCGCCGCCCACGCCGGCGTCCGCCGTCCAGACGGCGGAGCAGGTGGCGGAGGTGATCGCGGAGCTCATCGCCAGCCCGGCAGCCGAGGTGTACACCAACCCCGCGAGCCGCGACATGGCGATTCGATACGTGCAGGACGTTGCCGCGTTCGAGGCTGGAATGGCGGGCGCCTGAGCTTCACCACACTCTCATAGAACGCTCAATGCCGATCGAGAACATCTCCGATACAGCCCGCTGGGTCGCCTACTACCGCGCGATGGAGACGCGGCGCCCCGACGCGATCTTCAGGGACCCCTACGCAGAACGTCTCGCGGGCTCCGCTGGCGAATCCATCGTCGACACGATGGCGAGCGGCCGGCAGATGGCGTGGGCCATGATCGTCCGGACCAAGATCCTCGACGAGATCATCCTCGACGCGGTGAAGTCGCGCGGCGCGGATCTGGTGGTCAATCTCGCCGCGGGCCTCGACGCGCGGCCGTGGCGCATGGACCTGCCAGCTTCGCTGCGCTGGGTCGACGTCGATCTGCCGGGCATCCTGAACTACAAGACGCAGACGCTGTCAGCCGAGAAGCCCGTGTGCCGCTACGAGGCGGTGACGATGGACCTGCGGGATCGCGCGGAGCGCCAGGCGCTCTTCGCGCAGCTCGGCCGCGACGCGCGGCGGGCGCTCGTGGTCAGCGAAGGCCTGCTCGTCTACCTCTCGCCGGAGCAGGTCACGGAGCTCTCCGCCGATCTCGCGGCGACGCCTGCCTTCCGGTGGTGGCTCTTCGATCTCGGCAATCCGTGGGTGCTGAAGACGATGAAGCGCATGTGGGGCAAGACAGTGACAGCCGGCAACGCGCCCTTTCAGTTCGCGCCCGCGGAGGGCCCTGACTACTTCGCGCCGCAGGGTTGGCGTCCCGTCACCGTGAGATCGATCGGCATCGAAGCCAGGCGGCTCGATCGCGAGATGAAGATTCCGTTCGTCTGGAAGCTGCTCATGCCGCTGATGCCGGGGAAAGTGAAGGAGCAGATGCGCGACGCCACGCGATTCGTGCTGCTCGAGCGCACCTGAACACCGACCGAGACGATCAAAGGGTCAGAGCATCTTGAAAATCGGAGATTTTCAAGTGCTCTGACCCTTTGATCGGCGGTTGATCGTGAGCCGATCACACGGGGAACAGCATCTCCCTGTACTTCGGCAGCGGCCAGCGCTCGTCGCTCACGGCGAGCTCCAGCGCGTCGCAGCAGTCGCGCGCCGACGCCATCGCGTCGGCGCCTTCGCTCGTGAGCAGTTTGGCCTGCTTCTCGAGCGCGTCGTGCATGCCCTCCGCGCGATCGATCACCGCGGCGAGCTTGTCACGACCAGTCTGAAGCTGCGTGATCATGCCGCCGATCCGGTTCGCGGCCGCGAGCTGAGGCACCGACGATATGCCCGCGCTCTTTGCGGCGGCCGCCGCGTAGGCCAGCGACCCCGAGTACTCGAGCGCCGCGGGAAGCACGATCGTATCCACCATCTCACGCATCGTGTGCAGCTCGATGAGCATGTCTTTCACGTACCGCTCGAGGCGTACGTGATAGCGCGACTCGAGCTCGTTCTCGCTCAGGATGCCGAGCTTGGTGAGCAGCGTGCGCGCGGGCTTGGTCGCGAGCTGGCTGAGCGCCTCGGGCGTCTTGCGGAAATTCGGCAGCCCGCGCTGGGCGGCTTCCGCCACCCACGCGTCCGAGTAGTTGTTGCCCTCGAAGCGAACCGAAGCCGTGTCCTTGAAGATCGGGCGCACGACCTTGAGCACCGCGTCGTCCACCTTCTTCGTGCGCTTGAGCTCCGCCTTGAGCGCGGCGGTGATCTCGGCGATGGATTCGGCGACCGCCGCGTTGAGCAGCACGATCGGGAACGCGATCGACTGCGAGGATCCCACGGCGCGGAACTCGAACTTGTTCCCGGTAAAGGCGAAGGGCGACGTGCGGTTGCGATCCGTGTTGTCCTTCTCGATCTCGGGCAGCTTGGCGACGCCGAGCTTGATCATCTGCTGCGAGGCGCTGCCGGCCGCCTTCCCGTTGGCGATGGCGTCGATCACGCGCGTGAGCATCGTCCCCATGAACACGGAGATGATCGCCGGCGGCGCCTCGTTCGCGCCGAGCCGGTGCTCGTTGCCCGACGTCGCGACGCCGGCGCGCAGCACGCCCGAATGCTTGTGCACCGCGCGCAGGATGGCCGCGAGAAACACGAGGAATCGAATGTTCTGATGCGGCGTCTGCCCGGGCTTGAGCAGATTCTGACCGTCGAGCTCCGGGTTGTCCGCGGCGATCGACATCGACCAGTTGCAGTGCTTGCCGGATCCGTTGATGCCGGCGAACGGCTTCTCGTGCAGCAGCGCCTGCAGTCCGTGCCGCAGCGCGACGCGCCGCAGCGTGGCCATCACCATCTGATTGTGGTCGCACGCGACGTCGGTCTCCTCGAAGCGCGGCGCCATCTCGAACTGGCTCGGCGCGACCTCGTTGTGCCGCGTCACGATCGGAACGCCCAGGCGGTACAGCTCGTACTCGACTTCGGCGATGCACGCCTGGATGCGCTCCGGGATGCCGCCAAAGTAGTGATCCTCGAGCTGCTGGCCGCGCGGCGGCGGCGCGCCGATCAGCGTGCGGCCGGCCATCACGAGGTCGGGCCGCATGGCGAAGTACGCGCGGTCGATGAGGAAATACTCCTGCTCCGCGCCGAGGGTCGTGTAGACGCGATAGACGCCCTGATCGCCGAGCAGCTCGAGCAGCTCGATGGATTTCTCGGAGAGCGCGTCGGAGCTGCGGAGCAGCGGCGTCATCTCGTCCAGCGCTTCCCCGTGATAGCCCACGAACACCGACGGGATGCACAGCGTCTTCACGCCGGCCCACTCGGCGATGAAGACCGGGCTCGCCGGATTCCACGCCGTGTAGCCGCGCGCTTCCCACGTGGCGCGGAGTCCGCCGGACGGGAAGCTCGACGCGTCAGGCTCGCTCTGGATCAGCTGCGATGCGCCGAAAGACTCCATTGGCTGCCCGTCGTCGAACGAGAGAAAGGCGTCGTGCTTTTCGGCCGTGAGTCCCGTCTGCGGTTGGAACCAGTGCGTGAAGTGCGTCGCGCCGCGGCCGATCGCCCAATCCTTGATCGCCTGCGCCACGCGCGGCGCGACGTCGGCGTCGAGTTTTTTGCCATGCCGCACGGCTGCGACGAGCTTGGCGTACACGTCGCGCGGCAGCTTGTCCCGCATCTGTCGCACGCCAAAGGTGTTGATGCCGAAGTACTCCGAGGTGCGGAGCGTCTCCGTGCTGTCACCAGTGTTCGGCGGCGTGCGGACTTCGCGTTGCGTGATTTCGAGCGCGACGGCTGAGCGGCGGGATGGCGATTCGGCGGGCATCGGGAAGCACCTCGAGGCGTGAGCGTTGGACGGCGGCGTGGGTCAATGTTCGCCGAAATCTGCGAAAAATGCAAATTCCGCCCCACATTTCGCCAAATTGCCGCCAAATCCGAGCAAAATGTCTGTTGTTTTCTGCCAAACCGGCCTGTACGCCGGCAAGCCCAAACACCCGTAGGCTGCATCTTGAGGGCCACGGCTTTCAAGGGGACGGAGCACTTGAAAACGCCGGACGTGTCATCCCGAGCGAGCAAAGCGACCGAGGGACCTGTTCGAACACAAGCGAAGCGTGTCGCTCGGGATGAACGATCAGAGGGTCAGAGCCAGTACTGTCCGGTTAAAAGTCGAAGAGTGGCAACTGGTTACGCGCGGGCTCTGGGTCAATGAGCGCGCGCGTTTCCGTAAGTACTTGCTGCAAGGGCACTTTCTCGAA
>Ga0068855_100010327_pt1 | contig 11261 bp, 11 predicted proteins | sample KBSCornC52_FD_66592 | JGI IMG/M metagenome (GOLD analysis project Ga0068855, IMG submission 66592) | Corn rhizosphere microbial communities from Kellogg Biological Station, Michigan, USA - KBS Corn C5-2 | ecosystem: Host-associated > Plants > Roots > Rhizosphere > Soil ... | reverse complement strand
ACCCTGACGGATTTGCCCTGCTGTCAACGGATCCACCCGTACCATAGGAAACGACGGCAAGAGTTCCGCTGCCGGGATCAGTACCTGGGGCAAAGCGTCCTCCGCACGCAGCGCCTCCAGCGCTGCGATCGTCCTCGACCGCGAAAGATCGAACTCACCGGATTTCGTTCGCCGCAACTCCTGCAAATGCGCCCCACACCCAAGTGCGATGCCGAGTTCATGCGCGATCGACCGCACATACGTGCCGGCCGAACATCGGATCCGCAGCGACGCTGTATCCACGCCGACATCCAACACCGCCGCTTCGTAGATCTCCACCTCCACGGGCGCGAGCTCGACCGCCTTGTTTTCTCTCGCCAGCTTGTACGACGGAACGCCTCCGACTTTCTTCGCTGACACCACCGGTGGAACCTGTTGAATGCGTCCCACGTACCGGCTCAACTCGGCTTCTAACCACGCCTGGTCGAGCGTAACTGGAACCGGCGCCCCCGTCGGAACGCCTGCCCGATCGTAGGTATCCGTCGCAAACCCGAATTTGACCACCGCCTCGTACACTTTCTCCGAGGCCGTATAGAACTGGGCCAGCCGCGTCGCATTTCCGATCACCAGCGGCAGTACGCCCGTCGCAATCGGATCCAGCGTTCCCAAGTGCCCGATCCGCTTCGTCCCCGCAATCCGTCGCATTTTGCCGACCACGTCGTGCGAGGTCCATCCTGCCGGCTTGTCGACAATAATGACGCCGTCCACTAGCGCGCCGCCTCAAGCTGCGAAATTACGTTTTGAAGCACCGTTCCGACGATGCGAAAACTGTTTGGACTGAGTTTATCCACGGTGTCTTTTGGGGTGTGCCAGAACGAATTCCCCGGACCGTAATCGAAATCGATCAGGTCCAGCGCCTTGATGCCCGCGCGAATGAACGGCTGATGGTCGTCGCCCATCTCGGTTGGGTTGTTGCCCGGAAATTGCGAGCTAAACCCGAGCCGCGCGGCCGTCTCCCAGACCAGGGTTCGGAGCGAGGGCGCGGAGTTCATATCGAAAACGAGATGCAGGTCCTTGTCGCCGATCATGTCGACGTTGATCAGCGCCTTCACCTTCACGGACGTGCCATCCGACAACCACTTCTGCGCCAGGTGCCGGCTGCCGTACAGGCTGTCGGTATCGCTCCATTCGCCGAACGCCTCTTCGCCGTCGAGGAACACCACCCAGATGTCGTCCTTGCGAGGTGCGCCCTGCAGACTCTCGAGCATTGCGAGCAGGAATCCGGTTGACGATCCGCCGTCGTTCGCGCCCACAAACCCGGGCAGGATTTTCGTATCGTAGTGACCGCTGATCACGATCACCTTGCCCGACTTCCCCGGATAGCGCGCGATGATGTTGCGCATCGGCACGCTGCCTTTCGGAGTAGTCGCATTGAAATCGTCCGTCGAGACGGTGCCGCCATGGGATGCGATTTGGGCGAGGATGTACGCTTGCAGCTGCTTGATCGCGGCGGAACCCGGAGGTCTCGGACCGAATGCAACCGCCTTCCGCGTGTATTCGAACGCGTGCTCTCCGCTAAACGGCGGCGGTGCGCCGTGGAGCGCGGAAAGACAGATGGCGGTCAAAAGAAAGATCGCTGGGCTTCGCATATGTATCCGAGAGTGAAGTTTTTTTCCCGGTCGAGCCGCTCGAGGAGAGGCAGGAGCAGGGCGGGAGGTCCCAGGCAGGCGGCCGCGGGCAGAAACAACAGCCAGCGCCAACCTCCCTTAAAGAATTGTAGACCGTTCAGCAGCCGTCGCGATACCAGCCGGAAATAGCCGCCCGCCGCTTCAATCCGAACCGGCTCCATTCCGGCCTGTCGCAGCAGATGCTCGATGCCGTACCGGGTGTAGCGAAAGTAGTCATGCGGGGCCTGGTGAACCTCCCAATCCTGCGGGATCGCGAGCAGCAGGCGTGCTCCCGGCCGCAGCGTTCTCGCGATCTCGCCCAGCGCGCGTGCCGGATCGTGGATATGCTCGAGCGTCACTACATTGATTGCCGCCGAGAAAGCCGCATCCCGAAAGGGCAGCGCACAAAGATCGGCAATCGCGTCCAGCCGCGTGTAATTCCACCCGACATCGCCGACCGCAAGATCCACCGCAACGTACCGCTGATCAGCGAACAGTTCCGCATGCCGCGCCTCTCCTGCGCCGGCGTCAAGCACTCGAGTCCCTTTCGGCAGCGACTGCGCAAACGCACTCAACTCACGCTCGATTAACCCTTCGAAGTACAGGATATGGTCCCGCAGTGGGCGGGGCAATCGCGAAGCTAATGCGGTTGGAGTCATGCGCGGCGCGCTTCGATTGTAACGCTCGACCCTTTGCCGAATGCCGCTTCGAGTACGGTCAACGGAAGAGCTGCCGTCGTGAGACTCAGATACGCAAGGTCTTTTGCAATCGCAGCAGCCCGGCTGCGGTCAAGCCGGCGAATGCCTCGCACCACCGGATCCAGGCGCGGCGCGATTCCAGTCGCCAGTCCCGCGGGATGATCCCGCAATGAGAAGTGCTTCTCGCGAACGATCTGAAACCCGCTACTCTCCAGCAGCCGCCGCAAGTCGTAGGAGCGAAACACGTGGAGGTGCCTCGGCACGTCCAGTCCAGTCCAGCTCTCGCCGAGCCAGCCGGCTTCCCAACAGTCCCGGTCCGGGACTTGAACGATCAAGCGTCCGTCCGGATGCAGCACACGCGCGGCCGCGCGCAGGTATGCCGCGGGATCGAGCAGATGCTCCACCACGTGATACATCGTCACCATCGCGCACGACGCGGGCTCGATCGGCGCCTCGGCCAGATCTCCGACGAGCACACGGACGCCGTTCTGTTCCATTGCAAGCCGTGCCGCTTCGTTCGAAAAGTCCAGCCCGAGCACGTCGAATCCGCGCTCCTTCATCATTCGCAGGAATAATCCGCCGCCGCAGCCCACGTCGAGGACGATCCCCAATTCGCGGCGAGCGGCACGGGCCGCAAACTGCACGTGGTCACGCAGCACCAGCCTTCGGTAGAATTCCTGCAAGCGGCCGCCGGCAAACCAGTAGTTCTCGGCATAGAAGCCGGCCACTTGCTCGGCCGTCGGACGCGGCGAAAGGCGCACGAGCCCGCACCCGCTGCACTCCACGAGCGAGTAGGTCCCCGGAGCGATCCCGAAGAGCCGGTCCGTAGTCGTGAGCTGAACTGTTGCTTCGGCACTGCTACAGAGAATGCAGGCTTCGCTCACCGGATCGCCGCCCGTGCGGTGAGTTCGCGCAGGTCAATCCGATGCTCCATGATCAGCGCCCGCACTTCGCCGCTGCTCAGCTTGCGTATCGCCTGCACCGACTTTCGTTTGAGCAGCATCCGAGGTACCAGCAGGAGCGCCGATAAGTCTCCCCATAGCAACCCGGCAGTCAGCTTCAGTTTGCCTGTGATACCGGGAAAGAGCGCCGTCTCGCCTTCCCCGCGCATAGCCGCGCTCGCGCCCGCCATGAGCCGCCGCAGATAGTACACCTTGTTCCAGATCAACAGACTCCAGGGGAACAGCTTGACGGCCAACAGCACGCGATTGCGCTCGATCAGCTTCAGCCGTCCGATGCTCGCCAGCCCGAGTGTGGAGCCGCGATGGTGCCGGACAACGGCATGTGGCGTATAGAGGCACTTCCAGCCCGCAATGCGCGCCCGCAGGCCAAGTTCCGCGTCATCGCCATAAGCGAAGAAATCCTCGTCGAAGCCGCCGATCTCGTCCAGCATGGCTTTCCGGTAGACTGCCGCGCAGCCATCTGGCCAGAGCACTTCCTCGATGCGATCGTATTGTCCGCAATCGCGTTCTCCGGTTCCTCGACCGCGATTCTGACCGTCGGGATAGATTAAGTGGCCGGCCTTGTCGATCAGTTCCGGATCTTCCCAGACCAAGATCTTCGCTGCAGCCATTCCGACATCGGCGCGATCTTCGAAGACCCGCATCAAAGCCGTGAGAAAAACCCGGTCGGCCTCAGCATCGTTGTTCAGCAGTGCTATAAACTCGCCGCGAGCTACCGCGATCCCTTGATTGTTCGCCGCACAGAACCCGCGATTGGTCGAGTTTTGCAGAACGCGCACGGACGGGAATTCAGAGGCGCACATCTCGAGCGACCCGTCTGCCGACCCATTATCGACCACGATTAACTCATAATTTGGGTAATCCTGCGACAGAATGGATGTCAAGGACGCGCGGAGAAGATCGCGGCGGTTCCAGTTAACCACGACGCAAGAGATGAGAGGAGCAGCCACGGACGTAAAGCGGTCGAATTCTATGCCTGTTGTATTATAGCGGCAGAGACTCGAAACTCCCCTATGGCTGCGATCAGCGAGACGCTGCGGCAGGCGCGTTTACGATCGGGCATCGATCTGGACATGCTCGCCGCGAAGACGAAAATCAATCCGCGGTATCTCCACGCGATCGAAGACGGTGAGTTTGAGAAGCTCCCAGGCGGCATTTTCGCCCGTATGTTCATCAAGCAGTATGCGGACGCGCTCGGCCTGGATGGCGCCTCGTTCGCCGAGGAGTTTCAGCGCAGTTCTCCCAGTTCGGGTTATACAGCGGCCGATAGCCGGAACATCACTCAAAGTCGGGAGCGCTTCCAGCCGACAGTACCCGCCTTCAACTCAGGGGGAGACCGCGTCCGCGCCGACCGTGTCGCGAACATGCTCTCGTCCCTGATCTGGGTCTTGGCGGCGATTCTGGTCTGTGCCGGAGCCTACTACGGTCTTGCTCACCTGCCAAGTCGCGTTTCCGAGGGGGTGGCGCAAACCCCGCCTGCAACCAAAATGGAAGCGCCACAGCACGCCGTTAAGCCTGCTTCCGCAACTTCTGCCGGCAGTTCCGAACACGCTCCGCAACCGGCTGAGACTCAGCCCTCAACTCCCGCTGCGACGAAAACGCCCGAGCAGCCGATCAACATCGTTTTAACGGCCACGGACGAGGTTTGGGTGACAGCCGTGGCAGATGGCAAAACCGTGATCTCCGAATCTCTGCAACCCGGTACCTCGAAGACCGTTTCGGCGGAGAAAGGAACGCGAATCACTCTTGGCAATGCAGGTGGGGTCGAGATCACGTTCAACGGCAAGAAACTGGAACCGTTTGGCCCCAAGGGACAGGTCCGCACCATCGACTTCACTAGCTTTGGCGCGCAACTCGTATCCAAAACGACTGCGGCGGCTGCGAGGCCCAAAGCCGAGCCCGCGGCCAACCCAGATCCCTTGCGCTAAGCGTCACTACGGGAGTTCCCGGATACCGTTTCCAGGAACGGCCTCGCGTTGCCCGCGCAACTCCGCCAGTCGTTTCCGCCGCTCCAGCCGCGCCATCACCAGGAGTTCGCGGCGGCGGCGGTTCTTCACATGGTCATCGACACGCCGCCAGAATTTCCAGAAATAATCGAGCGCGGACAATATTGAGAACAGCACAACCGCCCACAACAGCCAATACGCGACACGCAGGTAGAAGTCGTGACGAAGGCTCACCAGAACTGCCGAGATAGCGGCGATTTGGAGAATGGTCTTTGTCTTTCCCAAGTCGCTCGCGGCAATCGTATATCCTTCCGCTGCGGCGATACTTCGCAGCCCGGTTACCGCAAATTCCCGGCCGATGATCAGCACGACCATCCATGCGGGTATCGCACGAATTTGCACAAGAGAGATCAGTGCGGCCGACACCAGTAACTTGTCCGCGATCGGGTCGAGCAGTGTCCCAATCGTGGTGACTTGCCCCCAACGTCGCGCAAGATAGCCGTCCAGCAAGTCCGTGGCGGCTGCTACTAGAAAGATGCAAAGCGCGAGTAGATCGTTCGTGAACACCACGCCCCGGATGAGGATCCGGATGTCCTGCTGCACCAGAGCCGCCACCAGCAAAGGGACAAAAAAGATACGCGCGATCGTCAGAACGTTCGGGATATTCATCTTGCCCTGTGGAAAAGCCCAACGCTCAGGCACAAAGCAGCGCGATTTGCCGCTTCTTTCGATTTTCTAGCACTTCGTGCGTCTAAACCCAACCATCCGTTTACTTTAGCTAAGTTGCTGCGTCCTGGTTCGAAGCGCTGAAAGAGACTCAAACGATGGTACTTACGTCGTTTACCAAGCGGTTCTCCACAAATTTTTCCACAGGTTCTGTGCGCCGACCCGTACGCTTGCCAGCCGTTAATTTGTATTATTTCGTACGGCATATGCAGACAATCTCCGGCGGATCGATTCCGGGGTCTCCGCCACGATCTCACAAAACTCCCCGTTGTAATCCTCACTGAGTACTCGCGCCGCACGGTGCAGGAGGGCAATGTCGGATCCGGCGGACAGCGGAATTCGAAAACGTTCCGTCTTCACAGTATCAAACGCCAGAGTTGCATCGACGAGTGCATATAACTGGTCGAGTCCCTCACCCGTACGAGCGCTCACGAGCGCCGAGCGGACTGTCTCCTGTTTCTCTCCATCCCTGGTCCCGGGAGCGCCGATGATCCGCTCTGGCAGCCCGGCGGCATCAGCCTTCTGCTCCGCGCTCAGTCGGTCGGCTTTATTGAGCACCAACATTTGCGGTGTGCCGCCGGCGCCGATTTCGTTGAGCACTTCGAGGACGTGCGTTGCGTGTTCGCGCGCCTGTTCAGACGAGCAATCGATCACATGCAGGATCAGAGTGGCCTGCGTCACCTCCTCGAGGGTAGCGCGGAATGCCTGAACCAGCGTCGCAGGGAGGTTTCGGATGAAGCCCACAGTGTCGCTGAGAAGCGCCTGGCGCTTCGATGGCAGACGCAGGAAGCGAACTGTGGGATCAAGCGTGGCGAACATCCGCGCGTCGGCGAGCACGTCTGCTCCCGTAAGCCGGTTGAACAATGTTGATTTGCCTGCATTGGTATAGCCTGCTAACGCGATCAGGGGTAAGGGCACCGATTCTCTTTTCGCGCGGTGCAGCATGCGGCCGTTTCGGACGGCCTCGATGTCGTCTTCAATCTTTCGTATGCGTTTCGCGATGCGACGCCGGTCCGTTTCCAGCTTCGTTTCACCGGGTCCGCGCGTGCCGATACCGCCGCCGAGACGCGAAAGCGCGGTGCCCTGTCCGGTCAGCCGCGGCAGCATGTACTTCAACTGTGCGAGTTCCACCTGGAGCCGACCCTCTCGCGTTCGTGCCCGGCTCGCGAATATATCGAGAATCAGTTGTGTGCGGGTGAGGACTTTTACTCCCAGCGCATTCTCCAGATTCCTTTGCTGGGTCGGGGAGAGATCGCTATCGAAGATAACTGAGTCGGCTTGGCTTGCCCCGACTAGCTCGCCAAGTTCACGAACCTTCCCGGAGCCGATCAGGGTCGCCGCATCGGCGTCCCGAGTCTGAACCAGCGTGCCTTCCACTGTCGCGCCTGCGCTGAGTGCCAGTTGAGCAAGCTCCTCGAGCGATTCTTCGCTATCCGTGGGTACACCTCGACCTCTGCGCTCCGAGCTCTTATGCGTAAAGCCCGCGAGCACCACACGTTCGCGCGGTTGCTCCGTCGAAGCCGCCCTTTAGCCCTCCGTACCCCCGCCGTGCACGGCAGGTACCGCGGTGCTGTGACCTGGATGCGCAGCATGTCCGCTGGAACCGGGTCCCACCGGATAGCTATGCCCGGAACGGACCGTAACTACCGTGGAGATCGCGTGTTTAAATATCAGTTGCTCCTGGTTGTTAGTCTCCAGCACCAGTGAGTATTTGTCGAAGCTGCGAATCCTACCCGATAGCTTGACCCCACTGAGCAGATAAATCGTGACTACACCTTTTTCTTTGCGCGCATTGTTTAGAAAGCTCTCTTGTATGTTTTGCGCCGGTTTTTCCATGGCAACCCCCGCCCAAGACAACAGGACGAAATCAGACTGTATTCTACAACGCGCGAAGGGTCGTTTGGGAATCTTAGCGGCGACAAGCGTTTTTTCGTACTGTTTTAGCTGCTCAGGCGGCTGATCAGATCTCCGGTGGAGTCAAAGTCCAGAGCAAATGGGGGGCCGACGACCTCCATCCCGGACTTGCCTTCAACCTCGGCAAGCAGGTTCTCGCTAATGGCAACATTGCCCAAGTCGAGCGAGTTGCGCGCCCACACGAACGTCACCTCCCGAGCGTCTGCCTTTCCCACGGTCTGTGCCAGCGTCTCGAGGCATTGCCGGTCGGACGGGTAGTGGATCGGCATTCGCACCGCCGCCAGCGAGCCCGAGGTCACCGCGTTCACCCACGTAGACGCCGGATCCACTTTCGACGCCAACCGCTGGTGAACCATGTCTGTCATTCCGATCCCCACCGCGTTTCCATGTGTTGCGTTCGACAAGTCCCGAACATAGATCCGTTCGACACGAGGTGTATTCGGCCACGGATTGTACTGCCCGTGGACCCCGCGATTGACGATCTTCGTGTCCATGCCCGTACCGCTAATATCTTTGCCGATCTCGTCCAGAATGAGAACATCAACAGCGGGAACCGGAATCTTCGCCATCCACGAGCGGACGGTCTCGAGGAGGCGTTCCTCTCCCTCGATCAAGGTTTCGGGCTGCAGGGCCGCCACCCGGGCGGTTTGGTGATTTCCGTCCTCCAGGATTCCGAGTCCACCGAGGAGTTTGCCGGTTGCCACGTTTTGTCTTGCGACGGCGCGGATAACCTGCTCCATCCCCACAGAACGCGCGACGCGGTGACAGGTGCGCGCACCGTCAATTTTGCCGAGTCCGATCGCCGCCATCTTTGTGATGCCGCTTTCCACTGTCCCCTGGAAACTCGTATGCCACTTGATTCGGTTGATGAGTAGGATTCCATCGCTCGCCATGGCCGATTTGTCGGCGAAGCTGTCGATGCCCTCCGGTGTCACGCCCGTCCGCACGGTCTCCATTTGACTGACAACCGGACAACCCATAGCCGTGTCGGTAATGCCATATCTGGCGAGCACATCGCGTTGTCCCTCTGCGGTTGCGCCGCCATGGCTGCCCATTGCCGGAAACAAGGAAGGGCGATGACCCTTCGCGATCCAGTAATCGACCACGCTCTTGACAATCGTGCTCAGATTGCTGATTCCACGGCTTCCAACGCCGATCGCGATCTCCGCGGCACCCTGTTTCCGGGCCGCGACCCGCGCGGCAAAGCCGGCCTGTTCGAGTTCGTGGCGCACCGCCCCACGTATATCGTTCAGCCGAAGGTCTGGAAATTGCTGTTTGAGAACAAGGAACCTGGGCAACTGCATATTCGCTCATTCTCGCACTAGCGGATTGCTGGATGACGGGCCCGGGAACCTCTGACGTATGAGATTCCAACTTTGTTACCGCAACTTCACAGATGGGGGTCCGTTCGTCGGCTATAATACCCTGCATATCCACCGGTGTCGGGATCGTGAGCATCGGACGGGCGAACTGTGTCCGGCCGCGGCACACGTCGCGGCGGGTGGGTTGATATAAAGCTAGCAAGAAGTTAGCGGTAATCGAAAAGGAAGCAGCATGAGAGAAAAAGGCACAGTGAAGTGGTTTAATGCAGCCAAGGGATTTGGCTTCATCCAGCGCGAGAGCGGCGAAGACGTGTTCGTCCATTTCAGCGCTATCCAAACCAACGGGTATCGGACGCTCGATGAGGGAGCCCGCGTTGAGTTCGAAGTCACGAAAGGACCCAAGGGCCTGCAGGCCGCCAATGTGACCGCAGCGGCCTGATGCCGCAAGCGCTCGTCAACCGGCCGGCCCTGTCGCGCGGCCGGTTGACGAATCGGAGAGAATAGAAAGTAAGGAGCAGCATTGAGCAAAGAAGACAGTATCGAAGTAACTGGAACCGTTCTCGAGAAATTCCCGAGCGGTTTGTTTAGCGTTCAACTCGAGCACGATCGCGTCGTTCTGGCTCATCTCGCCGGCCGTCTCCGCCGTAATCGCATCCGGGTTCTGGCTGGGGATAAGGTGACGATGGAACTGTCGCCGTATGATTTGACCAAAGGCCGCATCACCTTCCGTCATCGGTAGATTTCTCCGCTCTTTGGGGCCATCCGCGCCCGCATTTCGCTCTTTTGTATGGCGAATGTTATTATTTGGCTTCGTTCTTCCATCTGCGATTTCGCCCATCTTTCAATTCCGCCGGACATCATTCACAACCATTTACGCCGCGTATTTCTATCGTTGGCATAGATCCCTAAAACCTGCGGAATCGTACGCTTACCTATGTGTTCGCCCGGCTGAGAATCTTACCGAGCGGACGCTCGCGTGATCCGTTTTTTCTTTTTCACTCGCTATAATGAAGCCAACTATGACGGAACGCAAACAATCCGGCGGTAGTAGGAGTAAAAAGCAGGAGAAAGTTCCGGACGATCTTACAGCAGTTTTAGCCAGGAAAGTCGTTGGGCAACCGGCCGCAACGAAAACGATCGTCCCCTATGTTCAGATGTTCCAGGCTGGCCTTTCGCCGGAAGGGCGACCAGTAGGCGTATTCCTCTTGCTCGGACCGACCGGTACGGGGAAGACCCGTACCGTTGAAGCACTTGCCGAAATCCTGCACGGCAGTCCCAAGAACGTTTTGAAAATCGATTGCGGTGAATATCAGATGGAGCATGAGGTCGCTAAACTCATCGGCGCGCCTCCCGGCTATCTTGGACACCGCGAAACTCAACCGGTCCTCTCGCAGCAGAGACTGGCTGCGGTCACCAGCGACAAATCCGCGCTCTCGCTGGTTCTTTTCGATGAGATCGAAAAGGCCGCCCCTTCACTCACGCGGCTTCTGCTGGGTGTCCTCGATAAAGGCAATCTCCGGCTGGGCGACAACTCAACCGTGAACTTCGAAAAAAGCCTCGTCTTCCTGACCAGCAATCTCGGAGCGCGCGAGATGATGAAGGAGATCAACCCGGATTTTGGCTTCCAGGCCGGCGCCCACAATGAGCGAACGGACCTGACCGGCAAGCTGCAGAACATCGCGTTGGTCGCGGTGCGTAAGAAATTCTCACCCGAGTTCGTGAACCGGATCGATTGCGTCATCACTTACCAGCCCCTGACGGCCGAATCGCTTTCGCATATTGTCGATCACCAAATCGCTGACCTACAGAACCACGTAAATACCCGGCTCGGGAATCGTTGCTTCACGATCGAAGTACCCTTCGAGACTCGCCAGTGGCTGATCAAGCACGGCACCAGCAACGAGTACGGTGCGCGTGAACTGAACCGCACGATACATCGCAATCTGACCCAGCCGCTTGCCACCATGGTGGCAACCAACCAGATCGAGCCGGCCAGCCGCGTACGTGTTGAGCCTGCCTCGGATGGAGAGAAGCTCGATATCAAACT
>Ga0068855_100010325_pt1 | contig 11261 bp, 12 predicted proteins | sample KBSCornC52_FD_66592 | JGI IMG/M metagenome (GOLD analysis project Ga0068855, IMG submission 66592) | Corn rhizosphere microbial communities from Kellogg Biological Station, Michigan, USA - KBS Corn C5-2 | ecosystem: Host-associated > Plants > Roots > Rhizosphere > Soil ... | reverse complement strand
CGCCGGGGGTGCCGAGCAATTGCTCTGGCGCCTCGACCGACCCGGATTGCGGCACCCGCACCCCGGTGAAGGCCTTCACCACCGTGAAGTCCACCGCCGCCGCCGGCACGCTGCACCCCGGTGACACGATCACCTACCAGGTGCTCGTGACGAACACGGGGCAGGTCGACTACACAGTGGCCAGTCCCGCCAGCTTCACCGACGACTTCAGCCAGGTGCTGGATGACGCGGCCTACAACCAGGACGCGGCCGCCACCGTGGGCACTACCGCCTACGCAGCGCCCGTGCTGTCGTGGAACGGCCCGCTCGCCGTCGGGGCGACCGGAACGATCACCTACTCGTTCACGATCAACTCGACCGGTGGCGACGGCAGGCTTCGCAATGCCGTCGTCAGCAGTGGCAGCGGTGGCAGTTGCGTCGCTGCGCAGCTGGGCCCGGACTGCCAGCTCAACACTCTCGCCGTGCACGATCCGCTCGCGCCAACCGGAGTGGACACGTGGTTCGCGTCGGTCACGGCCATCGTGCTCCTCGGCCTCGGAGGCGTGCTCGCCGTGATCGGTCGGCGGCGCTTGCGGGTTCGGCGGGCGGGGCATCGAGCGTGAGGCGCGCGGTAGCGGCAGCGGTGTTCTCCGTTCTGCTCGCGGCCGCACCGGTCTCGGCGGCAGATGCTGCAGTTCCCGTCGGGTTGTCGGTGTCGATTCACGCTGACAGCGGTCAGGTGCAATCGGGGGACCGGCTGGCGTACACGGCCACGGTGCGCAACGCGGGAACGGACGCCGTGGATGGTCGTCTGGTCGTGACCGTCCCGGGTTTCGTTCACATCGTCGAGGCCGAGGGCGCCGACAACACCGGGCTCGATGCCACCTGGACGGTGACGGTGGCGGAGGGCGGAACCGTGACCAAGAAACTGATCGGTGAACTCGGCGCCATCCCGAAAGGCGAGGTGCGCGTCACGACGCTTGTCGGGCTCTATCTGGGTGACGCGACGCAGCCCGCGATTCGGTCGGCAGACGCGGCGGCGATCGTCGGGGTCAGAGATCCGGCTCACGCCGTCAGCGATCAGGCCGCCAAGCCCGCCGCGGCCGGGCTTGCGATCGGCTGGATCGGCTCCGGGGTCGGCGCGGTCGCGGTGATCGCGACGGGCGCCGTGTGGTGGCTTGTCCGCAGGCGACGGACGGCGCGCCGAGCGGTGCAGCCGCCGGGATGTCCCACTGGGTAATTCCCTGCTAGCGTATGTCGCGACCGAGATGTCTTCGGTGCCCTGTTCGTGCCACGACATCCCGGAGACCTGACACGTGAAATCTCACGCCCCGAGAAAGACCGCACGCGGTCCCCTTGCCGCCCTCGCGATCGCCTGCCTCGCCGTTCTGGGCGCGGTCGCCTTCCCCGCCGCCGCATCCGCCGCCACGTTCTCGGTGACCAGCACGGCAGACACCGGGCCGGGCTCGCTGCGCGACGCGATCGCGCTCGCCAACACGAACGCGGGCCAAGACACGATCACCTTCGGCCTGCCGGCCGACTCGGTCATCCAACTGTCGAGCGCCATCATCATCACCGAGGGCGTCAGCGTGGACGGCGCGGGCACGCCGGGGCTCGTAGTGACCGGTCAGGGCGGCTTCGGCCTCCTCACGCTTCTGGTCGCCTCGCCCCTGGCCATCGACCAGGACTACTCATTCAGCGACCTGATCTTCGATGGCACCGCGGCCAGCACGCCGGGCTGGCAGGGCGCTGCGATCACCACCAGCTTCGGATCAACGAGCCACGTGGCGCGTTCTCTGGCCCTCACCCGGATCACGGGCCGGAACATCGACGGCGGTCTTTTTCCCGGGCCGGTGCTCAGCGACAACGTGATGCAGACCGGCGGGCCGGTCACGATCACCGACTCGACCTTCACCAATAACGTCTCGGGGTCATCCACGCTCAACGGCGGGGGCGCGGTCTACATCCGCGGAACGAGCGGGCTCGTCACGGTGACCGGGTCGACCTTCATCGGCAACACGGCCAGGACCGGCGGCGCGATCTTCATCGAGGGGAATGCGGGCGGCGTGCCGTCGCTCTCCGTCACCTCGAGCACCTTCGTCAACAACACGGCGAATGGCGCGCCGACCGTTCCCGCCGCAGACGGAGAGGGCGGAGCCATCGCCGCCGACACGGTCGCGGACGTGACCATCTCGGGCAGCACCTTCACCGGCAACTCCGCGGCGAACGACGGGGGAGCGCTCTCGATCGGCATGCTCCAGCTGGCCACCTCGGCCGTGTCGATCTCGACGAGTTCGTTCCTGGGCAACCACGCGCGGTCGGGAGGCGGCGCCTTCTGGAGTGCGACGACGCAGGGCGACATCTCGGTGACGGGCTCGACCTTCGCAGGCAACACGCTGTCGACCAACGCGGTGGATGCCCCGCTGGGCAACAGCATCCGGCTTAGCGGAACCGGCGACCACGGCCTGTCCATCGCCAGTTCCACCCTCGACGAGGCGCCCGGCGCGGCATTCTCGACGTGGGCGATCGCCGTCGAAACCACGGGAGCGTCGCCGCTCACCATCGCGCACTCGACGATCGTCGGTCCGGGCGCGGTGGCCGTCCGCACGCTGGTCGGCACCTCGTCGTCGGTGACCCACAGCATCCTGTGGTCGCTCGGCACCGCCGATGACGCGCTGGTGGCGCTGGTCTCGGGCCTGCCCGGCAGCAACACCATCGCGACCAGCTGGAGCCTCTCGTCCGGCACCGCGCAGCCCTACCTCGCGGTCGGATCGGGCAACCAGTTCTCGGTCTCGAACTTCGGGCTCGGAGCGCTGGCCAACAACGGCGGTCCCACCCAGACCCGGCTCCCCGCGGTCGGCAGCCCGGCACATGACAGCGGCGATCCCGCGATCGTCGGTGCTCCGGCCACCGATCAGCGCGGGCTGACCCGCGTCGTGCAGATCATCGACATCGGCGCGGTTGAGATCCAGACCGTGACGCTCGCGGCGACCGGCACCCCGGTCGGGCTGCGGGTGCCGCTGGGTGGCGCCGTGCTGATCCTTCTGGGCCTGCTTGCCGTCGCCGTGGCACGACGACGGTTCAGCGCGACCGATCGCGGCTGACCGCGCCGCGCCGGTTCGGTGACCGGAACGGCCGCGATCTAAACTCAACGGGTCGAAGCCCGCAGGAGGACGATCATGGTCGAAGGTGGGGAGCCCGTCTCGGCCTCCCTGCCCGCCGCGGGCTCGCGCGCGGAGGCCATGCTCACCCGGGTCGTCGCGCAGTTGCGCGCCCGCGGCAGTGTGGACATCTCGTTGCGCCAGCTGGCGGCCGAGATCGGCACCAGCCACCGGATGCTGCGCTACTACTTCGGCACGCGCGAGAACCTGCTGGGCATCGTGATGATGCAGCTCAGCAAGGAGTACATCGCGCACTTCTCGGGCGCGCGGCCGACCACCCGGGTCGAGACGGTCGACGCCGTGTGGACCCGCTTCCTCGACCCGGGCAACCGGCTGCAGACCCAGATCCTGTTCTCGCTCTCGGCGGCGGTGGCCGAGCGGCCCGAACTGGAGGTTCCGGGCCTGACCGCCGATTTCGACAACTTCGCCGCGATCCTGGGCGCCTTCGGGCGGGCTGAGGGCCTCGATCCGTCGACGGCCGACCGCGAGGCGCGCGCGATCGTGTCGAGTCTGCTCGGGCTCTACCTCGACTTCTTCGTGTCGCGCGACCTCGAGCTGATCCAAGCCAGCTTCGAGACCCTCAGGGGATGGGTCGCGCGCAGCACGGCCGACGCGGCGCGCTGACCCGTTACGCGCGGTTGCGACCCGGTTTGGACCCGGCCGCGGTGGGCGTTTACCGTCGAGTCATGCCCGTTCCCGGTCCGCTCGTCTCGACCCAGTGGCTCGCCGACCATCTCGGAGGCGAGCACCTCGTCGTGCTCGATGCCACGGTGCTGTCGGTGGAGGGCGGCGGTCACGTCGCCGGCGACGAGGAGTTCCTGGTGCACGGCCACGTGCCGGGTGCGCACTCCGCCGATCTGCTCGAGCAGTTCTCCGATCCGAAGGCGAGCTTCTCGTTCACCCGGCCGAGCCGCGAGCGGTTCGAGCGCGCGGCGGGGGAGCACGGGATCTCGAACGAGACGACCGTGATCGTCTACGACACGGCATCCGGGCAATGGGCATCGCGGCTGTGGTGGCTGCTGCGCTCGTTCGGGCATGATGACGTCGCCGTCCTGGACGGCGGGTTGACCCAGTGGCGTCACGAGGGGCGCCAGCTCGAGACCGGATACACGGCTCCCGCGGTGCGCACCTTCGTGGCTCAGGAGCGCCCCGGGTCGTGGGCCGACAAGCACGAGGTCGAGGAGGTCGTCGCGGGAGCAAGGGCCGGTGCCCTGGTCTGCGCGGTTCCGGCCAAGGAGTTCAGCGGCGAGGCCCCGGTGCGGCGGCGTGCCGGGCACATCCCGGGCAGTGTGTCGGTGCCGACGGCGACGCTGGTGGACCGCGAGACCCGCCGCCTGCTCGACCCCGCGCTGCTCGCCGAACGGCTCGAGCCGGTCGCGCGTGACGAGCGGGTCATCCTGTACTGCGCCGCCGGCATCGCGGCCACCGAGGCCGCTCTCGCGCTCACCCTGCTCGGGCACACGGACATTGCCGTCTACGACGGGTCGCTGAACGAGTGGTCGGCGGATCCGGATGCGGAGCTGACGGTCGCCTGAGCGTCACGCCACGCTGGATCGGGACCGACCCCAGAGGGTTCGGGTCAGGCGTGATCAGTGCAGCAGGTCGTCAGACGCGGCCAGGAACATCGTGGTGATCGTCGAGTCGTGGCCGATGAACGAGAACACGTGGCCGTCATTCGACCGGGCGACGATCGCACCCGCTGGGAAGTACTGGCCGAACGGTCCAGCGCGATAGCCGGCCAGCACGCTCTCGGAGAGGGCGAGATCCCACGGATGGGGATCCTCCGACGTGAACATGAACTGCATCGCGTTGACGGCATCTTCGGGGCTCATGTTCTCGGAGAGGTCGCTGTTGGCGGCGAGCACGAAGACGGGATCGCTGAAGGTGCCGCTCTGCGCGAGCACCGCGGTGTTCTGCGAGTTCAGCGTGTCGGTGACGAAGCTCAGCAGCCCGCTGTCGAACGCGCCCGATTCGGCCGTGCTGGTCGCGCTGGCGCTTGGCGATGCGGTCGGGGTCGCACTGCGAGACTCGGAGGGCGTCGGCGAGGCGCTGGACCTGCTCGGCGACGGCGCGCCCGACAAGGACGGCGGCGTGCCGTCGCGCGTGATCAGGGCGACTCCCAGCACGATCAGCAGCACGCCCACGATCAGGGTCAGCACCACCCAGAGCCAGACCGGCAACGGCCCGAGCTTCCGGCGCAACGGATTTTCGCTCATGCTGCACAGGGTAGTGGTCGCGGAGCGCGGCCGACCGGAGGAGTCCGCCGGAGCGCCGTCGCCCGAAGATCGACGGAGTCGGAGGATCGACGTAACCTCGAAGCATGACTGCGCCCTCGACCGTCGACCGGCCCGCTATCTCGGCGGCCGCCCAGGCGCGGCGCCGCAAGCACCGGCGCCGGGTCATCGGCTTCTGGATCTCGATCGCCGCCATGCTGCTGGTGATCGCCACCGCGGTGGTGCTATCGATCGGCTTCAACAACTCCTGGTGGGTGAAGTCGAATCCGGTCGCGTCGCACGATCAGATCGCGTCGGATGGCAGTTCGGTGTTCACCCAGGCGGGCATCGATTACTACACCCGCACCGGGGCGGTCAACATCACGATGACATCGGCGCGGCCGTCGGCGTCCGACTTGGGACTGCCCGCATCGGGCACCAGGCACTTCGACTTCCTGGTGCCGCTCGTCGTGACGGCGAAGGGCACGCACGCGGTCAGCTTCACCGACGTCGATGGACTCGATGTGATCAGCTCGGGCGGCAAGCTGTCGGCCATCGAACTGCGGCCGAACGCGACATATGCGCAGATGCTCGGTCAGGTGCAGGCCTTGGCGCCCAAGGTCGGGTGGTCGTCGGATGCCGTCGCGCAGTTCGAGGCGAACCTGATCGCCGATCGCCAGAAGCACCACGGTGACAGCTTCACCGCCACGATCGGCCCCGGGGCAGCAGCCGGCATGCGGGTTTCGGCGACCCTGAGCGGCGACGCGAACTCACCGCCCACCCTGCTGATCCGGCTCGACGCGGCGCGCTGAGAGGCACCGCCTCCTAGGCTGGGCACATGGTGACGGCGGCATCGGGCGGCGGGGCGAAGGCCTCGTCGACGGCGGGCGCAGCCGCGGGCGTGGGCGCGCGCGCCGCGGGTGCCGGCCCGGCCACCGGCGCGACCACCGGCCCGGTCGCGATCGCCGTCGCGCAGTTCGCTCCGGGGGACGACACCGCCGACAACCTCGAGCGGATGTCGCGGCTCGCCGGCGACGCCGCGAATCGCGGGGCGCTGCTGGTCGTGTTCCCCGAGTACTCGAGCTACTTCACGCCCACGATGGACGCGAGCTGGGCCGAGCACGCTCAGGGGCTGCACGGCCCGTTCGTGCGGGCGCTCGCCGAGCTGGCGACCGAGCTCGGCATCCACATCGTCGCCGGGCTGGTCGAGCGCATCCAAGACGAGACCCGCGTCGCGAACACCCTGGTCGCCGTCGACCCGCACGGCGAGCTGGTAGCGCACTACCGCAAGACGCACCTGTACGACGCGTTCGGCCAGCGCGAGTGCGAATGGATCGTGCCCGGCCCGATCGAAGCGCCGCAGACCTTCCCGTTCGCGGGCTTCATCGTCGGGATGCAGACCTGCTACGACCTCCGCTTTCCGGAGGTGACCAGACATCTGGTGGATGCCGGGGCCGACCTGGTGCTGGTCCCCAGCGAGTGGGTGCGCGGTCCACTCAAAGAGGCGCACTGGCGCACGCTGGCCACCGCCCGCGCCATCGAGAACACCGTCTACCTCGCGGCCGCCGACCACGCCCCGCCGATCGGGGTGGGCAACAGCCTGATCGTCGACCCGATGGGCGTCGAACTGGCCGGCCTCGGCGAGGAGGTCGGAACCGCGGTCGCCTGGATCACCCCAGCCCGGCTGACCGAGGTCCGGCGCGTCAACCCGGCGCTCCAGCTGCGCCGGTTCGCGGTCGTTCCGCGCTAGGAGGCCGTGGGCGCCGCGGTCGCCTTCTTCGTGGTGGCGGCCGGCGACATTCGCCGCGCCTGGATCGCCGCGATGATGAGCACCACGCCGATGATGATCGCATAGACGCCGACCACCCAGATCAGGTTGACGATCCCGCTCAGCGGCGAGAGGAACACGATCACGAGCAGGGCGATCCCGAGCAGGATGCTCAGGATGGCGATGATGAACCCGAGCACCTTGCGCCCGCCGTCGACGACGCTGGCCGCCGCCGGGATGCCCGCGATGCCCATCATGATCGCGTAGACGCCGATCAGGCTGAGCGCGAAGATGCCGAGCGTCAGCCCAGCGGCGAGCGGGAAGACGAAGGCCAGAACGCCCGCGATCACCGACAGGATGCCCTGCGCCAGCAGCCACCCCCAGCGGCGATCGCGATCGCGCACCCGCACCGCGTGCACGATGTTGGCGATGCCGTCGACGAAGGCGAACACGGCGAAGGTGTAGACCAGCGCGACGAAGGCGACGCCGGGGTGGATGAGGGCGATGATCCCGAACACGATGGCGAGGACCCCGCGGATCAGTACCAGCCACCAGATGGCCTTTGCGGCTTTGGCGAGGTCGTTGGCGGTGGTCGTGGACATGAGCGCTCCCCGGTGGTCGTCGGACCTCCACCCTAGCCAGCGGGGGCCGCCGTTTGAAGGGTCAGTCGTCGTCTTCGTCGCGGTCATCGTCGCGGTCGTCGTCGCGGCCCAGCCCGGCGAGCCCGCTGGCGTACTCGATGAACGCGGCCTTGCCGGGCGAGGTGTCGACCGGGTCGGTATCGGCTGCCCGCTCGAGCACGGTCGTGAGGCCGTCGATCAGCAGGTCGAGCTCTTTGTGCGGAGCGGTCAGCGCGGCACCCGCCGAGACCGCGTTGATCAGGGTCGAGAGCGCGGCGGAGTCGACATCGGCGCGCACCATGCCGACCTCCTTCATCCGGTCGATGAACACGGCCCGCACGCCCATCCGCGGCATGTACTCGAAGCCGTACGCCTCGCGCATGATGGCGTTGAGGGCGATCGGGTCGGCCAGGTAGAGGGCGCGCGCCAGCGGGCGCTCGTGCACGGCGCCCAAGGTGTGCCGGTAGATGCGCGAGAGCAGCCCGCCGCGCGGATCGCGGTCCATGTGGTCAACGATCACGCGGAACATGCCCGCGTATTCGCGGTTGAGCAGGGCCACGAAGAGCTGTCCCGGCGAGTGGAAGAGCTCGAGCACCCGCTCCTCGGTGGTGCCCGCACGGGCGGCGATCCTGCGCAGATTCGCCGATTCGAAGCCGTCGGCGAGCACGATCGCCGACGCTGCTTCCAGGACCACCTCGACATCGACTGGCTGGGCCACGGGTTCGCCTTCTGCGGGCAGTTGAGGGATAGGACGCAGCCAGCTTAGGGGGGACGGGACGACCCGTCTGTCCACCCGGGTCAGCGGCGCAGATCCGCCAACTGCGCGGCCGCCCGTTCGAGCACGTCTGCGCGCTTGCAGAACGCGAAGCGCACCAACGAGCGGTAGGCCGGATGGCGCTCCGGCCGCACGAAAGCGGTGAGAGGGATGCCGACCACGCCCGCGAGCTCCGGAAGCCGGCGGCAGAACTCCACGGCGTCGTCGAATCCGAGCGGAGCCGCGTCGGCGATGACGAAATACGAGCCGCTTGGCCTGCTGACGTCGAACCCGGCGCGGCGCAACCCGGCGCCGAGCAGGTCGCGCTGGGCGGCGAGGCCGGCTGCGGCATCCACGAAATAGTGGTCGGGCAGGCCGAGCCCGAGGGCGATGGCCGGCTGGAACGGCGCGCCGTTCACGTAGGTCAGGAACTGCTTGACGGCGAGGATCGCATCGACCAGCTGGGCGGGCGCGGTCAGCCAGCCGATCTTCCAGCCGGTGAGGCTGAAGGTCTTGGCCCCGCTGCTGATCGTGATGGTGCGCTCGCGGGCTCCCGGCAGGGTCGAGATCGGGACGTGCTCGACGCCGTCGAAGGTGAGGTGCTCATAGACCTCGTCGGCGACGATGAGCGCGTCGTGCTGGTGGGCGAGCTCCACGATGAGTTCGAGAGCCAGCCGGTCGAGCACCGTGCCGGTCGGGTTGTGGGGCGAATTGATCAGGATGATGCGGGTGCGTGCGGTGACGGCATCCCGCAGCTCGTCCAGGTCGGGCGCGAAGTCGGGCGCCCGCAGCGGCACGGTCACGTGCACCCCGCCGGCCAGCGCGATCATCGCCGCGTAGGAGTCGTAGAACGGCTCGAAGGTCACCACCTCATCGCCGGGCTCGAGCAGCGCGAGCAGCGTGGCAGCGATGGCCTCGGTGGCGCCCGCCGTCACGAGGACCTCGCGCTCGGCGTCGAGCTCGAGCCCGTAGAAGCGGTGCTGGTGGCGTGCGATCGCTTCGCGCAGCGGCGGGATGCCGCGCCCCGGCGGGTACTGATTGCCCCCCGAGTCGATCGCCAGCTTGGCCGCGTCGCGCACCTGTTGCGGGCCGTCCTCGTCGGGGAATCCCTGCCCCAGATTGATCGCCCCGGTGCTCGCGGCGAGCGCCGACATCTCGGCGAAGATCGTCGGCCGCAGTTCGCCGTCGTCGGCCAGCAGCATCGCGCCGCGCGCTGCACGCGACCAGCCACCGGAAACGGTCATGGATGTCACGGTACCGGTGTCTCCTCCCCATGGTTTGCGCGCGGCAGCTGTCCCCGCTGTGGATTCCGGATGCCGTTGCCCGGCGTCGTGCCCTACCGTCGTGGGTATGCGCACCGGTCCGCTCCTCGCCATCGCCGCGCTCCTGCTCGCACTTGCGGGATGCGTGCCGACTAACCCAGGAGAGACCCCGTCGCCGACCGCCCACGCGACCCCGGCGTTCGCGTCGGACGCCGAGGCGCTGGCGGCGGCGGAGAAGGCGTACACCGCCTATCTGAAGGTCTCGGACCGCCTTGCTCAAGGTGGCTGGAAAGACGTGGATTCATTGGTTCCATATGTCCGTGGAGCTGCATTGAACAATGATCTGAAGACAGCCGAAAGCCTGTCGTCGAAATCTCTGAAGCAGGTCGGCACGACGACCTTCGATTCAACGAAGCTGCAAACCGTCGATGACCACGGCAATGGGACCGCGGTCGTGACCATCTACTTGTGTCTTGACGTGTCCGGCGTTGACGTCGTGAGCTCAGATGGCAAGTCAGTGGTCCCAACCTCGAGGCAGACCAGAGTCCCGCTTGAGGTTGATGTCGACAACTTCAAGAGCGCAAACTTCAAGGTAAGCAGAAGCGATACATGGTCGGGCACGGACTTCTGCTGACGCTGATCGTCGGGCTATTGAGCGTGCCCGGCGGAGTACATGTCGGCGCATGCTCGCCAGGTCAAATAGCCACCGGCACCTGCTCCGTCGACGCCGCCGTCGGCACCGACGACGTCACCTTGACGGGCACGGTAACCTCGCCCGGAACCGGGGGCGGGGCCGCGAAAGGCTCGGGACACGCCGGAGCGCGGCCTGATGAGTGCCCGGTCGTCGTCGAAACACGCTGCCGCGCGAACGTGCCGCACTCTGGCCCGCCCGCGCCTCCCGTGCAGCCCGTCACGTTGCGCGACATCGCCTCGTTCCGTCCTGCGCCGGGTGTTCAACTCATGGAGCCCAACGGGTGGGTGGTGCCCGGCCTCGACGCCAACTTCTACTCCGTGGTCGATCAGCAACTCGTGGCGGGCAGACTCCTCGGTCAGCCGGCGACCGTGCGGTTCACCCCAGTGGCCTGGCACTGGAACTACGGGGATGGATCGGCAGCCGTCCGCGCGACGAAAGGCGCCACCTGGGCGGCGTTGGGCCTTCACGAGTTCGACCGCACCGCCACCAGCCACGTCTATCAGTCGGAGGGCGAGTACGTCATCCGGCTCACCATCGACTTCCGCGCGGCGTACCGTTTCGGCGGCGGCGGGTTCGTCCCCATCGCGGGCGCGATCAACCTGCCCGCCAACGAGCTGCGGGTCACCGTCACCGGTGCCAAGACGGTGCTCGTCGACCATGACTGCGTCGCCAACCCCGCCGGTCCCGGGTGCTAGCAGCGTCGTCGGGAGAACGGCAGTAGGCTCCCAGCGCCGGTAAATGCAACGTTCAGCTTTGAGCGGGATGCTGGCTGCGCTGAAAGGAGCATCCCGAACATGCCCGACTCACCCC
>Ga0068855_100010323_pt1 | contig 11262 bp, 7 predicted proteins | sample KBSCornC52_FD_66592 | JGI IMG/M metagenome (GOLD analysis project Ga0068855, IMG submission 66592) | Corn rhizosphere microbial communities from Kellogg Biological Station, Michigan, USA - KBS Corn C5-2 | ecosystem: Host-associated > Plants > Roots > Rhizosphere > Soil ... | reverse complement strand
TCGAGGTGGAAGAGGCCTTCGGCGTACTTCTTGCCCATGGGCGGAAGCACAAGCGGGCCCATGAAGGGCAGCCGGATCTGGCCGCCGTGGGTATGGCCAGAGAGCATGACATCGACAAGTCGGCCGCGAGGATGCCGCAGAACAATGTCGGCGTAGTCGGGTTCGTGCGCCATCAGAATCACCGGGCCGTCGGGCAGTGGCGGGACGGCCAGTTCGAGTCGAGGGTTGGTTGTGCCGGGGTCGTTGACGGCTGCGAGCCAGAAGCGGGAGCCGTTGCGTTCGATGGGGAGGTACTCGTCAACCAGCACCGGAATGCCGTTCGAAGTAAGAGAATCGATGACCAGCGGCGCGCCAACGGCGACGTCGTGGTTGCCGAGGCAGGCGAACCGCAGCGGGCAGGTGAGGGTGCTTAGGACCTCAGCGCAGCGGTAAGCAGCTGACCGTCCAACGATGAAGGTGAGCGAGCCGTGGGTGACGAAGTCTCCCGTCAGCAGCACCATGTCCGCGGCAAGGGCGTTGACATGGCGGACGACGCGTTCGAGGAAGAAAGGCTCAGTGAATTCGTCGAGATGGATATCGCTGATCTGCGCGATACGGAAGCCATGGAAGGCGCTGGGGAGGTTGGCGATGATCAGGGTTCGGGGAACCAGGTCAATCTCGTGCCGTGAGATCTCGCCGGAGTAAAGGGCCACTCCTGCTGCCGTGGCTCCCGCGCCGATGAGAAAGTGGCGGCGGGTAAAGCGCTGTGGCTGATCGGGGCTGGCACCGGACATATTCCATGATACCGGGTTGCGCGTCGGTTGAGCCAGCTTTGCCTGACAAGTTCGGTAGAATCAGAGGGATGAGTTTAAGCTTGCGTAAAAAAAGAGCTGTGGTTCGGGCGAAGGCAGCCGGAGTGGATTGTCTGCTGGTGACGCATCTGCCGGATGTGCGCTATCTGTGCGGGTTTACGGGGTCGAACGCAGCGCTCGTGCTCGTCGGCGGACGCTCCGTTCTGTTTACTGACGGACGCTATACAGCCCAGGCCAAGGCTGAGGCTGCCGGAACTCGCGTTGTGATTGCGAAGAAGCCCGCCGTGGTGGCCGCGTGTGAATGGATGGAGGCTGCCGGGATCAAGCGCTGCGGCTTCGATGCCATGCAGACGTCGGTAGCTGCACTCGAAGGGATGCGCAAAGCGGTTTCGGCGAAGGTACGGCGCGGACTGTTTCAGCCAGTGGGATCGCTGGTTGCCGGGCTGCGCGAGGTGAAAGACGACGAAGAGATCGCCACCATGCGCAAGGCCGCTTTGCTGGGTTGCCGTTTATTCGATGGGATGCTGAGCTTCATGCAACTGGGATTGACCGAGGTCGCCGTAGCGGCGGAGTTGGAACATGCAGCTCGGTTGGCTGGAGCAGAGGCGATGTCGTTTGAGACAATTGTAGCCAGTGGACAGCGGAGTGCTCTGCCGCATGGCCGCGCGACATCGGCGAAGCTGCCTAAAAGAGGCTTTGTCACGCTGGATTTTGGTGTTGTCGTGGACGGCTATTGCAGCGATATGACGCGCACCGTGCACATGGGCAAGGCGCTGCCGGACGAGCGGGAAGTGTATGATGCGGTTCTGGAAGCGCAGGAGGCTGGAGTCGCGATGGTGGCTCCGGGTGTGACCGCTGCCGAGGTCGATGAAGCGGCGAGAAGCGTGCTGCGGAGGGCTGTGCTGGACAAGTATTTCAGCCATTCGACCGGGCATGGCGTCGGGTTGGAGATTCACGAAGGGCCGAGGCTTGCGGCGAAGCAGACGCAGGTTTTAGAGCCGGGAATGGTCGTCACGATCGAGCCCGGAGTGTATATGCCAGGCCGGTTCGGTGTGCGGATCGAGGACATGGTTCTCGTCACCGCGACGGGAGGCGAAGTTCTGACGCCAAGCGTGAAGGCCTGGATTGAGTTGTAATGACAAGAGTGCCGCAACAGGCACAGGAGAGATGGATGGACGTTAACAAGTTGCAAGAGCTTCGCGAACTGGTCGAATTTCTAAAGGCGAATGAGATCGCCGAGTTCGACATGGAACAGGATGATCTGAAAGTCCGCATCAAGTTCGCGGGTGAGCCTGCTGCTGCGAGCGGTGTCGATCTGGCGCACCTGAGCCGGTTGATGGCTTCAGCGCCTGCCTCATCGCCTGTTGCGGCAGTCTCTGCTGCGGCTGCGGAGAAAGCTCCTGCGGTTGCTCCAGTTGAGGCCCTGCATGAAGTCAAGTCGCCCATCGTGGGCACGTTCTATGAGTCACCCTCGCCAGGCACTCCGCCTTTTGTGAACGTCGGCGATCAGGTGGAGGTTGGCCAGGTGCTCTGCATCGTCGAAGCGATGAAGCTGATGAATGAGATCGAGTCCGACGTCGCGGGCGAAGTAGTCAGGCGGATTGCCGCGAGCGGACAGCCCGTGGAGTATGGGCAGCCGCTGTTCGCCATCAGGGCCCGGTAGCGATTGCCCTGCGTGGCATACTTCGCGTGGCTCTGCGATGACAGAGACGATGACAAAGATATCGATTCAAACGGAAGAAAACAGGTAACGCATGTTTCGTAAGGTATTGATTGCAAATCGCGGAGAGATTGCGCTGCGGGTGATCAACGCGTGCAAGGAGATGGGCATCCGCACGGTCGCCGTGTATAGCGAGGCGGATCGCAATAGCCTGCATGTTCGGTTTGCGGATGAGGCCATCTGTATCGGTCCTCCACGTTCGTCGGAGAGTTACCTCAACGTTCCGGCGGTGATCTCGGCGGCGGAGATCGCGGATGTCGATGCGATCCACCCCGGCTATGGGCTGCTGAGTGAGAATGCGAACTTCGCCGAAGTTTGCCGGGCTTCCAATATCAAGTTCATCGGGCCTCCGCCTGAAGTGACGCGGATGATGGGCGAAAAGTCGACCGCACGGCAGACGATGAAGAAGGCGAAGGTGCCGATTCTGCCTGGATCGGACGGCATTATCGCAAGCGAAGGCGAGGCGCTGGAGTGGGCGCGCAGCGTCGGCTACCCCGTAATTCTGAAGGCGGTCGCCGGCGGCGGTGGGCGCGGGATGCGCATCTGCCGCAATAAGGAAGAGCTGCCGGGACTGTATCAACAGGCCTCGATTGAAGCGGCGAATGCGTTCGGCAACGGCGACCTCTACATGGAGAAGTTCATCGAGCAGCCACGGCATATCGAATTTCAAGTGCTTGCCGATGAGCATGGAAACGTGATGAGCCTGGGCGAGCGCGAGTGCTCCATCCAGCGGCGGCACCAGAAGCTGATCGAAGAGGCGCCCAGCCTGATGGTGACTCCGAAGCTGCGTGAGGAACTGGGCAAGACAATCAGAAAATCGCTCGAAAATATCGGCTACTGGAACGCCGGGACGATTGAGTTCCTGATGGATGAAGACGGCAAAATCTACTTCATCGAGATGAATACCCGCATCCAGGTGGAGCATTGTGTAACCGAAATGGTTACAGGGATCGATCTCGTCAAGGCGCAGTTACGAATCGCCGCGGGCGAAAAGCTGAATTCGATTATCACGGAGCCAGTGGCGATTCGCGGCCATGCAATCGAGTGCCGCATCAATGCGGAGCATCCGGAGAAGTTCACACCGAGCGCGGGTAAGATTACGGCGTTCAATCTCCCCGGCGGTAACGGCGTTCGCGTCGATACCGCGCAGTATGCCGAGGGCGTGGTGCCGCCCTATTACGACTCGCTGATTGCGAAGCTGATCTGCCACGGCAAGGACCGCGAAGAGGCCATGAACAAGATGCAGCGGGCGCTTTCGCAGTTCGTGGTGCAGGGAATTCATACGACGATTCCGATGCATGAGAAGATCTTTGCCGATGCCGAGTTCCGGTCTGGCAAGTTCGATACGAAGTTCATGGAGCGGTTCTTCGAACGACAGAAGGACATCAAGGTGGAGTAGGGGTGGGCCTGCCGAAGTTATATCCGATTCTGGATGCGGGATTGCTGGCGGCGCGTGGGCATGATCTTCGCTGGGCGGCTGAGCGGTTGAAGGAAGCCGGTGCGGCGCTGCTTCAATACCGCGACAAAGCGGGTTCTCCGCAGTCGGTGCTGCAGAATGCAGATGCAATTCGCGAGGCATTGGCCGGAGCCGATTGCCGCTTGATTCTGAATGACCGGCCCGATCTCGCCGTCCTCGCTGGCTGGGGTGGCGTGCACGTCGGACAAGGCGACCTGTCTCCCGAAGATGCGCGGCGAGTAGTCGGCGCATCACGCTGTGTCGGGGTCTCCACGCACAACGATGGACAGGTCCAACTCGCAAACACAAGCTGCGCCGATTACATCGCGGTGGGCCCGGTCTTTGCCACCGGAACAAAACTGGACGCGGAGCAGGTGATTAGCCTCGATGGGGTGCGTCGGGCGCGAGCTCTGACGAGAAAGCCGATTGTGGCCATTGGCGGAATTACCCGGGGAAATGCGCGAAGTGTGATCGAGGCTGGAGCGGATTCGGTGGCTGTAATCAGCGCGTTATTTGTTGAGGGAGAGTCAGTTGAGAAAGTGGCGCGGGACTTTCTTGAGATTTTGGGGTAGAACTGACGCAACGTGAATAGTTCGGTAAAAATTCAAAATGAAGCTGTCTCCTCTCCACAATTCGTGCAGGGGATGGGGCTGTTTTCGGCGACCGCGATTGTGATGGGCTCGATGATCGGGTCGGGCATCTTTATCGTCTCGGCGGATATGTCGCGCGCGCTGGGTTCTCCAGCTCTACTCATTGCAGCGTGGCTGGTGACGGCGGTGATGACGGTCATCGGCGCGTTGAGCTATGGCGAATTGGCAGCGATGATGCCAAAGGCCGGCGGCCAGTATGTCTACCTGCGCGAGGCGCTGGGGCCGCTGTGGGGATTTCTATACGGCTGGACGCTGTTCCTTGTAATTCAGACCGGGACGATCGCCGCCGTGGGCGTGGCCTTTGGAAAATTTCTGGGCGTCTTCTTCCCGTCGGTAAGTGCGCAGCGATGGCTCTGGCATATTGGCCATGTCCCGGCCTGGCATGTGGGGCCGATGGTGCTGGGCAATATGGAGATTGGGTTGAATACCGCCAACCTCTCGGCCATCGTAGTGATTACGCTGCTGACGCTGCTCAACACCTTAGGCGTGAAGATGGGCGCGGCGGTGCAGAATATCTTTACCTCGGCGAAGGTGCTGGCGCTGGCCGCGGTGGTGCTGGTCGGCTTGTTTGCGAAGGATGCGATTGCGCTGGCGGCAAACTTTGGCACCGGTTGGCACCACTTCTGGGCAGGCGCTGGCTGGCATACGAACCACGCTGTGCAGGTGGGCGTCGGTGGACCGACCGCTTATGTTGGACTGCTGACGATTGTTGCGGTCGTTCAGGTGGGCTCGCTGTTCAGCGCGGATGCGTGGAACAACGTAACGTTTACGGCGGGTGAGATCCGGAACCCAAAGCGGAACCTGCCGCTTTCGCTGGCGATTGGGACAGGCGTTGTGCTGTTGCTGTATGTGCTCTGCAACTTCGTCTATCTCAGCGTGCTGCCTATGGCGGGCGATCCGGCAGCGAGAACGATTGTAGGCAGAGGGATTCAGTTCGCCTCGGAAGATCGCGTGGCAACGGCGGTCATGCAGAGCGCCTTTGCCGGATATGGCGCAAAGCTGATGGCGGCGGCAATTCTGATCTCGACCTTCGGCTGCGTGAACGGTATGCTGCTGGCGGGCGCGCGCGTGTACTACGCGATGAGCCGAGACGGCCTGTTCTTCAAATCGGTCGGCAAGCTGAGCGAACGGTCGAAGACGCCGGTGAACTCACTCTGGGTGCAGTGGGCGTGGACATGTCTGCTGTGCCTCTCGGGCAGTTACGGGCAGTTGCTCGATTACGTGATCTTCGCGGTGCTGATCTTCTATATCCTGACCATTGCGGGACTGTTCGTCCTGCGCCGGACGCGGCCCGATGCAGTGCGTCCCTACAAGGCATTCGGGTATCCTGTGTTGCCGGCGTTGTATATCGTGATGGCGACATGGATCTGTGTCGTACTGCTGCGCTACAAGCCGCAATACACCTGGCCAGGGCTGGTGATTGTGCTATTGGGAGTGCCGGTTTATTTGATCTGGAAGAGGCAGGGAGCGGCGGTCAACAGTGAAGTCGCCGGGACGTAAAGGAGAGTCAACCAAAGATGTCGATGCTGTTTGCGAAGAAGTCGATGGAGGTGCTGCTGGAGGAGAGCCGGACGAGCGGCGAGAATACGCTCGAACGCTGCCTCGGTCCATTCCAACTCACCGCGCTGGGCGTGGGCGCGGTGATTGGCGCAGGCATCTTTGTCATGGCCGGCCTGGGAGCGCACTATGCCGGACCGGGCCTGATGCTGTCGTTTGTCCTCAGCGGGCTGGGCTGCGGATTCGCGGGTCTCTGTTATGCAGAGTTTGCCGCACTCATCCCCCTGGCCGGATCGGCCTATACCTATGCCTACGCGACGCTGGGCGAGCTGATCGCGTGGATCATCGGCTGGGACCTGACGCTCGAATACGCGATGGGCGCAAGCACGGTGAGTTCGGGCTGGTCGAATTACTTTGTCGAAGTGCTCGACATCGTTCATCTGAAGTTTCCTCTATGGCTCGCCTACGACCATTGGACGGCGCTGGGCAAGGCGGTGGAGACGGTCTGCCGCCAGGTGATGGCGGTCAGTTACCCGGCCTTGCTGCCGGGATCGCAGCTCTATCTCAAGCAGCTTGAAATCCTGAAGATGCATCCCACGGCCGAGATGATGGTGCATGCTCATCAGGTGCTGGGTGCGCCGGTGCTGTTCGGCCACGAGATCGGGTTCAATCTGCCCGCCTTTCTGATCGCGCTGATCGTAACCACGGTGCTGGCCATCGGCATCAAGGAGTCGGCAAAGTTCAACACCGGCATCGTGGTGGTCAAAGTCGCAATCGTCCTGTTCGTTATTTTTCTGGGCGCGAAGTACGTGCATCCCGGCAACTGGGGCACGGACTGGCACACGTTCGCGCCATACGGGTTCAGCGGAATCGGCGCGGGCGCGGCCTACATATTTTTTGCCTACATCGGCTTCGACGCAGTCTCGACGACGGCGCAGGAGGCCAGGAATCCGCAGCGAGATCTCCCCATCGGGATCATCGCATCGCTGGCCGTATGTACGCTGCTCTATATCGCGGTCGCGGCCGTGCTGACCGGAATGGTGCCTTGGCAGTCGGTCAATATCGAAGCCCCGATCGCGCGCGCCTTCGCCGACCGAAACCTCGGCTGGGCCAGCGACATCATTACCCTCGGGGCGCTTGCCGGCCTTACGTCGGTGATGCTGGTGATGCTGCTCGGACAGACGCGCGTGCTCTACGCGATGGCGAGCGACGGCTTGTTGCCGAAGAAGTTCTTTGCCGAGGTGCATCCGCGCTTCCGCACGCCGTTCAAAAATACGTTCCTCGTAGGAACCCTGGCGGGCGTAGTCGGTGCGCTGACGCCGATCGACGACATCGGCAAGATGGTGAACATTGGAACCCTGCTGGCCTTTGTGATCGTCTGCATCGCGATCATGATTTTGCGCAAGACAGACCCGGATAGGCCGCGGCCCTTCCGCACGCCCTGGGTCCCGCTGGTGCCTGCCCTCGGCATTCTTTTCAATGGATACATGATGATCAAGCTGGGCTGGCTGAACTGGGCGCGGCTCATCATCTGGCTCATCATCGGCCTGATCGTCTACTTCACCTACAGCGTCAAGCACAGCAGGGTGCGGCTGCGCGCCAAGGGCCTCCCCGAGACCAGCAACACGTAACCGCATCGGTTCCGTGCCCGCTGTCTCAGAGAGGCATCCTTCAACGCTGAAGTTACGACTTGGCGGGAGGGACGGCCGGAGGGGCACTCGCGGCAGGCGAGGGTACGGGGCACGTCCCTTGCGGGCAGTTCGATTGCGACGGCGGTTCATTATTCGCCGGCCCACTATTCACCGATGCCGGAGGCGTCACCCCGGTAGTTGGAGGCGCCTCTGTCGGGGTTGCATCCTGTGCGGGTGTGGCAGGAGCAGCAACCTCCGGCTTTGCAACCGCCGGAGCGGCCTTCTGGCTGACCCGCTGCGGCGGGCGTTGGATCGTTACCGGGATCGTGACCACATTGGCTGCCGCGGGGTCGTCGCGAAGCCGCAGATAGAATCCCGATTTGCTCGGTCGCGAAAGCGAGAGCGTGGTCCCGATGAAGCCTTCCGGCACATCGGTAGGGTTCGTAAAATTGGGGTCGGTGGCGACGGAATCGACAAGATACAGCCCTGAACCGGTGACCGTGCAGGGCTGAGCACTCTCCCACGGGCAATGGACGTCGTTGAGGGTAGGCAGGCGGACCAGCGTGATCAGCGGAATCCAGTCTCCGGCCGTGCCATCGGGATCGACCGCGCGCAGACGCAACTGCCCGAAGGCGGAGGTGCCAAACGCCTTGAGCGGGTTCAGTGTGCCGACCAGCGTGTGGTGGTTCTGCAAAATGAGGGTGCCGGCGGCTACGTCGAGCGTGGTATGCAGCGAGTTGTCGGCGTTGGCGATCTCAATCCGGCCCGTGCGCGGGAAAGATGCCGACGACTTCAGCGAGAACGTAAGCTGGTCGGTGACAGGCAGATCGTCAGGGTCGGCCAGATGAATCGACTCGTCGGAGGACGGCGCGATTCGCATGTTGATGATCGCGACGGATGGCCGGGCACGGTCAACTTCAACCGGCAGGGTCAGCGTGCGTCCATCCTTAAGTGTGACGTGCGCAGTCACCTTTTCGCCCGCCTTCAGCTTGGGAGCATTGGCATTGGCCGGAAGCGCCAGCCGAAGCGAGGTTGTGCTCGAGGTCTCAGGTCCGGAGAAGCCGTCCATATTGGCTGGAGCGGGTGTTGGCGCTGGGGTGAACACCTGACCCTTCAGATCAAGTTGCGCCACCTGATTAAGGTTGGTGCCATTCAGCGTCGCCGACGTATCGCCCGCGTAGAACTTCAGCGAAGCCAGCGTCGCCGGCTCGGAGAAGGTTTCAGCGGCCACCGTATCCGGCTTGGGCTCCCCATATTGGCGAATGGTCAGATGCAGCGCCCCGGGGTCGACCGATTTGAGTGAGACCTTGACGTCGATCACGTCGGGTTGGTCGGCCTCCTTCCAATCCGTCTTGTCCTGCTTTCCCTCCGCTGTATCGAGCGAGATCGACTGCACGCAGGCCGTTCCGGTGGACGAGAGAGAGAGGTCATTCTCGCGACCCGCGATTAGCACCTTACCGGCTGCCAGCTTCCAGTCTTTGCCCGGAATGGTCTGCAACTGCATGGTGGGGCCGGTGAACGGGTCAAATCCCCAATAACCGGTGATGGTGCCCGTTACCTTGCCGGACGCATCGGCTTTGGCCGTTGTTTTAGCAGGCGCTTTGGCAGTCTGCACCGGCTTGGGCTTGGACGCATCTGTCGTAGCGGTGGGCAGCACCCTCCGTTCGCTGCTTGCCGGTGCAAGCGTCAGTCCGCCGCGATACGCGTCCGGCACCAGCGGAATGTCCTTCTCCGGGCCGGAGCCATTGAGGTGAAGTACCAGGTTGTGCGCGAACGCAGTCGAGAAGACCAGAGGAGCGCCTTCGACTGGAAGCGCCACAGAAGGTTTTAGCAGGCAGCTTATGTGCTTCGGATCGGCTGGACGCAACGGGGGAAGCACGGAGGGCTGCACCGCGGGCAGGCCAATGACGATCACGGACTTGGGATTATGGAACGAAGGCGGCGTATTGAGCCGGAGATTCAGGCTCTCTCCCTCGGGAAACGCGATCGCCGGAATGTATTGGTATTGCGCGGTGTGCAGATTGCCCATCAGGTGGACAAGGTCGACCACCGCGCCAACGTAGGCGCTGTATAAACCGCCTCCCCCGAGCGACGTGTAACTGGCCGCACTAATCAATTGCGAGGCCCCGGTATTGGTCAGGGTGGAGGCGACTGTCTCGCCGTGGCCATCGTTAAGCAGTGTCTGGTTCCCGCTCTGGGTCAGGCAGGTGTACTGCTGGTCGACCGGACGATTGAAGCAGTCTTCGTTGGGCTTCAGGTTCAGGGTGCGGGCTATCAGGTTGGAGTGTTCGAGCAGCGCCTTCGGGTCCGAGGGAGGCACCAGGCGCATGTCCGCCAGATACTTTTCGATGCGGGCCTGCTCGAATCCGGCCTCGGCGAGGTCTTGCGAGGCGCGCACGAAGATCCCGGGCCGACCGCGCACAGCCGAGCGAAGCGTGCTGAAATCGCCGCCCGTCTCCGGTGCCAGAAACAGCACCACCTGTTGTGCCTCGTCGGGCACATAAACATTGACGCCCTCTTCGCGGACCTTCTGGCTCCACGTCTGGATCTTGATGAACCATTCGTCGGGCGGTGGGTTCGTGGTGCCGCGCAGAAAGCAGACCACCAGAAGGTAGTGGACGGACTGCGTGGTGGGCAGGTCAGGATGAAGCCATATCTTGTCCCCCGCCTGCAGGTTCGGGACCGATGCGATCGGTAGCGTCTTGCCGCCACGCGTGACGTGGATCTCCAGTTTGGGGCCGGTCAGGTCAAACCGCGCCGCCTGTGCGAAAAGCGTGGGGCAGGCCAGAAGGAGTGCTGCAAAAGCTGCACAGATGCTAAGGGGCCGAAACTTTGCCATCATTCCATCTTAGACTGCCAAAGCGGACGTTATGGATGCAATTCGATGCGATATTGGCGGACTGGCTACCCCTTGTTGCTGATACGAGAGGAGATATGGTCGCTGGCGATGACGCCGTCGCGGATCGTGACCACACGGTGGGCAAATTCGGCGATGTCCGGCTCGTGGGTGACCAGCACAATAGTATTTCCCTGGGCGTGGAGATCGTCGAACAACGCCATGATCTCGTCTCCTGTTTTGGAGTCGAGATTTCCCGTGGGTTCGTCAGCGAGGATGATCGACGGCTTGTTGACCAATGCGCGGGCGATGGCGACACGCTGCCGCTGGCCGCCCGAGAGCTCGTTCGGCTTGTGCATCATGCGTTCGCTCAGCCCGACCGACTCAAGCACCGACCGGGCGCGCTCGATCCGCTCCGCCGCCGGTGTGCCGTTATAGATCAGCGGCAGCTCGACATTGTGCAGCGAGGTCGCGCGCGCCAGCAGGTTGAAGGTCTGGAAGACGAAGCCGATCTCCTTGTTGCGGATGCGGGCCAGTTCGTCGTCGTTCAACTCGGAGACATCGTGACCGTTGAGCCAGTATTTTCCCTGCGACGGCGAATCGAGACAGCCGATCAGATTCATCAGCGTCGATTTGCCCGACCCCGACGGCCCCATGATGGCGACGTACTCGTTGTGCCGG
>Ga0068855_100010321_pt1 | contig 11263 bp, 4 predicted proteins | sample KBSCornC52_FD_66592 | JGI IMG/M metagenome (GOLD analysis project Ga0068855, IMG submission 66592) | Corn rhizosphere microbial communities from Kellogg Biological Station, Michigan, USA - KBS Corn C5-2 | ecosystem: Host-associated > Plants > Roots > Rhizosphere > Soil ... | reverse complement strand
GGGGCATACGGGCAACGCCCCGATGCGCCATGCCCTGGCCGCGATAGAGCGCGGGAAAAGCCAGCATCAGAACCAGGGCGGCGCAACAGCAGGCGAACCCATTCCGAAAGCCGATCACGGCGCGATTGTAGATGCGCACGATTCGAGCGGCGTAATTATATCGAAGGATATCCCGGCTCGAGGCGCTGGTTCACCACTTCCTCGCGCACTTCGATGCCGATGCCCGGTGTATCAGGTACCTGCACGAAGCCCGCGCTGTACTCGGGCGCCGTGGTCACTTCATCATAAGGTTTCTGCCCATAGTGAGCCCACTCAAGAATCATGAAGTTCGGTACCGTCGAGCAGACGTGGGCATACGCCACCTTGCCCAGCGTGGTCGCTACGCCGTGCGGCGCGATCGGAATATGGTAGACCTCGGCCATGGCCGCGATTTTGCGGCCTTCCCACAATCCTCCGCACTTAGCCATATCGGGTTGAATGATGCTGACGGCCTGCTTCTCGAGAAACGGCCGGAAGCCGAAGCGGGAATAGACGTTCTCGCCGCACGCGATCGGAATGCGGGTGTGGGCGCGGACCGTCGCCATCGCGTCGACGTTATCGCTTGGTACCGGCTCTTCCATCCATGTGGGCCGGTAAGGTTCGACCAGCTTTGCTATCTGGATGGCGCTTTCGGTGTCGTACCGCGTGTGGCATTCGAGCATGAGCGCAATGTCCGGGCCAAGAGCCTCGCGCATCGAGGCGACATGCTTCACGATGTCGTCGATTTGTCCGTTGGTGAGAGTCCAGTTCCAGATTTTCCCCGGATCCCAGCCGCGGGTCTGGTTGTCGCGGTCCGTCACGGAATCGATTCCGGTCTTGATGCCCCGCACTCCGCTGCTCTTTACAAGGTTCGCCGCGTCTTTTGGATCGCCGGAGTGAAAGTACACCGGCACCTTGTTTCGAATGCGTCCCCCCATGAGCCGGTACACCGGCAGTCCCAACGCTTTACCGGCGAGGTCCCAAAGCGCCATTTCTATCCCGCTTAAAGCTGCAATGTAGGGCCCACCACCTGCACCGCGCATAAAGACCGGAGGAATGCCACCGGGCACCTGTCGCCAGGAATACATGTCGAAATAGATGGCCTCGATGTCCAGCGGATCGCGGCCGGCGAGTCCGGGACCAAGGAACTTATTGATGATGTCCTCGGCTCCTACAGTGTCGAGCGTTTCGCCGGTACCGGTGAGTCCCTGGTCCGTATAGACACGCACGAAGCGGCTGTTGAACCCTTTCATGCGCGTCGCGCGAATCTCTCGTATCTTCAGCTTCGGCGCGCGGGAGGTCCCCTGCGCGCGGGCGTCAAGCAGGAGCGCGTTATATGCAACAAGGCGTTTGAAGAATGTCCGTCGATTCATCACAACACTCCTTCAAAAGACCAGCTTCAACGCGAACTGCATCTGCCGTGGGGTGTTGGCCTGGGATCGGATAAGCCCGAAACTCGTGGATGTAAGTGTGGAACTTTGCGGGCCGCCCCAGCGAACGCGGTTCAGAAGATTGAAGGTTTCAGCCCGGAACGTCACGTTGAATCGCTCGGTAATCTTGAAAATCTTACTCAGACCGAGGTCCTCATTCAGATTCCAGGGAGCGCGCGCCTTGGGATTGTACCGGGTAGCGTTTCCAAAGTAGCTGTTCAGGAAGGCTGTGGGGAGTGAATTGCCGCCGGCATCCACCTGGAACGCGCTCTTGTTCCACCACACGTCCTTAAAGGGATCGAAGCCGCCACCCGAGGTGGGAGCCCGCCAGTTGTCATACGAGTCGATAAACACGCGATTCCCAGCCGTCGGCAGCGGGTTGATACCCGGGCTGACGCTGTAGGGTGTACCCGATTCGTAATCGAGGAAACCGGAGATTGTCCAGTTGCCGAGAAACTTGTCTGTGAGGCCGGACATTCCGATCGCCTTCCCCTTGCCGAAGGGAAGGTCGTAAGTAAAGGCAGTGCGGAACACGTGAGTCTGATCGTCCTGCGCTATCGACTTCTCCAGTCGCCGGTTATACGTGTCCATGACGCTCCTTCCCTGGACGGACGAGTTGTCGGAATCATCGAGCATCTTCGAAAAGACGTAGGAGAATAGAAGAGTAATTCCGGAGGAGTAGCGTTTGTCCAGTTTGGCGATGAGGGACTGGTAATTGGAATTACCCGCTCGTTCGCCGACCGAAGATCCATTCGTTTGGACATCGCTGTACTGCGGAAACGGGCGCAATGCCTGGTACACGCTCGAGTTGAATCCTGAATACGGAATGGGGATGTTGGCCGCGCGCGCCGCGGGCGAGTTGATATTGGCCAGCAGCAACGTTTGTCCATACGTCGCCAAATACCCCGGATTCAACTGGTCGACGTTAACGAGGGCCGAGTTCAGATGATGGCCCGCGGTAGCCGCATAACCCACACTGGCCACGAGGTTTCCCGGCAATTGATGCTGGATATCCAACCCCCAGTTGTAGTACACCGGGGGACGGCCGGTGTCGCTTGTTTGCCAATAGCTCGCGACGGCGTTGTTGTCGACTCCGGGATCACGATACGGCGGCTGTGTCCACGGCGGCAAACCCTGGTCGAGAAGCGTTGGAAAGTTGTTGATGTCCAGATCCTGAGAAGACCAGTTGGTATTCAGGATGAGCCCGTCATAGTGAGTGCTGCCTCCGGTTGTCTTGACGGCTGCGTATGAGATGCCTCCGTATGTGCGCACTACGGTTCCCGGACGCACCTGATATGCAAGTCCCAGGCGCGGTCCGAAAGCGCCTCTGTAGCCATTGAACAAGTGACTTTTGCCCGTGCATTCCGGACAATTTCCGGAGTAAACGATGGCTCCCGGCAGGCCGCCCGCGCCGGGATTTGGCACGCTCGGGTCGAAGTTCTCAAAGCCGCCGTTCGTGCCGCTCAGGATGTCCCATTCTTTCAAGTTCAGAAGTGAGCCACCGCCTACGGGCGTCGTGTACTCCCACCGTAGGCCAAGGTTTAAAGTCAGTTTGTTCGTGACCTTCCAGTCATCCTGAAAGAATCCGCCATAGTAGGTCCAGGACTGCAGGACGGCGCGCGGGGTCTCGAGGCCTGTGCGGTCGGGATAGCCGAGCAGGAAGGAAGCAAAACCGTTTCCGGTATTCTGCGACTGATCGCCGGGGATTGCGGTCGCCAGGTAGGAGAAGGCGAAATCGCCGTTGGGCCGGTGCTGTCCTACGCCCCACCAGTGATCGATGGAGAGGAAAAAGCCGGTTTTGAAGGTGTGCGAACCCTTGACGATTGTGACGTCATCGTTGAGATTGAAGTTGCGACCGTAGTCGCCGCCCCAGGCATTTCCACTCCAGCCGGTGTATTGAGAGAACGTGAGTCCCGGCAACGCCTGATCCGGGCCCGGAGTGTTCCTGATCCCCAGCTTCGAGTTCCACTTATCGTTTGGATTTATGGAGTCGATTGCCGTTACTGTGCCATGTTCCAGTTGATAGCTGACCCGCAGGCTATTGACGATTCGGTTGCTGATGGTACGGTCCCACGAAAAGCGGCCGGAGGTGTTCTTCCTGGTCCAGACGGAATTGCCGTTCAGAGGATTTGGCAAGCCAGGCGGCTGGCCGTTGAGGAAACCATCATCTCTCTCTCCCCTCAGCAGCAGGTAGGAAAAATGGTTATTGCTGTTCAACTGGTGATCGGCGCGGATCGTCCACTTGTCCCAGGGTTGGAGAGTACCGCCCTGCTGGCTGAAATAGTTCAGCAGGGGTCCGGCGCCAGCCACGTTCGGAACCATAGACGCCGGCCGCAGCGCGATGTAATTTGCCGCCACCTGGCTAAAACGCGAAACCGGAATCTGATTCCCGGTGAACGGAGTTCGGGTATACGTCTTGCCATCCGAGCCCAGGATGGTGGAAGCCGGATCGTAGATCGGGATCATTCCATTCTTGTTGGTCCATCCGCTGAAGTCACCGGTGTACATGCCGACCAGCGGAATGGTCGAATAACTGGGTGTGGCGCCGCTGCGGTTGCGGAACCCTTCATAGGACGCGAAGAAGAACGTCTTGTTCCTGCCGTTGTACAGTTTGGGGATCCATACCGGCCCCCCGATTGTGCCCCCGAAATCGTTCTGTTTCAAGACCGGCGTGCTCGCGGCGAAAAATCCCCGAGCGTCCGTGATGCTGTTCCGCAGATAGTCGGAAAGAGTGCCATGGAACTGATTCGTGCCGGATTTGGTGGTGAAGCTGATGACGCCCATGGCGCGGCCGTACTCGGCCTTCATGCCGGATGTGGTGACGCTGAACTCATTGATGGCATCGACGGGAGCCGAGCTGATCGGCGCGCGCTCAGTTTGATAGTTGGTCGACGCGCTGGCTACGGACGATCCATCCATCGTCATGTCCCATGAGGCGGTCTGGCCACCGCCGATCCGATATTGACCGTTTGCCCCCGTTTTCGCTTCCGGCAGAACTATGGCCAGGTCAAAAACATTCCGGATTTGCCCTGAAACCTCGAGAGGTATGTCTTCTACCAGCTTGCTCGTCAGGTTCGTCGAGATGCGCGTCGATTCAGTCTCAAGCGCGGTAGCTGTCGCGTTCACCTGCACCGATTCGGTGAGCTGGCCCAATTCGAGCGTGAAGTCAAGGCGCACGGTGGCGCCCGATTCCAGAGTGATCGACGGGCGCACCGCTCGTTTAAATCCTGACGCTTCGACTTCCACCCTGTATTCGCCGATTCCGAGCGCAGGTAACGTATAGTTGCCAGTTGCGGTGGTCACGGTAGAGAACGCCGTATTCGTTGCGGCATGGACGGCGTTGACTTTGGCATCCACAACGGCGGCGCCCGACGGGTCTGATACGACTCCGGTTAGCGTCGCCTGATTCAATTGAGCATACGCACTGGCGCCGAGCGCAATAAAAAAAGCAAGCTGCGCGATCGCGGATTTCATTTCACCCCTCCTCTGATGTCCCACACCCCTCCGCCCTGGGGAGGACAAGCGCGCCTGCTTCGGCTCGCGGCAGCGAAACATCGCGCGGCAAATTGCTGTGATGGTATATCAAGCCGATAGCGGAGGCAATCGCTTTCAGAACGGATTTTCGAGGAGCGAATACTGGCGCGGGCCGGCATCCAATTGCTGGCTGGCTGCGCGGCAGCGCCTTCGCGAACGGACATTGAGGCGAGGGCGGGCCGCATGGCAAGGCAACGGCCAGCGCCATGTTGCCGTCTCTTTCCCGGCGGACATGATTCGGCGATCGTGGCTGAATCAGCCCGGCGTTCTGGGCCTGAGAAGCAACACCACCACCGGTTGTCTTGCGTTCAACGGGCCGCGTGCATGAGACGTTCTCTCACGAATCGAGCCTGGTCGCTTTCCGGTCCGAGCGAATGTTCATAGATCGCGAGCGCCTGCCGGAGCAGCGCTTCGGCAGCGGCGGACTGGCCTGCGGCGTTCATGAGCATTCCGAGGTTGGCGACATCGGCCGCGGTTTCCGGCCGGTCCGGGCCATAAAGTGAAGTGTCGATGGCGATGGCGCGCCGATAAAGCTGCCCGGCCTCTCGCAGGTTGTTCCTGTTCCAGAGGACGTCCGCCAGATTGGTGCAGGTCATGGCGAGTTGTGCGCTTTCCGGCCCGAGCTTCTCCTCCGAAAGCGAGAGAGCCGCACGTTCCAGTTTCTCGGCTTCGTCCAGTTCGTGGCGCCCCTCGAGCAGGTTGCCGAGCGTGTTCAGCACGCCGATCGTGACGCGCGGGTCTGCTTTCAGCGCCGTCTGCTGAATGGACAAAGCCCGGCGCAAAACAGGCTCGGCCTCGGCATCATGGCTGCGGGCGCGAAGCTCGAGCGCATACTCTTCGAGCAAAACGGCTATCCGCGGAGAGCCGGTTCCGGACGCCTTTTCCTCCGCGTCGACGGCGTTCCTGTAATACGCGTCACCGTGCTGAGAATCCATTACGGCAAGCTTTGCGAAGCAGCGAGCCGCAACAGCCGGATTGTTTCCCTGGGCCGCTTTCCTGAGAAGATCGAAAGCCTCATCACGCTTTCCCTCCGCGTCGAGCGCGAGAGCCAGTCTTTCACGATCGGCATCGATCGCGGGATCACGATTACGTTCCTCTATGGAAATCGCGCGCCGCAATGGCGCTTCAGCATCCGCACTCTTACGAATTTCGAGAAGAAACGACCCGAGATCCGACGCCGCGCGCGCGACCTTCCCGCTATCCGGCCCGGATTCCCGTTCTCTCTCCGCGAGCGCGGCGAGATAGACGGGCGTGAGCGTGGAAGCGTCCGCCGGCACGATCATTCCGTTTGCGGCTTGCTGCGGAGCCGCGGCCGCCTTGAGATCCTTCACCACCCTCTTGGATGGCATCAGATTGCGCCCGCGCGGGTTGTAGATGCCAATCCAGTGATTCGTGAACTTCAGGTTCGCGCTGGTTGCGACCTGCGGCATATGGCAGCCCACGCAATTGCGCCGGGCGATCGGAACTGAATGCGCAGCCTTCGGATGGCAGGAGAGACACTTCGCGTCGTAAGTCGCCGGCGTTGTTTTGAGCGGTTGATGGGGGCCGTGGCACGTGAGGCAGGAAAGAACGCCGTTACTGTTGCGGAAACAGGCGGCGCGATGCAGGTATGCAGGCTCGTGGCGTACATTCCAGGCGTTCGTCCAGTCCGTGTCGTCGTCCAGATCGCTTGCCTGGCGATGGCATGCTCCGCACAGAACATTGATCTGCTCGGCCGTGAGCCGTTTGGGATTCTGGATCGCCGCCCTGCCCCCGGAACCAGCGTGCGCCCGGCCCGGTCCGTGGCAGGCTTCGCAGTGGATGCCACCTTCGCTCGGCTGCACCTTGAAGTTCGATGCGAGCATGACCGGTCCGGTGGAGTGGCAGCGGAAGCAGCGCAACGCCGTTCCCACTGCGTCGAAGGTGCGATAGACCTTGTCCGCGGGAGTCGCGTGACCGGGGGTGAGTGCGAGCAATTTCGTGGCGGCGTAATAAGTGAGCCCGTGTTCGGCAATTGCCTCTTCGCCGGTCTGGCTAACCCACGTAGTCGCCTTCGCACCAGCGCCGAAGGCCCATTCCGCGTGGCTACCCGGGCCGGGATCGGTCGCCTGCGCTCGCCGCAGCGCATGCGCGTGCCCCGTTTTCGATTGCGATTCGAACTGATCCGGGTGGCAGGCACGGCACGCTGCGCTTCCGACGTATCCCGATGGAGGCTCCGTGGCCGAGAGCGGAATCCAGGCGATGACGAGCACCATCGCAGAACATCGAAACGGAATCATCGGCCCTGGTTTGTCCCTGACGCGCGGCTTCCGCCACCGTGAGCCTGACTCACTGTGGCGGAAACTTATCGCGAAAGGAGATTATAGTTGGCTTTTCGCCCGGCAAAACGACAGGTCAGAACGCCAGCCGCAACGCAAGCTGAATCAGCCTTGGCTGATTGACCTGCGTCGTAATCTGGCCCGTCGTCGCGTTCGCCGCCGTGGTCACGCTGTTGTTCGGCGGTCCGAACTGTACCCGGTTGAAGAGGTTGTAAACCTCCGCGCGGAACTCCAGATTGAACCGCTCGGTAATCGGCGTCTTCTTCGCGAGCGAGAAGTCGTAATTAGCGGTCCCATGCGTACGGAGCACCGGATCCGTTGCGCCTTCATTGCCCAGCGTGTAAGCGGCGGGAACCGAGAAACACGAGACGTTGAACCAGTTGGTAATCCGCGACTGGGCCGATCCACTGGTTTGCTTGTTACAGCCGGCCGCCACATTCGGGCGCCGTCCGTAGCCAGGACCCATCGGCGTGCCGGTTGCGGTCAAGGCGATCGGAAAACCGTCCTGGAAAGTAGAAATGCCGCTGACACTCCAGCCGCCCACCACTTTTTTCTCGAAGGCATTGCCGCCATTCAGAAACTTGTGGCCCGGGCCGAACGGGAGATCGACCGCGTAGCTGAGCGTCAGGCGGTTGCGCGAGTCGAATGTGGCCAGCGCTTTTTCTGCGCGCAGATTGTTGGGATCCTGCAGGCTCGTCAGGTAGCCGGGGCTTCCCGAGTTTTGATCCAGCCAGCCCGTCAGGCTGGCAACGTCGCTCAGGAGCTTCGAAAAGGTGTAGGACCCCAGCACGGTCCCACCGTGCGTGAAGCGTTTCTCGACCTTCATCTGCAGGGCGTGATAGCTGGAGTCGAACACATTCGCATACGCTTCCGAGACACTGGTGTATTCGGGGAAAGGCAGGAGGAGTTGCGCCTGCGTAACCGTTTGCGCCGAGAGCGTTCCGGTCTTGACCAGGCCGTAGAACGGATTGGGGACTTGGTTATTCAAAGCGGTTCCCAGCGATAAATCCTGATATGGCAGAAAGTCCGCCTGCAGCCCTCCAGTAGGCAGGTGAACTCCTTTCGCCCCCGCGTAAGCCGTTTCGAGCGCTACACCACCCGGCAACTGACGCTGCACGGTGAAATTCCATTGCTCCTGATAGGGATAGCGAAGAAACTGGAGCGGGATATTGCCGAGCCCGCCGCCGACGAGCAAAGCCTGAGCCTGATCGTGGGGAGAATTGCCAGGCGTCGGAATAAAGCCGTTGGGAAACGGGTCGCTGATCGAATAATACGGCGTAACGCCGCCGTCCAATGTAGATAGCCACTGCGTGCTATACGAATTAATCGTCTGCGCCCATGGCGCGATGCTGAACTGGAGATTGGACGGGAGAAAATAAATGCCGCCGCCCGCTCGGATTACGGTCTTGTCGTCCAGGCGGTACGCGAGGCCCAGCCGGGGAGCGAAAAGGCGAAAATGCTCTCTCATCATCCCCTTCTGCGGCATTTGCGGAGTGTTCGCGAAATCCACGGCTCCGAAGACCGGCTGACCGTTCACGGTAATACCGTTCAATGCGGGATTGAGTTCATGCGGGTTGAAAGAGGCGACACGGTTGTACCGCTCTTTCCAGACGCCCGGGATCTCCCAGCGAATGCCTGCCGTTACCGTCAGTTTGCTCGTGGCCTGCCACGTGTCCTGGGCATAATATCCCTGGTAAAGCATAGATTCCCACGGCACCGAAAACGCCGTTTCACTGCCGCTCGAACCATAACCGAGCATCATCGAAGCCAGGCCGTTGCCACTGGCTCCGGGAGTGAGACCGTTCTGGGCCGTGAAGTTGCTCGTGAATGAGAACGACCCGCCATCGAACGTCTGGTAGTAGGTGTTCTGCATATCGCGCCAGTCGGCGCCGAATTTGAACGTGTGCTTGCCCTTCACCCAGCTGAGGTTGGGCGTCAGCAGATAGTCATTTTCCGTGGATAAAATGTGCAGACCGCTCGCGGTGGTGTAGCCGCTGATGCTGAAACTCGGTATCGAAGTGCCCGGGCCGCCGTGGATGATCGGAATCTGCTGATCCATGTATGCAGGCAAACCGAATGTCTTGCTCAGACTGATATTCGGGAAGGACTCCAGCCGGTCATACGGGAAGCGGACATAGGACGCGCGAACGTCGAGAACCAGGGAAGGACTGATCACGTAAGTCAACCCCACGACGGATTCCTGGGTCGTAAAGGTCTCCGGAGAGTAAGGGTCATTCGCGTAGATCCCGTTGTTCATGGGCGCACAGGGCTTGTTCAGCGAAGACCAGCGCGAATACCGGGCGAATACCCGGATCTTGTCCGTTACATTGTCGTCGACACGGCCGTTTTCCTGGTTGTTGTTTCCGCCGAGCGTGCAGGTCGTACTGTAATTGTTGATCGCCGTAAAAGCCTGGCCAGGCAGATTGGGTTGGGCGATCAGCGGAAAACCCAGAATTTTTGCGGACACCGGGTTGATCCGGCTCGCCGGAATGATGTTGCCAGGGAAAGGGCTGCGCGCCGGCGCGGCGCTGTATGCGGCTGCCGCGACTCCACCCGGACAGGGGGCGTTGGCTGCCGTGCCGCACTGCGTAAGCGGATCGTAAATCGGGATCATTGCGCCTGAAGCGTTCTTGTACCCCGAGAAGTCTCCGCCATACATGGCCGGAAGCGGGACGGTTCCGATGTAATTTGCTCCCTGGCGCGAGGCGAAAGCTTCCCAACCCGCGAAGAAGAAGATCTTGTTTTTCTTTATTGGCCCGCCACCATTGAGGCCGTACTGGTTCTGGTGAAACGGCGCTTTGCCCTGGCCGGTTGCGTTCGCGAAGAACAGGTTCGCGTTCAGGTCGGTGTTACGGAAATACTCATACCCGGCGCCGTGAAATTCATTGGTGCCCGATTTCGAGGAGATGTTGATTACTCCGCCTGAGTAGCGGCCATATTCGGCGCTGTTACTGTTCGTCTGCACGCGGAACTCGGAAACCGCATCCGGGCTGGGCGCCATATTGACCAGGTTGCCCAGAGCCGCGTTGGCCGGAACGCCGTCATAGTAAACGGCGCCCTGGTTTGCCATGCCGCCGCCGATCTGATAATTGCCGGCCGCGAAGATGTTTTTGCCGGTGAGCGCGTTTCCGCCGGTCGTGCCCTGCGGCACCACGCCCGGTACCAGCGCGGTCAGATTCAGGATGTTGCGGCCGTTAACCGGAAGTTCCTGGACAGCCCGGGTGTTGACCACCTGGCTCAGATTCGCGTTTTCCGTTTGCAGCAGCGGCGCCGAGGCGTTCACTTCGACGGTTTGATTCACTTCGCCGAGTTGCATCGAAACGTCCGCGCGGATGGCGCCCGAGACAGTCACTTCGATGTCTTCACGCGTGGCTTTCTTGAAGCCGCTTTGCTCCACCTCAACGCGGTAGGTTCCGGGGACAAGATTCAGGAACTGATAATCGCCGCCACGACCGGACTGAACCTGATGCCGTTCACCAGTTCGGGTGTTGGTCAATGTAACGGTTGCGCCACCTAGTGCAGCGCCGGATTGATCGGTGATCGTGCCGACCACGGATCCATAAATGGTTTGCCCCATGAGGGGAGTGATTGAAACAACGGCAAGCGTCAGTAAGACAGCAATGCCGAGCACGAATGCTTTGATGTTACCCATACTGCTAACCTCCACCTGGATCGCCGCCGACCGAACCCCTGGGATGCCGAGCACTGCGTATAGTGCAAGGATAGTTGGCGATTACGCAGCAATGCTATCAGCGGCGCTATTTGAAGTCAATGGAATTCGCAAGCGTTTGCAGAGACGATGTCCGGCATCAATCGATAAAGCGCAGGCAGGCCGTGCGAGGACCGGAATCAGGCCGGGTGGACTCAATCTCCGCCCGGCCTGTGAAGCCTTAGCTGGTTGGTCGCGCCGACCCCGAAGCAGTTACTGCGGCAGGGCAAATGCGACGTAGCTCTTTTCGCCCGGCGGGGGATTCACTCCGCCGG
>Ga0068855_100010311_pt1 | contig 11270 bp, 11 predicted proteins | sample KBSCornC52_FD_66592 | JGI IMG/M metagenome (GOLD analysis project Ga0068855, IMG submission 66592) | Corn rhizosphere microbial communities from Kellogg Biological Station, Michigan, USA - KBS Corn C5-2 | ecosystem: Host-associated > Plants > Roots > Rhizosphere > Soil ... | reverse complement strand
ATATCAGCATGATCAACCGTCGAAAAACCGCCCACCTCGGCCGCTGACTCGTTCATTTCGAGCACAAGAAGGAGCAGAACGACGCAAATGATCAGAAAGTAACCCGACGACGCGATCCGAGCTTGCAGGGTCGTTCCATATCAACGTATCAGGCTTCAGCGGCGAAGCCGAGCGGAGCGAGGTGCTCGTCCGTTGCAAGCCGGAGTTATGCGGGGCGTTGACAGTATGTCGAAAATGACATATATCTCAGTGGTGTCGCCAGCGCACAAGCCTCTCGTCTGGTTGAGCGGAGAGGTTAAAACACCCCCGTTCTCCGCGGAGGCGCGGATCCAAGCTGGCTACCTTCTGAGAATGCTTCAATCCGGCGCAACCTTAACATTACCTCACTCACGCCCCATGCCGGTAGTCGGGGCTCGATGTCATGAGCTGCGGATCCAAGACGAGAACCGAACGTGGCGTGTGATGTATCGGGTAGATGCCGATGCGATCGTGATCGCGGATGTTTTCGCGAAGACCTCACAAACAACTCCAGCGACAGCGATCAAGAACAGCCAGCGGCGATTGCGTGCGTACGACGACGCTGCGAAAGGATAGTTCAGGTGGAACACGCCAAACGAAAACGTCTAGAGAAGGCCGGTTGGCGAGTCGGGAGCGCCGCGCATTTCCTCGGACTGTCGGGTGTCGAGGAGGCCCTGATCGACATGAAGCTGACGCTCGGAATGCGACTGAGGAAGACCCGCGAACAGCACAAGCTGACTCAGATTGACCTAGCAAAACGGATGGGCTCAAGCCAGTCGCGAGTAGCGAAAATGGAGGCAGGCGATCCAGGTGTATCGCTCGACCTGCTGGTACAAGGGCTGCTCGCGGCAGGCGCTACCCGTAAAGAAATAGCGTCTGCACTCGGCCCCCGCCGGAAGGCTGCATCCGCATAACGTACCGGTGTTCAGCTGCAAGCGCCAGAGCGAGCCCGCGCAGCGGGCGACCGGCGGCGATTGACTGCTGCAACACCTTGTTGGCCGGCGCACTTCGCTGTTATCGGTCAACTTCTCCGCGTCGCACTCGGTCCACGTAGGATCGCAAATGCGCTCGCGGATCTTGTTCAGCGTCCGCCAGGAGACGGGTGAGCAGCGGCGAGCCGATATGATGGAGGCTCCACAGGCACATCATGCGCGCCCATTCTTGACTTGGATCCGGGCGCTCCCACTCTCGAAGCGCCACTCGTTCCGTATGAACGGAACCGATCCGTGCCAAGGCTCCTAGCGCGCGGCGGCGGACGTACTCGTATTCGTCTTGAACGAGGAGAACGAGGAGCTGCTCCTCGACCTCACCTTTCTGACCGACGCGCCCGAGCTGCTCAGCGAACTGCCATCGGGCGTCGGGCTCTCCGATGTCGAGGGCGACTCGCGTGAGTGGCGCGAGCAGGGGTCGGTGCGCGTCCGCGATCACACCGGCGAGGTGCTCAATCTCGTTGTCCCGAGCAATGGCGTAGAGCACCGCCTGAAGCGCCTCACGTGACCAGGACTCGAGCGGTCGATCGTCGAGGAATCGCAGAACAGCGGCGTGCAGATCGCCCCAGTGCTCGTAGTCGCATTCCCATTCTCCACTGCGCGACAGTAGTGGCAACGTCCTGGCCCAGACCTGAAACCTCGCCACCTCGTCCAACAGATCAGGCATCGCGTCGTCCGGCCAACGTACCGGTGTTCAGCTGCGGGCGCCAGAGCGAGCCGCAGGCGAGCGACAAGCCCGTCTGCTGCAACACCTTGTTGGACCGCCTCCCCCGTCGCGTCACACGCTTAGCCGAGAACTCGAACCAAGCGTTCGAGTTCCTGGACGTAGTCTTCATCGCCGGAGTCAGGCCCGTAGTTGTCGACGTGCTCGACGTGCTCGGCGAGCGCCCGCTGAAAGGTTGTGAACAGCAAAGCTCGATCGCGGGCAGCGAGCAATGCAATGGCTTCCTCCGTCAAGAACGGTCGGATCACGTAGAGCGCGCGCCAGTTCACCTCGCGCATCAAAGCGGAATCGCCTTCTGAAGTCGTTCGGATAACGTCGCAAAGCCACCCCGCCGCCTCGGGAAACACCGGCCGTATTCCCGAAGCAAGGATCGAGCGTGTCACTTCAAGGGTAGCGGAGGGAGCGATGTTCCTCACATCGCCCCAGGTTAACTCTCCGAACTGTCCAAGCACGGCGTCGAGCGCATCCAACACGCGCGAGGTATCGCCCCTGGCTACGGCGTCCAACACGGCAGGAACGGCTGAGCGCGGAAGCTTGGAGAGAAACTCACGACGCGCGTCGGACTCGCGTTCATCTGCAAACGCAGCAACCACTGCGCGCACGGAGTCGGGGTATGCGTTGCTTGACGGATCCTTGAGAATGCAACCTGCGCAGGCGATACGCACTGCGACATCTGCATCCCTCAGCGTGGGGAATAGTTCCCTCGTTGGAATGGAGGCCTGACCCAGCTCCTGTTCACCAAGAATCGAACGCCGGACTTGCGTAGGAGCGGTTCGCAGCTGTCGCAATGCGAACGAGACGGTCTCGGAGCTCCCCGGGTCTGGAGCTGTGCGTAGATAGAGCATCGACGCTGTTGCCTGCACGGACGGTGACGGCTCCGAGTCAGCGATCGTTCGGAGCAGCCGCCGTTCACCCATGCCGGCGAGGACCACTAACAATTGCCGGCGAAGACCTTCTGAAACGTCGCTTTCTTCCATCGGCAACAGGAGCGGCAATGCGTCCTGCCCTAAGCGCAGGGCGATCGCCCACGCCGACCAAAGACGCTCGGGACTGTCGCCGCCCTCGAGAAGGCTACGCTGCTCCTCCAGCGACAGCGCGGCTACTGCGGCGAAGTTCGGTGCGTGCATCGCTCGTCGGTCCAACGTAGCAGAGTTCAGCTGCGAAAGCCGAGCGCAGCGAGGTTTTCGTCTGCTGCAACTCGGAGTTGGCCAGCGCAATTTGCGGTGGCGCTTTCAGCGCATCCAGTAGCACTCATCGAGTTCGACGACGGCGCGATTCATCCAATTCTTTTCGGTGCGCTGTGCGTGGGCGCGGTTCTGTTCCAACTCGTTGAGCGGACGCCAAGAGGAGGAGCGACGTATGCCACGTGTCTCGAGAGTGCTCAGAGGAAAACGGGCGAGCGCTTGTGCTTGAGCCTCGATCAGGGATTCGTGGTTAGCACCGCCACCGCAAGCGGGATTTGAGAGCTGAACGCCGTCGTCCTCCCAGTCGCACAGCTCGCACATGTTGTACGAGCCGTAGGAGCTGTCGGACATGGTAAGAAATCCACACGCGGCGCATGGGAGATTCGAGTCGCGCTCCGCCTTCGAATCGGGTCGTTCCGCGAGTGGCAGGGCCGCATCCAGCAATTCCTTGACGTCGGGCAGATCCAGAACCTCGATCGCCACGATCTGGTCATCCACGACATCAAGGACGATAAGACCATCCGAAGCGTTGAGGACTAGGTTCGAGTGTCTAGGACCATGTCCCGTACTGGACCGCGCTGCCGTAAAAAAGTGCGCGCAGTTTGCGTCGCCGCACTCGCACCTGGAGACGACAAGAAGCTCAGAGAGCTGTGCCGCAAGTTCGGGACGATTCGAAGCTCCCACGAGATCTTCGAGCTCGGCGCAAAATCTTGGGAAAAGCTGTTGCACGGTCGGCATGTGCTGGAGCTCGGCGTCTGGCCAACGTAGCGGTGTTCAGCTGCGGGCGCCAGAGCGAAGCCGAAGGCTGAGCGACAAGCCCGTCTGCTGCAACACCTTGTTGGGCGGCGTCCTAGTTGTTCGCGATGACCAGCTCGCTCCAGAACCGGATACTTCGTGGTTCTTGGTGGATTGCGTCGGCGTACGACAAGCGATGAAATTCACAGCGTAGGTAGGTGGCGAGATCGGTGCCGTAGTAGATAATGTCTGTCTGGTAGACGGAGAATACCGGGTTGCCCTCATGCGTAGGCTCTGCGGGAATATAGCGGTGGCCTGCGACAGGGATGAGCCGGGGTGCGGCCGCAATGTAGGTCCGCGCGATCGACACCGCCTCGTCGAGATCTTGCGGACGAGCGCCCCAAGCGTCCCACCAGAACACGTTGTTCTTGATATCGAACGCGATGCCTTCGAAGGGCCACTCGAGCTGGTCACGGATGGCCGTCGAGTCCGGGACGCGCCAGTCTGGAAACCCCCTTCCGATCGGAAGACCCTCCGAAAGAAACGCGCGAAGATCGCGCGGGAATTCAGCGCCGACGACGGATTCCGCGCGTCGCAACTCGACCGTTGTCAGTCCAGGGCCGACGGTGACTCCCGCTTCCGTCAAGATCTGCTGGACCGCCCGCCAACCCGTTTCCATCGCCATCTCGTCGTCCGCCCAACTTGTATTTGAGCTGCGTTCCAGCCGCAAGGTAGGCGCAGGCCGCCTCGCAGAATGCCCGTCAATCTTATCGATCTCGGCTCGCCTACCCCGGTCAGTATAGGCAGATAAAGCTCTCGGGGCGTGGTGGCCGGACTGGGCATAATATCCGGTGCGGTATAGGCAGATAAGGATCACTTTCGAGCGCGAGCAGGTACATTCCGCGCCGATCGATCAGTCGAGTGGGCTGCGCACGGCGAAGGGGCCGCGGTTCAGGACGTGGGTGTAGATCATGGTGGTGGCTACGTCGCTGTGGCCGAGCAGTTCTTGAATCGTGCGGATGTCGTAGCCGGCTTCGAGAAGGTGGGTAGCGAAGCTGTGTCGCAGGGAGTGGCAGCTGGCGCGCTTTGGGATCTGCGCCTTGCTGAGCGCGGCGTGAAACGCCCGTTGCACGACGCTTTCATGCAGGTGATGCCTACGCCATTCACCGGTTTGGCGGTCGCAGTAGAGCCGAGTTGCGGGAAATACCCACTGCCAAGGCCATGACCGCGACGCGGCGCTGAGTTTGCGCGCCAGTGCGCCCGGGAGCGCGACGTGACCGGCGCCCGCCGCGAGATCGGCGACATGCTGTGCTTTCACCTTGGCAAGGTGTTCTGCAAGCGGCACGCGGAGCTGGGCGGGAAGCAAGGTGACGCGATCCTTCTGACCTTTGCCCTGGCGAACCAAGATTTGCGCGCTAGCAAAGTCGATGTCTTTGACGCGCAGGCGCGCGCATTCCAAGAGACGCAGGCCCGATCCATAAAGCAGTGCTGCCATCAATTTCGGTGTGCCAGTTAGGCATGCGAGAACAGCCCGGACTTCTGGCTTGGTCAAGACCACGGGCAAGGGGCGATGGCGGCGCGGTCTAACGAGTCCTTCGATCCAGGGTGCTGCGTCGCCGAGCACGACCTTGTACAGGAATCGCAGTGCGCACAACGCCTGCTGATGGGACGACGCGCTCGCCTTGTTCGCTACGAGGTCGTCAAGGAACTGTTTGATCTCAGCTTCGCCGAGCTCGCGCGGGTGTCGGCGGTGAAATCGCACTAGGCGGCGCGCCCAGGCGACGTACGCTTTTTCAGTTGCGGCGCTGTAGTGACGTAGGCGCAGCTCGGCGCGTAACCGCTCGAAGAGACGGGGCGGACGCGATCGTCCTGGATCCACTTCGGGCTATCGGTCGCGCGGGCGGGCTGATTGCGTCCTTTGATTGCTCTTTCGGGGGCAATTCGTTCTCGCCGCTCGGACCCGCAGGAAAATGAGTTGCCGACAAAAATGCGTGCGATTTTTGGGGGCGAGCAAGCGGAGCGAGGGCTCAGGAGAAGGCTGCCCGTAGCGCTTCCAGGCCCACGCGCGGGTCCGCGAGCCCGTGGTAGATGGGCGGGATCTGCTTGTTCACGCCGAACAGCGTGTAGACCGCGTGCATCGCACAGTGCACCGAGTACTCGACGGTGTAGACCGTGTCCTCGGGCAGTTCCACGTGCTGGCCGAGGAAGGCGAAGTTGGCCGCGCCTTTGGGGATGACCAGCGGTCGATCCTCGGGCACTCGCCGCGCGAACATCGCGGAGGCGTACGGGAGCATCACCGGTGTTACGTCAGTGGTGGCTAGTGCCGCTTCGCGGATGTCTTCGAAGCCTAGGTGATGGATCAGTTCCGAGAGGATCTCTTTGCCGGTGCAGTGCGCCATCGGCTTGGGGACATGGTCGCCCTTTGCGTCGATGAACAGCCCGTAGCCCCAGGCGGTGTAGGTGTTCTTCGGCATGCCCGGGAAGTGCGGCTGGTAGGGCACCACGAGGGACATCAGCCAGCTCGAGTCGACGAATGTCATGAGCGCGCCTGTGCCAGGCTCGTTCTGGCTGTACTGCACGATGCGCTTGAGCAGCAGGTCGCCGTGCATGGTGAGCGTGAAGGATTCCCACTTGTTCTCGTCGACGTTGAAGAAGGTGGCAGGCCGCCCGAAGTCATCGGCCTTGCGAGCGATGGTTTCCCAGAGCGACCACGCGCCGTCGCGTCGATCCCGGATGAGCTCCGGCACCTGCGTGTTGCTCCCGTAGGTCGCGTCCCCGGTGATGGATCCGAGCGTGAAGAAACACGCGTCATTCGTCCCGAAATCTAGCGTGCTGTCGCCAGCCGCGGTTCGCAGGTAGAGCCGCGTCGCGCGGCGTACACCGTCGCGCGACTCGAAATCCACGTCGGTCACGCGCGTGCCGAAGCGCACGTCCACGCCCTGCGCCTCGAGCCAGCGCTGCAGCGGCACGGTGATGGAGTGGTACTGGTCGTACTTTGTCCGGCGTACGCCCGCCAGGGTGTGCATGCGCGGGAACTCCTGCACGAAGCGCAAGAAATAGCGCCTGAGCTCGATCGCGCTATGCCAATTCTGGAAGGCGAAGGTGGTGCGCCACATCTGCCAGAAGTTGGTCTTGAAGAAGTGAGGCGAGAACATCTCGTCGATGCGGCGCGCCCGGAGCAGGCCCTCGGGCATGGCCAAGAGTCGCGTCAGCTCGAGACGATCCGCGGTATCTAGGCCGTAGTCGGCCGCGTTGAGGATTTTTGCGCCCCGCCCGATCAGCCGCGCGTGCGACTCGGTCTTCACGCGGGCGTTGAACTCGAGGATCTCTTCTCGCACCGACTGTTTTGGATCTTCGAGCGACGGGATGGTCGAGAGTAGATTCCACAATGTCTGGTACGGTTCCTCAGCCAACATTCGTCCGCCGCGCGTGACGAAAGCCGCTTGCGTCGGAGCGCTGCCTCCGTCGAGGCAGCCCCCGGCTATCGCGAGCTCCTCCAGAATGTGGATCTTCGATCCTTGCATGCCCGCGTCGCGGATCAAAAAGACCGCTGACGCCATCGAGGCGATGCCACTGCCAACCAACCAGACTTCCGATTCTCGCGCATTCAGCATGGGTAGGTTCCTGTCGCGCGCCAACGCAAGAAGCGTTCCGTGCCGCGCGGCGCTCGATCTCACGAGATCCGTGCGGCGAACGTGGGCGTCGCTACGTCAGCTCACGCAAGCTGTGCGCGCGTGGCGAATTCTGTGCAGAGTTTGCGCGTCTTGTGCCGCTCGAGCTGAAGGACGAGGCGCGGGCCGGCGCTCGTGGGCTCCGAGCTGCGTCAGAGCTCGGCGAGGTCTACGGTCGCGGAAAGGCGGGAAGCGTGAGCTCTTCTTCCGAATCATAGGAGCTGAGGCGCTCGGGATGGAGCACGTCATTGACGGTCGATAGCAGTAGGCCCACGTTGCACGGCTTGCGCAGATAGCCGGCGGCGCCGCCGATGCTCGCCGAGTTTTCGCGGATGAAATCGTCGTGGCCCGACATGAACAAGATGCGTGCGTTCGGATCGGTGGCCAGGATCAGTCGCTGAGTTTGTTCGCCGTTCAGGTGCGGCATGTCCAAATCGAGGATCACCAAATCTGGCCGCCGTGCGTCCGCAGTGTATAGCTGCGTAGCCTCTTTTCCGCCGGGCGCCTCGAGCACCTCGTGGCCGGCTTGGCGTAGCAAGCGCGCGGTGCTGCGCCGCACGAGCTCTTCGTCGTCGACGAGTAGGATCAACGCGGAGCGCGGGCTGTTCGGGCGGAGCTCGCGCACGCCACCGGTGATGCGTACGGGCATCGGTTGCCCACTGCTGGCGGGCAAAGACAAAACGAAGCGCGTGCCCTGGCCGATTTCGCTCTCCACTTCCACCTGACCGCCGTGCACGCCGACCACTTCCCGCACCGTGGATAGGCCCAAGCCGAAGCCGGCGCCCTCGGCTTTGGTCGTGAAAAATGGCTCGAAGATGCGCTTTCGCGTGGCTTCGTCCATGCCGCTACCGGAATCTTGAATCGCGATCACGACTCGCGCGCGGCCGTCCTCTTCCGAGGTCACGAGCTCGGCGCGAATGCGCAGCGTGCCGCCCGTCGGCATGGCGTCGCGCGCGTTCAGGCACAAATTCATGATCACTTGGTGAAGCTCGGCCTGATCTCCCGACACGACCAGCCCCGCTCGGATTTCTTGGTCGATGACGATCGCTCGATCGAACGTGTGGCGTGCGAGGCGAATCACCTCCTGGCACAGCACCGAGATGTCGACCAGCGCGTGCCCGCGGCTTCGGCCGCGTGCAAACTTGAGGATGCCGCGCGCGAGCTCGCTCGCCTGTAGCAACGCGGTGCGGATATCGCTGACGCTCGCTTTCACCTCGTGGGTGCCGATCGGCCGATCGCCGGGCAGGCGCGCGAGAAAATCGACGCTGGCCGAGATCGCGCCGAGCATGTTGTTCAAATCATGGGCGACACCGGCGCCCACGCGCCCGAGCGCCTCGAGGCGCTGGCGCTGGAGCAATTGATCTTCGATCGGATCGAACGGCGCGAACAGGATCAGTACGCGAGGGCCGACCTGGATCTTGTCGCCGAAGGCCAAAAATTGCTTTTGCACCGGCAGGCCATTGATGAACGTGCCATTGCTGCTGTTCAAATCCTCCAGCATGTAAGCGCCGACGGGGTTGCGCGTGATGCGCGCGTGGCTGCGCGAGACCTCGGAATCCTCGAGCACGATCGTCGAATCGATGCCGCGTCCCAGCACTGCGTCGCCGTCGATTTTGAATTTTTGCCCAGCCTGCGGCCCCTCCACCACGATCAACCGCGCCGGCCCGCCGCTGATGGCGCGCTCCTGCGTGATGCTGCGTTGTCGAGGTTGCGCCAAGATCAGCCCGGAGCCGTGATGCTGACGGCGAGCTGCAAGGTGTGGCTCTCGCCGGGGGCCAGCGTGATCCGGGATCCTCCCACGTTGGCGCTCTCGACGCACAGCATTTGCGGCCATTCTTCGGCGCCGAAATCCGCCATTTGCGTGGCGCGCGCCGACCACGGATTCCAGACTACGGTCGTGTGCGAATTCGTCTTTTCGATTTGGAGCGCGCGCCGAGCGCGGGGATCGACGATCGTCGTGCTGGCGGCGCTGTCGTAGACGCGGTCGGTTTCACCGCTCAGCGCGAGCTCTGCCGCCTCTTCGACGAACTCGGCCATGCCGCGAACTTTGTCGTGATAGGTCGCACCTTGGAGGCCGACGACGGACACCTCGCGCACGTCGGAGACGTGAAAATAGCTGTGCAGCGCTTCCTCGAAGTCGAATGGCTCCGAGCCCGGATTGCTCACCGTGAACGCGAGCGCGAGTGTGCGCCCGAACGTGACGCGCAGGCGCGCGCTGAACGCGTGCGGAAAGAAGCGGTAAGTCGCCGTGTCGTCCTCGAGGGTGAACTCGAGCTCCGGGCTGCCGCTCTCGTTCGAGCGAGCGCCCGAGTATCGGAAGTTCGTCAAACGGGCGAAGCCGTGCGCGGGATAGTCCTTGTGCTCCGCGTGAGGACCAAACCAGGGGAAGCACAGCGGCACACCGCCGCGCAGCGCTTTGCCCGGTTGAAAGAACGATTTTTTGCTTAGCCACAGCACCGGGTCGTGCCCTGCGGGCGCCCACTCGGCGACGTGCGCGCCCTGCAAGTAGACGAGCCCGGCCGCTTCTGCCGTGTGCACCCGCACGCAGGCTAAGCCGTGATTCGTGGTGCGCTCGACTCCGGCCAATTCGCCGAAAGGTTTGGAGCTGTCGTTCATGCGTTCTCCAGGTCAGGGCCGAAAGGCGGCCAAGCGACGGCAAGCTTCGCCGAGCTCGGCTCCCCGTTTGGCGTAGCTGAAGCGTAGTAGGTCGTCGCCGCGACCGCCTTGGAAAAATGCGCTGCCCGGCACGGCCGCTACGCCCGTGCGCTCGAGCAGGCTGAGCGCGCGTTGTTTCGCCGTGTTGCCGGGGATGCGTCGCGAATCGGCCAGCACGTAATAGGCGCCGTTTGGCACGTGCGGGGTGATCCCAGCGCGCTCGAGCGCGGAGCACAACTGCTCGCGTTTGCGCGCGTACTCTTGTTTCAAGTCGGCGTAGAAGCTCGGCCCCAAAGAGTCGAGGCCGCGGGCGACGCCGATTTGCAACGGTGCCGGCGCGCACACATACACCAAATCATGCGCCTGCCCGATCTTGTAGCAAAGCTCGGCTGGCGCGAGCAGATAGCCGATGCGCCAGCCGGTGATCGAGAAGGTCTTGCTGAAGCCACCGACAGTGATGGTGCGCTCGCGCATGCCGGCGAGCGTGGCGAGCGAGACGTGCTCGCGACCGTCGTACAGAAAATACTCGTAAATTTCGTCGGTGATGACGTAGAGATCGAACTCGGTCGCAAGCTCGGCGATGATGGCGAGCTCGGCGCGCGAGAACACCTTGCCCGACGGGTTGCCCGGCGTATTGACGACGATGGCGCGCGTCTTCGGGCCGATCGCGGCGCGCAGTTGCTCGCGGCTGAAGTGCCAATCCGGCGCTTCGAGCGGCACGAAGCGGGGCGTGAGCGAGAGCGCGCGCAGCGTATCCAAGTGATAGCCGTAGTACGGCTCGAACAGCACGAGCTCGTCGCCCGCGTCGAACAGCGTGAGGCAGGCGGCGTAAAATGCGCCGGTGGCGCCGCTCGTGACCACGATCTCGGTCTCGGGGTCGAGCCGCGTGCCATTGTCCCGCTCCACCTTGCGCGCGATGGCCTGCCGCAACTCGCCGAGGCCGTCATAGCGGGTGTAGCTGTTGGTGCCGCTCGCCACGGCCTCGGTCGCGCCGAGGCGGACCGCTTCCGGGAGCTCGGTGTCGCACACGCCTTGGGCCAAATTGATACCCGCGAGTCGAGCGCACTCGATGCTCATATTGCGGATTTCGGACTGGCGTAGAAACCCGAGCTGCGTCGAGGTCCGGAGGGTCACGGCGTGGCCTCCGCGGTGCGCGCGCTGGGAGACGCGCTCGGCGCGCTGAGGGACGCGCTACTCGTGCTTGGCGCGCTCGGGTGCGCGGCCAAATACAACTGGGCATTTTTCACGACTTCGGCTCCGGGGGCGTTGAGATCGATGGGCAACGGGGCACCTG
>Ga0068855_100010307_pt1 | contig 11273 bp, 11 predicted proteins | sample KBSCornC52_FD_66592 | JGI IMG/M metagenome (GOLD analysis project Ga0068855, IMG submission 66592) | Corn rhizosphere microbial communities from Kellogg Biological Station, Michigan, USA - KBS Corn C5-2 | ecosystem: Host-associated > Plants > Roots > Rhizosphere > Soil ... | reverse complement strand
GGTGCTCGACGACATCGTCGGCAAACTGGAACGCTATTTCTCGGCCTTGAACAACCTGCCCGGCAAAGCGGGACAGTCGCTCACCGAGAACGATTGGCTCATGAGCATCCGTAGCCGGGTCGGTATTCCCGGGGGCACCTGCGAGTTCGACTTGCCGGCCTATTACGCCTGGCAGCACCTGAGCGCCGAAAAGCGCAGGGCCGACGTGGAACGCTGGGCTTCCACGCTTGCACCGCTGGCTGAATCGATCCACATGCTGCTCAAGCTCCTGCGCGATTCGGGCTCGGCGCAGAAGGTGTTGGCCGCGAACGGGCAATACCAGCAAACACTGCCGCAGGGCCGCACTTACCACCTGCTTCGACTGCGGCTCGACCCCGGACTGGGCCTGGTGCCGGAAATCAGCGGCAACCGGCTGATGATCTCGGTGCGCCTGATGCGGCAGGAATCCCCCGATCGCCTGCAGCCCAGCACCGATAACGCGCAATTCGAACTCACGCTCTGTTCCTGAGGTTGAAGATGGGAGAGCCGCGCCCGCCCGCCACCGCGAAACCACGCTTGGTGCGCTGCCCCGCCTGCGGCGGCGAGAGCGTGTACGCACCCACCAATCCGTTCCGCCCGTTCTGCTGCGAGCGCTGCAAGAACTTGGACCTGGGGGCCTGGGCCAGCGAAAGTTTCCGTGTACCTGAGAAGGATGATCCGGCTGGGCCGGATGACCTGGCTCAAGGTCAATGACGCCGCTGCGCATGGCGGGCTTGCGTCAACCACGCGCACCCATGTCAATTGGGAATGTGCGTCGCTCCGGTGAAACCGCGCTCCTGCGCGAACCATTGCAGCACCGGGACCGTCCCCGGCAGCACCGGTTGAACCTGCACCGGCAGCGTTTCCCAGGCGCAGGCCTGCCCTTCGTGCATGTGCAACTGGCCTTGCCACTCGAACACCTTGCAGAAATTCAGCCGCACCAGCGCATGCGGATAGTCCACCCGCTCGACTCGCCATGGAAGCACCGCACCGATGGTGATGCCGATCTCCTCGAGCAACTCGCGCCGCAACGCCTGCTCCACGGATTCGCCGGGCTCGACCTTGCCGCCCGGGAATTCCCAATAGCCTTCGTAGACCTTGCCGGGCGGACGCGACGTGAGCAGGAAGGCGCCGTCGGGGCGAACCAGCACACCCACCGCCACTTGCACCTCGGCGCGCTCGGCGCCTCCCTCGCGAGGCTTGTCGCCATCCGCGACGAGCACCGGACGCTGCGTCATGCCGGGTTGCGCCCCGCGTAGTCCCGCGCGAACTGGTAAGCGACACGGCCGCTGCGCGAGCCGCGCTCGAGCGCCCACACCAATGCCTCGGGACGGGCCGCTTCGATCGCCTTCGCCGCCACGCCGAAAGACGACAACCACTGCGCCGTGATCGCGAGGTACTCGTCCTGGCTGAAAGGATAGAAGCTCACCCACAACCCGAAACGCTCCGACAGCGAGATCTTTTCCTCGATCACTTCGCCGGGGTGAACTTCACCGTCGTCGGTGTGCTTGTAGCTCAGGTTCTCCTTCATGTACTCGGGCAACAGGTGACGCCGGTTGCTGGTAGCGTAGATCAGCACGTTGGGCGTCGCTGCCGCCACCGAGCCGTCGAGGATCGACTTCAGCGCCTTGTAGCCGGGCTCCCCTTCTTCGAAGCTGAGGTCGTCGCAGAAGACGATGAACTTTTCCGAGCGGGGCGCCACCACGTCGACGATGTCCGGCAGATCGACCATGTCAGTCTTGTCGACTTCGATCAGCCGCAATCCTTGTTTCGAATATTCGTTCAGGCAGGCCTTGATCAGCGAAGACTTGCCGGTGCCGCGCGCGCCGGTCAGCAACACATTGTTGGCCGGCTGGCCTTGTACGAACTGCAGTGTGTTGCGCTGGATCTTTTCCTTCTGGACGTCGATCTCCTTGAGATCGCCCAGGCGGATGGCAGCCACATGCTGCACCGGCTCCAGGACACCGTGCCCTGAAGAACGCTTGCGGTAGCGCCACGCGGGAGCGGCATTCCAGTCCGGCGCGGACAGCGGCTGCGGCAGGATGGCTTCGATCCGCGCGAGCAGTTGCCCCGCGCGCTCGATCAGCTGATCGAATTTTTCACTCAATGTATTGTTCCTAGGACCGGTAATCCGCGTTGATGCTCACGTAGTCGTGGCTGAGATCGCAGGTCCACACCGTGTCGGCCGCATTGCCGCGGCCCAACAGCACACGCACCGTGATCTCGCTTTGCTTCATGACCCGCTGGCCGTCCTCTTCGCGGTAATCGGGATTGCGGCCGCCCTTCACGGCGACGTGCACGTCATCGAGGTACAGATCGATGCCGGCTTGGTCGAGATCGGCGATGCCCGCATAGCCCACCGCCGCGAGGATACGCCCCAGGTTCGGATCGCTCGCGAAGAACGCAGTCTTCACCAGGGGCGAATGCGCTATGGCATACGCGACCTGCCGGCATTCGGCCTGCGTCTGGCCGCCCTCGATGCGCACCGTGATGAATTTGGTCGCGCCTTCGCCATCGCGCACGATCGCCTGGGCCAGACGGCGCGCCACATCGAGCATGGCCGCCTTCAATCGTTGCCCTGTGGCGCTGCCGAGCGAGTCGATGCGCGTGTGTCGCGCCTTGTTGGTGGCAATCACGACGAAGGAGTCGTTGGTGGAGGTGTCGCCGTCCACGGTGACTCGATTGAAGGAACCTTCGGCCAGTTCCAGCGCCAGCGCGTGCATCACCGCGGGATTCACCTGCGCGTCGGTCGCCATGAACCCGAGCATGGTCGCCATATTGGGCCGGATCATGCCCGCCCCCTTGCTGATGCCGGTGATGCTGACCGTCTGGCCTTCGATGCTCAATTGCGCGCTGAACGCTTTCGGCACCGTATCCGTGGTCATGATGGCTTGCGCAGCCCGCAACCAGTGGCCTGCCGCGGCATCGGCCACCGCGGCGGGCAGCCCGGCTTCGATGCGCTCGACCGGCAGCGGCTCCATGATCACCCCGGTGGAAAACGGCAGCACCTGCTGCGCCTGCAACTTCAGCTGACGCGCCAGCGCCGTGCAAGTGCTGCGCGCCCGGGCAAGGCCATCTTCACCTGTTCCCGCGTTGGCATTGCCGGTGTTGATCACGAGCGCGCGGACACTGCCTCTTGCGAGATGCTCGCGGCAAACCTGCACCGGAGCCGCGCAGAACCGGTTCTGCGTGAACACACCTGCGACGGATGCGCCCTCGTCGAGCAGCACCACGGTGAGGTCTTTGCGATCGGCCTTGCGGATAGCGGCCTTCGCCACGCCAATGCGCACGCCGGCAATCGCGTGCAGGTCGGCGGCGCGCGGCGCCGGCAGGTTCACGGCCACGTTCAGCCTTGCCGCCAGGGCAGCCCACGCATGCGCCAGCCGCCACGCCGCCCGCGCTGGCCGTTCTCGTCGGGATCGCCTTCGAAGCCTTCCACCACGTTGTACGCCTCGACGCCCGATTGCGTCGCGCACTTCGCGGCCGCGATCGAACGTACACCGCTGCGGCACAACATCAAGGCCTTTTTCCCCGGTGGCACTTTGGCCTTGATGGCTTCGCCGAAATCGGTGTTCACTGCCATGCCGGGCCACTGCTTCCATGCCAGCGGCACAGCGCCGGGAATGAAGCCGACCCACTCGCGCTCGGCGTCGGTGCGCACGTCGACCAGCACGGCGTCGCCACGCTGCCACCAATCGTAGGCCACCTGGGGCGACACATCGCCGGCGTAACCCTCCGCCGGCCGCGCTTGCGCGCCACGCTCCGCGCGCGAAGACTCATCCGAAGGCCCGGATGCGGGCAGCTTTCCTTTGTCCATGCGCTGAATTCTGCCAGTGTCCGGCTCACCCGCATGCGCGGCAGGATTTCCGCGCCGCCGACGGCTGATCCGAAAGGGTGCGGACTTCGAATGATCAGCCGTGAGGCGCGGTGCGCGACAGCCACTGAGCCGTACGCAGCAACCGGGCGTCGTCGTCGCGGCGTCCCACCAGCTGGACGCCGATGGGCAGGCCGCCGGCGCCGTGCAGCAAGGGCAATGAGATCGCAGGCTGGCCGGTGAACGTCCAAAACGTGCACATCACCGGGTCGCCGGTCGCTTCCAGGCCCAGCGGAGCAGTGCCCAGCGCAGCCGGCGTGAGGATCGCATCGAACCGGTCGTACAGGGTGTCGATAGCGGCGCGGATCGCCTCGCGCCGATCCAATGCGCGGCGGTAATCTACCGCGCTGACCTGGCGTCCGCGTTCGATCTGCCCTCGCAGCGATGCCGATAAGCGATCGCGGCCTCGCTCGTACTCGGCCTCGAATGAACCGGCGATGTCCGCTTCCATGACCAGGCGGTGCAAGTCGAGGAACCCGTTGGCCGCCTGCGGCAACTCGATCTCCACGACCCGGCTGCCGAGGAACTGCGCGAGCTGAAGGAACGCGGACTGCGCTTCTGGCGCCACGCGCTCCCACATGGGCATGCGCACGAAGGCAATCATCGGGGGCGAAGGCGGCTCACTGCGGCTTGCGGCCAGCAACGGCGGCGTGGCGCGCGGGCGGGTCGCTGGGTCTTTCGGATCATGACCGGCAAGACACTGCGCCAGCAGAGCGACATCCTCCACGCTTCGTCCGTACACGCCCAGTTGATCCAGCGTCGGCGATTGCACCAGCACGCCGGCGCGCGAAATCCAGCCGGCGCTGGGCTTGTAGCCCACCACGCCGCAGAAGGACGCGGGCCGGATGATGGAGCCGTTGGTCTGTGAGCCGATGGCCAGCGGGGTCATCCCGGCCGCGACGGCTGCCGCCGAACCACTGGACGAACCACCGGGCGTGTGGGCCGGGTTGTGCGGATTGCGGGTCTTGCCGGGCGCGTAGGTGGCCAATTCAGTGGTGACCGTCTTGCCCATGAGCAAGCCTCCGGCGGCGCGCAATCGCGAGACCACGCTGGCATCGCGCGAGGGCTGACGTCCGGCGTGCAGCACCGTGCCGTTTTCGGTTGGCAGCTCGCTGGTGTCGACGATGTCCTTCACGCCGACGGGTACGCCGTGGAGGGGGCCGAGCGTGGATCCCGCGTGTTGCGCAGCATCTGCGGCGTCGGCTTGCGCGAGCAGGAAGTCGGGATCGAGGCAGGCCCAGGCTTGCACCTGGTCTTCGGTTTGGCGAACGCGTTCGAGCAATTCCGATGAGTAGTTGCGCGCGCTGAGCGCGCCCGCGCTGATCTGTTCAACGGCTTCGGTTGCGCGCAACTGCGCGAGAGCGCCAGCGCCAGCGAGCGGATTCACGCGATCTCTTCCTCAATCCTGCGCAAGCGTCATCGACGGCGGAGTCAGCGATGTGCCGCCCCCGCCGAGCTATGCGCCCCAGCGGCTTACTTGACCAGCGGCAGCGCCGGAATCAGCCCCGTGAACACATAGGCCTGCAACATCGCAATGATACCGATCACCGCCGCGCCGGCAATCGAGTGCCAGAACACCGTCCGGAAGATCGGCCCCAGTGCGAACGAGCGCTCCTTCGGATCGTCATAGCAAGCTGCGCACGCGACCATGATGGACTGCGCATCGATCATCTTGCCCATCACCCCGCCAGTGGAATTGGTCGCAACGATCAACACCTCGTTGAGGTGCAATTGCTGGGCAGTGATGCGCTGAAGGCTGCCGAACAGCGCATTCGAAGCCGTATCGGAACCGGTCAGGAACACCCCGAGCCAGCCGAGGTACGCCGCGAAGAACGGATATAGCGGTCCGGCTCCGGTGAACGCGAGCCCCAGTACGGCATCCGTACCGGAATAGCGCGTGAGAAAGCCCAGGCCCAGCACTTGGCCGATCACGAGCACCGGGATCTTCATGCGGTGCATCGTCTGCATGAAGGCGTCTTTCCATTGTGTCGCGCTCAGCTTGAGTGACAGTCCGGAAAGGACGGCGGCCACGAACACGCCGGTCCCTGCGGCAGACAACCAGTTGATCGCGAACCGCGCCGCTTCGGGCTTCGCGTTCAGGGGCGCAACCGGAGGCATGCGCTGGACCATGTTGTGCAGCGCCGGCATATCCCAGACCGGCAGGGACAAGGTGCCCCCGAAAGTCGAGCCGAGCAGCGTCGTCGTGAACTTGACACCGGAAAAAAGGTTGTTAAGGAAGGCCTTGAATTCCGGCAAGCCCCAAAGCGCACAGCAGGCGATCAGGATGATCCATGGCGTCCACGCGTGGGCCGTTTGGCCGGCGGTGTACGGATATTTCCACTCGGTCCGGTCGGTCGTCGCGGTGGCGGTGCTCTTGCCGGCAGCCGCCAGCGCTTCACGTTCGGACCTGAGCAGGAAGCGTGTCTTGGGTTGCCACACGAACCGGATGAACAACGCGGTGCAGATCACCGAGAACACACCCGAAACAACGTCCGTCATGAGATGAAGCGACGGATTGCCCGATGCGAACCACTGCATCGCGGCGAACGTCACGCCGGCGCACAGGACCGCGGGCCAAACTTCGAACACTTCCTTCCAGGTTCCGCCTTCCATCTTGACGAAGGTGGCGACCAGCCAGAACGGCACGATGATCGAAACGAATGGCAGCTGATGGCCCGCCATGGAAGACAGGGTGAGCTGATCCAGGCCGCTGACCGCTGCCAGCGTGACGATGGGAGTGCCGATCGCGCCCCATGCCACCGGCGCGGTGTTGGCCAGCAGATTGAGCACGGCGGACTGGAACGGCCTGAAACCCAAGCCGACCATCACGGCACCGGCTATGGCCACCGGCGTTCCGAAACCCGACGTGCCTTCGATGATCGCGCCGAAGGAGAAGGCAATCAGCACACACTGCAGCCGCCGGTCGAAGGAGATGTGGACGATCGACTCCTTCACGATCTCGAACTTGCCGCTGACCACGCTCATCGTGTACAGGAACATCGCCGAGAGCACGATCCAGATGATGCCCAGGAAGCCGGACAGCGTGCCGAGCGCGAAAGCCGAAATCGCCGAAGTGACCGGCATGCGGAAAACGAGGCAGACGACCAGGAAAGCCGCTATGACGCCGAAAAACGCGGCGTACGGCGCGGAGATGCCCAGGTGCGTGTTGCCATTCGCATCTCGATGACGATGCAGGGCAATGAAATACAGCAACGTGAGGATGGGAATGGCGGCCACCAGGGTCGAGAAGAACGCATTGCCCAGGGGGTCATACATCTGTTGATACATGAAAGATCCTTTGTTGTCTCCAGCCACCGACGGCGCGCAACTCAGCTCAGCCGTGGCGGCATTCTGGCCAGAATCCGGGCCAGGCGCAAGCGGCGCCTGCACCCTTTTGGCCGCAAAACGACGCTACGCGCACGCCGCGACTGCAGCGGATGTATTACTTGAAGGGAAACGGGGCGACGCTCAGCGAGCGCAGCCCGAACGTCACGAGTCGATCTGGTCCCAGCTTTCAGCGCTGGCGCCCGCAAGCGCGCGCACTCGCTCTTCGTCCTTGGCGAATTCGGCCGCAGGGCCTTCGTACGCGACTTTGCCGTCGTCAAGCACGTAGGCGCGGTCCGCGATCTCGACGGCGGCGCGCACGTTCTGTTCCACGAGCAGGATCGACATCCCTTCGCTGCGCATGCGCGCGACGACCTGGAATACCTGCTTCACGATCAATGGCGCCAGTCCCTGCGAAGGCTCGTCAAGCATCAGCAGCTTGGGGTTGAGCAGCAGCACGCGCGCGATCGACAGCATCTCCTGCTCGCCGCCCGAGAGCTGCCGGCCGCGGTTGGCCTTGCGTTCTTCAAGTCGCGGGAATAATTCGTACACGCGCTTGATGTCCCACGGACCGCTGCGGCTGACCGGAACGCGCAGGTTCTCATCGACGGTGAGGTTGCCGAACACTCGCCGTCCTTCCGGGACCAGCCCGACGCCGAGCGCGGCGATCCGATAGGGCATCCACCCCATGGTCTGGCGGCCAAGCACGGTGATGCGCCCTTCACGCGGGGGCGTCAGGCCCATCAGGCTGCGCAGCGTCGTGGTCTTGCCCGCACCGTTTCGCCCGAGCAGCGTGACGATCTCCCCTTCGCGGACCTCGAGGCTGACGCCGTGAAGAATGTGGCTCTTGCCATAGAAAGTCTGCAAGCCTTCTGCCTGGAGCACGTTCATTCGGTCTTCCCCAGGTAGGCAGCCTGCACGCGCTCGTCCTTCGCGATTTCCTGGGGCGTTCCTTCGGCCAGGACTTCGCCTTCGGCGAGCACCATGATCCGATCGGCCAGATGGAAGATCACGCGCATGTCGTGCTCGATCAGCACTATGCTCAGTTTTTCGTCGCGATGCAGCTTGCGGACCAGCCGCGTGATGTCGTAGGTTTCCTGGTCGCCCATGCCCGCCGTGGGCTCGTCGAGCAGCAGCAGGCGGGGGCGCAGCGCGATCGACATCATGATCTCGATCGCGCGCTGGTCACCATGTGGCATCTCGCTTGCGAGCCGGTCCGCTTTCGCAGCCAGGCCGCCCATCTCCATGAGCTCGCCCACGCGCGCACGTATCTGCGCGTCGGCTTCGCGCGACAGCCAGGGGCGGTTGCGCAGCCCCATCGCCACTTCCACGGCCACGCGCAGGTTCTCGCGCACGGTGAGTTCGGGAAAAATCTCCGTGATCTGGAACGTGCGCGCGATACCGTGGCTCACGCGCACGTGCGGCTCCCAATTCGTGATGTCTTTCCCATCGAAATGGATGCTGCCCGACGTGGGGGGAAAGAAACCGCTGATCAGGTTGAAGAAGGTCGTTTTGCCGGCGCCATTCGGGCCGATCACCGCGCGCAGTTCACCCGGCTGCACCATCAGCGAGACATTGTTGACCGCGACGAGGCTGCCGAAATGCCGCGAGGCATTTCGCACTTCGAGCAAACTCACTGGCCGAGCCTCCGCTTGATGATGCCCAGGATGCCGCGCGGGAAGAAGGTGACGACCAGCACGAAAAACAGCCCGATGAACGACATCCAGTTTTCCGTGTGGCTGGAGACGTAATCCTGCAGCACGACGAAGATAGCCGCGCCCAGCAGGGGGCCCCAGAACGAACGCATCCCGCCCAGGACGGCCATGATCACGAAGTTGCCCGAGAGCGTCCAGTGCAGCGACCGGGGATCGGTGAAGTTGGACAGCAGTGCGAATAAAGCGCCCGCCAGCGCCGCGAACCCGCCCGAGATCACGAACGACAGCCAGATGTGGCGTTCGATCGGGACGCCCAGGAAGCGCGCGCGCCGCTCATTCTCGCGAATCGCCACCAGCGTACGGCCAAGCGGCGATCGCAGCAGCAGCGCCATCAGACCCACGGCCAAGGCGAAAAAAGCGAGCACCATGAAGTAGAACGCCTTGTCGTCGTGCAGGATGTCGATCGTCGTGAAGCCGAGGTTGAGCGGCTGCCGGCTCCAGCCGGTGATGCCGTCATCGCCGCCGGTCACTGTGTTCCACCGGAACACGATGAAATAGAACACCTGCCCGAACGCGATCGTGACCATCGCGAAATAGGTCCCCCTGAGCTTGCGGATGAGGGCGCCGATCACCGCCGCCGCCACGGTGCCCACGACAACGCCAAGCAGGATCGCCAGCGCCGTGCTGGGGAAGAGGTACTTGATGGTCATCGCGGCGCCATAAGCGCCTAGGCCGAAGTACGCCGCATGCCCGAATGACAGCACGCCGGTGAAACCGAGCAGGAAGTTCACGGCCATGGCGGCGAGTCCCAGCACGACGACGCGGCAGGCCAGTTCCGTATAGCCGCCCACCGCATCCATCCAGTACGGCATGGTCAGCAACAGGAGCCAAATGATCGGCGTGGAAACGCGTTTGTCGATCGCCGTCACTGCACTCTTCCTTCCTCACCGAGCAGGCCACGCGGCCGCACAAGCAGCACTAGACCCATCATCACGTACATCACGGCCTCGGTCGCCGACGGAAAGAACACGGCCGTCACCCCGGACGCGACGCCGATCAGCAGGCCGCCGAGCAAGGTCCCGGGCAGGCTGCCGAGACCGCCGACGATGATCGCGACAAAGCTCGGCATGATCAGCGACGTGCCAATCGTGGGCTGCAGGCCGAGCATGCCCGCCGCCAGCACGCCCGCGAGGCCGGCGAGATAGATGCCCAGGCCGAAATTCAGGTTGCGCAGCACGCTGACGTTCACGCCCAGTGCCGACACCGTTTCGAGGTCCGCCGTGCCCGCACGAATGCGCATGCCCAGCCGCGTGCGCCCGAGGACCAGGAACAGCGCACCCACCACGATCGCGACGAGCGCCACCATGAACAGGCGGTAGCCGGTGATGAAGAAGAAACTCGTGGACAGCGGTGTCGTGAGCCACGACGGGATCGGGTACGGCACGCTCTGCGCGCCCCAGATGTAGCGGGCGACATCTTCCAGAATGTACGCAAGCCCGAACGTGAGCAGCAGGCTGTACAGCGGGTCACGCCCATAGAGGCGGCGGATCAACAGTCGCTCCACGATGATGCCGATGCCCGCCGTGAGCAGCGGCGCGATCAGCAAGCCGCCCCAGAAGCCCACGTAAGGCATCATGCTGTACGCGAGGTACGCACCGATGGCGAGAAAGCCACCGTGCGCGAAGTTGATGACGCCGCTTAAGTTGAGGATCAACGACAGCCCGAGCGCCATCAGCGCGTAGAACGCGCCGACGATCAGGCCATTGAAGACGTTAAATAACAGGACCTGGGTCATGCCCGGGTCAGGTCGGCCAGGTCATCTTGCAGCCCGATTCCTCCAGCGTGCCAGCCGCGTCGGTGCCTTTGACGACGGTCGTGACCTTGAACAGGTCGTCGGCCGTGCTGCCCTTGGCCTGCGCCGTGCCGACGAACAGGTTCGGGATCAGCTGGCCCTGATTCGCGCGGAAGAACGGCGCGTCGGGCATCAGCGCGACCTCGGGCGGCAACTTCATGTTCTGCAGCGCCTTGGCCATCTTGAGCGTGTCGAGCGACTTCGCGTTGTTGGCGGCGAGCGCGCACGCCCATGCGGAAGCGAATCCGAACCACGTGCGCGCCGTCGGCACGCGCCCGGTCTTCTTTTTGATCGCGTCGACGAACTCGGTGACGTGGGGCACGCCCGGCTGGTTCCAGTACCACTCGAACACCCAGGTGCCGATGCGCGCTTCCGGCGGCAGGCCCTCGAGTGCCTCCAGTTCCTGCTGGCCGCCCGCGAGGTGGAACTTCTTGTCCAGGCCGAATTGCACCGCTTGCTTGAGCGCGTTGATCATATCGTCGCCTTGCACGAGAAACATGATCACGTCGGGATTCGCGGCCTGCGCCTTGATCAGGTAGGACGAGAAGTC
>Ga0068855_100010306_pt1 | contig 11273 bp, 4 predicted proteins | sample KBSCornC52_FD_66592 | JGI IMG/M metagenome (GOLD analysis project Ga0068855, IMG submission 66592) | Corn rhizosphere microbial communities from Kellogg Biological Station, Michigan, USA - KBS Corn C5-2 | ecosystem: Host-associated > Plants > Roots > Rhizosphere > Soil ... | reverse complement strand
GCAGTTGATCCGGGCGAAGCGATTTTTGTTCTACGATCGCCAACACCTCCGGCTTATCGGAGGATGCACGCACCACCCGGCCGTATCCCGTAGGATCGTCGGGAATAGCGGTGAGGATTGTCATCGCCGCATGCTCCTGGAGATGAGTTGCGCAGATTGACGAGATCGTCTCGGGCCTGATCAGAGGCACGTCTCCCGAGAGCACCAGTAGATGTTTTGGAATTTCAACACCGGACGCGGCGAAGTATGCCTTTACCTGCTGGAGAGCGTGGCCGGTGCCGCGCTGCTCTGCTTGGAGAACAAACTGCACGCCTGTAGGCGCAACGGTTGCGCGTACAAGTTCCGCTTCGTGTCCGATAATGCAATAAATCTGTTTGGCTGGAACAATCGTCTTTGCTGCGGCGATCACATGCAGCAGCAGGGCCTGTCCGCCGATCTCGTGCAGCACCTTCGGCCGCTTGCTTTTTAGCCGTGTTCCTTTACCGGCAGCCATGATGACAATGGCAAATTCAGTAGTATTCATAGATAAATATGATCTCAAGGGTGATTATTTTGTGGGATGTCCGGGAGGAGGCGGAATCGTGATATCCAGATCAGTGACTTTACCCAAAGTATCGAGTTTCGGTGTGATCTGTGCCTCGTTTCCTACAACGACAATGGCGAGCTTCGAGGGATCGACATATTTATTTGCAACGCGGGCGACATCTGCTGAAGTGACCTTCTCAATGCCAGTCTTATATTTGTCGAGAAAATCGGGCGGATATCCGTAGAAAGCCAGGATTACCTGTTCGTTCAGCGTCTTCTCCGGCGAATCGTAATGGAAGACAAAAGAGTTCAGTACCTGGTCTTTAGCCTTGCGGAGCTCGTTCGGGGTGGGAGGCTCGGTCTTCAATTTTTCGACCTCTGCCAGCATTGCCTGGGTCGCGGCCACAGTGCTCACGCTCTTTGTGCCTGCGATGACATAGAAGATGCCTGGATGGTCATAAGAAGCGCCGAAGCTGCCGCCCACATCGTAAGCCAAGCCGAGTTTTGTCCGTACATCCTGCACGACCCGCGAACCGAAGCCGCCGGAGAACACCTCGTTCATAACGCTAAGGGCATAATAGTCTGGGTTGCTGCGTTTTGTACCCAGTCCCACGATGACGACATTCGACTGATCGACGTCGTTTTTGTCTGCGAAGTAGACGGCGTGCTCCGGAGCGGTAAAGTCGATATCCGGTGTACTGATAAGCGTGCCACGCTTCATCGATCCGAATGCAGTGCGCAGTTTTGCTTCCATCGCCGCACTATTGAAGTCTCCGGAGACGGCGACGATCATGCCATTGGGCACGACCGTTTTGTCGTGCCAGGCCTTCAAGTCCGCCAGAGTAACGGCATCGACGGTGGCGTACTCTGGCTGACGCGCATATGGATTGGTTGCTCCATAGACCAGCTTGATCGCTTCGCGATTTGCTATTTCGCTGGCATCGTCATTCCGCCGCGCGATGCCGGTCTCTATCTGTCGTTTCGCCAATAAGAGCTTGTCAGCTTTGAAGTTGGGGTGCAGCAACAAATCCATCGTTGCGGTAAAGACTGTGTCGAAATCGTCCTTCAGGCTTGACCAGTTGACAGATGTTGTAGCGGTGCCACCGCTCGTTTCAAGATTGGCCGCCTTGTTTTCGAGTTCGTTGTCCAGCTTGTCGCCGTCCACGGTAGTTGTACCGCTCGTTCGCCATGTCTGGCCATAAAGCGATACCAGCCCAATCTTGTTGGCCGGCTCATCCCGGCTTCCTCCTCGAATCAGAATCGTTCCATTGATGAAGGGCAGCTCGTGATCCTCCTGCAGAAAGATCACCAGGCCATTTGCGAGTTCAATTCGCTTGGGTTGTTCAGGCTTGAATGCATGGAGAGGTGGAATTGGTATCTTCGTCCATGGCTGTGCCGTTGCCGTTCTACTGGTTGACGCAGGTGCGGTGGCTGTCTGGGCGGAGCCGCTCATGGTTGTCAGCAAAACCGTCAGTACTGCGCCTGCAAAACGCATCATCAAATATCCTTTCATCATTTCGCGCCTCCTGTCTGCGCCGGGGTAGGCGTTCGAGGAGTAGGCAATTTAGAAGGCTCTGGACTCTTCTGTTGCGGAGGCGTGAAATCGATTTGTGCGCTGGTGCGATTGCTCGCAATAAAAATTTTGTTCGCAACTCGCCGCACATCAGCCTTTGTGACTGCATTGATTCTGTCTAACTGGCGAAATAGCTCGCGCCAGTCACCATAACGCGTCTGGTACTCGGCCAATTGATGGGCGAGACCTTCATTGTCGGCCAGACCACGCAGTAGATCGGCACGCGCGCGGGTCTTGAATCGAGCTAATTCTTCGTCGGTTACATCTTCATTCTTCAGCCGGTCGAGTTCCTTGTGGATTGCCGTCCGCATCTCTTCGGGCGAATGTCCGGGCAGAGGAACCGCGTAAACGGCGAACAGGCCCGGATATTTTTCGCCCGGGAAGCCGCTGAATCCTTCAGCTTCCGCCGCGATCCGCTGGTCGCGCACCAGGCTGCGGTACAACCGTGCCGTGCGTCCGTTGGAAAAGATATCGGTGATCGCATCGTAAACGGCGTCATCAGGATCGCGATAGTCCGGCCGGTGGTAGCCCTCTATATAGAAAGGCTGAGTTGCCTCGCGGATAACTACCGACTTTTCCGCAAACTGCGGAGGTTCGATGGTCGTCATCGGCTCTGGCTTTGGCCCGGCGGGTATCGGAGCGAAGTAGCGCTCCAGAATGGGCATGGCTGTTGCTGCCTTTACATCGCCAACCACGGCAATCACGATATTCGAAGGCACGTAGTACTTCTTGTGAAAGGCTTCGGCCTCGGTCGCCGTTACCTGGCTAATTTCGCTCTCCCAACCTACGCCACTTCGCCCGTAAGGATGCGCGACATAAGCCGTTGCCAAAAGCTGCTCAACCATTCGGCCCGTCGGGGAGGAGTCGATGCGCATCCGCCGCTCTTCCTGCACGACATCGCGTTCCTTGTAAAACTCGCGCTCGACCGGATGGCCGATCCGCTGGCTCTCGAGATAAGCCCATAGCTGCAACCGGTTGGACGGCATGCTCCAGAAATACTGGGTCGAGTCCTCACCGGTCGATGCATTGATGCCAACCGCTCCGTTCTGCTCAGCAATCTCAGAGAACTGATTTGGAATGACATATTTTTCGGCGACAGCCTGGGCATCATTAAATATCTTCCTTAATCTCTCCAGCTTGGCAGGATCTTGCCCCACTCGTTTGCGAAACTCCGCATCATAGGCCGCATAGGCGGCTTCGACCTTAGCCAGAGCAACCTTTTCCGCTGGGTAGTTCGTGGTGCCAATCTCGGTTGAGCCCTTAAATGCCATGTGCTCGAACATATGCGCCAGCCCACTGTCGCCCTGAGGGTCATCTGCCGATCCGGCATCGACCAGCGTAAAAAAGCTGAACACCGGAGCCTCGGGCCGTTCACAGATAATCAAAGTAAGCCCGTTCGGAAGCACCTTTACCGTCGTCCGCTTCTCGAAGCTGGCGAGGTCCTGAGCCTTTGCCGCGCAGCACAGAGCAATCCCAAGCAGCAACATTGCCGCAGTCACACCTCGAACTCGCACGGAACTACCTCCATTCCATAATTACTAACTATACCGAAGCAGTGGCTTTCGCTTTTCTTGATGCATCGCAGAATAGGTCGCATTAAATAAAAAGGCTCCCGGAGCACCACGTATCGCATGGCGCTCCGGGAGATGTGAGGTATCAGTTAGAAGAGGATGCGAGCGCCAACCTGTAGGTTACGCATGGATCCAGCCGAACCGATGGTTCCGACCGACGAACTGTTAAGATTGGCGTTCGGATTGTTCATATTGACGAAATTGAAGACATTGGTTGCCTCAACCCGGCCCTGCAGTTGGACGCCCTCCCACAGCTTGAAATTCCGGAACAAGGCCGCGTTCACGTTCTTAGAGCCTGGTCCGGTATATTCGTTACGCTTGGAATCTCCATCCGATCCTCCGGGCCCGATGCCAGGGCAGCTTGCGTCATAGGTGCAGAAGGCATCCGGATTGAAGAATTTGGATTTTGTATCGAAGCGGCTGTAGTTTGGGTTCCTGAAGGGCTGGCCGGCCACAACATTCGCGCGATCATTGTTGATGCCGTCGAAGTTTGTGTCCACACCCGTAGTTACGGAGAACGGAGATCCACTCTCGAAGGCAACAATGCCGGAGATGGTCCAGCCATCCAGCAGCGCCCGTGTCAGGAGCCCGTGATTGGTGAAGTAGTTTGGCTTCCAGACGATCGATGTCTGGGAGCGGTCGCGAATATCCGTACTGCTGCGCCCGTACTCCTCTTCAAGATGGTAGGCATCCTGAGGATTGTTAACCACGGCGCCGCTGTTGTTGAGCTCTGCGCTGCTCATCGTTCTTGACCAGGTATAAAAGCCCTTGATGCTGAAGCCGTGGCCCATACGCTTTTCAAAGTTGACCTGCAGAGCATGGTAATTTGCCGTCTGATTCGACCGGATCAGGTTCACCGTGGTCAGAGGCTGTGCGGATTCCTGAGGGCCGAAAGGACGGCGCGTGTTCTGATCGCCGCTCTTCGCCGTCGGCGACCAGATTGGATAGTTCACGTCTGGAGCAAGCGGTATGTCGTGACTCAACGTGCTGACATAGCTGAGCGTCATGGCGAAATCACGCGTGAACTGCTGCTGTACCGACAGATTGAATTGATAGTTATAAGGCCACTGATAGGCAGGATCGATGCCTTCGAGCGCCGCCGGATAGATGAAACGAGCACTGCTCGGTGAATAGACGTAGGGGTAAGGATCTCCGTCGGGGAAGCTCCGCGGGTCCGAATAAACGTCTGTCAGCGAGGTAACGTGCGAGTAGCTGTTGCGGACAGCGAACGGAAGGAAATTGGATGGGGCGTTCCACTCGTTGCCGGATACGCTGCCGTAAAAGAGGCCAGCGGCTCCCCGAATTGCTGTCCGGCCATTGCCAAAGGGCTCCCATGCAAAGCCGACACGCGGCGAAATGTGATGATAGCGGGTATTGACGATACCGCGCGACAGCTTTTTGCCATTGTAAGTGTCGCCAACGACGAGCAATCCAGTCGGAGCGTTCGGAATGACTGTGGAATGGGCGCCGGGCAGCCAGGTTGCCAACCGGTTCTGCGGCTCAGTGGGGGCAGGCTGCACATCCCAGCGAAGCCCAAGATTGAGTGTCAGAGTGGGAGAAACTTTGTAGTCGTCCTGCAGGAAGAGACCGGAGAACCAGATATTGTCCACAGCTGTTACCGGAGCATCCTGGTTCATCGATTTTGGCAGACCGAGAATAAAGTCCACCAGAGCATTCTGCGTGCTGCTGGGAGATGAAGCGCCGCCCGAAGTCTTGCTGCCGGCGATAGAGCGGCTACCGTCGAAGCTGAAGGTGCCGTAATTGTTCAGAAGCGTCTGCTGAATGTCTTTATTCAGCGAAGCCTCCCCGCCAAAGGAGAGCGCGTGCTTGCCGTGGTTCCAGCTATAGACGTCGCGAAGAGAGTAAAAGTTGGTCCCAGCCTTGGGACCTGCGATTGACTGCGACGCAGTGAAGTAGCTGCTGACAGTGATCTGCGGAAGCGAGGGCGTCCCCTGCACGGTGAAAGACGAACCGAGATCGCCCAGCGAAACAGTGGGCGTATTCACACGGCCGGCAAGCATTCGAGTGTAGTTCAGCCATATCTGGTTAATCTTGTTCGCGCTGATGGTCCAGGTGTCGCTGACGTTTGCATTCTGCTGCCGCCAGTTGTAGTTCTGCTGCGACCAGAGAATATTGCCGCCCGGAATCTTCTGCTGAATGCCACTCGTATTGAAGTAGCTGACTTCAATACGTTGATTGGGGGTGAGGTTGTGGTCAAGCTTGATGAGAAACTCATCGGTGTTGTAGGTGGAAGGAGAATATCCGACCCAGCGATTGAAATAATCGGTGGAAAGGTTTTGAGCGTTCGGCAGAGGGATGTACTTGTTGATGATGTTCTGCGCCGTCGGATCGAGCGGCGTCGTGACCACATTGTTCGCAAAAGGCTTCTTCGTGATCGGATTGCAGGCAATGAAGTGGCCGAGCGCCTTTTGCGCTGCGGTCGTATCCCCGCAACCGTAATTGGGCTTCAGATCTGTCGGTAGATCTGCGCTGAAGTCTCCGAAGCGCTCCTGGGCAGTCGGCACAATGGCAGAACTCAGATAGCTGGGCGTCGATTGCCGCAGGCCTCCATAGCTGCCGAAGAAAAAAGTCTTGTCGCGCCAGATCGGTCCGCCAAGTGTGGCTCCGAACTGGTTGCGATGATAAGCACTTTTGGAAGTTGCGCGGTAAGGGAGCGCATTCAGCCGGTCGTTGCGCAGAAATTCGAAGATCGAACCGTGAAACTTATTCGTGCCTGATTTGGTAACCACATTGACGAGACCAGCCGACATGCGGCCGTACAGAGCGTTATAGTTGTTGGTCTGAACGCTAAATTCCTGCAAAGCGTCAGGGTTGGGCAGGATGTTGCCAGTGTTACGGAGGCTGGTCATATTGAGACCGCCGTCGAGATAATAGCTTACCGAGCCGACGAAGTTGTCCGTTCCGCCATTGATGTAAACAACCTCCTGCGGATATCCGAGCACGTTGCTGGAGGTGCTCTTCTGGACGCCTGCGGTGAGAGAGAGCAGATCGTACACATCGCGCCCGACGAGAGGAAGATTATCGACCTCAACGTTATCAATAATGCGTCCGAGACTCGAAGTGGATGACTGCACAAGGCCGGGCTCGCTGGTTACGGTAATGGTCTCCGACGTTTGGCCCAATTCGAGCGTCACATTATTGTGCAACTCTTCATTCAAATTCAACGTAATGTTCGTCTGGGAGTGGGTCTTGAATCCCTGCGCCTGAACATTCACTGAGTATTTGCCGATAGGCAGGAACTCGATCCGATAATTTCCCGCGGCACCTGAGTTAACAGTGCGTGTGAACTTGGTATCGGTATTGGTCGCGGTGATGGATGCTCCGGGTACAACCGCCCCTGAAGGATCGGCGACGGTGCCGGTGATGGTTGCGGTGGTAATTTGTGCAACGCCCATACCGGTGAATGCTGTGGATACCAGCAACGCCATGAAGATTTTCAAGCTATAGGAACGTAATTTCGTGATCATTTGCAGGCTGCCTCTCAAAAAGGGTTATTTGTGGCGGTGACCAATCGGATCGTTGGCTGTTGCGTCGCAAGAGAATGCGATGCTTCGAACGCGCACATTTTCGATTTCACTGAACGATAATTCGCACAACAAACAAATGTCAAGACAATAAGAATAACGTTTGTCTTCTATGTTGTATAAGAGTAGCGAAGTTTTAGCTCACGGTGCAAAATGCGGGCTTCAATTTCTCCGCGTTCACTCCTATCCTTGACTCCCCACGGTTTTTAGCGAGCGAGATCTCTGCCCGTCCGTTGTACATCTGCACTACACGCGAGCCCCGCGACGTGCCGCGGTTGTCGATCAACGTACCTGATCCCGCAATCGTAAAATGCACCTGGTTGCGCGCATCGAGGCAGAGTACGCCCTTGGCATCGTAGAGCCGGGCTTCCACCGTGACCGTCTCCTTGCCGTCGACTGTGTTTCGAGATATCTCCGCTAACTTCAGTGCTGCTGGAGCGCCCCACTTCTCGGTTTGATAGAGGAACGTGATCTCATCCTGTACCTTGGCACCGTCTTTTGTGGCAACCACGCGCAGGTTGTTCTTGCCTCGCACAAACGGCGTCATCCAGCGCAATCCAGCAGCGGGAAAGTCCTGGCTCTTCCGATGCTTCACGCCTGCGGACTTGCCGTTTACAAACAATTCGGCAGTGTCGCAGTTGGAATAGACCTTCACCATCTTCGACTCGCCTTCGTCGCCCCACCGTATCGGCCAGCTATGACCGTAGAGGTGGACCATCGGAGCATCGCTCCAATAGGATTGGAAGACGAAATAACCCTCCTTCTTCGTCATGTCGCGCTCGATGACTCCCTTTTGATTAATACGCGGCACAGGATTCTCCACACGAAGCGGCGTCGTGAAATCCTTGAATATCCACTGCGCCGAACCGGTCAGCCAGGGTAGCGTCTCCTGCGTCTTCAGGTACCAGTCGAACAAGTTGCATGCATAGCTCTCCGACCAGTCGCCATCTTTTGAAACGCGCGCCTGTCCACCGGTCAAGAGATAATCCATCCCCCGTTCATCCGTTCCTCTTCCTGTGACAATCTTCGCCAGCACCTTGTCGGGATCTTCAGAGTGCCTGCGGGCGTGGCTGTCTGCACCCCACTCTGCATGAAACAGCCGTTTTACGCGCTCTCGCTCGGTCTCCAGCGTCTTTTGGTATTCGACATATTCTCCGCGATACCATCCTGCCCATATCGATGGCGAATAGACATCGGTAATATCGCGTGCAAAATCGCAACGCCGCATCGTCGTAAACCGCGACGGGTCCAGTTCGTGCGAGAGCGCATTCAACTCCTGGAAGAGCGCTCGAATCTCCTTTTGATTGACCTCCGGATACTCGGTGGGCCAGTCGTCTTCATTTCCCAGTCCCCATAGCAGAATGCTTGGATGATTGAAGTGCTGGGAGATCATGGTGCGAAGCTTGTCACGTGTCATGTCTTTGAACGCGTCATCGCCAACACCTCCGCGGCACCACGGAACCTCTTCCCAAACCAGAATTCCCAGCCGATCGCAGTTCGCAAGCACGCGCCGCGACTGCTGGTAATGTGCCAGGCGGATAAAATTCACGCCCATGTCTTTCATGAGCTGCATCTCTTGATCGATCAAATCGTCCGGCATGGCAGCGGCGTATCCGGCGTGGTCCTCATGGAGATGAGTGCCGCGCAGCAGCAGTCGCTCTCCGTTCAACTTAAATGGCCCATGCTCTACGAATTCAGTATGGCGAATCCCGAAGTTTTCCCGTGCAACGTACTGGCCATCTGGCTCCTTGATGGTGATGTTGCACTGATAGAGATGCGGAGATGCAGGACTCCACAACTCAGGGCTGTTCGCGGTGAAACTGGCCAGAGTTTTCGCATCTTTCCACGGCTGAATCTTCAATTCGGAATGATGAATGGATGTCCCTTTCGCATCTGTCACATCGATTAAAATCTCAAGCTGCTCACCGCTGTCCGCAGGGTTATAGAGCCAACCAAGTACGGAAATTTTTGCCGAAGCATCGGGTGAGGCGATCTCTGTCCGCACATGCACCGTCTCCAGCGACATTTCTGGGAGATACACAAGATTCACATGCCGATACAGACCGCCATAAAGGCTGAAATCGCTCAGATCGGAGGGAATTCGGTCGAGATCGCGCGAGTTATCGCATAGCACCGCGATCGGGATGCCATCCGCTTTTTTCTTTTCGTTTGGATCTGGAGCCTCTTTCTGGAAGGCATTCACAAAATCCGTGATATCGACCACGAACTCGTCATATCCGCCTTTATGTTTGCCCGCGAGTACCTCTCCTACATAAACGGCAGCGGTCTGCCCCGCGCCTTCAAAATGCAGCAACGTGCGGCCTGCTCTATAAGGGTTCGCGACGGGCACATGCGTTCGGTACCATCCATTGCCCTGATAGTAGGGAACGTCGGGATCGCAAGCATCGTAGGCATTGAAGCAATGAGGCATAGCGACAGGATTCCAGAACGCCGTCTCCTTGCTATGCCATACTTCCCATGGGCCGCCCATGGTCCCTTGTAGATATTCCCAACCCTCAGAAAGCTTGCGGGCTTGAGCGCCATCGACAGAATCGCTCGCGCTGCCTGCCAGCGTAGCCACAGAAGCATGCAGCGGAGAGCGGGGAAGCAATGAAATCGCAGCAGCGCTGGCGCTCGACTTTAGAAACTGCCGGCGGGAATACATTAAGGCATTACTCCTGGTCCTGCCGATAAAAGCGTGCAGAAGATGTCGTCCTGGATGCCGTACTCGGAGCAATAATTCAAAGCAGCGACAAAATACCAGTCTTCAGTGATATAAAGATTCGTCCATAGGCATGTCAAGCAATCAGTGCTTCAAAATCGAAACTTGACGAAGAAGATCTATCGCAGGACATACAATCAAAAATGCCTCACCTCTGCCCCAACATCTTTGGATTCATAGAGACGAATGTCTGGTTTAATGGAGTACATCATGTTTTTTGTCCAGAAAAAATCAATTTCACCTGCCCACAAATTCTACCGCTCAAATGTCGTTGCCGTACTCATGTTGAGTGCTTTTCTTGCGAGTTCTTTCGGCAATGCTGCGGCGCAGACCCCGGCTCCCCCTAAATCAGCGGCGGTTCCCGTGGATCGCAATTCATCAGGAAGCGCCCCGGATGATCCCGGCCCGCTTGCAACCAACCTTTCTTCTGCCATCAAGCCGAAAGCGATCTCTGCAGCAATGAAGAAGGTAGCCGACTGGCAACTGAGGGTAGCCGAACCGAATTTCAATCAGCAGTGGACGTTTGCCGCCCTCTACGATGGCCTGCTTGCCGCTTCTTCCACTACCAAAGATCAGAAGTATCGCGACGCCGTACTTCGCATGGCGCAGCACTTTGATTGGCAGCTTCTTGATAACCGCTTCCCTCACGCCGACGATCAAGCGCTGGGCCAGGCTTATCTCGATCTCTATCGCCAGGATCCAAAACCTGAGCGTCTCGCAAATACCAAGTCCATCATGGACCGCCTTGTCGTTCGCCCGGATGATCCCAATAAGCTCCTCTGGTGGTGGTGCGATGCTCTCTTTATGTCGCCGCCCGTGCTTGTCCGCACCTACGCCATCACGCACGATCGCAAGTATCTCGACTACATGGACCACGAGTGGTGGCTGACCTCCGCCAGCCTCTATGACCCGCAGGAGCATCTGTACTTCCGCGATAGCCGCTATCTCACGCAAAAACAGGAGAACGGCAAGAAGCTCTTCTGGTCTCGCGGCAACGGATGGGTAATGGGTGGCTTAGCCAATGTGCTCGAATTCATGCCCGCCGACTATCCAGCCCGCCCGAAATACGTCGAGCAACTACAACAGATGGCCGCAAAGCTCGCCGAAATTCAAAGCTCGGACGGCCTTTGGCGCTCAGGTCTGCTCGACCCGGATGCATATGAGCTGCCCGAAGTCTCAGGCTCCGCTTTTATCACCTACGGCATCGCCTATGGCATCAATCATCATCTGCTCGACCGTGCAAAATATCAGCCTGTAGTCGAGAAGGCATGGAAGGGAATGCTGAGTCACGTCTATGCCGATGGCCGCCTCGGCTCCATCCAGCCTATTGACGGCCA
>Ga0068855_100010305_pt1 | contig 11274 bp, 10 predicted proteins | sample KBSCornC52_FD_66592 | JGI IMG/M metagenome (GOLD analysis project Ga0068855, IMG submission 66592) | Corn rhizosphere microbial communities from Kellogg Biological Station, Michigan, USA - KBS Corn C5-2 | ecosystem: Host-associated > Plants > Roots > Rhizosphere > Soil ... | reverse complement strand
CTCGTCCCACTCATCCATATCCTTCAGCGGTGCATCGGTAGGGATTGCAGTTGTAGCCATAAGATTTCCTCTTCGGCGAGAGACCCTGCGGCTCCCGCGTTACCGCTAACTATAGTAGCCCTGCAAATGCCGCTGTGGCAAGTGGAATGTTCCGCTTATTTCACAGCGGCAGCGCCAACTGTCGATTGCCGCACGACCAGGGTCGACTCCAGCACAACGCTGCGTGGCGCCTGTTCCGGCTTGGACGAGAGATCCAGCGCAAACTCGCCTGCAACCCGTCCCAGCTCCGACGTTCCATGGTCGATCGAACTGAGCGGTACCCGCAGATAATCGGCATAGCGAAGGTTTCCGCAGCCGATAAAGGCAATATCCTCCGGCACGCGCAGACCCGCCTTCAACGTCGCTTCAATCGCCCCAATCGCCGTCAAGTCGTTGTAACAAAAGACCGCATCCGGCCGGGGGGTCAGTCGCAGCAGCTCCTGCATCGCCTGAAAGCCGGCAATATCTCCAGCCTCCTCCACCCGCTCCCGCACCAGCACATAGCTCTCCGGCACCGCCAGCCGGTGCTCTGCCATGATGCCCCGATATCCACGGAGCCGGTCAAAGGACGGGCTGGTGTTCTTGCCGCCGATATGGGCGATCCGCTTCCGGCCAATCTCGATCAGATGTTTTGTTGCCATCTCGCCAACCTTCACATCGTCGGTTCCGACGAAGTGCGCCGCCAGATGGGGAAAGTTGCGGTCAAATAGCAGATAAGGGGTCCGCACATCGCCCAGTTCGTAAAAGTTGCGCAGGCTTGCCTGGCACGAAGCGATCAGCAGAACGTCGATTCCCCGGCTCAGCAGCGTCCGAATCTCCTGCTGCTCCACCTCGGGGTCTTCTTCCGACGAAGCCAGGATCAGCGCCCGCTTGCTCGTCCGCAAGACGCCGCTCAGCGACTTGGCGAACTCGGCGAAGAACGGATGCACCAGGTCCGGCACCACCAGCCCCACAGTATACGTCCGTCCGCTCGCGAGTCCCCTTGCCATCATGTTGGGCTGATAGTTCAGCTCCTTCATGCGTTTCAGAACCCGCTTCCGCGTCTCTTCCCCGATATCGGTGTTTCCCCGCAATACCTTTGAAACGGTAACAACTGACACTCCCAGATCGCGTGCAATATCTTTCAGCCTTACAGCCATGTCCGCTCCTCAAACTACTCCACACCTGAAGCATACCCAAACTCAATGAACCCCGCGTTGCCTGACCCGTCAGCCGCTGTCCTCATTAAGAAAACCGCGTCCTGCGCCACAAACTCCACGTCCCGGCAACCAGGCTTAGTAGCAAGATCGCGCCCAGCGCGGCAATCCAGCGAACATCCATCGCCAGGGGAGGAACGACAGCCCGTAGTCCAAGCCAGAGAAACACGCCGGTAGCGAGGGCAATAATGGCATAGTCCCACCAGCGCCGCTTCTCGTTGCGCGTGTTGAACTCGTCGCCGGCCATCGCCATCATCGTCCGGTTATAGTCCAGCCCATAGCGCTCGCACTCGCGCAGCACCGCCTCGTTGGTCGAGGTCTGCTCCTTCGATGACGCCACCGCCGTACTGATGGCCAGCGCTCCCAGAATCATCACCACCGACCCCGTCACCACCAACAACTTATGGCGATGGTCCGCCGCTGCCAGTTCCCCAAACACCAGCGCGCCCCAGGCCAATCCCCACAACTGGTTCGTGTTCGAGAGCGGAATCCCACGCCCGATCCCCACATACTTCGTCGCAAACTGCTGAAACAAATCACCGATCACCCACATAAACCCGCCGAGAAACAGCCAGAAAACCATACCCCGCTGATGGAACAACTGGAACGAGGGCGAGTGCAGACCGCCATCGAGCGCCAGCGTCAACGCAAAGACCGTGCTCAGCTCGCCGACCGTAAAAGCAGTGACAAACGACAACGGATTCATCCCACTCAAGTAAGCCTTACGGTAAGGAACATACATCGTACCCCACATCAGACTCGCCCCGGCGGCGGCCAATATCCCGCCCACCGCATTGTGGCCAGTCGCCGTCCCTCCATGCAGCGTGCTGAAACCGAGCATCACCGCCGCAGCCACAATAGCCACCGTCCCCAGCACTACTTTGCCGATGTTCTTCCCGCTGGCACCTTCCAGTTCGCGGAACAGCAGCCGCCCCCACAACAGCCCGATCAGCGAGTTCGTATTCCACAGCGGAAACGCCACCGCCAGTCCCACATCGCGGATCGCAAAGACGGTCAGAGTATTCGCCACCGCCCACAGCGCCCCTGCCAGCAGCGCCCACACGATCAGGTGCTTCTTCTCAAAGAGATCGGCGAAGACGTAGCTCGTCCCCTTCAACAGCGTCGGGAAGGTCCACCGCGCCGTAAACACGCCCGCCACCATGCACAACGAGATCGCGAATGGAGAGAATCCCGCATTCACCAGCTTCGTCGGAGCCTCGGCGGCGCCCAGCCAGACTCCTGCCGTCAGGCCGCAAATCACGCCCAGACCATGCAGCGATATTCCCTCTTTTTGCTGCCCGGTTACCGTACTTCCCACACATCTCTCCCACATCCTGCTTCAACATCTCATTACAAAAGTGATTAGTGCAGCGCCACCAGCAGGGCGATCCCCGCGATCAGCACAAAAAACGGCACCAGAAAATGACTGTCGGTGACAATCGTCTTTACGCCACGCAGAAAATCCATCTCAACCTCACTTGAAGCTGCTTCAGCCTCATCACAGTAAGCGGTTACGTTGCAGCAACCGTACATGCCACTGCAAAGCCTGTCAACCATTCCGCTTCAATAGCCAGAATGAATTTGTCTCCGCAAAAAAGCCCCGGAGAGTTCCCCAGGGCTTCCTGCAATTCCAGTGCGCACAATTTAGAAGGGGTTGAGCTTGTCCAGCCCCTTCTTCTTCTTGTGCTTGCTCGATGACTCATCCGACTTCTCGAACTCCGGCTTGGTCTTCTTGCCCTTCGGATTGGGAGCCTGTGCCGCCGGCTGAGGTATTCCCTTGACATCATTCACCGCATCCGGAGCATCGCCCGCCTTCTCGACAGCAGGCAGAGGCGCAGTATTCTCCGGCCCCACGGCCTTCAACCCGCCATTCGCGCCGTTGTCTTTCGGAGCACCCGCAGAAGGTGAAATGATCTCTACTCCCATCGAATTCGAAGCCGCACCCGACGAACCTGTCGTACTCGTCGCGCCGGGAACACTGGTCTGTACCGCCGAGTCGTTACTGGCCCCACTGGTAGCCGTAGGCACCTCATGGAAGGCCAGCGGAGCCGCCGGTGCGGCTGGCGCTGCAGGAGCAGCCGTAGGTGCCGACGCTGCCGATTCAGGTTTGGCTGCCACGGGCGTCTTTGCCGCGGTCTCCGGATGCAGGGACTCATTGAAATCTGTAATGATCTTGCGCGTAATGTCCGGAGCCAGCGTCGGCTTCGGATCGGTCAGCGAGGGATCGCCAATATGGGCCGCCATCACCGTGTCCGGCTTGTGCATGACCAGCAGCATCGCCCGGTCCTTCAGGTTGTACCCAGAACGGCTGTTTTCGAGAGCCTCACTCGCAGCCACCTGCTCAGCCGTGGGCGTCGGAATCGGCAGCTCCATCGCTGCCAGCCGGTCGCGCGCATCTTCTACGTGCGGCGATGCCGAATGCTCGAGCACCACCTTGCGGTACGCATCCGCCGCCTGGTCGTCATAGATATGTTCCAGTCGCGCCTTCGCCGCCTCGGGCAGCCTGATCGAGCGCACATAGCGCGCCTCCGCCTCATACGCATCGCCCAGACCGACCAGCACATCGTCCATGTGGCTGTACTCGGGATACGTGTCCACCACCGTCTGCAAGCGCGCGATCGTCGCAGGCCAGTTATTGTGGGTCGCATAGAAGTCGCCGATCTCCGCCTCGCGCTGCGCCAGTACCTCCTGTACCTCGCGCAGCCGCTGCTTGGCCTGCGGCACCAGCGACGACTGCGGGAATTGCTGCAACATCAGCCGGTACTCTTCTTCGGCATGGGTCGCCTTGGTGTAGTCCCGGTCGGGCTTGTCCATCTGCCGGAAGTAGATGTCGCCCACGCGCATCTGTGCCTCGGCGGCCTCAGGAGCGTTGGGGAAGAAGGTAATGAAGTCCTTGTACTCGCTCTCGGCCTGCATCAGGGCAGCCGTGCCGCCCTCTTTGTACCAGCTCTCGGCGATCGCCAGCTTGGCGCGCATCTGAAACTGCGAATCGGGATAGGTATTCAGCAACGTCTGCAAGTCCAGACGCGCAACGTCGAAGTGTCCCTTCTTGGTCGCCTTCACGGCCTTGTCGTACAACTCCTTGTCCGGCAGCTTGGCATCCTGCTCGGCGATCGGGGTCAGGTTCTTCTGCTTCCGCAGCTCCTTCTTGGTGTCCTTCGACGGGACAACCTTCTCCTTCTTCTCCTTGTGCTTCTTGGAAGCCGAAAGCGTGACGCTCTCCTGCTGCTGTCCATTGGCATCGGTCGTCGTCTGCGACGAGCCCGTCACCTGTGCCGCTGCAACCATCGAAGACGTCAGCAAGACCGCTACCGCCACCCCGGCCAGCGCACCGGCCTTCAAACTCGGAAAAAAGGAACGCTCACTCATCCTGCGATGTACCCCATAAGCCTCGCGCATCGGCGCACAGGCTGCCTTCCATTCTAGCCTTTCCTGTCGGCCTTGTCTTAGCTCCGGCCGGGCGCGGCTGCACGAGCGATCTTCAAAAACTTCCGCGCATTCTGCTCTGTCTTTCGAGGGCTGAAGATGGCAGAGCCGGCCACCAGCATCTCCGCTCCAGCTTCGACGACGCTCGCCACCGTATCGTGAGCAACGCCGCCATCGACCTCGATGCGGAAATCCAATCCCATCTCCTTGCGCAACGCTGCCAGATACGCGATCTTTTCGAGCGCCAGCGGCAGAAACTTCTGCCCGCCAAACCCCGGATTCACGCTCATCACCAGCACATAATGCACCATGGGCAGCACTTCGATCAGCGTATCGACAGGCGTAGCAGGGTTGATAACCACCCCGGACTTCATTCCATGCTGCTCAATCAGTTGCAGCGTCCTGTGCAGATGCCGACAAACCTCCTGCTGCACGCTCACCAGGTCCGCGCCGGCCTCGGCAAAGGCCGGAATAAACGCGTCCGGATTCTCGACCATCAGATGGCAGTCCAGCGGCAGCTTCGTCACCGGCCGCAGTGCCTTGACCATGGGGGGGCCAAAGGTGATATTCGGCACAAAATGTCCGTCCATCACATCTACATGGACGATGGTCCCGCCGCCCCGCTCCGCCGCCGCCACTTCATCGGCCAGATGCGCAAAGTCAGACGCCAGTATCGAAAATGCCAGTTCAATCAAAAGGAATTCGCTCCTGCCAGCAAGTTTATCAGCGCCCTACATTGTTGCCCACAACTGCAAGTCATTTCAGACCCACCCAAAACGCGCGTCATCTCTGGAACTGCTGACCCAATCCCCAAATGCACGTCAGCTCGACCGGACCCTGAGCGTAGTAGAAGGGGCAGTGGAGAGACCCCTGTATTTGTATTTGCAACGGAGTAGCACAAATCCTCGGGTGCCCCATCCATCGCGCTTTTGCGATGGGTGGGAAGATAGAAGATACTAGCCCACCTGACATCGAACTACTTCTCCGGCTGCTTCTCCGCCACTACAACCACCCGCTCCACATCCGCCCGACCCTCATGCAGGATCTTCACCTTGGCTCCCTTCGCCGCCTCGCGCTGCGTCTCGGCCATCTTCTTCGGCTCGCCCAACGCGGCTCTGGCCGCTCCACGCAGAATCCGCCGCACCGGCCACCCTCCATCCGCATTCGGCAAAAAGACCTCGCCCGTCCGCTGCTTCTCCGGCCTGTAGTACCACCGCTTGAACAGCGAAAGATGATCGCTCAGCAGCGCCAAGTCTTTCACCTTCCCCACCTTAGACTCAAGCGCAGCCAGCACCGCCGCAGCCCTAACCTCAGGCGAGTCCGTCACCGCACCCGCCTCTCCCTCGAGCGGAACCGCCTGCAACATCAGTGGCTGTGCAAACAGCGAGCTGCCCACGCTGGTCTGCTCCTTCACCGCCCTTACCCCCAGTGTCGAAAGCCGCTCCGGTCCGGCAATGCATCCACCCTCCAACAAAAACAGCGCCGCCTGCTCCGGCTGCTCCTTCTCCACCGCCGCGGCCTGCACAATCAACGCTCGCAACTTCGGAACCGGCTGCACCATCTCATCCGCCAGCGCCGCCGCAGCCTTCACCTTCTGCCACTGAACATGCAGCGCCGCCGCCTGCTCAAACTCCATCTCCGCCGAAGCCTGCTCGCGCTCCTGCTCGATCGCCGCCAGCCTGCTCTCACCACGGGTGTCAAAGAACGCCTTCACCGCTCTCGCCTCCGCCGCATACTCCTCCGGCGTACAGGCCTGCTTGCACGGCTCCATGCACTTCTTCATCTCCCCATACACGCACCCCGGATGCTCCGGATAAGGCTCCAAATCCTCCCAGCACCGCCGCAACTTAAACAGATCGAGCACAGCATCGCAGTACCGCTCCGCCGCGGCCCGCGAAGGGAACGGCCCATACATCTCGGCCAGCCCGCGTTTGCTCAAGCGGTTCGTCGAATACACTCGCGGATGCGCATTCTCCATCGTCAACCGCAAAAAATAAGGAGTATGCAGCTTCAGTCTGCGCCGCGCCTCGGCATACCCGAACAACGCCACCGCCGCGTCATACAGCACCAGCGACGACTCGAACTCCGACCCGGTAACGCAATACTCAATCCGCGCCACCTTCTCCCGCAGATTCAGCCGCTTCGACTGCGACTCCGGCGGATCGAGCAGCCGCCTCATCCTCCGCCGCAGATCCGCCGTGCGCGTCAGATAAGGCTCATCGCCCTCCCTCGCACCGCAAAGCGCAAACACCCCCGGCAACGCAGGCACAGCCCGCAGAATCTCTTCCGCCCGCTCCGGCGCAAAGTCAACGATCGTATCGAAATGGAAGCTCAACCCCACACCCGGATTGTAGCTCTCAGTGAAACGCCAGAAGCTAAGCCCCGGCGATCATCATCCCTTCAACCCGAATCGTAGGAGCCGCACTCGACCCACGAAACACTAGATCATTCCCAATCGCAACGATGTTCTTGTACATGTCCTTCAGATTCCCGGCGATCGTAATCTCTTCGACCGGATAAGCCAGTTCACCGTTCTCAATCCACATGCCGCTTGCCCCCTGCGAATAATCGCCAGTGACAAGATTCACGCCGAAGCCCATCGTCTCGGTGACATAAAGCCCGCTCTTCACATCGCCAATCAACCGCTGCGGGGTAAGCGTACCCGGTTCAAGGTAAAAGTTTCCCGCCCCAATGCCCGGATTTCCCGCCAACCCACGCGATGCATTGCCGGTCGACTTCATGCCCAACTTCTTCGCGGTATAGGTGTTCAAAACATAGTTCTTCAAAATGCCGTTTTCGACCAGCACCGTTCGCCGCGTAGGCAGACCCTCTCCATCAAACGGAGATGTCCCAAACCCGCCAATCCCATCAAAGATCATCGTCCCATCATCGACAACGGTAATGTTCTCTCCCGCAACCTGCTGTCCAAGCTGGTCGCAGAAAAAGCTGGCATTGCGATAGATCGAGTCGCCATTCGCCGCCTCGAAGATATTGCCAATAATCGACCGCGCAATCTCCGGCGAAAACACCACAGGAGCCTTCTGCGTCTTCACCTGCCGCGCTCCCAGCCGTGCCAGCGTGCGCCGCGCAGCCTCATGGCCAATCTCCTCGGGAGACTCCAGCTTGCGCGTCGTCCGCGCAGCCGAGTACCAGTAGTTGCGCTGCATTCCGCCCTTCTCATCGACAGCAATCGGCATTGCCGAGAATCCGCAGTAGGAGCGGCGGTACTCGCCCACAAATCCACGCGAGTTAACGAGGATCTTGTGCGAGGTCGCCGTGTCGAAGTCGCCGCCGCCGGAGTTCTGGATGCGGGTGTCATAAGCCATCGCCGCAGCCTCAACCCGGCGCGCCGTCTCAATCCGCTCCGCCGGAGGCATCTCGTTCACGTCTTCAAAATAAAGATGCTGGTCCTCTTCGATCTTGCCGAACTCACGCGCCTCAGGCAGACCGGCAAAGGGGTCTTCACTGGTAATCTTCGCCAACGCAATCGCACCATCCACCAGCCGCGCAATCGACTCCGCCGAAAAGTCCGAAGAAGACGTGCTCGCCGTGCGCTGACCGACGAAGACCCGCAGCCCAACAGCCCGCGAGCCGGACTCCTTCAGCGTCTCGACCTGCCCGAGGCGCACCAGCGCGGAGAACTCGTCGCCCTCGTAGACGACGGCTTCCGCATCGGTGGCTCCGGCTTTGAGGGCCTTGGCAAGAACATCGGCGGCGAGGTTTTTCAGGTCGGAAGCAATTTGTTCAGCTTGCAATGTTTCGATCCTTTAGTGACTTTTACGACGTGGAGACCCACGTCCGAAGGTCTGGACATGGGCACCCGTTTCTGCACGCCCGCGAGTCCCGACCCCTATGCTTTGCCTTAGTGGACAGGAGATTGTGAAGGGCGCGCTTCGCGGCCATCGGTGGCCTTGAGAAAATGCAGACCGGCAGCGCAGTACTCCGAATCGCTCTTCAACTTGTGCTCGACGTGCGGCGGCGGTGCATTTTCAGTATTGCGGCGAAAGACCTTGAGCGGACCGCCGCAGGACTTGCAGCGGAACTCCGTATCGTTATCGTTCAGGGCGTCGGCGATCGGCTTCACTTTCCAGAACGGCTCATAACCCCCGCTGGCTTTCACGCGACGACGCTTCACCTCACACTCATAAAACTTTTCGCGTTCGACTGCCATGATTCACCTCAATCTATTGGTGCGGTGCGCATGGGTTCGATTCCATGGGGTAAAAATAAGCAAAATCCTTTTAAGCACTACCGGTTACTGCCCGGTGCCGCCGACCGTCATGCGGTCGAGCTTCACGGTCGGCATGCCTACGCCCACAGGGACGCTCTGCCCGTTCTTGCCGCAGGTGCCGATGCCTTCATCCAGGGCAAGATCGTTTCCAACCATAGACACATACTTCAGTGCCTCCGGCCCATTGCCGATCAGCGTCGCGCCCTTCACCGGCTGCGTCACCTTGCCGTCTTCGATGAGGTAGGCTTCGCTGGCCGAGAAGACAAACTTGCCGTTGGTGATGTCCACCTGGCCGCCGCCGAAGTTCACCGCATACAGACCGCGCTTCACGCTCTTAATAATGTCCTCGGGCATATCGTCGCCGTTGAGCATGTAGGTATTCGTCATGCGCGGCATGGTGATGGCCTGATAGCTCTCGCGGCGTCCGCTGCCGGTGCTCTTGGTACCCATGAGCCGGGCGCTGAGCTTGTCGGTCAGGTAGCCCTTGAGGATGCCGTTCTCGATCAGCACGTTCTCCTGCGTCGGCGTGCCTTCATCATCGACATTGAGCGATCCGCGACGATTGGGCATGGTGCCGTTATCTACCACCGTCACCTTGGAAGACGCAACCTGCTGGCCGATGAGACCGCTAAAAGCTGAGGTTCCTTTGCGATTGAAGTCGGCTTCCAGGCCGTGTCCTACAGCTTCGTGCAAGAGGACGCCGGGCCAGCCGGGGCCAAGGACGACCTCCATCTCGCCAGCCGGGGCGTCCACCGCTCCCAGTTGAAGCATGGCGGTTCGGGCAGCCTCACGGGCAAAAAACTCAGGGCTCTTCTTGCCTTCAAAGAAGTCGAGGGCAACGCGGCCGCCGCCGCCGCTGGTTCCGCGTGCCGTGTTGGCGCCGTCTTTCGCAATGACGAAGACGTTCAAGCGAGCGAGGGGCTGGGTGTCGCTGGCGAAGGTGCCATCGGAGGCGGCAACGAGGATGCGGCGCAACTCGTCATTGAATCCGGCGCGGACCTGCACGATGCGCGAGTCGTAGGCGCGGGCAGCCTTGTCGGCACGCTCAATGAGCTTCAGCTTCTCCGAGATCTCGGCGTCCGAGGTAGCTCCGGCTACAGGATAAAGAGTCGGCGTCTCGGTGTGGGTAAATCCATGTGCCAGCTCCTTCGCCGGGCCGCTCGCGATCAGCGCTGCGGTGCGGGCGGCTTTGAGCAGACGGTCGCTCGATAGGTCGTCGGTGTAGGCAAAGCCGGTCCGCTCGCCCGAAAGGACGCGGATGCCGCAGCCCACGCTGATGCCCTGGCTGGCGGATTTGACGAGGGACTCGTCGATACCGAGAGAGGTAGAGGTAACTGATTCAAAATAAAGGTCTGCATACTCTCCCCCGACGGAGAGCGCCTCCCCCAGGCAGCGTTCCATCAGGCGTTCGGAGATGCCCAGCTTTTCGATGAAATAACGCTTGTGATCTGGAGAGGGGGTAGTCATCATAACCCATTATAGGCTTCGCGGGGAGGCTAAACGATCAGGACAGGTATTTTGCGCAGCGATGGGTGAATACGACGCAGTAATTGGCGTGGTTGAATCAGCGGGGAAACACACTATTGGGTGCGGCTTCGAAGCCGGGTTCAGCGTCCGTGAGAAGGGTCAGGCGAGGTAGCGGTGTTGAGATCGATGAACAGGCTGGGCAGGCCGGGAGCATGGCAGTTGCCGTCACTCGCGTAAGTCTGGGCGCAGGCTGCGGTGATGGATTTGCGGCGGGGAGACTGCGCGTATTGCCAGACGATGGCATCGGGCGTTCCGCTGGCGGCAAACGATGGAGCTTCGAGGGTGCAGCCGTTCGATGGCGGGCAGGCGTCCTGCGCGACCCATAGGGCTATCTCGTGAAGATGCTGGGCTGTGACGTGGTTGCGGATGTCCTGGGCCGTGGTGATGGCATTGCCATGGCCCTCGTTAACAGGCTGGCCACTGGCGTAGACGCCCGGACGGAAGCCTGAGCGGGCGACGGCCTCGGTCCAGGCAAAGAGGTAGTCTGCCTGCTCGGGGAGAAGACGGCCGCCTTCTTCCTGATCGAGAAAGAGGATCGCTCCGCCGGGAAAGTGTTCTCGATGGGCAGCACCGATCGCGGCGGTGGCATCGGCCTTGCCGAGAATTGCGGGGTTGGTGCCGGACTTTTGCGCCTTCACAATTTCAGCATCGAGCCTTCCATTAAAGAGCACCAGAAATCCGAAGCCCTGATGCAGGAGAATATCGCGTTTGTCCTGCCAGTTATTCTGCTGCGCGCCGGGCGGGTTGTTGAGCCAGTATCCGACGAAGGAAAAGTGCTGGCGCAGGGCAGGGAGAGCTTGATCCCCGGGGTAGTTGTTGAGATCGAAGCCAATGTACGTGTGCGTCTTCGCCGCG
>Ga0068855_100010304_pt1 | contig 11274 bp, 13 predicted proteins | sample KBSCornC52_FD_66592 | JGI IMG/M metagenome (GOLD analysis project Ga0068855, IMG submission 66592) | Corn rhizosphere microbial communities from Kellogg Biological Station, Michigan, USA - KBS Corn C5-2 | ecosystem: Host-associated > Plants > Roots > Rhizosphere > Soil ... | reverse complement strand
TCGCGCCACTTCACGATGTTGTCCGCGCGGCTTGCGCAGCTCGGCCGTGCTTACGGCGACTTCGAGGCCCACAACGGCTTGTGGGAAATGGCATTGAAGACCGCGCATTCGTGCCTCGCGAGGATGGCGCTGGTGCCGCGCGTGCTGGAAGCACGCGGGCTGGATGTGACGCCCGGCATGATCGCGCGCCTGCGGTCGGTCGGCGACGACATCACCGCCGACATTCTGGAAATCATCCTGAGCGAGGAAGTGCCGCACGTGGCGGCGGGTACGCGCTGGTTCCGGTATTGCTGCGAACGCGATGCGCGGGATCCCGACGCGACCTTCGCCGAACTGCTGCGCGAATACATCCCGACCGGCTTGCGCGGCCCGTTCAACCTCGATGCGCGCCGCGCGGCGGGATTCGGCGAAGTCGAGCTCGCCGGCCTCGCCGGTGTTTGAAACACGCGATGCCTACAACACGTGCGCCACGGTCATTGCCACCAGCGCCGCCACCAGCAGCACCACGGCGAGGCGGCTGAACGTCGCGATCCGGCGTTGCAACGCCGTCACCGATTGCATGGTTGCCTCGCGTTCTTCGCCGTCCGGCAGTTGCGCAACCTGTTGCGACAACTTCCCGGCGCGCTCCGCCGCGCGGCCGATCACCGCGCCACCGATCACCGCCGCCGCGATCCCGCACAGGCCGCCGATGCCGAGTGCCAGTCCCGCGCCGTGAGCCACGATGGTGCTGTCGAAGCCATGGGTGAAGACCCAGTACATCCATAGGCCGGACAGCACCGTCAGCATGGCCGCCGCGGCGATGAACCGCCCGTCCGTCGCCGCCTCAATTCCGCCATCACAGGAGCACCGCGCGGGCCGGTCGCGCGGATCGCCGGCGTCACGTACAAGGTCAGGAACATCGCCGAACCCACCCACAACGCTGCAAACAGGATGTGCAGCACGCGCACACCCGCATACCATTCACCGATCATGGCTTGCCCCTTCGCGCGAAAGGTGGGAAGTATCCACGGGGCCTGCGGATGCGACAACCTGCTGGGGCCCACGCGTGCCGGGACGGCGAATATCAGGCGGGTGCTCGATGCCGCGCATTCGCGCGGCACCGAAGCGCGATCAATGTCCGCCTGCGTTCACGACCGCGGGCGGTGACGGCAGCACCAGTTTCAGGTACGGCGCAGGTGCTTCCTGTCCGGGCGGCACCCAGTCGTGCGCGGGCTTGCCCGCCGGGCCTAGCGAATGGATGTACGCATACATGCTGGCGAGGTCCTTGTCGGACAGATAGCGGAACGTCCAGTACGGCATCGCCGGGCGTGCCTTCAGCGAACGCAGCTTCGCGATCCATTCCTTCGCCGTCAGCTTCTGCACGTACAGTCGCAGGTTGGGCGCATACGTCGTGCCCCACGGTCCCTGGAAGTTCATGCCGGCGCCGGTCAGCAGTGTGTCCTTCGGGGCCTGCCCGCCGTGCTCGGCCCAGCCGGGCGTGTGGCAATCCTGGCAGCCGCCGTAGTTCACCAGGAATTCTCCGTGCTTGATCGATTTGTTCGACGCGTGCGCGTCACCCGCGAAGGCCGGTGCAGCCAGCAAAACGCCGACCGCAATGGCCAGTATTGCCTTGATCATGACTTTCCCTCCTGAGGTTGCGTGGATGGGGTGCAACCGCGCCCGAGTATTCGCCACCCGCCCGCTTCGTGCAAGTCGCTCCGCGGGTGTAGGCTCCACGTTTTGTGCGGACCGGAGGGGGGGGGCCATGTCCATGCGGAAAGTCCTGATTGCGTTCACCGTGTTGATTATTGCAACGCTGGTGTGCGCGGCGCCGCTTGCGCAAACGCCCGATTCACAAGCGAAGACCGGCGTGTTCCTGCTCACCGCCGATCGCGTGTTCGACGCGCGCAGTGAAGCCACGCACGCGGGCTGGGCGGTGCTGGTGGAAGGCGACAAGGTCGCCGCGGTCGGGCCGCGCGGTTCGATCAAGGTGCCCGCCGAAGCGCAGATCATCAACATGCCCGGCACCACGCTGATGCCGGGAATGATCGATGCGCATTCGCACATCTTCCTGCATCCGTACAACGAGACGCTGTGGAACGACCAGGTGCTGAAGGAACCGCTGCCGTATCGCACCATCGAAGCGGTCAATCATGTGCGCGACACGCTGATGGCGGGCTTCACCGCGCTGCGCGATCTCGGCACCGAAGGCGCGGGTTACGCCGACGTGCAGGTGCAGAAGGCGATCAATGATGGCCTGATCCCCGGGCCACATCTGTTCGTCGCCACGCGCGCGACGGTTGCCAAGGACTGCTACGGTCCGGGCCCGATGGGTTTCCGCACCGACATGACGATTCCGCAAGGCGGCATTCCCGTCGCCGGCGTGCCGGAGATGATCGCGGCGGTGCGCGACCAGGCGGGTCACGGTGCGGACTGGATCAAGATCTACGCCGACTACCACTGCGGCAAATCGCACGGTTCGGTGCCGACCTTCACGCAGGCGGAATTGAATGCCGGCGTGGAAGCGGCGCATTCGCTGGGCTTGCCGGTGTCGGTGCACTCCACCACGCCGGAAGGCATGCGCCGCTCGATCCTCGCGGGCGTGGATACCATCGAGCACGGGTTCTACGGCACGAAGGAAGTGTTCGAGATGATGAAGAAACACAACGTCGCCTACCTGCCGACGCTGGAAGCGGTGGTCGCGTATGCCGAGTATTTCGACCACTGGAAGCCGGGCGATCCGCCCAACGATGAAATGCGCGCCTCGCAGAACGCGTTCAAGCTGGCCATGCAGGCGGGCGTCACCATCGGTAACGGCAGCGACGTCGGCGTATTCAAGCACGGCACCAACTACAAGGAAGTGGAACTGATGGTGAAGGACGGCATGCGGCCCGCGCAGGCGCTGCTGGCCGCGACCGCCGTGGACGCGAAAATCCTGCGCCAGCAGGACAAGTTCGGTCAGCTACGCGAAGGCCTCGACGCTGACGTCATCGCGGTGCAGGGTGACCCTACCAAAGACATCACCGCGATCGAACACGTGCCGTTCGTGATGAAGGGCGGGGTGATCTACAAGCAACCGTAGGCGGGAGGCAACCCGCCTTGCGTCGCCGTTGCGTCGGGATCCGCTGCGATTCTCCCGACCTACGTGTGCTTTCGACAGCAGCGCGAAGACGAGCGCTTCGGCGATCGGCCCGGCCAGCGCGCTCTTGTCCGCGCCGGGCAGACCTGAGACCAGGAGCATCCGTCGGGAAATGAACTCGTCTCCTCAGAACGCGTAAGTCAGCCCGAACTCGACCGAATTGCTCTTCAGCAGGATGTAGTTACCGTCTTCGTGGCTGCGTTCGTCCTGCTTGAAATAACCAAAGCGGTAATCGCCAGTCAGATCCAATCTTCGGGTGAGCGCGTAATCCAGTCCGAGCGTCGCGTCCATGTTGGTCTGGGCCAGCGTGACCTCGCCTCCTTCCGTGCGCAGGCTGTTGACGCGCGGCAGCCACGCGCCGTCGAGCGATGCGACGAAAGCCAGCCGGTCGTTCAACGGCTCGTCGAATTGCACACCGACCATCGGAACCGGCAGTTCCTGGGTCACGAAGTCCTCTTTCATTTCCTGGCCGACAGAATCCGGCGTCAGCGTGCCATCGAGCTTGAAGGTGAGGCCCTCGAAGGTGAAACCGGCGCGGCCGGACAGTGAACCCCCGTTCGCGAACTGCGAAAGCGTGCGCTGGTAGAACAGTGTGGCACGCAGGAAATCCGGAAAACGCGTGACCGTGCGCAGGCGGGTGCCGGCCGCAAGGGTCGCGCCGTTGAAATTCACGTCCTGTGGCAACACCGTTGAACCGGTCAGGGTGTAGTTCTGCAGCACCAGTTGCACGCTCTGATCGGGATCGATGCGATAGGCGACGCGCAGGGCCTCGACGGACATGTGGTTCACGTCAAGGTCGGAGCCGAAAGCGAGCCGGGTGCCCTCGATCTGGTTCTCGCGTACCTGCACATAGCCGCTTGGGTCGCCATAGCCCATGGCCAGCGCGACCTGCCAGTGCGCGAAACTATCGGCGTCCTGCGCGTTCGCGATCCCATACGTCAGGTACGGGACCGCCGCGACCAGACAGAGGATTCCGGCGCGGCGGAGGTTCGGAAAGCGGCTCGACGGCGGATGGGTGCGGCACATTGGCGAAACCTCTCGCCGGACTACACAATGCGAGCAAATGCACGAACAGTCTAGTCCGATGCGGTGGCCTGGCGGCGCGCAGGCATTCTGGCTGCGACCGCGGTGGACGGGAAGATCCTGCGCCAGCAGGACAAGTTCGGTCAACTGAAGCCTGGCCTCGACGCCGACATCATCGCTGTGCAGGGTGATCCCGTGCAGGACATCAGCGCGATCGAGCACGTGCCATTCTTCATGAAGGGTGGGATGATCCACAAGGGGCCGTGAATCCGCGCGTACCCTCGCAATTTACGTTCATCGGGGAAACCGGCACGCCGCAATAAACTCCGCCCCATGGACGTGAAGAGCGGTTATCCGTGGTGGACGGTGCGCAATGGATTGCTGCGCGACTATCCGCCGCTGTCCGACAACGTCGACTGCGAAGTCGTGGTGGTGGGTGCCGGCATCACCGGCGCATTGGTCGCCCGTGCGTTGATTACTGCCGGACTGGATACGATCGTGCTGGACCGCCGCGACGTCGGCTGGGGCAGCACCGCCGCCAGCACCGCGTTGCTGCAATACGAAATCGACACCGAGCTGCTGCCACTGGCGAAGCTTGTTGGCCACGGGAATGCGGTCGCGGCCTACAAGGCTTGCGAGGACGCCGTTTCGGAGCTGCACGCGATTGCCGATGAAGTCGGCGATGTCGGTTGGCGCGAAGCGCCAAGCTTGTATCTGGCGAGTTCGCGACGCGACGCCCGGCGATTGCGTCCCGAATTCGAGGCGCGGTGCGAGGCCGGCTTCGGCGTCGAATGGCTGGAGGAATCCGCGCTGCACGAACGTTTCGGATTGGTCGCGCCCACGGCGATCCTGTCGCGACCGGCTGCGCAAGTGGACCCCTACCGTTTTGCACACCGGCTTTTCGAGAAGTCGTGCGCACGAGGCCTGCGCGTCTTCGACCGTTGCGAAATGCTGGAGTGGAAACCGGACGCCGGGGCGCTGGAGATCCGCGTGGCGACCGGCGCCCGCGTGCGCGCGCGATGGCTGGTGGTGGCCGCCGGCTACGAAAGCCAGTCGCTGCTGCCGCGGCGGGTGGCGAAGAACCGCAGCAGCTACGCCTTCATCAGCGAACCGCTGCAACTGCCGACGGAATTCGCACGCTGCATCGGCTGGGAAACCGCGCGCCCGTACCTCTACTGGCGCACTACCGACGACGGCCGGCTGATCGTCGGCGGACAGGACGACCGCATCGACATTCCCACGCGTCGTGACTGGCGCATCCCGCGCAAGGTGGAGAAGCTGATCGCCCGCCTACAGGAACTGATGCCGGAGGTGCAGCCGCAGGTCGGCTTTGCCTGGGCGGGAACCTTCGCCGAAACGGAGGACGGGCTGCCCTGGTTCGGCGCGCATCCGAAACTCGATCGGCGGGTGCTGTTCGCCATGGCCTACGGCGGCAACGGCATCACCTACAGCACGATCGGTGCGCACATCATCGCCGATGCCGTGCGCGGGAAACCCCATTCGTTGGCGGCGCGGTTCGGATTCGAGCGCAAGATGGCTTGATCGTTGACGCTTGCGACACAAGGGAAGCGCTTTACGCGCTGATCACGCGCGTCTTTGTAGAACAGCGCACAAGGAGCACCACGCAAAGGAGAACCGCGATGAAAGCGACCATACTGCTCGGCACGCTCAAGCGTTCGGGATTGTCCAACACGCAGACGTTGTGCGAATTCGTGGCGCGCCGGATGAAGCGGGAAGACATCCGCTGCGAGATCATCAAGCTGGTCGATCATGACATCTTGCCCGGAACCTGCAGCGACATGGGCAAGGGCGACGCCTGGCCCGGAATCCTCAAAAAGGTGCTCGACTCCGACATCGTGGTCTTCGCGACACCGATCTGGTGGGGCGGTCAGTCCTCGGAAATCCAGCGCGTGATCGAGCGGCTCGATGAAATCCACGACGACATCCTCGCGGACAAGCCATCGCTCTTCGAAGGCAAGGCCGGTGGCATCGTCATCACCGGCGATTCCGACGGCGCGGAGCACGTCATCGGCAACATCAGCAACTTCTTCAACGCGATCGGACTGCTGATCCCGCCGTATGCCACGCTCTCCGTCCTCTGGGACAAGCAAGCCAAGGACAAGAAAACGTCGAAGAAAACGCTGCTGGAAAAGTACGAATCGGATTACGCAGACACGGCGGACAAGATGATCCGGCAGTTGCTCAAGTACGCTCGGGCATCCGGGGGCAAGCGCGAGGCAGCTTGATGGGATTTGCGGCACGCACAAGAGTGGGCGGAAGAACCTCCAAGCAATCGTAGGGCGGGTGACAACCCGCCGTGTGGAATTTGCAACGTCGGGATTCGCTGCGCTTCTCCCGACCTACGCCTGCTGCGCTAGTGGGTGGTCGACCCGCCGACGGCAGACTTAGTCATAAGCTCCAGTACAGATGCGGCGATGAAGGGCGCGATCGAGGTGCTGACGCGCTATCAGGCCAAAGAGCTTGGCGCGCGCGGCATCGCCGTGAATGTGTTGGCGCCGGGTGCGATCGAAACCGATTTCGGCGGTGGCGCCGTGCGCGACAACGCCCAACTCAACGGCTTCGTCGCCGCCAACACCGCGTTGGGTCGCGCCGGCCTGCCGGAGGACATCGGTGCCGCGGCGGCGGCGTTACTCGGGCCGGGCGGCCGCACGGCCAGCGCATTGAAGCCTCCGGCGGTATGTTCCTGTAGTGAGATCGCGGGCGATCCAGGGCAAGATCGGCCGCGACGCGGCGTGCGTCTGCAGGCGTCAGTCGTTGTTGACTGCGCCATTTCATGTACAGCGCCGAGCACTCGGCCTGGGAATCGATCAAGGTTTGTTGCCTGTTTTCCCGCGGTGCGGACGGCCCATGGAGTGTCCGATATTGCCGCACCAAAGATGCGGTGACTCAGAGACACGTCAGTCGAATTTACAACTGGTCGTTTTCGGTCAAGCCCAAGACGTAGCAAGGGTTGCAGGGCAAAACACGTATTTTAAAAATCATTTCGGCGTCGAAGGTATTTACGTTTTTCAACACCACCAAACAAGGCAAGACTTACAATCAAACCAAAATCATGCGGTTGCAAAATGGCATGTGATATGCACAGGTTCGGCGTCGGCGGCTGTGCGGTCGCAGGGGGTGCCTCATAGCTCGTTGACGTTGGATCTCATCACGTCATCGTTATCGAGAGGTAACCGCATGAACAAGTCCTCTGGATTCATCAGCTTGGCGCTTGCCGCGCTTGCCCTGGTTGCAGGGCCTCGGCTTGCCCAGGCGAATCCCATCCTGGTTGCAACGATCAGCGGGGCGTATGACGCTTGCGCATACGATACGCCTTGCCTCCAATTTCACAACACCACGGGGTTCGATTTCACCAACGCGCAGATGGTATTGAAAGGCTATGGAACGGGAACGCTGAACAACGGCGTCAGTCAGACCGTTAGCCTCCCTGACATGGCTGCAAACACTGATACCAATGTGGTGTGGAGTACCGGCGGGGGGCCGGGAGATTTGTTTGCTTACGATTATGACGACGAGTGGGGATTCCAGGCGCCGTGCCCATTTCCCGGTGCGATCGATGCGGGCCTGTGTGCCCAGGTCGGCAACTTCAGCGTGACATTCACTGCCATGTGGAACGGGCAGCCGATCTTTTCGGTCTTCTCTCCCACGACCAATGCCTCGGGAGGGTTTGTGGGTTGGGAGGGGATAGACCCCGACGGTTGGTCCGAGAATCCGCTTTATGATGTTCACACGGGTAGCTTGACTGGTGTTCTGGCCAACATTTATGTGGGAACACCACCCAGCGTGGCTGAGCCTGGAGCACTTGGGATGTTCGGCTTGGGAATGCTCATGGTCGGCCTGTTCGCAGGATTGCGGCGGCGCACGTCCTGATTCCATTACTCACGCCACTCCTACGCGAGCGATCCCCGCGGAAGTGGGGATCGCTTTTTACTGACAGGCAGGCGTCTTGCGTCGTCGGGATGGAGTGAAACGGAATCGCGCATCAATTCGTGCAAAGCCCCGGATTCATTCGTGACATCCCTGTCGCCCATTCTGGGGCGCTTCGCCCTTCGCGTTTGCGACCCTGCAAAACGGCGTCATTGTCGCTTCATCCGGGCCGCACGGTGTGTTCCCCACCGGGATCTTCCCACCTGTGGCGGCCATCGGCACGCACCAGCTAGCCCGTTGTTCGTGGCGGGACGGGCGACTACGCTCGGCGCGCCGCGTGCGGGGAAATCACCGATGCGTATCGTGAGCGTGGGGCAGGTGGTCTTTGCGCTGACCATGGTCGGTGTCGGCATCCTTGGATGGATTCGAGGCGACTTCGTCCAGATTTGGCAGCCGGTTCCCAAGGCGTTTCCCGCGCGCGAAGTGCTGATCTGGCTCTGCGCCGCGATCTCGCTTGCGTGTGGCGCGGGCCTGTTGTGGCGCCGCACAGCAGCATCAGCTGCGCGCTTGTTGTTTTTCTACCTGCTGCTCTGGATGGTTGTGTTCAAGCTGCGCTTCATCTTCCTCGCACCGACCACGGAAGGTACCTACCAGAGCAACGGCGAGAACGCGGTGATCGTGGCGGGCGCATGGGTGTTGTACGTCTGGCTGGCAGCACGTTGGGACCGGCGGTATCTCGGTTTCTTCAGCAGCGAAACTGGCCTGCGCGCTGCGCGGGTGCTCTATGCACTGGCGATGCTCGCATTCGGCCTGTCGCATTTCTTCTATCTCGATCTGACCGCGCCGCTGGTGCCGGCATGGTTGCCCTGGCACACGGGTTGGGCGTATTTCACGGGTGGCGCCTACCTTGCGGCAGGGCTTGCGATGATCACGGGAACCCTCGCGAAGCCGGCAGCGATACTGTCGGCATTGCAGATCGGCCTGCTGACGTTCCTGGTGTGGCCACCGCTGATGCTGTCCGGCACCATCACCGCGTCGCAGTGGGGCGAGTTCATCGTCTCGTGGGTGCTGACCGCGGCGGCGTGGGTGGTTGCCGAGTCCTATCGCGGCGCGGGTTGGGTTGTTGCCGGTTCGCAAATCCATGAAGTTGGGGGACGTTCCGGAATTCCGGAACGTTCCGCCACGAATCAATAAGTCGCCACCGCGGGGTGAGCCATGAAGACGATGCTGCGGTCGAGCCGCGTGTTGTTCGCCGCCGCGATGATCGCCCTCGGAATTACGGGGCTCGTCAATGGCGATTTCGCATTGGTGTGGCAGCATGTTCCGGCGCAGGTGCCGGGCCGATCCATCCTCGCTTACGTCTGTGCGGTGATCGAACTGGGATTCGGCATCGGCCTGCTGTGGCAACGTACGCTGGCATGGACCTGCCGCCTGCTGTTTCCGTACATGTTGCTGTGGCTCGTGCTGTTGGAAATCCCGGGCGCGATTCATTCGCTGCGGTATGCCGGCAACTGGGGCAGTGTGGACGAAATCGCGATCATGACGGCGGGCGCGTGGTGCCTGTTCGCCCTGCACGCGCAAACACGACGCTTCGGTTTCGCGACTGGATCCAGCGGTATCCGCGGCGCACGCTGGTTGCTTGTCGTCGCACTTCCCATGATCGGCGTGGACGTCATCGTGGACGCGGTGAAGGCCGGCGACAAAGTCATGCAACCGTGGTTGCAGGTATTGCCCGATCCAATGGCATGGGCGTGCTTCACCGGCGTTTGCAGCATCGCGGCGGCGCTGGCATTGCTGACCCTGGAAGCCGCGATGCTGGCCCTCATCACCATCACGTACTGGGGTCCCGATCTCTACACAGGTCGCACGGCCACCACTGCATTCATCATTTCATTCCTGATCGCCGCCGGAGTCTGGCTCGTAGCCGATACCTATCGTGGCGTACCATGGTTTGCTACCGGGCGCCCGGCGTGGAAGGCGTGACGTCGGTCGGTGCCCAGAGGAAAGCCTATGCGTCCGCCGGTGCGGGAGGCAGATAGTCGGTCAGACAGGCGAGTGATCAGCATGGCGAAGATGCCATCGGATAACGCGCTCAGGCGTTCCGGCGGCGCTTTGTGGAGTCTCGCCCTGTGTCACGTCACATTGAAAGCGCAAGCGACTGCCCAATGGGCCACGCTTCCCATTGCACCATGAGTTCGGCCATGCGCGCGCGAATGGCGTCAAGGTCGTCCGCGGTGACATCCAGCATCGGGCAGCCGCGTGCTTCGCAGGTGACGCGGTACAGGTCCAGCATTTCCGCGACATCGCTGCCACCGTCTCACCACTCATCCATGGATTACCTCGACCAACCGTTCGACGCCGTCGCTCTCCGCTTCACCGCGCATGCGCATGCCCGCACGCGCGCCGTCGCGCAGCCGCGTGACAAAGCCGCGCTTCGCCAGCGCGCTCTCGACCACATAGCGCACATGTCGTGCGGAATGAGCCGCTGCTTTGGACAATCGATACGCTCGAGCGAATCGTTGGCGCGCACGACTTCCATGCGGTCGTGTTTACCGGAGCCTTTGGAGAAGACGAATTGCATGCATGGGTCATATCGCCGCGTCGCGCCTCATGATTCTTCTCGGCTGGGAGAGAAATCCCGCAGCGACCACCATGCCGCCCGCCACAGCCACGCCAGCACCAGAGCAATCACGACTTTTTCGCCAAGGCCGCGCGGAATCGGCGACAGCGCATAGATCCAGAAATAGACCACGCACACCGATGCGATCGTGGTGGCTTCGATGAATTGCTCGCGTGAGCGGGCGTCGAAGCGAAAGCGCAGCGATTGCAGCAGCGCGGCCGCGGTGATGCACAGGAATGTGGCGAACGCCGCCCATTAATGGATCCTGCCGTGCAGCGTGACCAGCCAGCGCGTCGCGTCGGCGGTGAACGATGCGAGCACGCACAGCGCGATCGCACCAACGAGGAACAGGATCAGTGGAAATACGCTGCGCGCGCCGGTCCAGCGCGCGGTTCCAGCCGATGCCGAGCGCGGCGATACCCGGCGCGGGCGCGTAGAAACTTGCCCGCACCCACGTGCCGTACGGGCCGGTCACGTAGATACTCATTGACGTGGCGCTCCAGTTGAGGTCGGTGCGCAGGGACTGCACCAGCAGGCAAGTCACCGTGATGAATGCGACGCCGACCAACGCGATTCCGCCGAGCGCGCGCAAGCGCATCGGCGCCGCTGGATTCCTCGGTCGGCA
>Ga0068855_100010302_pt1 | contig 11276 bp, 7 predicted proteins | sample KBSCornC52_FD_66592 | JGI IMG/M metagenome (GOLD analysis project Ga0068855, IMG submission 66592) | Corn rhizosphere microbial communities from Kellogg Biological Station, Michigan, USA - KBS Corn C5-2 | ecosystem: Host-associated > Plants > Roots > Rhizosphere > Soil ... | reverse complement strand
ATTTCGCCCTCGATATTTTCGCCCCAGCAGATGAGCCTGCCGTCACTGGCAATCAGACACACGTGGTTGATTTCGGTGGCCAGCGCGACCCCCGCGCTCGGCAAGCTCACTTGCGCAGGCGTGAGGCTCTGCCCGATGCCCGCAATTCCGAGCTGACCGATGTCGTTGGCACCGAAGCAATAGACCGCGCCGCTGCTGCGCAGCGCGCAGCTGTGGTTTGCGCCGGCGGCGACTTGCACATAGTCGTCGAAGCCGGCCACGCGCGTGGGCCGCGAACGCGCGTTGGTGTCGCCCAGGCCGAGCTGGCCGCGCGCGTTGTCACCCCAGCAGTACAATGCGCCGCGCAAGCTGGCGCAGGAATGGCCGGTGCCCGCGTCCAGACTGGAGAGCGCAAGCGTGCCCACACCGCCCTCGGTTGCGTCGATCGGCGCGTCGATCGGCGCGTCGATCGCGGCGTCGGCGCTGCCGCCGGTGCCGGAATCCGGCGCGCTCGGGTTCGGCGTGAGCACCTCGGACACGCGCGAGCAGCTACCGAGCAGTAGCAGCGCGAAAGCGGCACGCCGGGTCCGCGAGGCGCTCAAAACTCGACTCCTAACCCGCTGCTCGCGTAAAGCTCCAGGCCGGACGCGCCTGTGACCGTCGACCCGCCGTCCGACGCCGAAAACGCCAACCACGGATAGCCCACTCCGAGCGTAGTGAACGAGCGGAGCGCGTGCGCCGCACCGAACACGGCACCGAGCCCGAGGCGCGCGCTCCCGGCAAAACCGCGCGCTTCCTTGGCCTGCGCGGAGCCGGCTGGGCGCGCCTGATAGTCGAGCAGCGCAAAGTGCGAGCCGAGCTGTGCGTCGAGCTCGAACTCGCCGGTTTGCGCCCAAGGCAAGTGCAGGCCCAGGTCGGCACTGACGGCAGACGCCGTCACGGTGCCATGCGCCGAGGTCACGGCCAGCGCGCCGCGCAGACCGAGCGCGACCTCGAGCGACCAGCGCGCGGGTAGCGGAATGAGCGTGAAGGCGTCGCCGCCGTATTGGGTCTGATCCCCACCGTAGTGCGCGATCGCAACGCGCGCGCCGATCGGTGTGCCGCGCGCCACGCGTGTCGCCCGCGCTGGGCGAATGGCAGCGCGTAGCTCGGCCGCGGGCGGCGCCTTTTCCGCGTGCGGTGCGGCATCGAGCCCGAGCTCGGCCCAGCTCGCGCGGAGCAGCTCCTCGCTCTCGACCGCCAGCGCCAGCGAACGGCCGTCCGCCGGCAATGCGCCGAGCTTGATGTCGCGCTCGACGCGCTTTTCGGTCACGCGATCGACGACTTCGAGGCTTACGTCGAGACCAGCGGCGGAAAACGTGCAGCTCAAGATCGCCACCGGCTCCGATTGGCTCGGCGCGCCTTCACGACAGACGCCGATTTTGTTCGGCGCGAGCCCAGCGCGCAAATCGGTCAGCATCGCGCTCTTTAGGTGCTCTTCAGCCGTGCCGCCGGAAAATACCACGCGCACCCAGGGCTCGCCCGCGGCGCCACACGCAGGCTCGTCTGCCGCAGCCGACGCGCAGCTCGCCGACAGTCCGATGCAAATGCCAAAGGCCCAAACGCGCACGCAGCTTCGCAGTCTAGCCCGAACGCCGCCCGAATGGCGCGCTCACGGCGTGCCGCAGCCGCGCGTCACTGAATCGCGATGGACACCCGCAGGAAAGGCCGCAAGGTACGCTTGGCGCGCGCGCGCGCACTCCGAGCCCCGGCCACTTTGGGCATAGGCCGTGACCAAGCGAGCCATCGCATCCTCACGAAAGCCAGACCCGGGTGCGAGTTGCACCGCGCGTTCCAAAGCTTGGATTGCACCCGCGAGGTCAGCCAAGCGATCCATCCGCAGCCGGCCGAGCTCGAATGCGGCCAGGCCAGCGCGGGCGTCGCTCGGGAACTTCTTGAGAATTTGGCCGTAGTCGTCGGCAGCAGCCCGCGCGTCTCCCGCGCGACGAGCGGTGTTCGCCGCGTCGAGCAATTCCTTCGGGCTGAGCTCATGCGCGGGGCGGAGCGCCTCGCTCGGGCGCGCTTCGGGCGCGGCACTGCTGGCTGCGCTCGACACGGGCGGAGCGGGTTCGAGCGCAGATACCGGCAGAGCAGGCTCGCGCGTAGATGCGGACGGAGCAGCGACGGCCGCGGTGCTGGGCTGAGCGGCGGCCGTGGGCACCCATTCGCTGAAACTTTGGCCCGCAGCGATGCGCGTGACTTGCCCCGGGTGGCGCTCACTCACGACCTCGACCACACCACGCTCCACATTCACGTCGACATGCGCGCCGTCTGGTCTGTGCTCGTCTCGCACGCTGAAGCGCGTGCCCACGACTCGGACCTCCACGCCGGACGCGCGCACTACGAACGAGCGACCCGGACGGTGCGTCACGTCACAAGCGATGCGTCCGTGCCCCACGATCAGCGCCACGGCCTCGGAATTGCCGCCGGCAAGCTGAACTTGCGTGCGCGAGTCGAGCGTGAGCTTCGAGCCGTCGAGTAGCGAGACCGCCAGGGTATCGCCGGCGGTCTCGAGCGCGGCGTTCTCCAAAACCGAGCTTGGATGACCCCGCGGCACGAGCAACGCCACCGCTGCAACGGCGACGACCGCGCCGCCCACGGCCGCCCAGCGGAGCCGCCGCCGCGCGGGTTGCCCGCCCGCCAGCCGCTCACGCACGTTGCCCCACACGCGCGCTCTGCGCGCGTCGGAAACGTCCGGTTGTAGGTGTTGCGAGAGGGGCATGGTCTTAGCGGTGCTCGGCGCGATGGTGGCGTTCTAAACGAGCTTCAGCGGCGCGCAATTTCCTTTTCACGGTCGACTCCGAGATCGCCATATACGCGGCAATCTGCGGGATTTCGAAGCCTTCCACCCGGCGCAGCACGAGCGCAATCCGCTCGGCCGCCGGAAAGCGGTCGAGTACGGCGTAAAGTGCCCGTAGCTCGGCCGCGACGTCGGGCGGCGCGGTGCGAGCGACCAGGCTGTCCAAATCCACCGGCGCAAAGTGACGCAAGCCGAGGCGCGTGAGCATGCGCTGGCGGCGGAAGCGCTTGCCCGCGGTGCGGACCACGATCGAGCCGAGCCACGCCGCAAATGCCTGCGGGTTCTCGAGCTTGGTCAGGTGCTGAAAAGCGTACAGAAAGCTGTCCTGCACCAGATCGTCCGCGTCGAGCTCGCGGGGCAGAAATCGATGCGCGAGCCCGAACGCCAAGCGCGCATGACGTTGGAACAACGCCTCTTGAGCCCAGGTCTCGCCCGCGCGCGCGGCCACTACCAGCGCGGCATCCGTGGGCCCGGCCCCGGACTTGGTCGCTGGCGGCGCGCTCGCAATCATCAGCTCGCAAGATAGCGCGGTGAGCGAGCAAGCAAAGCACTTCCGCTCGCGTGTGCGCGGAATTGCGCCAGGTATGACTAGGAGTAGGAGACATCAACGCTCTTCCGCTCTCGAAAGAGTGGGTACCGCGACCGGGCCGTGACAGGTCAGCCTGCGGACAATTTTCCTGGATCGGGCACGATTTCGGCGCTGCTCGAGCAGCGCGCGACTCGCTCTTCATGAAGCGCGGCGCGCTGCCCACACTCGAAGGCATCTACCGCCATCCACGCAATGGGCTCCCCCATCGTCTCATTCAAGTTGGTGAGCAATGCGTACAATGGAAGCGCCCCTGATTCGTCTCTGGACGAATTAGTGGACCGACTCGGTGGCGCTCGCGGTTCATACCGAGACCATGACTTTCGTCCCGTCTTCGCGAGTCGCTGCAGCGTGGGCATCGCCCGCGCCGGACCCGCCTTGGAGGGCCCTGCCGTTGCTGCTGGCGGCGCTGGGGGCCTGCACCGGACAAATCCAGGGCACGCCCGGCGAAGCGGGCACTGGCTCGGCCGGCTCAGCGAGTGCCGCGGGCGGTGGAGCGAAGCTCGATCCCGGGCTGCTCGGCCCCGGCCAAACAGCGCCGGCGAGCTGCACCACGCCGGCCGTACCGGTCAAAACGACGCGGCTCGCGCGGCTCTCGCACAAGCAATACGACGGGGCGATCCAGGCGCTGCTCGGCTCGAGCCTGACGCCGTCGCAAGACTTCGTCCCGGATCCGTCGTTCGGCGGCTTCGACAACAATGCCGACCAATTGGCGGTCGTTGACCGCGGAGGGCGCGATTTCCGGCGCGCCGCGGAACAAGTTGCCGAGATGTTGGTCGCCGATGCAACGGCACTCGCGCGCGTCGCCCCCTGCGCCACGCCGAACGACACCAGCTTCGGCGCCGATTTCGTGAGCACCTTCGGCCTCCGGGCATTTCGGCGCCCGCTCGTGCCGGCCGAGCTCACGACCTATCAAGGCTTGTATGAAAAGGGCCAAGCCTTGGTCGATAGCGGCTCCACGCACGCACGCGGGGTGCGCCTGGTCGTCGAAGCGATGCTGCAGTCGCCGCAGTTTCTGTACCGGGTCGAGCTCGCCGATACTCCGGCCGAAAACGGCCTCTCGCGCTTGAGCGGCTATGAGGTCGCGACCCGGCTCGCGTTCGCGCTCTGGAATCAGCCGCCAGATCAGCGTTTGCTCGAGCTCGCAGCGAGTGATGCGCTGTCCACGCCCGATGCCGTAGCCGACGAAGCACAGCGGCTGTTGCTCGACGAACGCGCGCGGCCGGTGCTGGAGGATTTTCACCGGCAATGGTTGGGCACGGACGCTTACAGCAACATCGCGCGCGATCCGGGTCTGTTTCCCAAGTTCGTCGCCGGCATCGGCGCGGCGCTGCAAACCGAAGTCCAGAAGTTCGTGAGCGACGTCACGTTCGATCGCGGGCTCGGCATCAGTGCCCTTTTGACCGACAGCACGAGCTTCGTGAACGCCGATTTGGCCGCCTTCTACGGGCTCAGTGGCAACTTCACGAGCGCATTCAGCAAAGTGCAACTCGACCCGAGCGAACGCGCCGGGTTGCTCACCCGAATCGGCTTTTTGGCACAAAATGCCCACGCCAGCAGCAGCGCGCCGATCTTGCGCGGCGCGCATATTTTGAAGGGCATCTTGTGCCGCGAGTTTCCGCCGCCACCCGCCGGAGCGGCCATGACGCCATTTCCAGCATTCAGCGACACCATTCGCACCGGCCGCGATCAGGTGACGGAGCTCACGAAGTCAGCCACCTGCGCTAGCTGTCATCACACGTTCATCAACCCGATGGGCTTTGCCTTCGAGGGCTTCGACGCGGTCGGTCAGCGGCGTGATAGTGACCGCGGCTACGCGCTCGATCTGAGCGGCACGCTCAGCCTCGGCTCCGGCGATCTGAGCTTCAACGGCGCGGTCGACGCCTCACGTCAAATCGCGCTCAGCGAAGAAGCGCGCGGCTGTTATGCCAAAAATTGGCTGCGCTACTTCTACGCGCGGCTCGACGCCGATAGCGACGCTTGCTCGATCGATCTGATCGCCCAAAAGCTCGCGGACCCGAGCTACGGCACCAAAGCCGCGCTCGCCGATCTGGCGCGCACCCCGTCCTTTCTCTATCGCTCAGCGGATCAGCCATGATGAAGTCGAATCTATCGTCGTCGCGCCGTCGCTTCCTCAAAGCCGCGGGTGGCATTGCCGTCGCATTGCCGTTTTTGGAATCGCTCGAACGGCGCACCGCGCACGCCCAGAGCGCGCCCATACCCAAGCGATTCGTGGCCTTTCACACTGGCTGCGGCGTGGAAATCTCGCGTTTTTGGCCGACCGCACTGGGTGCCATCAGCGCGGCCACGCTCACGGGCAGCGCGCTCGAGCCGCTCACCCCGTACGCTGGGCAGCTTTTGATCCCGCGCGGCCTGCAATGCGCGCCGCGCGGCTTCAACTTCGACAACGCGCAAAACGGCGCCAACGACCACAACCTGGGCACCGCGGCGCGACTGACGGCTGCGGCCCTCGACGGAGTGGGCAACCAACATTACGCGCAAGGTATCTCGGTCGATCAGGAGATGGCCAAGAGCATCAACCCGGGTGGGCGCCCCGCGCTGACGCTCGCGGTCGGGCGCTCGATGGACGGCTCGGCGGACGGCTACATTTCCTACTTGGACGCCGGAAAGCCCGCGCCGCGCCAGCAAAACCCGTGGCTCGTCTATCAAGATTTCGTAGCGCCCGGCGCGAGCCCGCAAACGATGGTCGATCTGGTGCTCAAACGTGAGCAAAGCGTGCTCGACGTCGTGAGCGAGGATTTCACGCGCTTACAGGCGAGCCCACGCCTGAGCCAGGCCGACCGCGACAAACTCGATCTCCACCTGACGAGCATTCGCGATTTGGAGACCGGCATGGTGAGCTCGGGTGCGATCGCCTGCTCGGTGCCGGCCGCTACGCTGACCGAATTGCAAGCGCTCAACGCCGCCAAGGTCAAGGACGACGCGAATTTTCCGACCATCGGGCGCTTGCAGATGGATGTGCTTGCGCTCGCGCTGGCCTGTGGCCACACCAACGTGGCGACCTTGATGTGGGGCGGCGGCGAGGCCGGCCCGGTCTTCAGTTGGCTCGGGCAGAGCAACGAGCACCACCTGATTTCACACCGCGTGATCGACTATGGCAGCACGGCGCCGCTGGGCGGCGCGCTCGACTCGCTGCACGCCATCGACCAATGGTACGCGGGTCAGTTCAAGTATTTATTGGACAAGCTCGCTGGCTACAGCGAGGGCGGCGGAACGGTGCTGTCGCATTCGGTGGTCATGTGGTGCAATGAGCTTTCGAACGGCGCCGTCCACCATTTTCAAGATCTGCCCTTCGTGCTCGCAGGCAGCGCAGGCGGCGCGTTGAAGCAGGGGCAGTATCTCAAGGTCACCAAAAATCCCCTCGCCAGCGGCCCGGACGAGGTCACCCCAGGCGACGACGCGCCGCACAACAAGCTGCTCACCACGCTGCTGAACGCCGTCGGTGCCACGCAAAACGGCGCGCGTTACAGCAATTTCGGCCAATTCGGCAGCGCCGGGGAGTGCAGCGAGCTCCTGGCTTGAGTAAAAAGCGTGCGTTTCCCTGGCCCGCTTGCCGGCCTTCGCGGGTCTAACCGGAGGTGAAGGCAAAGCCAAACCTCTCGTCAACGCTCCGAGCAAGACGGGTTTCTGCTTCGACCCTGCAGCGCGGACCCGGACTCGCGCCACCGCCCCTTGCCTCGGCGCTGTGCGCTGCGCTGTTCGCGCTGTGCAGTTGCACGGGCGTGATCAACGGACTCAGTGGCACCGGATCGAGCGGCAGCGTGGGCCCCGTGGGCACGGAAAATCCAGGTGGCGGCAGCACCGGCAGCGCCGGCAGTACCAGCACGGGCAGCGGGGGCAATTCAGCAACCGACAACGGCTTGGACGCACCGACGGAGTTCAGCTGCGATCCCACGCAGAAGCCCGCGATGGAAGCTTTGCGCGCACTGACCACACTTCAATACACGAACACGCTCTCCGACCTGGCGAGCGCCGCGCTGGGCGATGCCGCCGCGGGCACCGCGCTCCTGTCGGAGCTCGCGGCCCCGCTGGCTGCCTTGCCACCGAACGTGCCGATCGTGCCGCAAAATAGCGTCGCATTCGCGGCCGCGTTTCCCGACGGTGGCTGGCTGCGTGCCGATCAAGACATTCAGTTCAGCCGCGTGCAGGCCTTTTACAATATCGGCGTGCAGGTTGGCCACGCGCTGACTACGCCCGCACGGCTTGGCCAAGTCGTGGGCAACTGCGCTAGCGACGCGGACTCCAGCAATGACGCGGCCTGCCTCACGGCGTTCATTCAGAGTTTCGGCGCGCGGGCACTGCGCCGCCCGCTCACCGATGCCGATCTCAGCTTCTACTCCGGAGTCTACGGCGCGGACAGCAAGGCCGACCCCGCCGCGTACGCCGACGTGATCGCGGCCATGCTCAGCGCGCCGGAATTTTTGTATTTCGTCGAGCACGGCGAGGCACAAGTCTCGAACTTGCCGGGCGTGTACGCCCTCAGCGCCTTCGAGCTCGCAGCGCGGCTCTCGTACCAAGTGTGGGACGCCGCGCCCGACGCGGAGCTCCGCGCAGCCGCTGCAGACGGCAGCTTGCTCACACCCGCGGTTTATCGAAAACAAGTCGATCGCCTGTTCGCCGATCCGAAGGCGCACGCGGCCTTGCACCGCTTCTTCGCCGATTACCTCGAGGTGGAGAGCAGCGGCGGGCCGCGCGGCACCGGCGGCTTGAATTATCACCAGCTCGCGCTGCGCGATTCCGATCCGCTGTTCAAGGCCTACGCCGGTTCGGATCTGCCATCCGACGCGCTCGCCCAGCACTTGGCCGACGACGCCACCGCGCTGCTCGACTACTACACGTGGACCGCGCCCGGCACGATTCACGATCTATTGACGAGCGAGCTGTCGTTCGCGCAAACGGACGACGTCGCCAAGCTCTACGGCGTGCCGGCCTGGGACGGAAAATCGAGCCCGCCCGCGCTGCCCGCCGGACAACGCCCCGGCCTGTTCACGCGCGCATTGTTCTTGGCGGCCGGCGCAGATACCGCGCCCATTCTCAAGGGCATCTACCTGCGGCGCTACGTGCTGTGCGACACGATCGGTCCGCCACCGCCCGCCGCGGCCAACGCCATGGTGCCGATCACCACCACCCAAACCACGCGCCAAGCGACCGAAACGTTGACCAGCGTTTCGCCGTGCAACGCCTGTCACACGAGCTACATCAACCCGCTCGGCTTCGCCACGGAGAACTTCGACGGGCTCGGCCGCTTCCGCAGCGAGCAAACTTTGTATGCTGCGGATGGCTCCGTCGCCGCAAAATTGCCGATCGATACCCAGGTCACGCCGCACGTCGGCATGGGCGACAGCACCACCACCGCCAGCGGCCCGAGCGAGCTCATGCGCGAAATCGATGCCAGCAACAAGCCGGGCGCGTGCCTCGCACGCAACTACTTCCGCTACACCTTCGGTCGCTTCGAGGATCTGAGCGCGGACGGCTGCGCGCTCGAAGCGATCCGCAAAACCTTGGATAGCGGCGGACACTTGGTCGATCTGTGGCAGGCCGTCGTCACCACGCCCGCGTTCAAGCAACGCACGTTCGAATAGAGGAACAGAGAGCATGTCGTACAGACCCCTCAAGCTCGGCCGTCGTCACTTCCTCACTGGTCTCGGCGGCTTCGCGCTGGCCATTCCGTTTTTGCCCTCGCTCGAAAAGCCAGCGAGCGGCGCTGCGGCCGCCGCGCGGCCCAATTTCTTCTATCTTGGCAGTGACCACGGCGGCTGTTGGGACAGTAACTTCTTTCCGACCAGCGCGATGCCGAACAGCTTAACCGCTGCGCCGGGCCACCCGGTCACGTCCGGGCCGCTCGCGGCGCAAGTAGCGAGCGGCAGGGCCAGCCTATCTGCCGTGCTGAACGCGAGTTCGACCGCACTGACGAGCGCGCTCGTGGCCAAGATGAACGTCCTGCGCGGGCTCGACGTGCCTTGGTACATTGCGCACAACACGGGCCTGCACCTCGGTAACTTCGCGCGCAACGACGGCAACGGCGGCGACAACTTGGTCGTGGCAGCGTTGGGCATGCGGCCGACCATCGACCAGCTGATGGCCAACTCTTCGGCGTTCTACTCGTCCGCGGACACGGCTACGACCAAGCTGCGCTCGATGATCATGAACTCCGGACGGCAATTGTCGTGGTCGTTCGCGGTGCCGGCACAAGGCGTGGCGAGCCCGGTGCAGAGCGTGCAGGGCGTCAATAGCTCACTGCAACTGTTCAACAGCATCTTCGGCGGTGAAAAGCCGAGCACGCCCGCGCCGCGACCGCCGGTCGTCGACAAGATCTTAGCCAACTACAAGTCGCTCCGTGAAGGCAACACGCGCCTGTCCGCGGCCGACAAGGCGCGACTCGATACGCACATTGCCATGCTCGCGCAGCTGCAATCGACGCTCACCGCGCACGTCTCGTGCACCCTGCCCGCAAAGCCGACCGAAGATAGCGCGGACCACCACAGCGGCAGCAAATCGGACACCGCTAAGTATGGCCAATTGTGGATGGATGTCGTGGCCGCCGCCTTCGCCTGCGGCGCGAGCCGTATCGGCGTGCTCGGCTTTGGCGATACCGCAGGCTTCTCGGATTACGCCGGCACAGATTGGCATCACGACGTCGCACACCAGTGGTACTCGGATCAGCCGCAAGCGTGGCTCGTGCAGTCGTATCAGGGCCTATTCGAGCAAGTCTTCGTCTATCTCGCCGATAAGCTCGAGCAGCTCGACGCGGGCAACGGCGAGACGGTGCTCGACCATTCGCTGCTCGTCTGGTCGCAGGAGTCGGGCATGGAAACACATGGCTCGTATGGCGTGCCCGTGGTCACCTTTGGCGGTGCCGCGGGCGCAATGAACACCGGGCTCTACTGCGACTATCGCCAAAACGGTCAGACCGACGCCGAGCTCAGCCTGGCGCGCGCAGCGGGTGGCATGGGCTCACCCGCGATGAGCAGCTACGTCACCTATCCCGGCCTGCTCTACGAGCAATGGCTCGCCACCGCCATTCAACTCATGGGCGTGCCAAAGAGCGAATTCGAGCTCTGGAAAGACAGCAGCGGCAACGTCGAGCACGGCGTGGGCACGCCTTATCTGTCCACCGACAAACCGTACGTCACGCACTACGGTAGTCTCAGTTCGTCCTACTTCCAGAACGCGAGCAACCCGCTACCGTTCTTAGCCAAAGTCTAAACGCGACCGAACTCCGCCGCGCTCAGCGCCCCGCCGACGATGCGCGCCCGACGCCCAACGCCGTTGGGCAGCCGATTGCGGTTCCCGGATTTTACCGCCAAGACGCGGAGCGGCTCAGGAAGCGCTATGCCACCGGAGCGAATCGCGAAACGGCGTGCAGCGAGAGAGGACGCGGAGTTTTTGGGGTTTCACGGTGCGCGGCGCATAACGGAAATAAGAAAATACTGGAGCCGCGATAACCCCAACCCAACCCCTTGGTGAATCTCCTCTCGCTTGGCGGCTTGGCGGTGCTCTCTCCCTCTCCGTCCGCACCGCGACGCCGAAGGCTGAGACGCGGCGCGCGAGCACGCTTGACCATCAATAACCCAGCTAATTGTGGGTCCGAGAGTTGGGGGCGTGGGCTCGTTGCGGCGCTGGTTTTGGGCGCGAGCGGCGCGGGCAAGCTCGCGCCGCTCGTCGATTGCACGGCGCGGGCGGCGAGCGACTACTTCAGCACGTAGCCGACGGCCGCTGCGTACAGACCGAATTCGTCGCTCTTGCTGCGCAGGGTGAAGGCTTTGCCGTCGGTGGAAGTGGAGACACCGGTTTGCTGCGCGCCAATCCAGAGGCCCTGATTGACGACGATGCCGAAGAAGCCGGTGTCCG
>Ga0068855_100010299_pt1 | contig 11277 bp, 6 predicted proteins | sample KBSCornC52_FD_66592 | JGI IMG/M metagenome (GOLD analysis project Ga0068855, IMG submission 66592) | Corn rhizosphere microbial communities from Kellogg Biological Station, Michigan, USA - KBS Corn C5-2 | ecosystem: Host-associated > Plants > Roots > Rhizosphere > Soil ... | reverse complement strand
CATCTCCCCGATATGTTCGAGGATCTCCTCGACTTTTTGCGTCATGAGGAAACGCCGCAGGCCGAAGCGCATGCTCGGATTCATGGGCGGAGCCGATGGGAACAACGATTTCGTCTTCAAGAAGTGCTCCGTGAACTTCTTCTCATTCGCAGCATTCTCATCAGCGAGACCGATCATTTTGTCGGCGAGCATTTCGAGCAAGGAGCGGATCGCATTTCGCGTGAGGCCCGTCGGAAGATCGCGCGCTTCTTCGATGACGCGCTCCTGTTTTCGGCGAGTCAATTTTCGGAGCAGCAACAAGCTCAGATTGAAGAAGACCAAAAGGTCCTCGCGTCACAGAACCAAACGATCAAAGCCGAACTCGAAGCGGTCGACGCGGCGCGGTTGCGCATGCTTCGGGTGATTTCGCACGAACTGAGAAATCTTCTGAACGCCGCGACCCTGCACTGCGATTGTATGGTTGGAGAGGAAGATCCCGCGTGGCAGGAAAATCTGCATGGCAGACTCAAGCGAAGTCTGACGCAAATGACCGGGCTGGTAAATCAACTCCTGGATGTCGCGCCGTTCCTTTCCGGCCGCGATCCGCTCCAACCTTCCAGGGTGGATCTCGGCGTCTTTGCGGAAGAACAGAGGCAGCTGTTTTTCAAGCTGGCTGACGCGAAACGCATCTCGTTCCACTGTCCGGCTCCGCAGGGAATTGAATCGGTCGTTACCGACGAGACGAAACTGCAGCGAATCATCACGAACCTCGTTCAAAATGCTATCAAATACACGCCTGCGGGAGGCGCCGTCACGCTGAGCTTTTTGCCGGGAGATTCCGATTATTGGCTGCTCCGCGTCGCGGATACCGGTGCGGGAATCCCCGTGGAACATCGCTCAAAAATATTCGAGGAATTTCATCGCGTTCCTGGAAGCGAACAGCAGGAAGGCAGCGGATTGGGACTTTCCATCGTCCGTCAGTTGGTCACCATTTTGGGTGGCACGATCAAAGTGGAAAGCGAGGTCGGCCGTGGATCCACGTTCGAAGCGACGCTTTTGCGCAGTCTCAGGGCACCGGAAGTAAGAGGAGATTCTCCTTAGAGCGGATCCGCGGCAGGATCCCGTTGCCACTTTGACTATTGGTGCTTTGCGGAAGACAGCCCGTCCTCTCAATCATCCGTCACCACCACATTATCCACGGTGATCGTCCCCGTCCACGGCTCGGCGCGGAGGGCGAAGGTGCCGCTCTGGTAGGTAAACGCGGTGTCGAGATAGTTGATGTATTGCGTGCCGTCGATGAAGCCGAGGACGCGCACTCCACCGGATTCATTGCGCACGGAGATCTGCAGCTCGTGCGAGTTCAGGAAGTTGTAGGCTCCATTCAGCGTCGCGGTCGCGACCACGTTTGTGCCGATGAGGAGCCGCAGATAGCGCGACGCGGTATTTTGATCCAGGTCGATGCGCAGATAGTATCCCGCCGTACCGTTGTAGCGGGCAATCATCCCCGCGGTCTTCCACGGGTCGGTGAATTTGAAATCCGCATAAGCCGTATAATCGAGCCATGAAGAACTGCCCGTGTAACTGATCCCCGTCGCGGCATTGTGTGGGCTGACATAGGCGCCGCCCGTCGGATGCCAGGTGCTGGGCGTCGCAGTCCACGCGGTGGCTGTGCCGTCGTCGAAGTTGTCGGCGAAGGAGATCGCTCCCTTGAAGGCGTTTTTATAATTCGAGTAGGCTGGCTTGGGCGTGAACACGGCGTTGGAGAGCGCGATGAAGCCGCTGTAGATGATCGGGTTGGAGGCGTTCAATGCGGTGATCCCGTAGAACTGCTCGCTGCCGCTTTGACCGCCGTCGTCGAAGTGTTGGTACCAATAAATACGATGGAGATTTGTCACCAGGCCGGCGGTGAGCACGTTGAACACATCGGCCATATGCGTTTGCTGTTCAGCGAAGGAGAGTAGCGCGCCGGAATGGTTGGGCGTGCTCGACGAGCAGGCGCCGCCGATTTCGCTGCACCAATTCGGTTTCACGCTATCGCCCGAGGCGACCATTTTCGCCCATAATTCCGTCGACGCGCTGTTCACGAGTTTGCCGAGCACGGCCTGGCGTTGATTCGCTGGATACCAGCAGGGCGGCAATTCCGGCGGCAGCCAGCCGGTGGTGCCGGCATTCGTCCAATAGCTGTGCCAGGCGAAGATGTCGTAGGCCTTGGTGACGTTCGGCACGGCGTAAAAGGCGTCCATCCAGGTAGTAGTGCCGGCCGGCGCCCAGCACGGGCCATGGGTGTCGGAAATCACCGGCGCGCCGATCATGACATCCTTCGCGCCGATGGCCGCGCGCACGGTTTGCAATCGCGTGCCGGCCGCGACCACCATGTTGCCATAAGCCGTGGCCCCGGCGGCCGCGTCGCGGGCGTATCCCTTGAAAAAGAGGTCGCAAAGATCGGGCTCATTCCACAGCTCGATCTCCTCCAGCGTGGGCCGGCCGATGGAATCGAGATAGGGCGCGTAGCGTCGCAGGAACCATTCACAGAAATCCGCGAAGTCCGTCGGGTTCGTTGGCGGACGCCCGCCGTCGGTATGTCCTCCGTTTGCCCAGCTCGGTGCATAAGCGATGCTCACGATGACGCGAATGCCATTGGCCGCGCATTGCTGGAAGAAGTGATCCATCCGCGCGAGATAGGTGGCGTTGTAGCTTCCCTTCGAGGGTGTCTCGATGACGAACCACGGGATGTCCACGCGGAGGAATTTGGTGCCGCTGGCGTTGTATTGCCGAAAGGCCACATCCTGGTCGGTGGTGGCGCGCCAGATGAAGTGATCGTTGACGCCGATGGCGTAGCGCTGCGCACGAGCGAACCCGGTGAAGAGCAGCGTGAGAGCGAGGGTGGCCAGGAAGACGCGAAGAGCGGGGGAGGGGTTCATAGCGGGATGAGGTGATGCTCCGCATTTCATGTGCGGACGTCACGGGCGCACTCGTGGGCATGGGGATACCCGCATTTGGGGGTATTGACGGGGAGGGAAACATCCAACATTTCCCTCGTCGAACTCGGACGGCTTCGCCGCAACATCCAACATCCAACATTCAATGAGCTGGCGCACGTGCGCCCGTGCCATCTCCTCCCCTAATCGAGATGCACCACCCCGCGTTGCAACCCCCGAATCGCCGCCTGCGTGCGGTCCACCACCCCGAGCTTCGCAAACAGCCCTTTCATGTACGCCTTGATCGTCTCCTCCGCGAGATTGAGGTGCGCGGCGATCTCTTTGTTGCTCCGCCCGTGAACGAGTTGCTGCAGCAAATCGACTTCGCGCGGGGTGAGCTCGCCGTGGGTCATGTGATCGGCCAGACGCACCGCGACCAGCGGGGGAATATGGCGCTGCCCTGCGCTCACGGCGCGAATGGCGCCGAGCAATTCCTCGGTGGGCGCGTCCTTGAGCAGATAGGCCTGCGCCCCGGCGCGCAAGACGCGGGAGATATCGTGCTCGCCATCGAAGGTCGTAAGGACCACGACGCGACAGTCGGGCGAGTCCTGTTTCATCGCTTCAAGCACTTCCGCGCCCTCGAGGCCGGGCAAGCGGAGATCGAGCAACACGATGTCCGGATGGTGCACGCGGAAGAGAGTGAGTGCATTAATACCGTCGCCAGCCTCGGCGATCACTTGCATGTCGGGTTGGCCGTTGATGATCGTCACCAAGCCGGCGCGCAGGGCGGGATGGTCGTCGACGACGAGCAGGCGCAGTTTGCCTTTCTTTTTCATTGAGGGGGAAGGGATTCGGGGAAGGGTTCGTCGGCCGGGATTTGTTCGGCCTGCTGGGAGTCGACGGGAGCGACGACCACGACCTCCGCGCCGCCACCGGGCGTGCTCTCGATGGAGAGTTCGCCGCCGATCTGCCGGGCGCGCTCTTGCATGCCGATGAGGCCGAAGCCGCCGCCATCGGCGACGTGCGGAAGCTGCGCCGGATCGAAGCCGGCGCCATCGTCCTGCACCCGCAGGAGGACGAAGTGACTGCCATACTTGAGCTCCACGCGCACGAGCCGGGCGTGGGCGTGCTTGATCGCGTTGGTGATGGCTTCCTGGCCGATGCGCAGCAATTGCGAGCTGACTGCGGCGGGAACGAACGAGGCATCGCCGCTGGCATCGACCTGCAAGCGCACGGCGCCGCCTTTGGTCAGTTCCTCGCCGATGGCCGCGAGCGCGCGGGCAAGATCCTGGTCCACGAACGTGCAGTCGTTGAGATCGCGGATGGAGCGGCGCGCGTCGCCGAGGCTCTTGCGGACGAGGCGCTGCGCCATTTCGAGATGCGGCAACGCGTTACGGGGCGAATCGAAGAGCTTTTCTTTGATGACGGAAAGCTGGACCCAAATGGCGGTGAAACCCTGCGCGAGGGTATCGTGAATTTCCATGGCCACGCGGTGCCGTTCCTCCAGCACGGCTTCGCGCCGCACTTGTTGCGAGAGCACCTGGGCTTGTGCGTGCACCCGGCGCTTGAGTTGCCACACCCACAGCAGAGCGGCGACGGCGCAGGCGACGAGCAGCGCGACGATCCGCAGTAGGCGCTCGCTGGTCCACCACGGCGGCCCACGCAGCACGGCGATGTCGTCCGGCGATCGGAGACGGAGCGAGAAGGTTTCTGGCAGAACCATCGCGTTGGTCACGCGATCGAGGCGCTGGCCCTGGAACTGACAGATGCCGTTGAGCCGGAGCAGGCTGCCGGAGGTAAGCTCGGGAAGCGCGGCGAGCAGGCGATCCGTCGATTGCAGTGCGGCGACGAACGTGGCGTCTCCGGATCGCAGGGTGAGGACGGCTTCCTTTGCCTGGCGGGTGATCCATAGCATCTCGGCATCAAGACGGATGAGGTCGCCGTCCTTGCCGTTTTTCAACAGCTCCGGGACGGACATGGCGATCGGTGCGAGTGGGGTGATTTTTCCGGTCTGGCGGATGGTGGCGTCCTCGAGGAAGGGGCCATACTGGCCCATCGCCGGAAAGCCGAGGGCCTCGATCTGATCGCCGGGGACGAGTGCCAGGGAGTCGTGTGTCTCGATGCGGATCGGGCCGGAGAGATCACGCAGGAAAACGGATTCGCCGGGCTCGCTGTGCAGGACGGTGCCGGCGAGTTTTACGCGATGCTGGAAGGTGTGGTGTGGATCGAACTGCAGCAATTGCGAGACGGTGCGCGGGCGGACGGCGAAGGGATCGATGGGCGAGGGCTGGTCGACGGCGATTTGTTTCTCCGTCTGGATCTGCATCTCCGGCGCGACGAGTTGGCGGAACTTGCTGAAGCGGCCGCCGATCACGCCGCGACAGCGCACTTCGGCGTCGATGAGCGCGTCGAGATTTCCTTTCACGGGTTTCTCGCCACGGACTTCGATGCGGCCGCCATCCATGACCAACAGGAATCGCGGCTGACGCCATTGCGTGTAGGTGACAGTATGAATAACGCCGCGCACCTCGATCCATTGAGCGTCGTCGTGACCGGAAGCGAGTTCGGTGAAGGTGACGAGTCGCGGCGTTGGTAACTTGCCTTTGCCGGCGAACTGCAGCGTGGCGTTTTCGATGCACGGCGCATATAATCCGGCCGCGGTGGTGCCGAGGACTTCCACGCGATCGCCCTGGGTGAAAGTGTCCGTGGGTTCGCCGAGGCGGACGTAGATGCCTTCCGAATCGTCGAGGAGAAAGACCCCTGTTTTGTCGTGCACCTCGGCGATGATGCCGTGCAGGCGGACGGGTTTTCCGCGCGCTGCTTCGGCGTCGGAGAGCGAGCGGATGGAGGTGGCGGTGGTGAGTTCTCCGGTGGGCGAGGACTCCGCGGGAAGGCCGGTGTGCGCGCAGAGGAGCAGCAGGAGTGCAGGCAGGAATCGGGGAAGATTCGCCATGGAGAAGGAATATTTTGGGGGAAGCGCTGCGGGTCAACGCGGCTGGGGCAGTGTTGGCACAGATTCCAAAACGGCACACGGAAAAAGGCACTCGGTCACTTGACGTTTAAAGAGTCATCATGGTTCCTACCGGTGCCGATGCTGTTACCACTGCTCCTTGCTACTGGGATGTTTGTCTTCGGGCTCAATATTCAGGCGCTCCTTGTGGCGATCCAGCGCCATCCTCGTTTCCACCTTTGGTCACTTGCGCGATGCGCGGCACGGCATGTCTCACGGTCAGCACCGGTAATCGTCCTGGAGCCCGTTATGCAATGACAAATGGCTCCATGCCGACGGTGTTGAATAATTCGTCGATCCGTCTTATGCCGCGCGCTGTCCCATGGCGGCAGCGAGGAGCCGCTCCTGCGTGGCTTCGGCGCGGGTGAATTCTCCTCCGACCCGCCCTTCGTGCAGCATCAGGATGCGGTCGCTGAGACCGAGCAATTCGGGCAGTTCGCTGGAGACGAGGATGACGGCTTTTCCTGCATCCGTGAGCTGCCGGATGAGCTCGTAGATCTCGTGCTTGGCGCCGACGTCGATACCGCGCGTCGGTTCGTCGAGGAAGATGACGCTGGGCTCGGTCATGAGCGCTTTGCCGAGGACGACTTTTTGCTGGTTGCCGCCGGAGAGTTTGGCAACGACGGATTCGAGGCCGGGCGCTTTCACGCGCAACGTGCGGAAAGCGTGATCATTTTTCTGAAACTCGCGGCCGGCATCGAGCAAGCCGCCGCTGGAGAAATTGCGGAGCGAGGAGAGCGAGAGATTGAAGCCGATGGTTTCGGGGAGCACGAGGCCGTAGCGGCGGCGATCCTCGGAAACGAGGGCCAAGCCGCGGCGCAAGATTTCATGCGGCTTGAGCGGGGGCAGGGGAGCGCCGTGCAGTTCGACTTCGCCGCCGCGCCGTTCGCCCCACGCGCCGAAGAGATGCATGAGCAATTCGGTGCGGCCGGCGCCCATGAGGCCGCCGAGGCCGAGGACTTCGCCGGGCGCGACGTTGAGGGAAATGTCGTGGAGGCGCGTTTGGTGCGTGTGCGGATCGGCGACGGAGAGATGGTCGACGCGGAGGATTGCCGATTGGTAATCGAGGGACGACGGGTTTTTTTGTGGGAAGAGGTCGGTGATTTCCCGCCCGACCATGTGGCGAATTATTTCGGCCTTGTGGGTATGCGCAGTATCGAGGGTGGCGATAGTCGCCCCATCGCGCAGGATGGTAATGCGGTCGGCCAGCGCGAATACTTCGTCAAGCCGATGCGAGATGTAAATACAGGTGAGGCCGCGCGAGCGGAGATCGCGAAGGATGCTGAGAAGGGTTTGCACCTCGTGCTCGGCGAGGGCGGCGGTCGGCTCATCGAGGATGAGGATGCGTGAGTTCTTGGCGAGGGCTTTGACAATTTCGACGAGCTGCTTTTCGCCGACACCGAGACGGCCGAGCGGTGCAGCAGGATCGATGGCCACACGGAACCGCTGGAGCAGCGCGCGGGCGTCGTGATGCAGCTTCGACCAATCGATGAACGGGCCGCGGCGAGGGGCGGCGCCGAGGAAGATGTTTTCCGCGACGGTCATTTCGTCGATGAGGGCGAGCTCCTGGTAGATGACCGCGAGGCCGGCGCGCTCGGCATCGGCGATGCCGTGGAAGTGGGCGGGCTGTCCGTCGATGGTCAGCTCGCCTTCGTACGAGCCGTGGGGATGGAGGCCGCTGAGGAGTTTGATGAGCGTGGACTTGCCGGCGCCGTTTTCGCCGCACAGCGCGTGGATCTCGCCCGGGCGGAGATCGAAGGAGACATCCCTCAGCGCGGTGACGCCGGGAAATTTCTTGGTGATGCCGCGAGCGGCCAGGATGGGGGAAGGCATCCGCGAAAGTTTCGAGTTTTAAGTGTTAAGTCGCCAGTTTTCAGTGCGTTCGGGAGCGATGGCCCGATGGTGGTTGCTACAAATCTAAACTGAACACTTTAAACCACCTTCGGTTTTTTGCGACCCACGCAGCGCTACTTCGACGCATTCCCGAAGACTTCGTCCGCGGTGTGGAAGCCATCCTTGATCACCGTCTCGCGCAGGTTGTCTTTGGTAACCGGGATAACGTCGAGAAGGACGGTCGGGACCTGGATCTGACCGTTGTCGTAGCTGCCGCTGGCGATGACGGGGCGGCGTTTGGCGAGCTTTACGGCATACTCCGCTGCCTGGTCGGCAAGGTTCCTCAACGGTTTATAAATGGTCATGCTCTGCGTGCCGGCGATGATCCGCTGGCAGGCGGCGAGGTCCGCATCCTGGCCGGTCACCAGCACCTTGCCGGCCAGGCCTTCTTCGATCAGCGCCTGGATCGCTCCACCAGCCGTCCCGTCATTGGAGGCGAGGATAGCATCGAAATTGTGGCCGGCTTGGTTGATGCCGGCGTTGGCCACTTTCTTGGCGTTCTCAGGTTTCCAGTCGTCGACCCAATCTTCGTGGACCACTTCGATCGCGCCGCTTTCGATGAGTGGTTTCAAGACTTTGTCCTGGCCGGCTTTGAATACGACGGCGTTATTGTCCGTCTTCGCACCGTAAAGACGGATGATGCGCTTTTTGCCTGGGCCGGCCTTGGCCAATGCATCTACCAAGTATTGCGCCTGGAGCTCGCCGACACGGAAATTGTCGAAGGTCATGTAGAGGTCGAGATCGCAGTTCCGGATGAGCCGGTCATAAGAGAGAACCGGGATACCGGCGTCGTGAGCGAGGTTCACGGCCTTGGCCATGGCGTCGCCGTTGTGGGGAGCGATGACGATCACGTCCACGCCTTCGGTGATGAGCGACTGCACGTCATTGACTTGGCGGACGTCGTCGCCATTGGCACTTTGAACTTTGACATCCGCGCCAAGTTCCCCGGTCTTTTTAACGAAATTGTCACGGTCCCGTTGCCAGCGCTCTTCCTTCAGGGTGTCCAGAGAAAGACCGACCAGCGGACGGGGGCGGGTCTTGCTCGAAACAGGGGTGGCATTCGACCGCGACAACACCAGACCAGTGACGACGCTGATAAGACATGACAGGACGACGAGGGCGAGACGTAATTTCATCCAAAAAACGGGGGGAATCTGCGATGATAAAGACTGCCGGTCAGAAAAGCCAAGTCGAGAGCTATTCTGTCGTGAAAAACATGACAATGAAAGTAGTGTGGTTTCCGCCTTCAATTCCAGAGTAATTGGCCCTCTGTGGACGTTCCCCCTAACCTTAGGAATATTTTCCGTCAAAACGCGGTAAAATTATTTTGACCAGAGCCATGGTTCAGTCGAATCTGTTTGACTAGAACCGTACTAATTTTCCCCAGTCCGCATCCCGTTTTCCCCCGGCGCCCCCGCCCCAACTGTCCACAAACGTATCCCCATCATGGTTAAAAATACCCCGAAGAAGCGTAAAGGTCCGCGCATCTCTACCCAGTTCATCAAGCGACTTTCGTCGTGGTTGGTGCTCTCTACCGCGCTGACCCTGGCCGTCCGTTCCGCATCCTCTCTGTTCTGGGATGCCGATCAAACTGCCACAGGCAACGTCACCGACGGAACCAATCTCGGCGGCACCGGTACGTGGGATAACTCCACCGGCAACTGGTGGGATGGAAGCTCGGCCAGCGATACGCAGTGGCAAAATGGGGACGTTGCCACGTTTGTCGGACCGAGCGGAACGGTGACTTTGGGGACGCCGATCATCGCTTCGGGACTGACGTTTAATTCTGCTGGATTCACGCTTGCGGGGACGGGATCCAATGTCATTACGTTGAATGCACAGCCGGCCACGGTGGATGGACGGGTGAACCCGACGATCATCGCAAACGCTTCGGCGACGATCAGCGCGGGGCTGGCGTTGAATGGTTCGCAGAACTGGACGGTCGGACCGCTCTTCCAGCGGCTCACGGCTTCGGGGCAAATCACGGAGGCCCTCGCCGGCAGCAGTATTTACAAGGCTGGCAATGGCACTCTCATCCTTGGCAATGCCAACGCGTCGACCACTCCGGATTCCTTCTCCGGCATGGTCACAGTGGTCAAAGGCCTGCTCATTGTTCGCGATCCGTCGGATCTCGGCACCGGAACCTCCACCGTGCAGGTCGGTGGCGATCGTACGCTCGGTGGTGGCACGTTGCTGCTGGCCCCGACGAATCCCTTCGCGCCGACGACCTTCAATCGAAATTTCTACGTCCAGGGCGGTGGTGTGCCGACCGGCAATGTGCTCAATAATGGTGGCGGTCTGAATGCCCTTTCGCTGGGCGCTCTCTCCACGGTTGGGCCGATCACGATCAACGGATCGATCACCACCTCGAGCTTCTTCGAAAACCGCATTACGGCGACTTTTGGTCCGTTGACGTTGAACGGCCCCCTGGTCCTCGGTGGGACGCAGGATTTGGTCCTCTACGGCGCGGGTAATATCATCATCAACGGCCAGGTGCAGGGTGCGGGTCGTCTGGTCAAGACCCAGGCGGGTTCGCTGGGCATCACCTTGTGGCTCACGAACACGGCCAACGCCAGTGCTGGCGGGTGGACGGGGGATGTGCGTATCGACAATGGCACGGTCCGCGTTTCGGATGGACACCAGCTGGGCGCTTCCGCCACGGCCACGGCCATTCGTTTCAATGGTGGCACGCTCGAAGTGCGCGCGGACGCCGCGACGGTGCCGACCTTCCTCGGTAAAAACGTCAGCACCGTGGATAACAATGGCACGATCTTCGTCGATCGCGCGATCGGTGGCTCGAGCATCAATCAGACGGTTACCTTCGGCGCCTTCCAGTTCGGCAATAGCGGGCGGACGCTCACGCTGAATGGTCGCGACGGCTACGGCTTCTCGATTGGTTCTCTCGGTGCGCTGTTCGGTAACTCCACCGGCAGCAACTTCGCATTGACGACCAGCACCATGAATGGCCTGGCGGCCTTCAATGGCAACACCACCATTGGCGATTCCGGCGGGGTTCGGAACCTCACTTTCACCACGACGGGTGATGCGGTGTGGAACGGTAGTTTGCAGCAAAACGCCGGTTCGGCGGTTCCATCCTTTACCAAGTCGGGTGCCGGTACGCTGTACTTGTACACCAGCAATTCGAACGTGAATAGCGTTGGCACCACGGCGTCTACCACGCTGACGGTGGCCAGCAATTTGGGCATCGCGGTCGGTCAAAGCGTGAGCGGCAACGGCGTCCCGGTGGGAACCACGGTCCTGGCGATCAATGGCAACACAGTCACGCTCAGCCAGGCTGCCGGTGTGGCGAGCGGCGGTGCGGTGACTTTTGCGGGTAGTATCAATACCACCGCCTCGGCGACGACCTTGTCCAATACCATGACGCTGGCCAGCACGGCTGGGCTTACGGCCGGTGAATTGGTCAGCGGCAGCGGCGTTGCTGCCGGGACCATCATTACGGCAATCAATGGCAACACG
>Ga0068855_100010298_pt1 | contig 11277 bp, 12 predicted proteins | sample KBSCornC52_FD_66592 | JGI IMG/M metagenome (GOLD analysis project Ga0068855, IMG submission 66592) | Corn rhizosphere microbial communities from Kellogg Biological Station, Michigan, USA - KBS Corn C5-2 | ecosystem: Host-associated > Plants > Roots > Rhizosphere > Soil ... | reverse complement strand
GACCCGCGGGCCCTGCCCGGCCATCGCCTGCGTCGCCACGCTGCCCGCCTATTGCTCGCCGACCACGCACGGGTCCGACCCGGGCAGCGCCGGTGCCTGCGCGATGGCGCAGCCGGGGAAGTGACATGACCACCCTCCGCGCCGTCACGCTGCTGGCGCTGTTCGCGTCCGCCTGCGGATCGATCACCACCATCACCGACGCCGGCGGTCCGGGCGGCACCGGCGGGCACGTCGCGGGCACGGGTGGCGCCGCCGGACGGTTCGGCGGCGGGACCGGCGGCAACAGCGGAACCAGCTGCGCGCAGCTCGAGAGCGACTACGCGACGGAGCTGTCCAAGGCGAAGATCTGCTCCCCGAACGCCTCGAACCAGTGCCAGCAGACGGCGCCCAACGCGCTGGCCTGCGGGTGCGAGACGTTCGTGAACGATCGCTCGGCGCTGGACCAGCTGCAGTCGCGGTGGAACGAAGCCGGCTGTCAGAACACGACGGTCTGTCCGGCCATCGCCTGCGTCATGCCGCGCGGCGCGACCTGCCGCCCCGGCGACGGCGGCGCCGCCACCTGCCAGGACAGCCTGGTCGCGACGCCCTGAAGCGCGCGGTCAGGGCGCGGCCGGCGTCTCGCCGCCGGCGTCGCCGCCCAGCTCGCAGATCCCGGCGCCGCAGAACGGCTTCTGCGAGCAGCTCGGGTCGGTCGACATCTGCTCGGTGCAGGCGGTGTCGGCGCAGCGCTTTTTACGGTCCTTCTCGTAGCTGTCCCGTTCCTTCTTGGGAATCGCCCGCTGCTTGCCCCCCTGGCTGCAGGGGCAGCAGTCCTCGGCCACCAGCACGCAATCCTTGTCGGTCTTGCAGTCATCCGTCGAGGCGGGCGCCTTCTTCGAGGTCTTCGCGCGCTTGCTCCCCTTGGCCTGCGCCAGCGACGGAACCGAGAACGAGACGGCGCCCAGCGCCGCCAGAACGATCCAGAGCTTCAGTCGAGCCATGGCCGTATCTATAACGACCTCCGCCCGTCTTCGGAAGATCTTCGCGAGCTCGCCCGAAGGTCGCTCAGTTGGCGGCGCCCGGGCCGCCCCCGAGGCGGGCGGTCATGGCGACGACCTCGGCCGACACCCGTTCCAGACGCTGCCCCACGTCGCGGGTCTCCAGCAGCCGCTGGCGCAGCACCGGGTCGACGATCAGCGCGGAGGCCACGCCGTCGACCAGCTCGGCGGGGCTCTCCTGGGCGGCCACCACCTGCCGCAGCAGCTCGCCCCCCTCGGGCAGCGCCTCGGCCAGCCGCCCGATCAGCGCGCGCAGCGTCTGATCGGCGTCGGTGACCTCGGCGGGGTTCGTGATCGGCAGGTCGGGCAGCTGCGTCGCCGACACCAGCCGGTACGGGCGGTCGGAGGCCAGCTCCTCGTCGATGCGCACGCGGGCGCGCCCGCGCACCACCAGGTTGAAGCGGCCGTCGGGCAGCTCGTGCGCCATCACCACCTCGCCCACGCCGGCGATCGGCAACACCGCCGGCCGCTCGTCCTCGGGCGAGGCGCCGGGCGCGATGAGGCCGATGGCCAGGCAGCGCGCGCCGCTCAGGATGTCGCGGGTCATCTCGCGGTAGCGATCCTCGAAGATGTGCAGCGGCAAGAGCGCGTGCGGGAACAGCACCGCGCTCGGCAGCGGAAACAGCGGCAGCCGCCGCAGCGTCGCGGTCAGCGACGCATCCAGCGCGGAGGGATCGGTTTTCGCGGGTGAATCAGCCAAAGACGTCCACGCAAGAGCCCGTCAGCGCCAGCGGCGCGTGAACGGCGAGATAGATGATGACATTGGCGACGTCCTCCGGCGACATGTCCGGTTTGGCGCCCGGCATCCCGACCCGCAGCATCTCGGTGTCGACCGAGCCCGGGCAGACGGCGTTGACCGCGATCCCATCGCCGCGGACCTCCTCGGCCAGCGCGCGCGTCAGCCCGACCACGCCGTGCTTGGCGGCGCAGTAGGCGGTCAGGTTGGCGGTCCCCTGCCGGCCCGAGATCGAGGCCACGTTCACGATCCGACCGGCGCGGCGCGCGCGCATGGCCGGCAGGAACCCGCGCGTCACCAGGAACGTGCCGCGCAGGTTGGCGTCCATCACCGCGTCCCAGGTCTGGATGGGCGTCTGGTCCAGCGGCCCGCGGGCGGCGATGCCGGCGTTGTTGACCAGCACGTCGGGCGGCCCCAGCCGGTCCAGCACGCCGGCCACGAAGCGGTCGACGTCCGCCGCGTTCCCCACGTCGCAGGCGACGACCTCCCCCGCCGCGTGGCGCGCGCAGCCGGCCACCCGGGCGCCCGCCTGCGCGAGGAGGCGCGCCGCGGCCTGCCCGATCCCGCGCGAGGCGCCGGTCACCACCGCGATCTTGCCGTCGAGGGTGCTCATCGGCCCGGTCCGTTCTCGAGGATGCGCGCCTTCAGGTCCGGGCGCTCCCGCATCTCGCCGGCGAAGGCGCTGGTGATGACCGCCGACTGGTCGTGCTTTTCGGCCGGCAGCGCCAGACAGAGCTGCTCCGCCTCCATCACGCAGCCGGCGCCGCGCGCGCCCAGGTGCTGGCACAGCGCCTCGGCGATCTGGCTGGTGGCCCGCTCTTGCAGCGTCAGGCGCTTGGTGAAGCAGTCGACCAGCTCGGCCAGCCGCCCGAATCCCGCCAGCTTGCCGTCCGGCATGTACGCCACGTGCGCCACGCCCCGGTAGGGCAGCAGGTGGTGTGGGCACATGGCGTGAAAGCGCAGGCCGCGCACCACCACCACGTCGGGGTCGGCCTCGCCGGTCACCGGATCGCCCAGGATGGCGGCCGGATCCATCTCGTAGCCGGCCAGGAACTCGGCGCGCCACAGCTGCGAGACGCGCCGGCCCGTCTCGCCGAGATCGGGATCGCGCGCGGGGTCCCGGCCCGCGGCCCGCAAGAGCGCGTCCACCGCCGCACGCAGCTCGGCCTCACCCGCCACGGCGCGCCTCAATCCAGCGGCTGCGACGCGCGGTTGACGTCGGCGTCGACCGGCTGGCGCCCCGCGAAGCCGCCGTCGACCGGGTGCCAGTATTCGACCTTCCTCTCGCCCAGGCGCCAGCAGAGGAGGATCTCTTCGCCCAGACGCCGCGACGGAAAGTCCACCAGCCCGATCTCGACGTCCTTGACCTCGCCGCCCAGCGACTTGACGCGCGCCAGCTGGTCGGCCAGCGCCTCGTAATAGCCGCGGAACAGCGCCTTGGCGCGCCTCACCTCGGGCGAGCCGTCGTCGCTCTCCAGCAGCTCCTCGCGGCTCATGCGGACGTTGGCGCGCTCCAGCTTGTTTTCCAGCGCGCGCAGGCCGGCGCGCAGCTGCAGCACGTCCCGGAAGATGCGCTCCAGCATCGGGACCAGCGCGTCGACGTCTCCGACCGTGAAATGCGTCCGAGGCATCGGGCTACCTTACATCAAGGCCGAGGTGCGTGCGCGTCGACCGAGCGGGGCTCTTCTGCCCAGCGGAGTCGTTGCGGAAGATTCAAGGAACCACCCATCGACGGTTCCTGTCTGATCGACGCCAAGGGCGACGGGTAAAGGGGCGGCTTCTTGTTGCGACCGGTCTGCCGGCGGACGTCGACGTCCGAGATCAGCACGGGCGGCGCGATGATGGTCGAGGGGACCCCTGAGAACCCCGCCCCGCCCTCCAGGTAATTGTAGACGGTGGGCTCGTTGCCGACGGCGGTGATGTCCTTCAGCGAGCGGGGCAACAGGTTCTCCAGCAGCACGCCGCGGACCAGCGTCTCCTTCCCGTGATCGAGCCGGTACACCACCAGCGGCCGAACGGGCGGCGGCCCGTGCGAGCCCAGGCCGAACGACAGCAGCGTGGTCAGGTCGTCCCCCTCGGTGCCGGGCAGCGCGTCGTCGTCCAGCAGGCGCACCACGTAGGTGGTGACCCCGCCCCCCTTGGCGATCTTGCCCAGCCCCTCGAGCAGCGCCGCCCGCGTCACCGGGTGGGCCCCGGTCACCACCAGCGTGCCGACGCGGGCGCGCGGCGAGGCGAACCGGGGCGCGCGCGCATGCCCGTTCGAGTGCGCGATCTCCTTGCGCGGGGTGCGCGACATCAGCAACGACTTCAGCACGCCGTGCTCGATCACCGACACGCGCTGGGCCGGAACGCCTTCGTCGTCGACCTTGTACGCGCCGAACAGCGCCGCGCCCCCCGGCGCGGCCGCCAGCAACGGGTCATCGGCGGCGCTGAGGATGGGCGCCGCGACCTTCTGTCCCAGCTTGCCGGCCAGCGCCGGCTGATCGTTGCCCTCGTCGCTGCCGGCCTGCGCCGTGCGCGGCGGCGGCGTGCCGGCGATCTGATCGCCCAGGAGCTGCTTCATCAGCTGCGCGGCGGCCAGCCCCTCGAACAGGACGGCCCCGGCGCCCGAGGTCGCGACCGGCGCGGTGCGCATGGCGACCAGCTCTTTGGCCATGGCGCGCACCGCCTTCTCCATCTGCGGCAGCGGCGGCAGCCCGCTGGGGGTGAGCGCGCTGAACGGAACGAAGCTGCGCAGCTTCATCCCGTCCGGCGCCTGCGTGTCGGCCACCACGTCGATGCGGGTGGTGCGCTGGAAGTCGTCGACGAACGATCCCTCGCTGGAGGCAAAGCGGCGGCGCACGATGGCGTAGGTCGCCGACACGCGCGAGGTCTGGATCTCGGGGAACTCCGCCAGCAGCGCCGAGAGCTTGCGGGCCGTCTCGCGCAGCGCCTCCGGCTCGGCCGCGCCCGACGGGAACGGCACCTCCAGGTGGGCGGGCGGCTCCTTCGAGAAGTCGCCCACGGCCGCGTCGTCCTCGCCGGCGCCGGCCTGCCCGGCTGCCGCGGCGCGCTTGCGGGCCAGCGTCTCCAGCGCCGACTTGTAGGCCTCGTCGGTGCGCAGCCACAGCTCGCGCCGGATGGCGGCGTAGTCGTCCTCGAACGGGACGGTGTCGACGCGCGGGCCCCCCTCGAAGTTCGTGTTGTCGAAATCCGGATCGCCGACGCGCAGGTCGGTGCGCAGCACGCGGCCGCGGTAGCCGTGCGCCACCGTCACCGCCCCCAGCGTGGCGTTCACCGTGGCCTGGTCCAGGTCGGAGATCGTGTAGGCCAGGTAATAGGGGCGCGACTCGTCCCCCAGGTGCAGGTCGGCCATCGAGCGGGCCAGCTCGTCCTGCATGGCGTTCCGGACCGCGCCGTCGTTCACGCGCACGGCCGGTGTGGGCGTCGCGTCCGTGGCCGCCGGCAGCGGCGCGCCGATCAGCAGCAGCGCCAGCGACGAGATCGCGCGGCGCCTCATCGGGGCGGCCTCTTGGCGGTCACGGCCGGCGCCGGCAGCACCGGCGGCTTGTCGTTCCCCTTGTCGCGGCGCTCGGTCTCGATCTGCTGGACCAGCAGGCTGGGGCTGGTCGCCGAGACCGGGACGAACCCCGACTCCGCGCCGCAGTAACCGTTGAAGCTCTGGTAGTCGTCGGAGGCGGCCATGATCTTCGACAGCGCCGACAGCGGCGTCCCCACCAGGTCCACGCCGCGCACCAGCTCGTCGGGGCGGCCGTCGACGTAGACGCGGTAGACGAGGATGGGCAGCACCTTGAACGCCTGCGGGCCCCCGCGCGCGGTGTTGGTGAACCCGCCCGAGATGTCCTTGAACGAGAGGCCATAGAGCTTGCCCTGGCGGCGCGCCTCGTCGCGCAGCATCTGCCGCAGCTCGGCCGGGGGGACCACCCGGCTCGGCTCGACGACCAGGTTGCCCTGGCGCGAGACCACCGCCCGCCCCTCCTGGCGCCGGCCGTGACCGTTCGACTCGGAGAAGCCTCGCGTGGGTGACCGGCTGAGCAGGAAGCCGCGCAGGATCCCGTTCTCGACCAGCGAGGCGCGCGCCGCCGGAACGCCCTCGTCGTCGAAGCGATAAAAGCCGTTCAGGTCGGTGCCGTCCAGCTTCTCCAGCGTCGGGTCGTCGAACACCGAGATGAAGGACGGCATGATCGGCTGGCCGACCTTCTTGGCGAAGGTCTGCCCCTCGTCCTCGCTCTTTTGCCGGTGCCCCTCCACCCGGTGCCCGAAGATCTCGTGGAAGAAGACGCCGGCCGCCTTGCCCTCCAGGATGGCCGGCCCGGTGTAGGGCTCGGCCAGCGGGGCGCGGCGCAGCGCCTTGAGGTCGGTGATCACGGCGTCGACGGCCTTGGCCATCGCCTCCTCGCCGCCCAGGCCCTCCATGGTCTCGGCGTCGAAGCTCTCGAAGCGCTCCAGCTCCATGCCGTCCTCGGCGCGGGCGTTGGCCTCGACCAGCACGCGGACGTAGTTGCGTCCAGTCTGCACGGCCGTCCCCTCCGAGTTCAGCAGCCAGCGGTTGGCGCTGCTGGCCTGCAGGGTGACGTCCGAGTCGAGGATCTCCGCCTGACCGCGGAAGCGCGACGACAGGCGGCGCAGGCGCTGCTCCCAGGAGGGGACGTCGACGGTCAGCGTGGCGGCCGCCCCGAAGTAGGTGACCGGCTTCTCGCGCGAGAAGTCGTCGGAGGGGTCGTCCTCGGCCACCTTCAACGTCCGCTGCGTCCGGATCTTCACCAGCCGCTCGGCCGCCTGCTCGTAGCGGCGGTCGGTCTCGCTCCAGGCCACCGTGCGCAGCGGCAGCGGATCGTCGCCCAGCGGCAGCGCGACCGGGTGGCCGCTGATCTCGGAGGTGAAGTCGAAGTCGTTGGACCGGATGGCGTGCGTGGAATCCAGCTTGTAGTCACCCACCCGCACGTCGACGTCCAGGATGCGGCTGTGCCGCGCGGTCGACTGCACCAGCGCCCCGTAGCTGGCCATCACGTTGGTCTCGTGCCGGTCGTGGACCTCGTAGGCGATGAAGTACGGCGGCGGCTTGCCCCGCGCCGAGAGCTCTTTCATCCCGCGGTGCAGCTCTTCCTGCAGGGCGGAGAGCCCGCCCGGCTGCGGCGCCCCCGAGCCCGAGCGCGGGTCGACCCGCACGGCGGCGGGCGGCTTGCCGGGTGCGCCGGGCGTGCCGGCCCCCGACGAGGCCGCGACCGGCGCGCCCTGCTGGCCGGCGCAGGACGCGCAGGCGAGGACGCAGGCAGAAACCAGGGGTCGAAAGGCGGCGCGAAACGACAAGGGCAGCTCTGGGCCTATAGCATAGACGTGACGGAGGGGTTCGCGCGAGTGTGCTACGGTGCGCGCCCATCATGCTGCACCCCAAGCGCCGCATCCGCCCGGCCCCGCTGGCCAAGGGCTCCGCCGACGTCGCCGACCTGATTGACACCTATTACAACGCCTACAACGCCGCCCGGTTGCGCGAGGCGTGCCAGACCTTCGCCCGCATGATCGACAGCGGCGCCACCATCGGCGTCTCGATCGCGGGAGCGCTGACCCCGGCCGGGCTGTCGTCGGTGCTGGTGCCGCTCATGCAGGCCGGCTTCATCGACTACCTGTCGTCGACGGGCGCGAACCTGTACCACGACCTGCACTTCGACCTGGGGCTGCCGCTTTACCGCGGCATGCCCGAGGTGGCCTCCGGCGCCCACGACGTCTCGCTGCGCAAGGAGGGCATCATCCGCGTCTACGACGTGCTGTTCCCCGCCGACGTGCTGTACAAGACCGACGAGTGGGTCTACCGCGTGTTGCAGGCCCCGGAGTTCGGCAAGCGGATGTCCGGCTCCGAGCTGCACCACCTGATCGGCAAGTACGCGCTGGAGACCGCGCGCAAGACCGGCGTCGACAAGCCGTCGCTGCTGGCGGTGGCGCACGACCTGGACCTGCCCGTCTGGGTCGCCTCCCCGGGCGATTCGACCATCGGCCTCAACATGTCGGCCATCACCACGGCGCACCCCGATCGCGGGCCGCACCTCGACCCGGGCGCCGACGTGATGGAGATGTCGGCGCTGGTGCTGGACGCCAAGCGCGCCCGGGGCGGCCTGTCGGGCGTGGTGATCTTCGGCGGCGGCGCGCCCAAGAACTTCCTGCTGCAGACCGAGCCCCAGCTGCAAGAGATCCTGGGCGTGTCCGAGAAGGGGCACGACTACTTCATCCAGATCACCGACGCCCGGCCCGACACGGGGGGCCTGTCGGGCGCCACCCCGGCCGAGGCCGTGTCGTGGGGCAAGATCGACCCCGAGAAGCTGCCGGACACCGTCGTCTGCTACGTCGACTCGACGGTGGCCATGCCGCTCATCGCGTCGTACGTGCTGGCGCGCTGCAAGCGCCGCAAGCCGCGCCGCCTCTACAAGCGGCTGCCCGACATGGTCGAGGCGCTGCGCCGCGAGTACCGCAAGACCGAGATGTACGCCCGCTACTGGGGCCACCCCGAGAAGGCCGCCGCGCACGCCGCCCCCAAGCCGAAGGCCGAGAAGAAGCGGCCCGCGCCCAAGCGCACCCGCTCGTGACGGGGGCTGGCCAGTTATGTTTGAGCCGGCGTTGAGCCGGCCTTGAGCTGCCCCCGCCTGGCCGTGGACAATGGGGCGTGAGGCGTTTGATGCAACTGTGGATGTTCCTGGCAGGCATGCTGGTTTTCGCGGGCTGCCAGGACCCGGCCTGCTCCCCCTGCCGGCCTGGGACGTATCCCTCCGACCCGTCCCAGTCCTGCAGCACGTGCCTGCCCTGTCCGGACGCGGGGGCGGACGGCGGTCCGGGGCGGGCGAGCTGTTCTCAGCGCTGAACTGAACCGGCGGGTAAAACGGGTAGGACGGCCGAGCCACGATCGGTCATCACGACGACGTGGTCTCCCACGCGAATCAGCCCTTTCGCGCGTCCATTCTTCAGCCCGGCGGACCACAGGTGCTTCAGGTCTGGCAACGAAAGCTCCGCGACCGATCGTCCGCCAATCAAGGCCCGACCATCGCCTTCACACGCGATCACAGCGCCCCGCTCGACGCGTCGATTCGCGACCAGGCGGCCGTCGACCGCCGATCGGACCGACACCGCACCCGTGTCGCTGTTCAGCTCGACGAGAAAACTTCCGCAGATGGTTGGTCTGGAAAGGCAGCCGTCGCTGGACTTCCATTTGCGCGAGCCGTCCGCATAGCAATAGCCTGGATGGGTATTTGCCATCGTCGCGTCCGGCGGAACATAGAACACGGGAGCATCTGCTGGTCCTCCGACGAGCTCGGGAGGTGCAACGTCGAGCGGTTTGCCGACCGTCGGCGAGCGGAGGCGCCGGCCCAACGAGCCCTCCCGCAGCAACTCTCGAATTTCGCCATCGATACTTTCTGCCCAGACACGCCCGTTCCAAGCGACGACGCGCACGATGTAGCTCTCGCGGGGCAATCCCGCGAGCTCTCGAACGCGCCCGAAACCGTCGATCTCGAAGATCACGTGCAAAAGAGCATTTCGATTGGAGCTCGAGGGAAAGTGCGCGAGCAACAACGCTCGATCGTCGGTGCCTACGACGCTCATGATTTGTAGGGGGACTGTCTCGGCACCACTCGCCCGCAACCGCAGGGTGGACATCCACGTCGCGTCCGACCGCATCACTTGCACTTCGCCATCACGATTCCAGGCCAGCCCGCCTCCTCCGAACGCCGCAACCCCGCCCCCATTCCGCAGCCGGAGCGAAGGGCGCGACCCATCAGCATCAGCGGCGACGGCGAGCAAGAACACGAACATCAGCGCACACCCGCGAACGGCGACGTCCCACCGCCATCCCCGGCCCTTGTCGTGAACCCACGACACCCTCACCGACTGTAGTGCTCGCCGTACGTGTGGATGGTCAGCGACGTTCCCCGAATGAACGCGCCGCGCGCGATCATCCGCTGCAGCTGGATCGGGGCCAAATGGATACAACCGTGCGACTGGAACATGGTCATCGGCGGATCCTCCGTCGAGCCCGGGTGTTCTCTCCGATACACCGCGTCCTCTCCCTCGTTGGGTGGCGTGGTGTGGAACATGGAGCCTTCCAGCGGTTCGTTCCTGTCCTTCCTGCCGTTCTTGTTGCGGTCGGCGAAATACCGGACGGCCAGGGGCCCAAAGTCGTTGAGGTGCCAGTAAGAGGGCAGGTCCAAGCTGCCGGATTTGAAGTGCCTGCGTTCGGCACCGATCACGTAATTGTGAGCGGTCAGATTGCCGAAGGCGCTCTGGCCGACGGTCCTCCGAACTGAGGTCCAGTGACCCGGCCGGTCTTCCCACAGAACGTCGGTCTCATCGTGAACGTCCACCCTTAGACGCGCTCCCCAAGGGATCTTTGAAAACGGCCATTTCATCGTCGTGTGGTGCGGCTCGACACCCCAGATCACATACGATCCGGAGGGAGTCGGTTTGGCCGGCATGGACTGCCCGAGAAGGAGCGGCAACTCGTGCGGAGGGCCGCACCATGCCTGTGCGGTCACCACCTTCCCGTCGTCTGCACGGAAGACCAGGGTCTTGTCCCCAGGGTACAAGTCCAGCTTTCCGATTGGCTTCGAACCGGGCACAGCGCACGGATGCTAACGCATCGGGTTGAGCGCGTCAGGCTGTTCCCGGCCGCCGGACCGGCGCTCCCAGCGGGCGCTTTCAGCCGCCCCCGCTCGGTGATATGCAACCGCCATGGAGACCCTCTTCAGCGTGGCGACGGCGGCGCTCTTGGTTCGGTGGGCGCACGTCATCTTTGGGGTGCTGTGGCTGGGACACCTCTACTTCTTCAACCTGGTGAACGTGCCGTTCCAGGCCGACCTGGACAAGGACCTCAAGTTCAAGGTGAACCCGAAGCTGCTGCTGCGGGCGCTCTACTGGTTCCGCTGGTCGGCGATGTACACGCTGATCCTGGGGCTGGTGCTGTTCGGCTGGCACTACATGGGCCCGGAGCACCTGATGCACGGGCCCGACGGCAAGATGTCGGGGCGAGCGATGTGGATCCAGTACGGGATGCTGCTGGGGCTCATCATGTGGTTCAACGTCTGGTTCGTGATCTGGCCGCGGCAGAAGAAGATCCTGGGCGGCGTCTTGAGCGGGACACCCCACCCCGACACCGCCAAGCTGGCCGCCACGGCCGGCAAGGCGTCGCGCTTCAACACTTTCGCCTCCGGCCCGCTGCTGTTCGCGATGCTGGGCGCGCCCCACTTCGGCGCGATGAGCGCCCCGGTCCTGATCGCCGTCACCGTGATCGGCGTCGGCTTCTGGTTCGGGATGATCAAGCGCTCGTTCAAGATCCGCACCGACGCGGTCTAGACCGCGCCGCTCGCGATTCATCACCTCCTTCCGGCCCGCGGGCGGCGCTGGCGACGCCCGACATGGTGCGGCGGCGGCTGCTCGGCAACGCCCCGGGGGCCGGCGGGCCGGTCGGCGGTTGGTCCGCGCCCGTCGGCGCGCCCGCGGGCGAGCAACATGCGCCGAATTCAA
>Ga0068855_100010297_pt1 | contig 11278 bp, 9 predicted proteins | sample KBSCornC52_FD_66592 | JGI IMG/M metagenome (GOLD analysis project Ga0068855, IMG submission 66592) | Corn rhizosphere microbial communities from Kellogg Biological Station, Michigan, USA - KBS Corn C5-2 | ecosystem: Host-associated > Plants > Roots > Rhizosphere > Soil ... | reverse complement strand
TTCTCGGTGAAGGCGCGCATCCCCTCCTTCTGGTCGTCGGTGGCGAACAGCGAGTCGAAGATGCGGCGTTCGAAGCGCAGTCCACTGCTCAGTGTGGTCTCGAATGCGGCGTTCACCGACTCTTTGGCCAGCATGGCGACCGGCAAGCTCATCGCGGCGATCGTCGCCGCAGCATCCATCGCCTCGTCGAGCAGTCGGTCGGTCGGCACCACGCGCGCCACCAGCCCGGCGCGCAGGGCCTCTGCGGCGTCGATGGTGCGGCCGGTCAGGATGAGGTCCATGGCGAGCGCCTTGCCCACCGCGCGCGTCAGCCGCTGCGAGCCGCCGATGCCCGGGATCACGCCGAGCTTGATCTCGGGCTGGCCGAACGTCGCCGTCTCGGAGGCGATCAGGATGTCGCACATCATCGCCAACTCGCAGCCGCCGCCGAGGGCGTAGCCCGAGATGGCCGCGATCAGCGGCGTCCGGATAGCGGTCAGCCGGTCACCGGTCGCGAACACGTCGGCGAGGTACATGTCGAGGTAGCCCTTGTCGGCCATCTCCTTGATGTCGGCGCCCGCCGCGAAGGCGCGCTCGGATCCGGTGATCACGATGGCGCCGACGCCGGGATCGGCGTCGAAGGCGGTCGCCGCCGCCAGCAGGTCGTTGAGCAGCTGCGAGTTGATCGCGTTCAACGCCTCTGGCCGGTTCAGCGTGATCAGGCCGACACGGCCGCGCTGCTCGACGAGGATCGTCGAGTACGTGATCGTCGAATACTCGGTGCTCATCCAGACACCTTCGCAGATTCTGACCGGTTGTCTGCCGAGTTCTCGCGAATCACGGTGATGATGCCCGAGAAGTCGCGCCCCGCGCCGCCCTCGTCTGCGAAGCGCTGGTAGATCCGCGCGGCCAGCGGCCCGAGCTCGGCGGCGGTGCCGGTCTGCTCGAGCGCGTTGAGCGCCAACCCGAGGTCTTTGGCCATCAGGGCTCCGGCGAACCCGGGCTGGTAGTCGCGATTGGCCGGACTCGTCGGCACCGGGCCAGGCACCGGGCAGTTGGTGGTGAGGGCCCAGCACTGTCCGGAGGCCGCCGACGCGACATCGAACAGGGCCTGGTTGGTCAGTCCTAGCTTCTCGCCGAGCACGAACGCCTCGCTGACGGCGATCATCGAGATGCCCAGGATCATGTTGTTGCAGATCTTCGCCGCCTGCCCGGCGCCCGATCCGCCGCAGTGCACCACCCGGCCGCCCATGACGTCGAGGATCGGCTGGGCGGCGGAGAAATCGTCGGCGTCTGCGCCCACCATGAAGGTCAGGGTGCCTGCCTCCGCACCCATCGTGCCCCCCGAGACCGGCGCATCCATGCCGCGGTGGCCGGCGGCGACGGCCAGATCGTGGGCCGCGATCGCGTCGGCCACGTCGATCGTCGAACTGTCGATGAACAGGGTGCCGGGTTTCGCGGCCGCGAGCAGCCCGTCGCGGTACGCGTCGAGCACGTGGGCGCCGCTGGGGAACATGGTGATCACCACGTCGGCGTCCGCGACGGCGGTGGCGGCATCCTGAGCCACGACGACGCCCCGCTCGCGGGCGTGATCGAGGGCGGCGGGCACGACGTCGAAACCGTGCACGGTGTGCCCGGCCGAGACGAGGTTGGCCGCCATCGGCCCGCCCATGTTGCCGAGTCCGAGAAATGCGATGGTCATGATCCACTCCCTATCGGGGCCTGCGCCTTCGCGAGCCCGAGTTCCGCGTCACCCAGCGGCGCGAAGTACTGCTCGACGGCCGCGGCCGTCACCTCGGCGAGGGTCGCGGGCGACCAGTGCGGCGTGCGGTCCTTGTCGATGACCTGGGCCCGGATGCCCTCGATCACCTCGGCGCCGCGGCTGATGCGCGTGGCGACCCGGAAGTCCTGGTCGAGCGCGGCCTCCAGGCTCGGCAGGGCTGCCGCCCGTCGGAGCGCGGCGAGCGTCAGCGCCACCGAGGTCGGCGACTTGCTGCGGATCGTCGCGGCCGCCTCGCGCGCGGCGGGCTCTGCCGACGCGGCCAGCCGCTCGACGATCGCCTCAGCGTCATCGCCTGCGTACGACTCGTCGATCCACGAGCGCTGCGCGAGCAGCTCGGAGGCGGGAGCAGCGACCGCGAACTCGGCGAGCACGTCGTCGGCATCCCGGGTCTCGAGGGCGGTCGCCAACTCGGTCAGGCGCTCGCTCGGCACGAAGTGGTCGGCGAGCCCCAGCGCGATCGCGTCGGCCCCCGACGCGGTGACCCCGGTCAGGCCGAGATGGGTGCCGAGCTCGCCGGGAGCGCGCGCCAGCAGGTAGGTGCCCCCGACATCCGGGAAGAAGCCGATCGAGACCTCGGGCATGCCGATGCGGGTGCGCTCGGTGACCACCCGGATCGCGCCGTGAGCCGAGAGGCCGATGCCGCCGCCGAGCACCAGGCCGTCCATCAGGCTCACGTAGGGCTTCGGATAGCGCGCGATCGCCGCATCCAACTGGTATTCGTCCGCCCAGAACCGCACGGCGTCGTCGCGACCGCCGAGCACGGCCGTGTAGATCGCGACGATGTCGCCGCCCGCGCACAGGCCGCGATCGCCTGCGCCCGAGAGCAGCACCGTGCGCACGGAATCGTCGGAGCGCCACTCGCTCAGGGCGGTCGCGAGGGTGCGCACCATCGAGTGGTTCAGGGCATTGATCGCGCGCGGGCGATTCAACGTCAGACGGCCGAGCGCGCCGGTGCGCAGCACCTGCACCTCGGCGCCGTCGCTGGATGCCGTGAGGGATTCGTTCGGCAACGTCACGCTCCCGCGAGTTCGCGGCCCACGATGAGCCGCATGATCTCGTTCGTCCCCTCCAGTATCTGGTGCACGCGCAGGTCGCGCACGATCCGTTCGATGCCGTAGTCGGTGAGGTAGCCGTAGCCGCCGTGCAGCTGCAGCGCCGCGTTCGCCACCGAGAACCCCGCGTCGGTCGCGACCCGCTTGGCCATGGCGCACAGCCGGACCCGATCGGATGCCCCGCGATCGACCGCGTCGGCGGCGCGCCACAGCAGGGTGCGGGCCGCCTCGAGCTCGGTGTCCATGTCGGCGAGCCGGAACAGCAGGGCCGGGTTCTCGATCAGCGGTGCGCCGAAGGCCTCGCGCGATCTGAGGTAGGCGACCGCCTTGTCGAGCGCCGCCTGGCCGCCGCCGATCGAGCACGCGCCGATGTTCAGCCGGCCGCCGTCGAGGGCCGTCATCGCGATGCCGAAGCCGTCGCCCTCGGCGCCGAGCCGGTTCGAGACCGGCACATGCACGTTGTCGAAGATCACCTGGCGCGTCGGTTGGGCGTGCCATCCCATTTTCTTCTCGAGCGGCCCGAAGCTCAGGCCGGGCGTGCCATCGGGCACGACGATGGCGCTGATGCCGTGGCTGCCGGTCTCGGCGGTCCGCGCCATCACGACGTAGAGGGCGGCCGCTCCTGCGCCCGAGATGAACTGCTTCACCCCGTTCAGCACGTACTGATCGCCGACCCGCTCGGCGCGGGTTCGCAGGGCCGCAGCATCCGACCCCGCCCCCGGCTCGGTGAGGCAGTAGCTGCCGAGAGCCTCCATGGTGGCCAACCCGGGGACCCACTCGGCCCGCTGCCGGTCATCCCCGTGGCGGTCGATCATGCCGACCACCATGTTGTGGATCGAGATGTATGCCGCGATGGTGGTGTCGCCCTCTGCCAGCTGTTCGAACAGCCGCACGGCGTCTGAGCGGCTCAGGCCCGATCCGCCGAACCGTTCATCGACGCACATCGCGCCGAGGCCCATGGCACCCGCCTCGCGCAGGACGTCGATCGGGAGCCGGCCGCTCTCGTCCCACTCGGCGGCGTGCGGGGCGAGCTCGTTCTCGGCGAAGTCTCGGACGGCGTCGACCATGCTCTGCTGATCGCGGGTGAGGGTGAACATCGTGGGTTCCTCGCTGTTGTGCAGGTGAGCCTGCTGCGCTTGTGGCACATGGCGGCGCTGTGCGTGTTGCCGTCGGCTCCAGGATACCTGGACGTCCTAGTATTTACGAGGACTTCCTACTAAATATCTCGCGCGGCGGCACCGCCGACCCGACTTAGGCTGGAACCGACCTGCCATTCGCTCGACGAAGAGGAAACAGCATGAAGATCGCCGTTCTCGTGAAAGAAGTGCCGGATACCTGGGGCGACCGGCGCATCGACCCCGTGACCAAGCGCGTCGACCGCAGTGCCGACGAAGTGGTCGACGAGGTCAACGAGAAGGCGGTCGAGATCGCCCTCCAGGTGCAGGCCGCGAATCCGGGCAGCGAGGTGACCGTCGTGACGATGGGGCCGAAGGGCGCCCTCGACGGCCTGCGCAAGGCGCTGTCGATGGGGGCGGACAACGCCATCCATGTGCTCGACGACGGCCTGGTCGGATCGGATGCGGTGCAGACCTCGGCCGCGCTGGCCGCGGCCCTCGCGCCGCGGGGCTTCGACCTCGTGATCGCCGGCAACGAGTCGACAGACGGGCGATCGGCCGCTGTCCCCGCCATGCTCGCCGAGCGGCTGAACGCCGCGCAACTCACCAACCTGCGCACCCTCACGGTCTCGGGCGCCGACGTCAGCGGAGAGCGCACCACCGAAGACGGATTCATCGAGGTCGCGGCCTCGCTGCCCGCCGTGGTGTCGGTGACCGAGCAGATCGCCGAGGCCCGCTACCCGAGCTTCAAAGGCATCATGTCGGCCAAGAAGAAGCCGGTCGAGACCTTGACGGTCGCCGACCTCGGGCTGGATGCCGCAGACACCGGCGCCGATCACTCCTGGTCGGTCGTCCTCGACGTGGTGCCGCGCCCCGCCCGCTCGGGCGGAACCGTCATCACCGACGACGGAACGGCTGCCACGCAGCTCGCCGACTACCTCGCCGCAGCGAAACTCATCTAGGAGCCCCTGACATGTCGAAGATCCTGGTTCTGATCGAGCACACCGATTCGAAGCCGGCCGCGAACGCGGGCGAACTCCTCGCCGCGGCCGCCATGCTGGGCGAGCCGCACGCGGTCGTCGTCACCTCGACCGACGCGGCCGGCGTGGCCTCGGCACTCGGCACCCTCGGCGCTGTCGCCGTCCATGTGGCGACCGTGCCAGACGCGGACTCGTTGCTGGTCACCCCGAAGGTCGCGGCGTTGGCCGCAGCGGTGGCCGCGGGCGAGGTCGGCGCCGTGCTCGTCGGCACCTCCCTCGAGAGCCGGGAAGCGGCAGCGCGGCTCGCCATCCGGGTCGGCGGGGCATACCTGAGCGATGCGGTCGGGCTCGGCTCGACCGGCGACGGCGGCACTGCGTCGTCGAACATCACGGTCACCCAGCAGGCGTTCGGCGGCGCGTACACCGTCACCTCGACGGCGGCCCGCGGCATCCCGATCATCTCGCTGCGGCAGCACTCGGTCGAGGGCTCGGCGCCGGCGGCGGCCGGCACGGTGAGTGCCCTCGACGTCGCAGCCGACGAGGCGCCCACCACCCGCATCACCGCGCGGCACGAAGCGACCGAGGCATCGAGCCGTCCCGAGCTGCAGGGCGCATCGATCGTCGTCTCGGGGGGGCGCGGGCTCGGCTCGGCCGAGAACTTCGCGTTGGTGGAGCGGCTTGCCGACGCGCTCGGCGCCGCGGTGGGCGCATCGCGCGCCGCCGTCGACGCCGGCTATGTGCCCCAGAGCCACCAGGTCGGTCAGACCGGGGTGACCGTGTCGCCGAACCTCTACATCGCGGTCGGGATCTCGGGCGCGATCCAGCACATGGCAGGCATGCAGACGGCCAAGACCATCGTCGCGATCAACAAGGACGGCGACGCCCCGATCTTCGACATCGCCGACTTCGGAATCGTCGGCGACCTGTTCACCGTCGTGCCGCAGTTCATCGACGCCGTCACAGCCCGGAAGGGCTGATGGCCACCGCCGACCCCGCCCACCTCGAAGCCCGGGTGCGGGCGGCGGAACTGGCCCTTGCGGCGCACTACGACCGAACGCTGGTCGAGCATGTGGTGGAGCCGGATCCTGGTGCTGGGAAGCCAGGATCGCGTATCCGGATCGTCGAGTACCCCGCGGCCGGCCGGCCGTCAGCGGCTGCGGCCGCCCTGCCGCCGATCCTGTTGCTGCACGGCGTCGCGTCGACCACCGCACTCGCCGTTCCGCTGCTCGCCTCGCTGCGCGACCGCAGGGTGCTCGCGATCGACTGGCCGGGTCACGGGCTCTCGGGCGCCGAGGTCATCCCGCCCGACGCTCCGTTGCGCGAGGACATGATCGGCGTCCTCGACCGGGTGCTCGAGTTCTTCCACCTCGGGCAGGTCGACATGATCGGGCACTCACTGGGCGGGCAGGCGGCCCTCTACTACGCCGTGGCGAAGCCTGCGAGGGTGCGCAGGCTGGTGCTGCTCGGAGCGCCCGGGGCGGCGTTCTCGCAGGCGCGCGCGACGATCGGGATGCGGGCGGCCTCGATTCCCGGAATCGGCACCGCCCTGCTCGGCCTGTCGACGTCGCAGCGCGCTCACGACCGAGCGGTCGAGCGCCTGCTCGGACCGGACGCTCTCGACGGCTATCCGCCCGAGATCAACGAGATCGGCTTCTTGGCCTCGCAGCGCCCCGAGTTCGCGGCCTCGGCGGCGAGCCTGTTCCGCGCGATGATGACCCCGTTCGCGGCCCGGGCCGACGTGGCGCTCACCGCGAGCGAGCTGGCGCACCTGGCGGTGCCGACGCTCATCGTGTGGGGGGCGGATGACGCGATCCTGACCCCGGCGCGCGGGCGAGCGAGCGCCGAAGCCATCCCGAATGCCACGATCCTGGAGGTCGAGGGCGGGCATGCCCCGTGGCTGAACCAGCCGGCTCGGGTCGGCGATGCCGTGTCTGCGTTCCTCACTGAGTAGGGTCTGAAGCGATGAGTACCGCGACGCCTCCCCCTGCCTCCCGTGCGAAGACGCCACGAAGCCGCTGGTTCAAGCTGGTCTGGATCATTCCGGTCGTGCTCGTCGGCGCGCTCCTGATCGTGCTGGCCGCGCGCGCCATCAGCGCGCTGCCCGCCGTCCAGAGCTTCATGACGACCTATCCCGGCCAGTCCCGGCTTCCCGCGTGGGCCCCGGTCGGTTTCCCGGCCTGGTTGGAGTGGCAGCACTTCCTCAGCTCGTTCTTCCTGCTGTTCATCATCCGCACCGGATGGCAGGTGCACACGACGCGCCGCGCCGAGGCGTACTGGACCCGCAACAACAAGGGCCTGATCAAGACCAAGGGGCAGCCGGTGCGCATCCCGCTGCACCTGTGGTTCCACCTCACCATGGACGTGCTGTTCGTGCTCAACGGCCTGGTGTTCTACGTGCTGATCTTCGCCAGCGGGCAGTGGGTGCGGATCGTCCCGACCCGGTGGGATGTGATCCCGAACGCGATCACGGCCGGCCTCAAGTACGCCTCGCTGAACTGGCCGACCGAAGACGGCTGGGTGAACTACAACGCGCTGCAGCTGCTGACCTACTTCTTCACCGTGTTCATCGCGGCGCCGCTTGCCCTGCTCACCGGCCTGCGGATGGTGCCGGGTCTCGCCGCCCGCTGGAAGCCGTTCGACAAGGTCTACCCGGCCGTCGTGGCTCGCAAGCTGCACTATCCGATCTTCATCTACTTCCTGGCCTTCATCGTGGTGCACGTGACCCTGGTGCTGGCGACCGGTGCGTTGCGGAATCTGAACCACATGTACGGCGGCAGCGATGACGTCAACTGGGTCGGCTTCGCCTTCTTCGCGGGCTCGCTCGTGCTCATGGTCGGCGGCTGGTTCGCGGCTCGGCCCGTGCTGCTCGCGTCACTCGCGTCGCTCGGAGGGCGCGTCGGGCGGTAGGTCCCCGGCGCCGCGATGGTCTGGCCGCGCGGTCGACGCGGTCGCGCGGCCGATGACCGGCACCCGACGCCTCGGGCCGTACGGCTCGCGCAACACGGCCGCGCCCGAGACGGACGAAGGCCCCGAACTCCCACTCGAGTCCGGGGCCTTCGTGGTTCAGCCGGTCGCTACGTTCGCGTCAGCGATCCACCCGCGCGCACGCGCGACACCGCGTCGACCGTGGCCGCCAGGATCAGCACGCCGCCCGTGACGAGCAGGTTGATGCCGCCGCCCAGGTTGAGCAGGCCGAGTCCGTTCGTGATGACCGAGATCACCAGGGCGCCGACGGCCGCGTGCACCAGGCGTCCGCGTCCACCGAAAAGGCTGACGCCGCCGACCACCGCCGCAGCGACACCGCTCAGCACGGTGTCGTGCCCGAACGAGGCGTCGACCGAGCCGTTCTTGGATGCGGTGAACAGACCAGACACGACGGCGAGCGTCGAGCAGATCGCGAACGCCGCCCACCGGATCCCGACCACCTTGATACCGGCGCGGCGTGCTGCTTCCGCGTTGCCGCCGATCGCGTAGAGGTAACGGCCGTAGCGGGTGCGGTCGAGCAGGAAGGTGCCCGCCCACATGATCACGAGAACGAACGGCACCACGATCGGCACCCCGGCGATGATCTCGCCGTGGCCGACCACCTTGCCGTTGAGAATGCTCACCTGACCGCGGTTCTGGTTGAGCACGTACACGAAGATCGAGCCGAGCACGAGGATGATCGCCAACTTGATCCACACCAGTGCGACGGTGCGATTCGGCACCCCGGCTCGCGCGCGACGACGTCGGTCGATCACCGCTGTCACGCCGCTGACGGCCAGCATGATCGCGAGCATGACCCAGCCCTGCCAGGGGAGCAGGTTGTTGTTCTGGATGGCGCTGATCTGGTCCTGGGTGATCCGGTACAGGCCGCCGGTGCCGATGATCAGCAGCTGCAGCCCCTGGAACCCGAGGAACAGACCGAGGGTCACGACGAACGAGGGGATGCCGACTCTCGCGACGAAGAACCCGATGAAGAGGCCGATCACGACACCCGCCGCCAGCGCGATCGCGAGCGCGAGGACCCAGTTCAGGTTGAGCCCGCCCGGGAACGACAGCACCACGAACAGGGCCATCGCCACGCCCGAGGTGGTTCCGGCCGACAGGTCGATCTCCCCGAGCAGAATGACGAACACCAGTGCCATCGCGAGCATGATCTGCGGAGCGGCCTGGGTGAGCAGGTTCGCGAAGTTGCGCTCGGTGAGGAAGTACTGGCTGAGCAGCGAGAAGAGGATGCTCAGCACGATGAATCCCGAGACGGCGGGCAGCGCGCCCATGTCGCCACCGCGCACACGGCTCAGATAGGCGCGGACCTGGTCGAGCAGGCCGCCCTCCATCCCGCTGCCGATCAGACCTGACGCCGGCAGCGCCGTCGTGTCGTCGATCAGCGTCGCGGTCTTCGTGGGGGTCTTCTTGCTGTCGCTCACGCGGCACCTCCATAGGTCTTGCTGCCCGTGATGTAGCCGACGACGTCGTCGCTGGTGGTATTCGCCGTTTCGATCTCGGCGACCATCTGGCCCAGGTACAGCACGTTGATGTAGTCGGCGACCTGGAAGACGTCGACCAGGTTGTGGCTGATCATGATCACGGCGACATTCTGCTCGGCCAGGCGCTTCACGAGCGAGAGAACCTGTTCCGTCTGCGCCACGCCGAGAGCTGCGGTCGGCTCGTCGAGGATCACGACCTTGGCCGCCTTGAGCACCGAGCGCGCGATCGCGACCGTCTGGCGCTGTCCACCGGACAGTGACGAGACGCGCTGGCGCACGGACTTGACGGTGCGCACCGAGAGCGATCGGAGCGTCTCGGACGCCTGCCGCTCCATCTCGCCCTCGTCGAAGGTGCCCCACTCGGTCTCTTCGCGGCCCAGGAACATGTTCTGGACGATGTCGAGGTTGTCGCACAGGGCGAGATCTTGATACACGACCTCGATGCCGAGGTGCGAGGCCTCGCGGGGGTTGGCGAGGTGCACGACCTCGCCATTGAACTTGACGGTTCCCTCGTCATAGGGCTGGACTCCGGCAAGGCCCTTGATCAGGGTCGACTTGCCGGCGCCGTTGTCGCCGACGAGAGCCGTGACTTTTCCGGGGTAGGCCTTCAGGCTCACGCCCTTCAGCACGCTCACCGGCCCGAAACTCTTCTTCACATCAGCGAGTTCGATGATGGGCATATCCATGCCGGGGGTTCCTTTCTCTCCCGAACGACAATGTCACGGGGTGGTGCGGGTGGCGCAGTCACACTACGCCACGGACGAGAAGCACAACGAGAAGAAGGGGCCCCGCGCCGTCTCCGGCGCGGAGCCCCCTGCTTTCATGCGGTGATGCTGATGACTACTTCACGCCGTACGTGGCGCAAGCGGCGGCGACGTCTGCCGTGCAGATGTCGGAGGCCTTGGCGTCACCATTGGTGACGACGGTCTCGACCTCCTTCGGGCCGACAGACACCGGGGTGACCGCGACGAACGGCTTGCCGTAGAGCGTCTTGTTGGCGCTCGGCTTCTCACCCTTCAGCAGCGCGATCGCGAGATCCGACGCGGCCTTGGCCTCGAGGCTGACCTGCTTGTAGACCGTTCCGGTCTGCTTGCCGAGCAGCACGTTCTGCAGACCGGCGACCGACGCGTCCTGACCCGAAACCGGGACCTTCAGGCCGTTCTTGTCGAGGATGGTGATGACGCCCGCTGCGTTGGTGTCGTTGGCGACCCACACTGCGTCGACCTTGCCACCGAGCGAGGTCAGCGCCTGCTCGAAGTTGGTCGCGGACTTGTCGCCATCCCACACACCGGTCGGCTCGGCGGCCGGCTTGATGCCCGCCGCGCTCATGACCGCAACGGCGCCGTCGTGGAACAGCTTGGCGTTGCCGTCAGTCGGGTCTCCACCCATGTAGACGACGACTGCCTTGCTGGCGTCCTTGCCTGCGGCCTTGAGGCCGTCGACGATCATCTGACCCTCGAGGGCGCCGACCTTCTCGTTGTCGAACGAGACGTAGTAGTCAGCGACCATCTTCGGGTCGGTGGCGTTGCCGTCGGTGATCGGGCGGTCGTAGGCGATGACCGGGATGCCCTGCTTCTGGGCCTTCTTGGTCACGGCGAGGCCGGAACCGTTGAGGTCGGTCAGCACCATGACGCCGCAGCCCTTGGTGAGCTCCTGGTCGGCGATGGTCGCGTACTTGCTCGTGTCGCCCTGAGCGTTCTGGATGTCGGCGTCGAAGCCGGCGTCGGTGAACGCCTTCTGCAGTGCCGGGCGGTCGAGGCTCTCCCAGCGCGGCGACGAAGCCGTGTCGGGAAGAATGACACAGGCACGGGTCGAGGCGGTGGAACCGCCGCCCCCGCTGGTCGCACAGCCCGTCAGCAGCAATGCTGACGCCGCAACGGCGACGACGATCGAGATCGAT
>Ga0068855_100010296_pt1 | contig 11279 bp, 13 predicted proteins | sample KBSCornC52_FD_66592 | JGI IMG/M metagenome (GOLD analysis project Ga0068855, IMG submission 66592) | Corn rhizosphere microbial communities from Kellogg Biological Station, Michigan, USA - KBS Corn C5-2 | ecosystem: Host-associated > Plants > Roots > Rhizosphere > Soil ... | reverse complement strand
AATGGGTGGAGATGTTACGAGAGGCCAGCGCGGTTTTTCCGAAGGTGCATTACCCGCCTCACTGGGGGCTGACGCTTTAGGCTGATCTTCTACAGTCTTCTTCCGTGGCAGAGTCCATAGTTTCCACGCGCCCGCCCGCACCGGCCCTGCTTTCCCAGAGCGGATGCCCGGCCCTATTGCCACTCCGAATCATCACGGCAATCGCGGACTCGACGTCCTTCGTGGGGCGGCCATTCTCCTCGTCTTTCTCAATCACGTCGAGCCCCACACCATGCCGGGATTCGTCAGCCCGAGCGGCCTGGCCGGATTTCTCCCATTTCTTCCTCGGTGACCTGCACCTCCCGTTCTTTCGCCCGGCGCAGCAGTGGATCGCCACCCATGTGCCTACTTCCGCCGGTCTGGGCGTGCTGCAGTTCCTCTTCTTCGTGGGCGTCTCCATCGGCGTCGGCGCTTTCCTCACACAAGTCATCGAGAAGCCCTTCCTCCTCTTGCGCGACCGGATTCCCGCCCTGGCCAGCCGTCGCCGGTCCTCGCGTGACAACCACGTTGGACGCGATCTTCCACCCGAACCGGCGCCGAAACTTTGCACGGGCAACGGGGCTGAGACGGGCGAAGCCCGTGCTTGCAGCATGCATCATTTTTAGATCTAATGGTTGCATGACCGCCGCCGTTACGCGCATGACACCCGAACAGGTTCGGGAGGAGATTGCAGCCATCCGCAAAGCTGGTCACAAAATCCGTCGCACCCGCGCAAGCGCTCGCGCTTTCCTGCTCAAGCACGGCTTCATCACGAAGTCAGGAAAACTAGCGAAGCGTTATCGCGAATGAATTTTCCAGGATTCGTCTTGGCGTACCACGGTTGCGACCGGACCGTGGGCGAAAGAATCCTCTCCGGAGCGGAACACGTGCACGCAAGCAAGAACGAGCACGATTGGTTGGGATCGGGCGCCTATTTTTGGGAAAACAATCCGCGTAGGGCCTTGGCGTGGGCGGAATTCCTTCGTGACAATCCCAAATATGCCTTTCGGCGTATACGCAATCCTTTCGTTATAGGTGCGATCATCGCTCCGGGGTGGTGCCTGGACCTTACCGATGGCCGATGCCTTGAGATTCTTCGTGAAGCCTACGATGTCTTTGAGGCGACCATGCTCGACTCTCGAATCGCTCTGCCGAAAAACGAAAAGGGCCATTCCGAGGATGAAGACCTCGTCAAACGGCGATTGGATTGCGCCGTTATCAACTTCCTCCACCTCATGCGGCAGGAACAAGAGCGTTCGCCATTCGACACCTTGCGCGGGGCTTTCTTTGAAGGTGGTCCTTTGTATCCAGGCGCCGGCATGACAGCGAAGGCGCACATTCAATGGTGTATCCGCAACCCCGTATGCAGCATCCGCGGTTACTTTCGCCCGCTCCCCGGCTGGGAAGAATAGGTTCGCCAAAATGAATTACCCGATGACGCTTCCGGAGGCGATCCGTGTTAGGCTGGCCCGCAACATCCGACGTCCCGAATCCATCCCTCTCCCGCCATCTATGCCGCGCCTCTTCCGTTTCCTCCTCCCGCTGCTCGTCCTCGCTCCGGCCTTGCTGGCCGAGACTCCGCTGTCGCCCCATCAACTGGCCTTTCTCCGGTGCCAGGATCAGGAAAAGATCGCGTCGATGGAGACCTTATCCGAGGAATTCAAACCCGCTGACGGGCGCGGGCCGTCGGTCTGGCTGGTGGGCGTGGCCCATATTGGGACGCCCGAATATTACGCCGCGCTGCAAAAGAAACTGGATGCACAATCCGTCGTCCTCTTCGAGGGCATCGACGCCCAGAGGATGAAGGGCGGGCTCCAGCCGCACACCGAAAACAACGGCCTCCAGGAACAGCTCGCCAAAGCGCTCGGCCTCGTTTTCCAGCTCGACGGCATCAACTATCAGCGACCAAATTTCGTGAGCTGCGACCTGACCTCGGCCGACTTGGAAAAAGCCATCTCCGATCAAGGCGCAAAATCATCCGCGCCCCCATCCAGCGCCAACGAAAAATCCGGCGCCACGGATTCGACAGCTTCGCATGGAAAAGGAAAGAGCAGCGACTCGAAACCAACGGCGAAAGTGGACAACGCGACGTTCGATACCCTGATGCAGGCGCTCCACGGCGAAGGGGACATCGCCGGCAAACTCAACGGCATGGTTGCCCTGATGGGCAGCACGCCGGAAATGCGCGAGACGACGAAGCTCACTTTCATCGAAGCGCTCGGACAAGCGGGCGATATCATCAGCGCGGCCAAGTCGGCTTCGCCGGAACTGCGGGATATGTTCGAAGTGCTGGTCAACGAACGGAATGAAAATGTGATCCGGCAAATCAAGGCACGCCTGCCCAGGCTCGGTTCGGGCAAGACCATCGCCGTCTTCTATGGCGGGGCGCACATGGACGAAATCGCGAAGCGCCTGACCGAGGAACTCCACTACACGCCGGGCGTCCAGGTCTGGGACACCGCTTTCACCGCCGATACCACGAAATCCATGATGCCTGCCGCGCAGATCAAGGCATTGGTCCAGATGATGCGCACCCAGTTGCAAAACGGGCAGATGGGCAAAGGCGGAGGACTGGACGCGCTCCTGGGCGCGCCGGCTCCGCAGGATCAAAGCGGAAAGTCGGCGCCCGCTGGGAAATAAACCGGGCAGGATTCGAGACATGCCCCAAGGTATGTTGCTCAGAAACCGTCCACGACCTACGGCACCGGCGCGCCCAGCACACAGCGAAAGCCATAGCTCGGATCGTGGCCCGCGGGGTCGTGACGGGTGCGATGGGAGGAGAGCAGGCTGCCGCGGTCGTGGTTATCCCAACCGGCTCCGCGCACGACTCGCTCCTTCTGCCCGGAATCAATCCAATCCTCGCACCATTGCCATACATTCCCTCCCATATCGAAGAGGCCGAACTTGTTCGCCGCATAGGAGCCCACCGGGGAAGTATGCGCGTAGCCGTCTTTGTAATCCTTGAGCCACACCTTGGCGCTGGGATTCTCCGCATGCCAGGTTTCGTCCCGATAGTTTCCGACATTCATGCTCGTGGGCGGGAAACCCTTGCCCCACGGAAATTCGTCCTCGTTCCTCCCATTCCGGTCAAACGGCGTCGCCCCCTTCTCCTCCGGCAGTCCCACGGCGATGCTCCACTCGAGATCACTCGGCAGGCGATACGCCTCGTTTGCGCTGAGTTTGCCTGCCTTGCGCTCCCGTTGGGTTAGCCACGCACAGAATTCCTTCGCGTCGTCCCAGGTCACATTCACGACCGGATGCGTCTCCCCTTGGTCGAACGCCGGCTTTTGCACCGGCCGCTTCGTTTCCTCCGCGAAGACCTTGTAATCCTGCGCCCGGGTGTCCCAGATGCTGAAAAGGATCCGCTGCCCGGCCGTGGGGCCATGGGTGATCGGCACCGGCACGAACTTCATCCCCAAGCTGTTCACATAGGGATTTTCCTTCGCCGCCGCACCCAGTCGAGTGGTCATCCCGCGGACCGTCGATGCCGTGGCAACCGCTGCGCCCGTCGATTCCACTGCGGCGGCCCCGGCAGCGGCCACGACCGGCATGGGCGCGAGCCAGGTCTTCGCCACTTCCTCCCGCTTGTTCTTGAGAAGCAGTGCATCATCGAGCCGACCCTTTAGCGTCAGCGCCGTCTGGTCCTTGTCCAGGACGGTATCGTAAGACGCGAGAACCGTTTTGGCCTTGGCCAGACGGGCCTGCTCGAGCTTCCCGAGTTGCTGTCGAAATCCGGTTCGCAGCGCCTGAATCGTGGGCCGCACGCCGGCGTCATCGGCCGGAATATTTTGCGCCTGGGCGAAAACCGTCCGTTCCGTGCGGTAGGCGAGCGCCTCGTCGAGTTGATTGGCCGCGCTGGCCTTGGCAATCGCGGCATCGACCGACGCCAGATAGCGCTTCCGCAATTCCGCCAACCCGTCCTCGAAAGGCTTGATCACCTGGACCTGAAACGCGTCCTGCTGGGCCTTGTCCACCTGCGCCAGCCAGGTCTCGACCGCCGAGGAGGGTTTCGGCGTAACCGCCCCCGCAGTAGCGGAAGCCGGGGCCGGAGGGGCAACTTCTGCCGCCTTGGGTGTGGGCTCAGCCCATAGCAGCCCGGGCGCCACCAGAAGCAAGCCGGCGACGATCCATGAACCACTTCCGTTCCGGCCTACATGACCCGGCTCTCCAAAATTCCCGCGACACTTTCCTTCGGTAAACATGGACGGCAATTAAACAGTTGCCCCCGTGCCAATTGCAATGCGAAAGCGGTGAGCAGCGGTGTTAGTCTCGGGAATCAGCCGCCAAATTGACATCATATCTCCATGATGTAATTTCAACATCATGACGCGCACCCAGATCCAGCTTCCGGATGAACTTTACCAGCGGGTGAAAGCGTTCGCCGAGCAGCGCGAACTTTCGCTCGCCGAAGTGGCCCGCCGAGGAATCGAACTTTTCCTCTCCCGGTATCCCGAGCCCTCTGGGCCGAGCGGCGAATGGAAATTGCCGTGCGTCGATGGAGGCGGGCTCAACGTGCCGCTGGAACAACTGCGCGCCATGGCTGTCGAGGACGAAGCGACCCGTAGCCTCAGATGATCTCCCTCGATACCAACATCCTGTTGCCCGCCGTCGAGTCGAGCAATCCTCACCACACCGCTGCCGCTGCCTTCATGCAATCTCTTCACGGGCGGGACGACGTGGCCATTTCCGAGTTCATCCTGCTCGAACTTTACGTCCTGCTGCGCAATCCCGCCGTTCTCGCCCGCCCTCTTTCCGCTTCCGCCGCAGCCAGTGTTTGCGAAGCTTTTCGCCGCCACCCAAGCTGGCAGATCCTCGGCTTTCCATCCGATAGCCGAGCGTTCCACGACGCCTTCTGGCCCCGCCTGCGCGACGACCCATTTGCCCGGCGCCGCGCCTACGACTGGCGCACGGCGCTTTCTCTGCTCCAGCAGGGCGTCACCGAATTTGCCACCGTCAACGTCAAGGACTTCGAGGGTCTTGGTTTTGCCAAAGTCTGGAACCCGCTCCAGAAGTGAGCGGAGGGATGTCGTCAATCGATGACGGTTGTACTTGATCTGCCAAAGAAAAACGAGGTATGCGTATTATTACGAGTGTGGCCTTCATGAATTTAGAAAAAGTATCGGCGGAACGGGACAGTCTGCTCCAAGCGCTGAAGCGTGCGGAGGAGGAGATCGCGCGGGTTCGTGCCGGGCAGCAACAGGCGGAAGCCCGGTTGGCGGAGATGCGGACGCGCAGCGGGGCGACGATGGCCCCGGCCCGGAATGATGGCAATCCGGCAGCCCTGGCCCAGGCACAGGCCGCGCAACAGCGGGCGGAGACAGCCGCCCGGACTCTGGAAGAGCAACTCCGTGGACAGCAGGTCGAGCAGGCGAAACTCCGCTCGGCGCTCGATCACCTGAAGGCGGAAAACGAGGCGTTGCGCGACCAGAATGAAGAATTTCGGCAGCGACAGAAAGAGCGCGAACAGCCAGCCACTGGCGTCCCCGCCCAGTCTGACCGCCTGGCGCAGAAATCGTTGCGCGAGGAATTGGACGCCGCCTGGGCCGAAATCCAGCGACTCCGGGGGCTGGTCGTGAAGGTCGCGAGTGAAGCCCGGAAGAAGGGGCTGAATCCGGAGATCCCGCTGACTCCCAGAGATTCCAGGCTTGCGGCCGGACCGAGCAAATCGGTGCCGCCAGCGCCCGCCAGCAGAGCAACCCCACCGGCGTCTCCCTCCCAGGCAGCGCCTTCGGCGGCTGCCCGACAGACCGCACAAGCGCCCTCGACCAGACCAGCGCCGTCCGCCCCCTCTTCTAGGACAGTCGCCCCGGCTCCGTCCACCAAAACGGTGGCGCCGGCGCCTTCCAAGTCCAAGGCGGAGACCGATGCCGGACCGAAGTCCGGCGTGCAACGCGCGGCTTAAGCCCCGCCGCGGGCTCCAGCGGAATACCGGAATTCACCGTCACAATTTGTGCAAATAAACTCGCGTGATACGTGGGACTACTGGTACCCCTTCACGCCAGCGCATGCACGAACTCGTCAAAATCTCCGCTGAACGGGATGCCTTGTTGAAGGCGCTGAAATTGGCCGACGAAGGAGTCGGCCAGGCGCGAGCGGCGCAACAGCGAGCGGAGGCGAAGGCGAATCAACTCGCGGCAGAGTTGCAATCCGAACGGGCCAAACTCTTCGCGCTCAGCCGGGTCGCCCCGCCGGCGCCCGCCGAGCAAAAGCGGGTGGAGACGCGGATTCAGTACCTGGAGGCACAACTCCGCGGACAGCAAATGGAGCTTGTGTCATTGCAAAACACGGCCGAAGGGCTCCGGGCGGAAAATCGGCAACTGCAAGCGGAAGTCCGGGATCTCCATTCCCAAATCGCCAGCTACTTTTCCGACATGGAGCGATGAAAGCGGAAGCGGACGAGGCCAGGGCCGAGCTCGAGAAATTGCGCCACTTCCACCTGCAAGCGACAATGGGGGCGGAGAGACCAGAAGCTTCCCAATCCCACCCGCGCCATCCTGCCACGGACGCGGAGGCCGACAGCAGCTACGGCGGGAAGGTGATCTACAACCACGGCGGTTGGTAACGTCCGCCAGCCGCGGGGCGATCGTTCAAGGCTGCAGAAAGCACTTTGTTCTTCCGGCACGCTCGCGATGCGCTAATAGACGTGCCCCCGCCCCACCCCACCCGGATGAAGTGGCATCTCCTTTTCCCATTCACCGCCAGCCTGCTCTACATCGTCTCGGCGCTCTTCTTGAAGCGCGCGCAACAACTCGGCGGCGGTGTGCTGCGGACGACGTTTGTGGCCAATGTGGCCATCGCGCTGGTCTTCACCGCATTGTTGCTCATGGGCGGAAAGGGGCAGCCGGCCTCGCTGCTCTGGCAACCCGCGCTGGTCGCGGCGCTCTTCGTGGCGGGACAGGTCTTGGCGGTGCTGGCGCTGTCGCTCGGCGATGTCTCGGTAGCGGCGCCAGTGCTCGGGGCGAAGACCATCTTCGTCGCCTGGTTCACCACGCTGCTCCTGGCGATCCATCTGCCGTGGCAGCTTTGGTGTGGAGCGGGGCTGAGCTTTGGCGCGATCATTCTTCTCAACCGCGTGCCTCGACCGGCCGCGGCCGCGACGAATGACACCGGCGAACAAGCGCACCACGAACATCGGCGGCGCCTCGGGCAGACCTTGTTTTTCTCCCTGATCGCCGCCGCATCCTACGCGCTCTTCGATGTGCTGGTGCAAAAGTGGGCGCCGGCCTGGGGCACCGGCCGGTTCCTGCCGATCATGTTCGCCCTCTCCGCGGCGATGTCGGTGGTCTTCGTGCCGTTCATCCGCGAGCCCTGGCACGCGGTGCCGCGCGCCGCGTGGATGCCCCTGGCCGCCGGCACGTTTTTCATGGCGCTGCAATCCTTTGCCTTCGTCTCGGGCATCGCGATGTTCGGCGATGCCACAGCGATGAACGTGGTCTACAGCGCCCGCGGCGTGTGGAGCGTCGCCGCGGTCTGGTTGATCGGCCATTGGTTCGCGAATACCGAGGGGCAACTTGGCGGCAGCATCCTCCGCTGGCGTCTCGCCGGTGCAGCGGTCATGACTTCCGCCATTGTGCTCATCGTCACGCGATAGAATTGTCCTCCATCGCGGAGCGATCGAATCACCAGCCACGCGGCGGACCCTCAACTCTCAGCTCTCAACTCTCCTGCCGCAGCTCCGCGATCCGCGGCGTCAGGGCTCGTGGATGTTAAACCATTTGCGGCAGTAGCCGCATTTCACGTCGCCTTTCGGCGAGACATCCGCGTCTTCGCCCAGGCGTGCCCCACAGGCTGGACACGCATAGCCCGGGCCGGCGGCGGCGGACGACTGCACGTCGGCCGAGCCCGATGGCGGAGGCTGCCCTTTGAAGGCGGTCGCCGCGAGTGTCCCGCCCATGGCGATGAAGCCGAACGAGATCAGGCTGCCCACGACCCGGAAGAGGAGCGGGGGCGCGTCGAACCCTTGCGCCGTCCACAGGAAGCCGAGGAAGACGACGCCGACGGCGCAAAAAATGGTACCGAACACCGCGCCGAGAAAGCGCTGTGGTCCGGCAAGAGGCGGCTCGGAAGCGGGCATGACAGAATCTCCGTGGAACCGGGGGGCGGGCCTTATAGCTCCGCGATCTTGACGTTGCGATACTCGCACTTCATGACCACGCCCGGATGAATCTGCAGGCCAATCGGCGCGGCGCCGGAGAATTTCGGGTCGGTGTATTCCGAGGCCTTTTGGCCATTGATCCAGCAAGTGAAAGTGTCGCCCTTGGCCTGGATGCGGAAGTGGTTCCACTCGCCCTCGGGCTTCATCTGTGTCTTCGCTTCCTTGGCCTGGCCGGACTCGGGATACTTGTCCTTGCCGCCCGTGTACCACGAGCCGGACATGTCGACCTTCAAGCTGCCCGAGATGCCGAGCTGAAGCTGGATGCTCGGCTTGCGCATCTCGATGCCGGTATCGACGCCGCGCTCCGTGGTGCCCTTCCAGCGGACGTCAAACTCGATGACGAAATCCTTGTACTCTTTCTGCGTCCAAAGGTAATCGCCCTTCTTCGCCGCGTTGTTTTCGCCGATGAGGATGCCATCCTCGACGCGCCAGAATTCCTTCGAGGGCTCGGTCTTGAAATTGGTCAGGTCCTTGCCGTTGAACAACGGCTCGAGCTTCGGCTCCTCCGCGGAGCAGGCGAAGGCGGCGACGAGCGAGAAGGCGAGAGCGAAAGTAATGGGGCGAAGTTTCATCACCGCGATGATGGCGGCTCTCTCCGCCCACGGAAAGCGCGTTTCTTCAGAGTCTTGATCGTAACCTCAATCTTACTTCGGAGTCCCGGAAGGGATTAAGATTACGATTTACGGTTAAGGAATTTGCTCACTCCCCGTGGTACCCATGCCACAGCCAGACGAGCGTGTCGGCGAGGGTCTGATTGAAGACCCGGCCGTCACAATGCTTGGTGGCTTTGCTGAAGACGAAACGGTGATGGTAACCCTTGGCGGTCAGCGCGGCGGAGGTGCGGCGACCGGCCATGACCCAATTGTGATAGGTGTTCTCGGGATCGTTGGCCCGATTGTCGTTCTCCGAAACGTGAGTGAAGATGCGCAGCGGCTTCTTCTCGCTCTTCTCGATGAGCTTCAATTCGGAATGGTAATCCCAGGCGCCGTGAGGAGTTTGCGCCTGCTCGGGCGCGTCATCGTCCTGCTGCGCGACGAAGGTGCCGGAGTAGGCCACGATGCGGCGGAAGAGATCCGGCCGGTACCAGCCCATGCTCAGCGCCGCAGCGCCCCCGGAGCTGCAGCCCATGACCGCATGGCCCCACGGGTTTTTCGTGAAGGCGAGATGCGGATACGCGGCCTTGATCTCCGCGTTGTCCAGCACGGCGGGCAGCACTTCGTCGTTGATGAACCGCGCCAACCGGTCGGACATCGTGTCGTACTCCAGACCGCGTTCGCTCTTCTTGCCGTCGTTGCCGCCGTTCTCCACGGCGATGGCGATGAACGCGGGCAGGCGGCGATTGGCATCCTTGGAGATGGTGAGGTTATCAAGTGCATTGCGCACGAGCTTCAACTGACCGGGACCATCGTGAATGATGAGAAATGGCGCGGCGGTGCCGTCCTTGTAGATCGCCGGAATGTAGACGAAAATCTTGCGCTCGGTGCGGACCGGCTTCTTGTCGGGCGTGAGGGTCTTGTCATCGCCGCGGAAGATTTTGCTGTCCGCCAGTTTCATCGTGAAGACGAAATCCTTCCCCTTCGGATTGCCGAGGTCGGTAAGCTCTTTCTGCGTGCTGTATTCGGGACCGACGGTGAATTCCCCATCGCCCTCCGAGCCGGGGTTTTCGTTGTACATTTCAACAGCGCGCACGGGCAGGGCTGTGAGGCCGGCAAAGGTGACGAGCGAAAGAAAAACGCGAAGAGAATTGCGGAGGGAACGCTGCATGACGAACGGTATGCAGGAAAGCGATTCGAGGAGCAATGCCGCGATTTTTTTAACCGCGAATGAACGCGAATAAACGCGAATGAGCAGAGGCAGGAATCGCCATCTTCCTCTTATTCGCGTTCATTCGCGGCCATTCGCGGTTTTCAATTTATTTGGAATCCGCAGCCGCTTTCGCGGCTTCCTCGGCCAGTTGCTTACGAAGGAGTTCCGGGAAGGTGTTCAGTTTGGCTGGCGTCGCACCCTCGTTGATCAGGTCGGGCTGAATGCTTTTCCACCATTCGTCGTAGGCAGTGCGAAGTTTCGCCGCTTCTTCCGGATGTTCACTGAGCACGTTCTTTGTCTGGGCCGGATCGGTCTGCAAATCATAGAGTTCCTGATCGTTCACCAGGCTGAAGCGGCTGTCGCGCACTGAGGATTGCGCGTGTTCGGATTCAGACGCCGCGCCTTTCTTCCATCCGCCGGCGTGGGTGAAAAGCAGGCGGTCCGGCCAGGCATGCTGCGGATCTTCCAGCAGCGCGCGCAGGTCGCGGCCCTCGAGCTTGGACGCGATGGCGTCGGGAATTTTCGTCCCGGCGACACCCGCGAGCGTCGGGAAAAGATCGAGGTGCGCGGTGAGAGCGGCGACGTCAGTGTCTTTCATCCAGCGACCAGGCCAGCGCCAAAAGCTGGGCACCCGCGTGCCGCCTTCGTAGGGCGTCCCGGCGCTGCCCCGCATCCCGGCATTGAAAACATCCACGCCGGCCGTGCCGCCGTGATCGGTGAGGAAGATGACGATGGTATTTTCCTCGCTACCCCACTCCTGAAGCTTGTCGAGGAGCAGGCCGAAATTTTCGTCGAGATCGGAGATCATCCCGAAGAACGGCGCGAGTTCGGGCGCGACCTTGCGCCGCAAATAGAACCGCTCGTATTCCGGCGGGCAAATCGGCGGCCGCGCGGCGCTGGGCATGATGCAGGCGAAATACGGTTTCCCGGTATCGATCTGGTCATCCATCCACTCGATGGCGTGGCGGAAGATGACATCGGTGGAAAAACCCAGCGTCTCGATGAACTCACCATTGTGCAGCAGCACGGGATCAAAATGCGAATTGCCCGGGACATCGCCACTGCTCCCCTCACCCGCTTGTCCGATCGCCTGGCCGCCGTGGATGAACATCTCCTCGAAACCACGCTGCGTGGGCCAGTAAGGAGGCTCATCGCCGAGCTGCCATTTACCGAAAATCCCCGTGGCATACCCTGCGGACTTCAGCACCTGGGCAATCGTCATTGCATCCCGCTGCAGCCGCTCCCGCTCACCTCCGACATCTGTCACCCCGCTGCGAAACTCATGGCGCCCGGTGAGCAG
>Ga0068855_100010295_pt1 | contig 11279 bp, 13 predicted proteins | sample KBSCornC52_FD_66592 | JGI IMG/M metagenome (GOLD analysis project Ga0068855, IMG submission 66592) | Corn rhizosphere microbial communities from Kellogg Biological Station, Michigan, USA - KBS Corn C5-2 | ecosystem: Host-associated > Plants > Roots > Rhizosphere > Soil ... | reverse complement strand
TGAAGACCGACAAGCGCGGCGTGATCCAGGCCATGACCAGTGTCGGGCCCGGCATGACGCTAGGCGAGATGTCCATGATCGATGGCGAGCCGCGCTTCGCGACGTGTATCGCGGTCGAGCCCACCACGTTCGCCGTACTGTCGCGCGACGCGATGGTGCGCATCATCCTCGAGGAGCCGGCGCTCGGTGCCAAGCTCCTCATCAAGCTCGTCACGCTGCTATCTCAGCGCCTGCGCCAGACCAGCTCGACGCTGCTCCACTACATGGAGCGGTGAGGGCGCACCTGTTCGCCGGAGCGCTCGTCGCTCTTGCCGTTTTCGTTGTTCCCGCCGGTGCCGAACCTGTCGAAGTGACCGACGACAGCGGGGCCGTACTCACGTTGAGTGCGCCGGCTCGGCGCGTGGTGGCACTGGCGCCGCACCTCACCGAGCTGTTGTATGCGGCGGGCGGCGCAGCGCGCGTAGTGGGCGTCGACAGCTACAGCCGCTATCCGGCCACTGTCGCGACTTTGCCGCGCGTAGGTGATGCCGCCGGACTCGACCTCGAGCGCATCCTCGCGCTGCGACCCGAACTGGCGTTTGGCTGGTTGTCGGGCAACAAAGGGTCGGACCTTGCACGCCTGCGACAGCTCGGCGTCCCATTGTTTTTGAGCGAGCCGCGGCACCTGGCCGACATTCCTCGGACCTTGCGCATCATCGGCCAGTTGCTCGGCACTTCTGCGACCGCCGAGCAGCAGGCACGCGCGTTCGAGGCGAAGCTGCAAGCGCTGCAGGCGCACGCAGCCGGGGGGCGCACGGTGTCGGTCTTCTTCGAAGTCTGGCATCAGCCTTTGAGCTCGGTGAACGGGGAGCATCTGATCAGCGACGTGATCACGCTGTGCGGCGGCCGCAATATATTCGCCGGTCTCGCTGCGCTTGCGCCGCCGGTGACTTTGGAAAGCGTGCTGATCGCCGATCCCGAAGTGATCGTCGCCACAGACGTGCCGCCGGGTGTCTTGTCGATGTGGGACCGCTATCCGCGCTTGCATGCCGCTCAGCACAAGCAGATTTATCAGCTCGACCCGGATCTGATTGCGCGAGCCACGCCGCGGATTCTCGATGGCGCCGAGAAGATGTGTGAGTGGTTGCGCCGCGCGCGCGAGGCGCAGCCTTAGCACACAGCTGCACCGGAGTCTTGCGTCAAGCTGTCAGAGCTTGACGCACTGGCCTTTGTACATGACCGGGCCGGTAGGCAAGCCGGTCGGCGATCCGCCGCGGGGCTCCACGCTCATGGCGAGACCCCACGCTTGGTTCATGGCGGGCATCAGTTGGCGCGGGACCGTCAGCTCTTGCTCGACATCGGTATTGATAAGCCCGAGCGACACCGGCTTCTGATCGCCGCCCGGCACCATCCACAACTCCCACGCCTGATCCGGCGTCATCGTTTCGTGTCCCGTTACGCGGATCCGTAGCTTCGGTTCGCCCTTTGGCTGCATGGGCCAGGAGACGGTCATGCCCGGCGTCGACTTCTGGTCCGACATCACGACCACCATCATTTGCGGCGGCTGTTTCGTCGGGGTGATCGTCGTAAGGGACACGGCCAATACGACCGCCGCCAGCGCGCTGACGATCGCGGCGCCGCGCCAGAACGTGAGGCTTCCCCAGAACCCGCGGCTTGCAGGCGACACGCGGCGTCCGGATGCCAGCTGGATACGATCGAGAATGGCGTTCCACACCCGAGCGGGCGGCTGCACGGGTTCGGCCAGGGCATGGAGAGGCGCGAGGCGGCTCTGCCAGTCCGTCACCAGCCGGCGCAGTCGCGGATCGTCCTTCAGCGACCGCTCGAAGCGTCGGCGCGCACTGCCCTGCAGCGTGCCGAGGGCATACTCGGCCGCGAGGGCGTCGCGCAGCGGTTCGCTTTGGTATTTCACAATGCCGATCCGTTCAATTGATTTTACCGTCCATGCAACCTCTGAGCCGATCGAGGCCACGGCGTATCCACGTCTTCACCGTGCCGAGCGGCTCCTTGAGATGGCTGGCGAGCTCGCCGTGCGACAGGCCGTGCGCGTACGCGAGCATGATGGTCTGGCGCTGATTGCCGCTCAGCTGCTTGAGGCAATCGGCCAGTGCACGGGCATCGCGGCTCATCCCGAGCAGGGCTTCCGGACCGGGTGCATCGTCGGGTAGCGCTTCGACCAGCAGGTCGTAGTCCTCGTCACCGCGCTCGAGGTTCGGCCGCCGCAACCAGTCGAGCGCCCGATTGCGGACGATCGCAGTCATCCACGTCATCGGTGCGCTGCGCGACGTGCTGTAGTCGGCGATGTGGTTCCAGATGTTGACGAAGCTCTCCTGCAAGACCTCTTCGGCCCAGTCCTGTCGTCTCAATATACGGATCGCGACGCCATACAGTTTCGCCGACGTCTGGCGGTACAGCTCCGCGAATGCGCGCTGGTCGCGGAGCGCGCAGCGCGCCATCAGCTCGGTTATTGCGTCGTTGTCAGCCGCGGGTAGCGAAGCCATAGCGGAGCATGCGGTGCGGGACTCAAGTCCCGGCGGCGGGGTTCCGACCTTTCTGCCACAGTACGTCGCCGTGCCCGGCACGCCGGTTGATCACGCGGCTCAGGACGAACAGCAGGTCGGACAGCCGATTCACGTATTGCACACAGTACGGAGACAGCGCCTCGGCGGATGCAAGCGCCACCAGACGGCGCTCCGCACGTCGGCAGACAGAGCGCGCGAGATGGCAGAACGCGGCTGCGCGGCTGCCGCCCGGCAGAATGAAATCCTTGAGCGGCTCGAGATGTGCGTTATAGCGGTCCAGAGCCTGCTCGAGGCGAATCACGTGCGCGGGCTGGATGCGATCGTGTCCCGGAATCGAAAGCTCGCCGCCCAGCTCGAACAGATCGTGTTGCGCGCCCGTCAGCACGTCGCTCAGATCAGCACCGAGCGGCTCGGCGACCAACAGCCCGATGCAGCTGTTGAGCTCGTCCACTGCACCGATCGCTTCGATGCGCTGGCTGTTCTTCGACGTGCGCGAGCCGTCGCCCAGCCCGGTCTCGCCGGCGTCACCCGTACGCGTGTAGATCTTGCTGAGTCGGTGTCCCATATTCGGATTGCGGCGCTATCCCGCCGTCTTGGCAGACGGCGACCGTCCGGTCCAGATGCGGCGCCCGCGATTATAGGCGTTCAGGCGACAGCGCGTGTGCAGCGCGTCAGTTGCCGCCGAGCTCGTCGACTTCGAGCTGCAGATAGCGGTGCAGGACGTTCTGGCGATGCAGCGTGGGATACATCGACCAGCCGGCGTAGGCCGGCAAATCGGCCGAGTCGACTGCCTGCATCAGGCTCGCGCCGTCTTTGTAGAGCGTGCGCACCTTCGCATCGAGCGCACGCAGGTACGCTGCGGTTTCTTGGATTTCCAGTTTGCCGCCGACCGCACCGTGCCCGGGCACGATCGCGCGCGCCGCCACCTGCTCGAGTCGATCCAATGCTTGCAGCCAGCCTTCGAGCTTGCCGTCGCGCAGCTCTGGAATGCGGTGGCTCGCGACCAGGCCGCCCGCGAACAACACACCGCTGTCGCGATCGAACACGGCGAGATCGCCCGGCGTGCTGGCCCATCCGTAGAACAGCACGTCGAGCTTGCGGCCCGCGACGTCGAGAACGGTCGATTCCTTCACGGTGCGCTCGGGCACGACCAGCCGCGTTCCGCTCATCGCTTCATCGCCGAGGATCTTGCGTAGATTGCTCAGGCAATGGTCGCAGCGTTGGCGCATCAGCTCCGCGGATTCAACGTGCGTGAGCAGCGGCGCGTGAATCTCGACAAAGGCGGCGTTGCCGAACAGGAACTCCTGCACGGCGTGGGTGATGATCGCGAGCTCGACAGGCAGTGGCGAGACCTTGCGTATCGCTTCGATCATCGCTTTGCCGTGATGATAGGAGATTCCGGTGTCGACCACGATCACACCCGTACGGCCGACGATGAACCCGGAGTTGCCGACATTGCCGCCGTTCGCGGGGCCGATGTCACCTGAGTCGCCGATGAAGGCGTAGACCGTATCCGCGACACGGACCGGCTCCAACGCGCGCGTTGGCGTCGGACAAACGAACATCAGGAAGAGGCAGATGGCCAAACGGTGGTGCATCGGTTGGATTCGAGCTGTGGGATGGAGAACATCGGCGGCCACGTTACTTGAGTTCGACTCTACGGGCAATGCGGCCGGGCCTCGGGATTTGCGATGGAGCCTGGTTTGCGGCATGCTCGCGCGCTTGCGAAGTCCTGACACGATGAAACGCACGATCGGTCTCCTCCTTGCAACTCTCCGGATAGGCGTCGCAATTCTCGGCACAGCCGGCGGCCATCGCGCCGCCGCGCAACCGGAGATTGCGTTTGCCGTCGAAGAGGTCGCGCCGGGCAACTTCGTGCACTACGGCACGCTCGAGGATCGTACGCCCGCGAATCTCGGAGACCAGGCGAATATCGGCTTCATCGTCGGCAGCCAGTGCGTTGCGGTCGTCGATGCGGGCGGCTCGTTGCCGGTCGGACAAAAGTTGCGACAGGCGATCCGCGCGCATACGAGCCTCCCGATCTGCTATGTCATTCTCACGCACGTTCATCCGGATCACTTTTTCGGTGCTGCCGCGTTTCGTGCGGACGATCCCACCTACGTCGGTCATCAAAATCTGCCGCGCGCCCTGCAACAGCGTGGCAAGTTCTACTTGAATACGCTCAAGCGCGATCTGGGCGATCTCGCCGACGGTAGCGAAGTGATCCCGCCCACTCTACTGGTCCAGGACGAGCTCAAGCTCGATCTCGGCGGCAGGACGCTGGTCTTGCGGGCGTGGCCAATCGCCCACACAGACGACGATCTGACCGTATTCGACATCGCGACGCAGACGCTCTGGGCGTCCGATCTGTTGTTCCTGCAACACACGCCGGTGGTGGACGGCAGCATCACGGGCTTTCTGTCGGTGCTCGATCGGCTCGGGGCCACGCCTGCGCAGCACTACGTCGCCGGTCATGGGCGCGCCGATCTGCGGTGGCCGCAGGCGATCGAGCCGGAGCGGCACTATCTGCAGTTGATCGTGGACGAGGTGCGCCGTGCGCTCAAGCAGCGCAAAAGCATCCAGGACGCTGTCGACACGGTCGGCTTGTCGGAGGAGAAGAACTGGACCAACTTCGATCAGTTCCACCGGCGCAACGTCACGCAGGCGTATACGGAGCTGGAATGGGAGGACTGAGCGGGAGTGCGCGGCCCATGGAGAGGCGGGCCGCTGGGCTATAATCGCAAGGCAGTGCACAGTATCGAGGAGAGCTCCATGCTGTTCCGTTGGAAAGCGATCGTCCTGTTGATTGCCGCGAGTGCTGTGCTTGCGGCCGCGCCGGCGTGGGGGAACGAAAAAGCCGAGCCTGATCCCGCCCAGTCGCCGTACTGGGAGACGATCCGCAAGATCATGTTCGGCGATCGCGAGATCCAGAACGGCAAGGACGTCCTGAGCGTGTTCCTGTCGCTGCGTGCGGATGACGCTTCCACGGTGCCGGTCGCGGTGAAGGCTCTGATCGACCAGAAGCCCGACCAGTACATCAAGACCGTCTACCTGATCGTCGAGCGCAATCCCTCGCCCGCTGCGGGCGTGTTCCATTTCACACCGGACAGCGGCCGCGTCCAGCTCGAGACGCGCCTGCGCTTCGAAGACTTCAGTCACGTGCGTGCCGTCGCGGAGATGAGCGATGGTAAGCTGTACATGGCTTCGCGCTGGGTCAAGGCGGCCGGCGGTTGCTCCGCGCCGAACGGCAAAAACGCGGTGCCCGCCAGTCTGCTCGGTAAGATGAAGTTCAAGTTCGAGGAAGAGACGATCAAGTACAACGAGCCGGTGCTCGTGCAACTCATGATCCGCCACCCGAACGAGTCGCCGCTAGCGGGTGATTTCGATCCGAGCAAGACGCCGCAGTTCGTGCGCAGCGTCACGGTGACCTACGCAGGCAAGCCGGTGATGAGCGCCGAAGTGGATTTCTCGATCAGCGATAATCCGAGCTTCCGTTTCTACTTCGTGCCGCACGAAAAAGGCGAGCTGCGCGTGGAGGTCGAGGACACACTCGACCAGCGCTACACGCAGACGTTCACAGTGGCCGATGATTTGAAGCTCCCGGGTGGATGATGGAGCGTATAGGCCGCGGCCTGGCCGATTGACCGGTACCGGCCTATCCGATAAAGTTCGCGCTGGTTTTGCACCCCACAACGACAACGGCGTGCCTGACAAAGGCGCTTTCAAGCCCCTCAAGACCAGCTGTCCCATTCTCGATGACCATCATGAGCCTCTCCCGAGCGATTACCGTCTGTGCCATCGGCAGCCTCGCGGCTGTGTCGGTGCCGGCTTTGGCTGACGGCGACCCCGCCGCCGCCGTACGGAAAAAGCAGATGTGCGAGGGATGCCACGGCGTTCCGGACTTCCGCACGGCGTATCCGGCTGTCTACTCGGTGCCCAAGCTCGGCAGCCAGGGTGCCGGCTACATCATCAAGGCACTGCACGATTACAAGTCCGGTGCACGCAAGCACCCGAGCATGATCGGTATCGCTGCCACGCTGAGCGACAAGGACATCGCTGATCTCGCGGCCTACTACTCCGGCGAGGGGGCAAAATGACGACGACAATCTTCGATCGAGCGCGCGCCACGAATCATTGGATCGTGACCACTGCCTGTACCCTGCTGCTCGTGAACGGCGCGGCGCTCGCAGCCGACTACGAAGCCGGGCAGAAGAAAGCCAAGGAAGTCTGCGCCGCATGTCATGGCGAGGATGGCAACAAGCCGCTGACGCCGGAAACACCTCGGCTCGCGGGTCAGTACTACGACTATCTCGAGCATTCATTGAAGGCGTATCGCTCGGGCGCCCGCGAGAATCCTTTGATGAGCCCGATGGCCAAGCCGCTCAGCGACAAGGACATAAAGGACGTGGCGTGGTACTTTTCCAAGCAGCAAGGCTTGGTATCGAAATACTGATCGCGTAACCACAAGTACCGCGCAAAAGCCGGCTTCGCCGGCCTTTGTCTTTTCAGCGTATGGCTGAGCGAACAGTCAGACCTGCAAACGCCGGTCGATACAGCCGAGATAGATCGCCTCATCCGGCGTCGTGCCCGTGCGCTGCGCCTGCCACAGCGTCTCGCCCAAGCACTCCAGGATCGCATGCAATGCGTCGTGCTCCGAACCAGTTTGCAGTGCCAGCTGGCGATAACGCTCGGCGATTCCGGGCGGCTGGCCGATGGATAGCTGCTCCGCCACGGCCAGATGCAGCGACAGGTGAAGAAATGGATTGATGTCACCGCCTTCGGGTGAGTAGTCCCGTTCGACGTGACGCTCGGGATGTTCCAGGATCGCGTGGTACTCCGGGTGCAGGAGCACCACCTCCAGCACGATCTGCTCCAGGCCGGCGAGCGTCTCGCCGCGACGATACTTGGCCCAGGTGTCGGAGAAGAACTGGCGCGCTTGGTCGCGGCTCGGGGAGAACAGTGCGCTCATGCGGCTTTCGTCTTATGCCGATATTCGCACAGATCGCGGATGACGCAGGTAGGGCAATCGGGCTTGCGTGCCTTGCACACGTAACGCCCATGCAGAATGAGCCAATGGTGCGCGTGCCTGAGATAGGGTGACGGGACTAGTTTCAGCAGTTTTCTTTCCACCTCGAGCACATCCTTGCCCGGCGCAATGCCGGTGCGGTTGGCGACCCGGAAGATGTGAGTGTCTACCGCGATGGTCGCTTCGCCGAACGCTGTGTTCAGGATCACGTTCGCCGTTTTCCGTCCGACGCCGGGCAGGCTCTCCAACGCCTCGCGCTCGCGCGGCACCTCGCCGCCGTACTGCTCGATCAGCATGCGACAGGCGGCGATGAGATTCTTGGCTTTCGTGCGGTATAGACCGATGGTCTTGATGTATTGCTCCAGACCGTCTTGACCCAGCGCCAGCATGGCCTTCGGATTGTCCGCTGCGGCGAACAATCGCGGCGTGGCTAGATTGACACCCTTGTCTGTTGCCTGCGCCGACAGCACCACCGCCACCAGCAATTCGAACGGCGTGCGGTAGTGCAGCTCCGTCGTGGGCTCAGGATTCAACTCTTTGAGACGGCGAAAGATTTCTTCGCGCTTTTGAGCGTTCATCGCGGGCGGCTGATGGCTAACTTAAGTTTGTCTTACGAGGGTCGTTAACAGCTCGCGTTGCCGACGTCCAGTCCTCCAACCTGGTGACGCCTGGCCGAATCGTTCGAAACTCAAGGCATGCCGATGCGTTTCCGGGATCTCCCAATCGCGGTCAAATTCTCGCTGATGCTGTTGCCGGCTGCAGCCGTGCTGCTGACGCTGCTCGCTGTGGTCCAGGCATGGGTCTCCACGACCTCGCTCGAAAAGAAAGGCCTCGCCGAGCTCAAGCAGAAGAACGAGCTGATCGTCGGCATGCTCGATTCGTATAACAAGTCCCTCAAGCATACCGTGACCCGGCTGGCGGATGTATTCGCCTCCTATTATCCGGGACGCTACGAGCTGGACGATGCGCATCTCGTGCAGGTAGGCGACAATGCCGCGCCGGTGCTGCGCGTCGGCGGACATACGGTGAACCTCGACTTCAGCGCGGTCGATCGGTTCAGCGATCTTACCGGCGGCGTCGCGACTGTGTTCGCTCGCAAGGGCGACGACTTCATCCGCGTCACAACTTCGGTCAAGAACGAGAAAGGCGCTCGCATGGTCGGTACCATGCTGACGCCGAACAGCCCGGCGTATCCGAAAGTCATGCGCGGCGAGACGTATGTCGGCAAGGCGCGGCTGTTTGGTCGGGACTACATCAGCCAGTACACGCCCATCAAGTCCGCCGACGGACAAGTGATCGCCATTTCCTACGTGGGGTTGGATTTTACCGAAGGGCTGAAGATCTTCCAGGATCGCATCCGCGAGATCAAGATCGGCGACAGCGGCTTCGTCTTCGTGATCGACGGCACGGAGGGAAAGAACAAAGGGATGGCCGTAGTGCATGCGCAACGTCAAGGCGAGAACCTGTTGGATCTCAAGGACGCGAATGGGCATGCCTTCGTTCAGGACATGCTGCAGACTCGCAAAGGCACGCTGCGCTATGCGATCGTCGATCCGCGCAGCCCCGAGGCCAGCGCGCGCGCGAAGATTGCGGCATTCGATTATTTCGACGATTGGAACTGGCTGGTCGCCTCGGGCGCCTACGCGGACGAGTTTGCGCAAGACAGCGTGGCGGTGCGCAACTACAGCATCATCGCAACGCTGTTGATCATCGCGCTGATGGGTGCGTTGATCTACCTGGCCGCGAAGCATTGGGTCGCCGCGCCGCTGCGCGGGGCGATGGACTTCACTGGTCGGCTGGCGGCCGGAGATCTCACCGCCAGGCTCGATGCGGCTTCCGGCGACGAAATCGGGCGCCTGTTGCGCGCGATCGCGGACATGAATCGGAACCTGGTCGGTATCGTGCGCCAAGTTCACGGCAGCGCCGAAGAGGTCTCGCAGGCTGCGTCCGAGCTGTCGGCGTCGGCCGAGCAGGTCGCGCACGGCTCGCAGGAGCAGAGCGATGCAGCCACCGCGGCCGCCGAAGCAGTCGAGGAAGGAACGTCGAGCATCGCCGCCACCGCCGACACGGCTCAGGAAGTGAGCAAGCTGTCCCTCGGCAGCCTCGAGAGCACGGCCAAGGGCAACGACAGTCTGGTCAAGATGGTGGCCGAGCTCGACCAGGCCGGCGCTTCGGTGCAGCAGATTGCGACCGCCGTAGCCGAGTTCGTGCGCAGCACCAACACCATCACTACGATGACGCGGCAGGTCAAGGAAATCGCTGAACAGACCAATCTGTTGGCGCTCAATGCCGCCATCGAAGCGGCGCGGGCCGGCGAGCAGGGTCGCGGCTTTGCCGTGGTTGCGGACGAGGTGCGCAAGCTGGCCGAGAAGTCGGCGCGCTCCGCGACCGAGATCGATGCCGTTACCGGCACGCTGGGCGACAAGTCCTCGGCGGTGGAGAAAGCGATCGGCAACGGCAAGGACTCGCTCGGATCCTGCCAGGTGCTGGTGAAGGATGTGGTCCTCATCCTCGCGGAAGCCAACAACACTGTAACGCAGGCGGCCGAAGGTGCCGAGCGCATCGCCGCTTCGGTGAAGGAGCAGGCGAGCGCCAGTAGCGCGATCTCACGCAACGTGCACGGCATCGCGCAGAAAGCGGAAGCCAATAGCGCGGCCATTCAACAGACCTCCGCTGCCGCTCGCCATCTCGAGCAGCTGGCTCGTACGCTGCAGGCTAGCGTGAGCCGTTTCCGCGTCGGCTAGTTCAAGCTTTTTCCGTGCGGCGTGCGCGCGCGCGCTCCAGCGCGGCCCGTATCGCTTCCCGTTTGCGCCGCAGGTCGTGCGACGCATTCGCGACATCCACGCGCTCGACCTTGTTCTGCGCCCTCTCGGCGATTCGAGCGGCGCGCTCAGCACCCCGCATCTGGTGAAGTGTGTAGCGCGAGCGCGCCTCGGCGACACGCTGTTCCGCCGTGCGATCGGCGATCGGCGCTCCGCGCCGCGCGAGCTCGCCGAGCTCGACCATCGCGATGCAATCCATCGGACACGGCGGAATGCACAGATCGCAACCGGTGCAGTGCTGCAGCAAGACCGTATGCATCAGCTTTGGCGCCCCGACGATGGCGTCGACCGGGCAGGCCTGAATACACAGCGTGCAGCCGATGCACAAGCTCTCGTCGATCAGCGCCGCCGTGCGATCCCGCTCTGCACCGTTGGCGGGATTCAACGGCAGTACCTCGCGGCCCAGGAGGGCGGCGAGCTTGGTGATTCCGTCTGAGCCACCGGGTGGACATTGGTTGATTTGGGCTTCGCCGCGCGCGATCGCTTCTGCATACGGACGACAGGCGGGGTAGCCGCATTTAGTGCATTGCGTTTGCGGGAGGAGGGCGTCGATTTGGTCGGCGAGGGTCATGAACGTCCCAAAGCATTACCGCCAAGGCGCCAAGAGCGCCAAGAAGACCGAGAACCAGAATAGTGAATCACAGAGATGCTGACTGCATGGGAAAAGAGCGCAACCAGTTGGCTTTTCTATTGCTCAGACCTTCCTTGGCGCTCTTGGCGCCTTGGCGGCTCATTCTCGTCTTGGCAGTTCTCCGCGTTCTCTAGCGTTTCCGCGGCAGATCGGTTTGCGCAGCCGCAGTCCGCCTTTGCAGGCGAATCAGACACCGGTCGATCCACTGGGCGGTCAACTTTTCCTGCACCGAGTTCTGCAGCAGCCGGGCTGCCAGCCCTGGGAAGTCGACGCGATCCAGC